>Ga0068857_100004626_pt1 | contig 11660 bp, 8 predicted proteins | sample KBSCornC72_FD_66591 | JGI IMG/M metagenome (GOLD analysis project Ga0068857, IMG submission 66591) | Corn rhizosphere microbial communities from Kellogg Biological Station, Michigan, USA - KBS Corn C7-2 | ecosystem: Host-associated > Plants > Roots > Rhizosphere > Soil ...
GTGCGGCGCGAGCGAGAGCTCCTGGTAGATCATCGCGACGCCGGCACGCCGCGCGTCTATAGGGCTGGCGGGCCTGAACGGCGCGCCGTCGATCGACATCTCGCCCGCGTCCGGCGGCTGCGCACCCGAAAGGATGCTCATCAGCGTGCTCTTGCCGGCGCCGTTCTGCCCGATCAGTCCGCAGATTTCTCCGGCGTTGACCGACAGATCGACGTCCTCGAGCGCAGTTGTCGCGCCGAATGCCTTGCGGATGCCGCGCATCGCGAACCGCGGCGGCGCCGCGGCCGGCGCGTCGTTCATTTCGCGAGATCCGGGTGGAGCAGCGCGTTCATGTCCGGCTGCTTCATATTCTGCGGTGTGGCGACCTGCACGCCCGTGTCGATCCGGCGTTCGACTTTTTCACCCTTGATCTGGGCCACGAGGGTGGTGATGGCGAGATATCCCATCTTCACGGGATCCTGAAGGACGAGACCGTCGATCGTGCCGTCCTCCAGTCCTTTGATCAGATTGTCGGACGCGTCGAACCCGACGAAATGCAGCTTCCCCGCCCATCCGTTGTCCTTGAGCACACGCATCGCGGCGAAGCTGGACGACTCGTTGGCGCAGAAGATGCCGTCGATGCTCAGGCTGCCGTCAGGCTTTTTGTAGCCGCTCAGGATCGATTCAGTCCGCTTGTACGCTTCCTCGACATCGGTGCCGACATACTGGTTGGAGCTGACGATCTGCACGTTGGGGTTCGCTTTCATCGCGGCGAGAAAGCCTTCTTCGCGCCGGGTCGTGCTGTCGTGCCCTTCGGCATAGCGAAGGAGCACGACTCGGCCTTTGCCCCCCATCGCTTCAATCAGCCGTTCGCCACCAAGCGCCCCTCCTTTATTGTTGTCGGTGGCGACGAAGCTGACGTAGTTGTCCCCCTTCAGCCCCGAGTCGAAAATCACGACCGGAATCTTCTGAGTCATCGCGTCGTTGACCGGGCCGACGAGCGCCGCTTCATCGAGCGGTGCGAGCGCGATGCCGGAGACGCCGCGGCTGATGAAACCCTCGACCTCCGAGACCTGTGAGTCGCGGTCGTCTTCGCGCAGCGGGCCGCGCCAGATCAGCTCGATCCCGAGCTCCTTCGCCGCCTTGTCGGCGCCGGCATGAATGCTGCGCCAGAACTGGTGGGTTGTTCCTTTCGGGATCATCGCGACGGAGATGCCCGACGACGTCCCTGTCTTGGGGCCGCCAAACCCGCAGCTCACGGCTCCAAGGCCGCCGCTGCCTCCGCAGGATGTCGCGACGAAAATGGCGACCACCGCAAGACATCGCTTCATACGCTTCGCTCCACGAAAGGCACAAGAGAAAGGTTCCAGAACGTCTGCGCGGTGCCGCCCATAATCGCCGCGCGCTCCGTCGGGGTTCGATTCGCCACCGCGGATCGGATGAGGTCGATCACCTGAGGATAGGTCGCGGCCACCCGACACACCGGCCAGTCGGACCCAATCATTAACCGTTCTGCGCCGAAGCTGTCCAGCGCCGCGTTGACGTAGCGATGGATATCCTCGACGGCCCAGGCGTTCCAGTCGGCCTCCGTCACCAGCCCCGACAGCTTCGCGCGCACGTGGGGCAGCTTCGCGAGACGATCGAGATCGCGGCGCCACGCGTCGAACCCGCCGCCGCGGATGTCGGGCTTCCCGAGATGATCGAGGACGAGCCGCACCGCTGGGAGCTCAGCCGCAAAGTCTATCGCCGCCACCAGCTGGCGCGCATATATAAGGATGTCGTAGGCAAATCCATAGCGCTCGAGCTGCGCTACGCCGCGGCGAAAGTCTTCCTGACGCAGGAAATCATCCGGCTCCGCCTGGACGATGTGGCGGACGCCAACCAGCTTGCGGTGGGCGGAAAGCTCCGCGAGCTGGTCGTCGAGGTCGGCGGCACGCAGATCGACCCATCCGACGACGCCGGCGATGAACTGGTGGCGCGCGGCAAGATCAAGCAGGAAGCGCGTCTCTTCGAGGGTCTGGCGCGCCTGGACGGCGACGCACGCATCCATCCCCGCGTCCCGCATAGCGGCCGCCGCATCCGGCGGCAGAAAGTCGCGCCGCAGCACCGACATGCCGTCGTCGATCCAGTCGTACTCCTGACGGCTGTAGCGCCAGAAGTGCATGTGCGCGTCGATGTTCAAGGCTCAGGGCTCAAGGCGTAACGCCTCAGGACTTGAGGCTCAGGTCGGATGACAGCGAAAACACCGGCTCCATCACCGTCCACCAGTCGCCTGGCGGCGCGCCGGGCGGTGGCTGCTGCAGCGAGCGCATCAGCGCTTCCCATTCCATGACCCGCGGGTGCGACGTGGCGTGGGCGGCAAAGCAGTGGCGGTAGTCCCGCCCCTCGGTGTCCACCACCATGACGAGCCGGCGGCCGAGCAGGTAGATGTCCATGTTGACGACGCCGGAGCGGCGCAGGCTGGCCAGGACTTCGGGCCACACTTGCCGGTGGTGCGCCTTGTATCGCTCGATGGCGGCGGGATCGTCCTTCAGGTCGACGGCGAGCACGCTGCGCGTTATCATCCCTCTGCCCTGTCGCCGGACTATTTCACAGTTCAGGGTGCGAGTAAAGGCGATCTCGGTTAGTTTTCGTTTACTTTAGCGTTAAAGTGTGCTCTCGTGTGCGGGGCCGTTCGCCCCGGCCGAGCGTCAACCTGGGGGATCGAAAGGGGAGAGGGAATGAAGCGTGTCTGCTTGAGCATCGTGCTCCTCGCCGCAATGGTTGCGGCAGCAAGCGCCCAGGATTTCCGCGGCGCGATCACCGGCAAGATCACCGACCAACAGGGCGGCCTGTTGCCCGGGGTGACCGTCACCGTGACAAACAACGAGACCAAGGTGGTCACCAACACGGTGACCAACGAGACCGGCGGCTACTCGTTGATGTACCTCGCGCCTGGCACCTACACAGTGGTCGCCGAGCTCCAGGGATTCAAGAAGGCAGTTCGCGAGAAGATCGAGGTGCGCCTCGGCGACCGGCTCGAACTCGAGTTCAAGATGGACGTCGGCCGGGTCGAGGAGACGATCACCGTTTCGGCGGAAACGCCGCTCCTCGAGACGCGCACCGCGTCTGCCGGGCAGGTGATCGATGAGAAGCGCATCGCGCTGATGCCGCTGTCCGACGGAAATCCCTTCGTGCTCGCACGGCTCGCGGCTGGGGTCGCGTACCACGGCGATCTGAAGTTCTCGCGGCCTTTCGACAATGGCGGGACCTCGGATTTTACCGCCGACGGCGGCCCCGGCCGTAACGAATTCACACTGGACGGGTCGCCGAACATGGCGAACGGCCGCCGGGTCGCGTTCGTTCCACCGGCCGGCGCTGTGCAGGAGTTCAAGGTCGAGACTGCCACGTTTGACGCGCAACAAGGCCACACCGCGGGCGCGACTGTGAACGTGACGCTGAAGAGCGGCACGAACAAGCTGAAGGGCGAGGGCTACTACCACTATCGCGACGAGAAGCTGTCGGCGAATGACTTCTTCCTGAAACAAGCAGGGCGTCCGAAAGATCCGCTCGATTACAAGCGCTACGGGTTCACCGCGGGTGGACCCGCATGGCTTGGCAAGTTGTACGACGGACGCAACCGCACGTTCTTCTTCAGTGCGTTCGAGTGGCTATACGACACGTTCCCGGAGCCAGGACAGTTCACGGTGCCGACGGCAGCCGAGCGAAACGGCGACTTCTCCGCGCTGCTTTCGCAGGGCATCGTCATTTATGATCCGCTGACGGCGGTCCGTCGCGCCGACGGGCGTGTGGAGCGCACGCCCTTTCAGGGCAACATCATTCCCCCGGAACGCATCAGTCCAATCGCCAAAGAAATTCTCAAGTATTACCCCACGTCAAATCAGGCGGGCACCGCGACCGGGCTGAATAACTTCATCACGGGAAATCCTCGCGGCGACGACTTTTACTCGATGAATTACCGCGTTGACCACGTGGTGACCGACCACCAGCGGCTCTTCGTCCGCTACTCACGCAACAACCGCGTCGAGCACCGCGGGAACTGGACCGCTGACGTGAACGGGGTCAAGCCTGTCGGTAACTTTCTTTACCGGATCAACGATGCGGTGAACGTCGATCACGTCTGGACGATGTCGCCGACGTCGCTGCTCAACGTGCGGGCCAGTTGGTCCCGGTTCCAGGAACCCAGCATCCGGCAGAGTCAAGGCATTTTCGATCCCGCGAGCCTTTTATTTCCGGCTGCGGCGACACAGTATTTCGGCGACAACAAGTACTTCCCGAGCATCAACTTCGACGACGGATCGTTCTCCGACCTCGGAGACTCCTTCGCCGGCGGCACGAACGAGATTATCTCGTCGGTCCAGCCGACTTGGACTTTGATTCGCGGGAACCATTCTTTCCGCTCCGGCACGGATATCCGTGTGTACCGCGAGGAATCGTTCCCCAGCGTCCACTCGGCCGGCCAGTACAACCTGGCGCGAGGCTCGGTGCTGACTCGACAACTCGATAACTCCCCTACGGCGGCTATTGGACAGGATCTCGCCGCGTTGCTTCTCGGGTATCCGAGTGGAGGGTCGATTGACCGCAGCGCGACCCGCTTCAACCAGGTGTTGTATGGCGGCGTGTTTATGCAGGACGATTGGCGAATCAACAACAAGCTGACCGTGAACCTCGGACTGCGGTGGGAATACGAAGGTGCGCCAACGGAACGTGACAACCGCAACGTGCGCGGTTTCAGCCCAGACGCGCTGCTCAACATCACCAGCGCGGCAGAAGCCGCGTACGCGAAAAGTCCGATTGCCGAGCTGCCGGTCAGCCAATTCCGCGCGAGGGGCGGAATGCTATTTGCGGATTCGTCGAATCGGGGAACCTACAATCCCGATTTGAACAACTTCCAGCCGCGGCTCGGCTTCGCGTATCAGGTCAATCCCAAGACCATCGTCCGCGGCGGATACGCGATCTATGCGGTCCCCGCACTCTTTGATATCAGCGGAATTTACCAGCCGGGGTTCTCGCAACCGACACAGATCGTGCCTACCCAGGACAACGGGGTGACGATCCGTGCGACGCTTGCCAATCCGTGGCCGGATGGTGTGGCTGAGCCCCCAGGCGCCAGCAACGGCCCTAACACGTTCCTTGGACGGACCATTGGCCGGTTCAACGACGATCTCGATTATCGAAACGGTCAGTCGATGCGATGGTCGCTGAGCATGCAGCGTGAGCTGCCCGGCAAGTGGGTGTTCGAGGGGGCGTACGTCGCGAGCCTTGGGTACGATTTGACGACAGACTTCGAGTTGAACCCGGTCCCGCGCCAGTATTTGTCGACGAGCAACGTGCGGGACACGACAACGATCAACTTCCTCAGTGCGACGGTCCCGAATCCGTTTGCCGGTCTGCTGCCGGGTGAAGGCTTGAACGGCACCGCCTCGCGGCAACAGTTGCTGCGTCCGTATCCGCAGTTTACGGGGATCCAGGTCCGTCGCTATGATGGGTCCACCAAGTACGATGCGGCCCAGTTCCGCCTCGAGCGGCGCTTCAGCGGCGGATACACCATCCTCGGCACCTACACGCTGTCGAAGTTCACGGAAAAGGTGACGCGTCTGAACGACACGGATCCGGACTACGAAGAGCGGCCGAACAACACGCAGGTGCCGCACCGGTTCGTTCTCAACGGAATCTGGGAACTGCCATTCGGCAGAGGCCGCCGATGGGCCGGCGACGCAAATCCGCTCTTCAATGCCGTCGTTGGCAACTGGAGCGTGTCGGCAATCTGGAACTGGCAGTCGGGACGCCCCGATCTGACGATGGGCAACGTTTACTACAACGGCGACATCACGAAGCTGAAGACGAAGTACACGGATGATCCGAACGTGCCGGTGTTCGACGTCAGCGGCTTCTACTTCCACGACGCAGCCGTGCAGACCAACGGCGTCGACGACCCGGCGAAGCAGCGGGCGGATCAGCGGATTCAGCTCGGAAGCAACATCCGCACGATTCCCTCGAAGTGGAATGGATTATCCACGCCGCGCTACACGAATTGGGATATGTCGTTCGTAAAAGGATTCCAGTTCGGTTCGATCCAGCCGCAGCTTCACATCGAGCTGTATAACGCGTTCAACGACGTGTTCTACAACAATGCCAACCTGACGCCGAGCAGCGCGAGTTTCGGCAAGGTAACGAGTCAGAACAATCTGCCGAGGAATATCCAGATCGGCATGAAGGTGCTGTTCTAGAGTTCTGATTGACGGGTAGGGCGGGGCTTGATGCCCCGCCGGGGGCCGGGGCGTAAAGCCCCGGCCTACTTCGCGAACTGCTGATACTGCTTCTCGATATCCTCCGGCTTGGCCTTGCCCTCGAGAATCACGACGCGGTAGTGGAACATCGCTGACTTTCCCGGCTCGAGCGTCAGGTCGAAATCCTTCTTGCCTTCGGGCAGGACCTTCTCACCCAGCGGATTCGCGGCGAAGAGGCCGTACCCGCGCGCGTGCCAGAAGGTCGGAAAGTTCGGGTTCGACGGGTTGTCGAGAATCGCGATCGTAACGGGAGCGTTCTGCACCGTGCCCGTCAGCATCATCCAGCGCGCGCGCGTGCCCCACACGGCATCACCCGTCTTGCCTTCGCTGCTCGTGTACATTCCGCCCACACCGGTGTTGTCCATGACCGGCTTCGGCGTCGGCTTGCCGCTCTCGTCGGTCAGCACTTCCGCCTTGTCGTAGGGCAGTTCCAGCTCGCGCGCGACGCGCATCCCGAAGAACGACTCCTTGTTGTCCTTGAACACGACCTTCTCGTCGAGCGCCGTGAGCGTCGTCGTCCGATCGATCGTGCGCGATTCCGCTGTGCCGCGGAACACGAAGTGCGTCTGTTCCTTGAGGAGCGCCTTGCCATCAGGCTTGAGCCACTCGGTCTCGACGGTGAGATCGCCGTGATCGTTTCCGCCTTTCGCCTCGACGATGCGGCGGTGGACGATCGTGCCCATGTGCGCGACGCGATCGCCCTTGATGTCGTCGGAGTTGTTCCAGAAGTCGAGACCGTTGACGTCGCCGTGGTTCATCCACAATCCGACATGGTGCGGATGATCGACCCGTTCGCCCTTGCGCGGCTCGAGCGGATACCCGCGCGTCACCACGGTGCCCTTGGCCGACCGCAGCGGGAACAAGACCGGCTTCTTGAGCGTCGTCGGCCAGATATACGACGTGAAGGGCTTGCCGTCGATCGTCACGTCGACGCGGCGGCCCGATTCATTCGGCACGACCTGGACACGCTGGGCCTGCGCGGCCGCCAAGACGGCGCACACCGCGACGAGCGTCGCAATCCCCGCCGGCACTCGCACTGTTCTTTTCACGGTTTCACCTCGGGGTCAGATCTCGATTTTCCATTTCTGCCGCAAAAACCGACGATTCTGTATTACGTTTCGCAAAAAATGGAAAATCGAGATCTGACCCCTTATTATCTACGTTTATGACAAACACGAGGATGGCCATCGTTCTTGTTCTGCTGCTGTGCTTCGTGACGCTTGGCGCGCAGGAGAAGAATGGCGCCGCAAACACGCTCACGGCGGCGGAGAAGAAGGCCGGCTGGACGCTCTTGTTCGATGGCAAGGCGCTCGACGGCTGGCGCGGCTACAAACGCGACGATGCCGGCGATTCGCGATGGAAGGCCGTTGACGGCACGCTGGCGATCGTCAAGGACAACGGGAAGGATACGCACGGCCAGCGCGACATCATCAGCAAGGACACCTTCGAGCAGTTCGAGCTGTCGTGGGACTGGAAGGTTGCGCCGGGCGGCAACAGCGGGCTGAAATATTTCATTCTCGAGGACCGCGACTCGGCGATCGGCCACGAGTACCAGATGATCGATGACGCGCAGCATCCCGACGCGAAGATCGGACCGCATCGGCAGACGGCCGCGTTCTACGACGTGCTGCCGGCCGCGGATCGGCCGACCAAGCCCGCCGGCGAGTGGAACACGTCGCGCGTCGTCGTGCACGGCCAGACGGTCGAGCACTGGTTGAACGGCAAGAAGGTCCTGCAGTACGAGTTGAACAGCCCGGCGCTCAACGCCGCGATCGAGAAGAGCAAGTTCAAGGGGATCGAGCGGTTCGGCAAGCGGCAGAACGGCCACATCCTCCTGCAGGATCACGGCGACGAGGTCTGGTTCCGCAATATCAAAATTCGGCGACTCGGGTGAAGGTCGGCATTCTCGGCGGCGGGAACATCAGCGATACGCACGCTCGCGCCGCCCGCGCGATCCCCGGCGTCGAAATCGCTGCCGTCTATGGCGCGAACCGCGACAAGGCACAGCGCCTCGTCGATCTCTACGGCGGCGTCCGCTACGACGATCTCGACACGTTCTTCATGCATCGACCGCTCGATGTCGTCGCGATCGGCAGCCCGTCAGGACTGCATGCGGAGCAGGCGATCGCGGCGATCCAGCGCGGGCTGCACGTGCTGTCGGAGAAGCCGCTCGACGTCACCACCGCGAAAGTCGACAGTGTGATCGAGGCCGCCGACGCCGGGGGCGTCAGAGTCGGTGTGTTCTTCCAGGATCGGCTGAAGCCGGACATCGCAGCGATGAAGTCGCTCATCGCGTCGGGGCGGCTGGGCAACCCGATCTTCGCCTCGGGCCGCGTGCGCTGGTTCCGTCCGGCGGAGTACTACGGAACGTCGAAGTGGCGCGGGACATGGGCGCTCGACGGCGGCGGCGCGTTGATGAACCAGGCCGTCCACACCGTCGATCTGCTGCAGTGGCTGTTCGGGCCGGTGAAGCACGTGGCCGCGCGGACGGCGACGCGTCTGCACCCGATCGAAGTGGAGGACACGGCCGCCGCGGTCCTGGAGTTCGAGAACGGCGCGCTCGGAATCATCGAGGCGACGACCTCGTCCTATCCCGGCTACGCCCGGCGGCTCGACGTGAGCGGATCCGAGGGCACGTTGATCCTCGAAGGCGATCGACTGATCGCGACGGATCTGAAGAGCGCCGCCGGCCCCGGCGCGGCCGCAGCCAAGGAACCGCCGCCGGAAAACGCCGCGTCCGCGACGGTCAGCGACAGCGTGCCGCATCAACGGGTGTTCGAGGATTTCATCCAGGCGATCCGCAGCGGGAGCACGCCGGCCTGCGATGCCCGGCAGGCGCGCCCCAGCGTCGCGATCATCCAGGCGATTTATCGATCGGCGAAAAGCGGGAAGTTTGAGAAACCCTGACGGAATCCCTAATCCCTGATCCGCAATCCCTAATCGACGAATCACTGACGCGCTGAATCCGATTCATCGATTCAACGATCAGGGATTCGCGATTAGGGATTAGGGATTCGATTGTCTAACGTACGAACAACATCTCCCGATAGGTCGGCAGCGGCCACATGTCGTGCGGGATGATGCATTCGAGGCTGTCTCCGGCCTCTCGCAGCGCCACCATCGCCGGCACGACCTTGTCGCGGAAGTACTTCGCGTGTTTCTCGGCGTCGCCCCCCTCGTGCTCGAGCAGATCCTGCAGCTTGTCCGCCGTCTGCTTGAACGTGTCGGTCAGCGACGTCAGCTGGTCGAACGATTTCCGAGTCTGCTTGCCGGCACCGCCCGCCGCCTTCAGCGCGGCGACACTCTGCCCGAGCTGCGCGGTATAGCGGTAGGCCGCCGGCAGGATGTACCGGTTCGCCATCAACACCATCAGCTGCCCTTCGACGTTGATCGTCTTGTTATATTGCTCGACGGCGACGTCGTAGCGCGCGCGCAACTCGCGCTCGTTGAGAACGCCGTACTTCTCGAACGCCTTGACCACGTCCGGCTTCATCAGCTCGGGATAGGCGTCAACCGACGTCCGATGGTTCAACAGGCCGCGCTTGGCCGCTTCCTTCTCCCATTCCGCCGAGTAGTTGTTGCCGTTGAAGATGATCCGCTTGTTGTCCTTGATCATCTTCGTGAGCAGGGCCTTCACCGCGCTGTCGAGAGCCTTGCCGTCTTTCTGCGACTTCTCGAGCTCGGTCGCGATGTAATCGAGCGCTTCGGCGACGGCGACGTTGAGCGCGATGTTCGGGAACGCGATGCTCTGGCCCGCTGACACGGCACGGAACTCGAACTTGTTGCCGGTGAACGCGAACGGGCTCGTGCGGTTGCGGTCGCCGGCGTCGCGCGGCAGCTTCGGCAGCACCGAGACGCCGGTATCGAGGATGCCGCCGGACTTCGTCGTCTTCGCCGCCCCCTTCTCGATCTGGCCGAAGATGTCGGTCAGCATGTCGCCGAGGAAGATCGACAGGATGGCCGGCGGCGCCTCGTTGGCGCCGAGCCGGTGGTCGTTCCCCGCGCTCGCGATCGAGTAGCGCAGCAGCCCCTGGAATTTGTTCACGGCGCGCAGCACCGCCGCGCAGAACACCAGGAACTGGATGTTGTCGTGCGGCGTGTCGCCGGGGCTGAGCAGGTTGTTCCCGAGGTCGTCGCTCATGCTCCAGTTCAAATGCTTGCCCGAGCCGTTGACGCCCGCGAACGGCTTCTCATGCAGCAGGCACGCCAGCCCGTACTTCGGCGCGATCCGCCGCATGAACTCCATCGTCATCATCTGATGATCCGTGGCGACGTTGGCGTTCTCGAACACCGGCGCGATCTCGTACTGGCTGGGCGCGACCTCGTTGTGGCGCGTTTTCACCGGCACGCCAACCATGTAGAGCTCCCGCTCGACGTCGTGCATGAAAGCCAGCACCCGCTCGGGGATGGACCCGAAGTACTGGTCTTCCATCTCCTGGCCCTTCGGCGGTTTCGCGCCGAACAGCGTCCGGCCGGCGTTGATCAGATCGGGACGGTTGAAATAGAACTGGTGATCGATCAGGAAGTACTCCTGCTCGGGCCCGGAGGTGGTGAACACGCGGGTCGCTTTCGATCCGAACAGCTTCAGGATGCGGACGGCCTGCTTCGACAGCCCTTCCATCGAACGCAGCAGCGGCGTCTTTTTGTCGAGCGCCTCGCCGGTCCAGCTCACGAAGGCGGTGGGGATGACGAGCGTCGTGCCGTTCGGCGTCACCAGCAGCCAGGGCGGGCTGGTGGGATCCCACGCGGTGTAGCCGCGCGCTTCGAAGGTCGAACGCATGCCCCCCGACGGGAACGAGGAGGCGTCGGGCTCACCCTTGATGAGTTCCTTGCCGCTGAACTCCGCGACGGCGCGGCCGTCGGCCTTCGGCGACAGAAACGAGTCGTGCTTCTCGGCGGTGATGCCGGTCATCGGCTGGAACCAGTGCGTGTAATGCGTGGCGCCGTGCTCGACGGCCCAGTCCTTGAGGGCGCTCGCCACGATGTCGGCGATCGACGGATCGAGCGACTCGCCGTGCGCGATCGAGCGGCGCAGGGCGCGGAAGACGTCCTTGGGCAGCCGCGCGCGCTGCGTTTCCTCGTTGAAGGTCAGCGAGCCGAACTCGTCGGTCGCCTTGCGCTGCGCCGCATGCGGAACGGCGTTGCGCACCGATGCGCTGAAGTCGGAGATGTTGCGGATGGCGTCACTGGACGATGAAGAACCCATGGCGGCGTCTTGTCCTTTCTGCACGCGGAGCAAAGCAAGATTATGGTCGGGGCGCCTGACGGCCGCAAGCTGATTTTTGCGAGAAATTGATTAATATACTTAACAGAGTGAGTAAAATCAAACCGAATGATTTCTATGCGCCCATCGTGGGCGAGCTCGAACAACTCGTGCTGCTGGCCCTCGTC
>Ga0068857_100004628_pt1 | contig 11655 bp, 10 predicted proteins | sample KBSCornC72_FD_66591 | JGI IMG/M metagenome (GOLD analysis project Ga0068857, IMG submission 66591) | Corn rhizosphere microbial communities from Kellogg Biological Station, Michigan, USA - KBS Corn C7-2 | ecosystem: Host-associated > Plants > Roots > Rhizosphere > Soil ...
AGATATCATTCGCACATCCCTTGGGCCAGCGCAAGCGCCTCGTGCAAAAACGCCATTGATTCTGTTAAGTCGTCAATCTCATGCTGAGAGCGCCAGAGCAGTGAGCGCTCAATGATTGGTTGCCAGTGAGGATAGGTTTTTTGCACCCAGGCTGCCGCTTTCGGCTTTGAGCAAAGTTCGCCATTGTGGAGCGTATAGAGTGCACGGCAGAGCGTCAGCACCGCGTATCCTTGATAGTCACGCGGGCGCAGCCAGTCTATATCTTCTACAACCGTCTTCTGCCAAAAATTCTTGAGATGCAGGCAAACGGCTGCTCGCAAATCAGCAGAAGTAACAGGATCGATCAGCGGACGCGGCTCTGATCCCCACACAACCACGCCATATTCGCGCACCGTATGATATTGAAGCACCCAGTTGCTATCATGAAAAGCTACCTGAAATGGCCAGTCGATCCCGATTGTTGGGTGATGGGCATTGGCTGGATCATAACGCCGCATCGCCGCACGTGGGATATAGGAGCCTTCGAGATGCGTTGCATAGGGCAAACCACTCGCGGCAATCTCCGCGTGCATAGCGCGTAATTGCTCCAACATTGCCTGCGGCAAAACATCCTCAGTGACGATTAAAAAATCGACGTCGCTGGCAGCAGACGGATCAAAATCTCCCAGTGAGAGTGAGCCATACAGATAGAAACCAACTAACTGCTCCCCCAAAATAGCTTGCACTTTATCAAGCATAAAACGCAGCAGAGTATTAACCTCTTTGTGAGGAGTAGGAGTAATAGCAGGGTTTTGCGACATTCCGTTCATACATATCCTTTAGCTAATATTCTTTAAACTGGCGGCCATGATACGTTCAAGTAACGTTGACCAGGGACTAACCTCTTCCTATTTTCTCTTCAGCGATCATCGCCTCAGCCGGTTTCTCCAACTGCACAATCGTAATCCCAGCCAGCACCAGCGCACAGCCAAGGATTTGCGGGAAATCCAGGCTTTGACCAAGCCAGAGAAAAGCGACGAAAGCTGAGGCGGGCAGTTCAAGCATCGAAGCGATGCCCGCGCGCGTAGCATCGAGACGACGCAAACCACCGAGTTCCAGCGAGAACGGCAGGGCCATGCCAATGGTCCCAACCAGCACGACCAACCAGAAGATGTGCGGATTCCAGGTGCTGGCGGGAATCGACCAGGGCGGCTGAATGATCAGCCAGAAAAGGCTGGCGACAAGCGCGCCATAAGCCGTTCCGGTGGTCGATGGCAGATATTCGCCGACTTTATGGCCTAGCATCAAATAGGCGATAAAGGTCAGCAGCGAGAAAACGGAGAAGGCGAGTCCCAGGGTGTCCAGGCCGTTCAAGCTCTGCCGGAAGACGCCTGTAACCAGCACGACACCGGCAACCGTCAAGGCGAGCGCGACCAGCATATACCACGACGGGAGCTTTCTGCGCCAGATCGCGCCCACGAGCGCCATCCAGGCCGGGCCGGTGAACTGAATCACCAGCGTCACGGCGATCGGAATACGACTGATCGAGACGAAATAGGTGTAGGTCACGAGAGCTATCGAGATGCCCAGGGCGATAACCCAACCAAGTGCGCGCCACGAGAGCTTGAACGAGCGCCGCCCTCCGATGCAGAGGAACCCGAACAGGAAGAGCCCGCCGATAAGCATGCGAAACTCGACCAGCGTTAACGGCGTTACTCCGCTATCAAAAAGCTGACGCGAGAGGCTACCGTTGAGCGCGAAGAAAATAGCGGCACTCATGACCATTGAGTAGCCGGTAAAGCTGGAAAACGCACCGCGTCTAGATGTGTTCAATCGATTGCTCCGCCACAGTAGCTACAGAAGTGCTTGTTGCTTTGTTCGCGTTTGCAGTGTGGGCAAACGATCAACTCGTCCCCTGCTGCCGCTGCCTGATTGACGCCTGCTGAGGCTGAGCCATTTGTGGCCTTCACGGCTGGCTCCTGGCGCTTGTAGCGCCCCGCCAGAATATCCCGATACTCGCCACTATCGGCCCATTTGACAATCTCGCTGGCGCGTATGACCAGCATGGGATGCGATGTTGGCGCGACCAGCATAGACTTGTAGAGCCGATCGAGAATATTTATATCGACCGCTCTATAGAGTTCCGCCTGCTGCAAGAACTCAGATGCATTCATCTCATGACGCTGAAACAGCGTTCCACCGGCCAGCTTCATCATCAGCGAAATAATGACCTGTGGATTCTGGACCGCCAGCAGCGAGGCACGATCCGCCGAGAACTCCGCCATGCGATCCCATTCGAGTAACGCGCCCTCCAGCGAAAGACCAATCAGGCGACCGATACCCAGAGTCATATCACCGATGACCTGGATCAGCATACTGATCGCCCGCGCCATCGTCTTATACAGCACGTGGCCGCACTTGATATGCCCCAACTCGTGCGCGAGCACCGCCATAATCTCCTCATCGGTCAGCAGATCGACCAGTCCCGAATGCATAATGATATAGGGATGAGTATGGCCGCTGGTCATGGCGTTGACGAGGGGAGTCTGAGCAACATACAGCTCCGGCTCAGGCACATCAAGGATCACGCACGCCTCGCGCAACAGTTCATAGAGCCTCGGACACTGGGTCGGAGAGACACGCACGGATTGCGCCACATTCATGATATACGCGACTCTTTCGGGGAAGAGTTCGATGAATTTACGCACAGCGATATCCAGGCCCGGTATCTTTTGTAACGTGGCCAGCGCGCGACGATCAAACGGGTGTTGCAACGCAACCGGATCGAGTTGGGGAAATTCCCGCCGCGACCCTGGCTGAGCAGGTGACATACAAAGCTCCTTACGCTGGCCCCGCGTCTACATCTCGAATTTCACGGTCACTTGCGGCAGATCGAGTTCCGCCGCCGAACGCGCCCATGAACGGATAGCGTGAGCCACTATTTCATTATCACGAGGCCGACGCAGCCGTTCGGGCTGAGCCACCTTTCTGATGACGACGCCAATGCGCCAGCCTCCATTCACGCGCTTCATACTTGAAGGGCAAGAAGTCTCTAAGAGGGCCGCAATACGGGGGGATTGCCGATTGAGGACGCGAATGATCTCTGACCAGTGCTCATAAAGTACGGCGGTAAACTGTTCAGTAAACTCTTCGTTCCCGATGCGGGGTGGCTGCTCCATTAGTATCCTCCTCGTCAGGCTAAAGACCGGCGTATTCAAAGTATATCATATCCTCTACATTTTTCTCTGCCTATTTTACGGCTGGCGAGTTTTTCGTGATTGAAAAGAGACGAAAAAAGATGATATAGTTCATGCAAATATTCAAATGTATTATAACTCCACCAGAGAGCAGTTTGTAAGGAGCAGCACTTATGCCAGAGAATACCTGGGACACAGAACTCTATGACCAGAAACATGCGTTCGTTTTCGAGTTTGGCAAGGGGCTAGTGACGTTACTCGATCCCCAGCCAGGCGAGCGCATCCTCGATATCGGCTGTGGCACCGGCCACCTGACCGGTGAGATTGCCGCGCGTGGTGCGCATGCCATTGGCATTGACAGTTCGCCAGATATGATTGAGGCCGCGCGCGAAGCGTATCCCAGGCTGAAGTTTCAGGTTGAGGATGCGCAAAATTTCGCGTTTCCAGAGCAGTTCGATGCAATCTTCTCCAATGCCACTCTGCATTGGATCAACGAGCCAGAAAAAGCGGTTCAGTGTATCGCGGCGGCGCTCAAGCCCGGCGGCAGATTGGTCGCTGAATTTGGCGGGTACGGCAATGTGGCGACCATCCTCACCGCGACCCAGGAGGCCATTGAGGAGCTTGAGGGTGATTGGGTTGAGAGCGGCGGCTGGTACTTCCCTTCGATCGGCGGATATGCCTCGCTACTGGAAAAGCATGGGCTTGAAACACGGAGCGCCCTGCTCTATGATCGGCCAACGCGCCTGGAGGATGGGAAGCGAGGCTTGCGCAACTGGCTCAACATGTTCGGCGAGCGCCTGTTTGAAGGTCTGGAAAGCGACATTAAAGAGCGCGCACTGGCTCAGGTCGAAGAGCGCACCCGCTCCAAACTCTTCAAAGATGGCTACTGGTTCGCGGACTATCGACGCATCCGCCTGGTAGCATACAAGCTCGGCTAATAAGACACTTCACTGCTCAAGCGCGGAAAAATATTCGATGACGAATTCCTGGAAATGGCGGGCCGCGACCGAAAGATAGCGGTCCTCCAACCAGGCGAGACCGATTGTGCGCTGGCAGACGGGTTCTTCAATAGTCAGGCGCACAACCGGTAAATCAGTAATATTTTTCTCAGCCAGCGCGGTGAAAAATGTCACGCCCAGGCCCGCGCTGACCAGGCCACGGATTGTCGCGCTTTCGTCGCCCTCAAAGGCGATGTTGGGCACAAAGCCCGCTTCTTTGCAAATCTCATCCATCATATTGCGCTGGCCATGACCCGGCTTGAGGCTGATAAATGGCTCATTGGCCGCTTCGATCAGACGAATGCTGCCACGCCGGGCCAGGGGATGTCCGGCAGGCACAAGGAGAAAAATTTCTTCGGTCATCAGCGGCACCCAGGCAATACCGGGTCTTTCGATCGGCGGCGAGGAGATGCAGAGATCGATTTCGCCGCGCTCCAATTGCTGGATCACAGCCTCCAGCGTATGCTGCTGAAAGAGACGAAAACGCACACGTGGATAGCGCGCCAGAAATCCACTCAGCAGATCGGGCAGAAGTTGGGTACTCGCCACTGCCAGCGCGACCAGCCCCTGTTCCAGACCCGCCAGATCGGCCAGTTCGCGCCGGCCCTCGTCCAGTTCAAGAAAGATGCGCTCGACCCGTTTGAGAAAGGTCCGCCCAAACTGGTTGAGATAAATGCGCCTGCCCTGCCGATCAAACAACGGCACGCCCAGTTCTTCCTCCAACTTCGCAATCGACTGGCTAAGCGAGGGTTGCGCGATATAGAGCTTTTCCGCTGCACGCGTCATGTGCTCAAGCTGAGCAACCGTCTGGAAGTATTTTAATTGCAAGAGATCCATATTTATGCTCTGCCTAGTTTATACATCGTTCTAGAGTTTATGACTATAAGAAATCACAACTTCCACCAGTGTTTATGCCAGTCGCGCGCCTCAGCCAGCGCCTCGCTGGTGGCACGAGAGAACATACTTGCGCACTGCTCAAGCTCGTTGGCATCCACGTTGGGATCGACGATACCCAGATCTACGCCGAGCAGTGGTTCGACGGCGCTGACGGTGCAATAGGGAACGTAAGCGACGCTGTAACCGCCCTCTTGCAACATTACGAGACGTCCAGCGCAAACTTCTCTGGCGAGATCGAGCATGAGGCTGGACATGGTACGAAAACCCTGCATGGTGACACACATCTGAGCCAGGGGGTCGAGCCAGTTAGGGTCCTGCCCGGCTGAGATAATGATGAGTTGCGGACGATATTGCAGGCCAAGCGGCAAGACAAGCTGCTCAAACGCGGCCTGGTAGCCACGATCACCTGTTCCGGCTGGCAGCGGAATATTCACCGTGTAGCCCGCGCCACGACCGCTGCCCACCTGATCCAGCTCACCGGCCAGTTTAGGATACCAGTTGTGCTGATGCAACGAGACAAAGAGAACACCAGGATCAGTATAAAACGCATCTTGCGTTCCGTTGCCGTGATGCACATCCCAGTCCACAATCATGATACGCTCCAGGCCATAGGCTTTGCGCGCATGATGAGCGGCCAGCACGGCATTATTGAAGATGCAGTAGCCCATGCAGCGATTGCTCAGCGCGTGATGGCCGGGAGGACGCAAGAGCGCATAAGCATTGCTCACTTTGTCTTCCAGCACGGCGCCAACAGCCTCCAACGCGCCACCAGCGGCATAGAGCGCGGCCTCGAACGATCCGGCGCTCAGCGGCGTATCCTCCTCAATCTCGCCCCATGGGCCACGCGCCGGGCCACCCTCCACGCAGGCGCGTACACCAGCGATATACTCGCGTGTGTGATAGGCCAGCAGTTCTTCTTCACTGGCCGCGCGCGCCGCGATTGGCTGCATCAGCGCCGTCAGGCCCGCGCCATCGAGAAATTGCTTGATGCGCCGCGTGATCTGGACTGAGGAGGGATGCGCTTCAGGATTGATCTGAAAGGAGCCGGAACGCATCTGCACGATTGCCTCTACACCGGTATCATGGCGCAAAAAGCGTTCGTCAAAAATCAGGCCAGTCGAATACGTGGGCATTGCGCAAGGGTCCTTTCCATGAAGTGCGTTTATCTGGTATAATTTCTGCATGAGAGCGCCTTCATCATACGATATAAGGGCCGCTCACATCTATAGACAAGCACAATGGAGCGATTACCGGGCGATGCATAAGTATTGACGCTGACAGGTCACTCACTATTTTAGCCAGTTTACCAACCATCTCAGCTACGCGGTTGCATATGAGAGGGTCATTTGTTTTGTCGCCGCCTTCCCTCATTGTGTCCGCGCGCCGCCACTCCTCAGCGCATTTCTCACGTATCAAGCCACTAACACGATTTTTAATTCACTGAGGAGTTTTTTTCGATGGAATTGATCCCTGAACAATATCGCCAGCATTTGCTGGAATGTCATGGACAAGCAGAGGCCCAGGCATGGATGGAACGTCTGCCCGACGTGCTGGCAAGCTGTGCGCGGCGCTGGCAACTGACGCTTCTGCCACCATTTCCAAATCTCTCATTCCACTATGCCACTCCGGCCATACGCGCTGATGGTACGCATGTCGTGGTGCGTGTTGCCGCACCCACCGGCGAGTTTGAGTATGAAGCCGAAGCCATGCGCGTCTTCGATGGGCAGGGTACCGCGCGTTTGCTGGAATGCGATCAAAAGCTGGAAGTGATGCTGCTGGAACGCCTGGAACCAGGTATGACGCTGGCCGAACTGGTCCCGGAACAGGACGAGCGAGCAACCTCGATTCTGACCGCAACGATGCGCAAGCTCTGGCGACCCGCGCCCGCTCAACACAACTTCCCAACCGTTGCAGAGTGGTTCCAGGGCTTTGCTCGCTTACGCGAACGCTACAATGGCGGCTGCGGTCCTCTGCCGCAACGCCTGGTTGAAGAGGCGGAGACGCTGGTCAAAGATCTGCTCGCCTCGTCCGGTCCGCCCATGTTGCTGCACGGCGATCTGCATCACGAGAACGTGCTGCTCTCCGGCGACGAGTGGCGAGCCATCGACGCAAAGGGCGTGGTGGGCGATCCCGGCTATGAGACGGGCCTGCTTTTCTACAATCCCATCCCGAAACTCTTCCACCTGCCCGATCAGCACAAAATTCTGGCACGTCGCCTGGATCAACTAGCCGAAGAACTGAGCATGGACCGCCAACGCATTCGCGGCTGGGGCCTGGCCCAATGTATGCTCTCGTGCTGGTGGAGCATGGAGGATGGCAGCGAGGAACCACCGCTCGATGTGCTGGCCTGCGCTGAGATCGTCTCAACGCTGGAATAAAGCATAACCGCAAGCCTGTTCAACATGTGTGCGCTTGATGATTCGCAGTGCCTGTCTATTATCGCTTTCTGAAGCAAAAAGCGCACATATATTGAACGGTAGTGTTCTCTTAATCGATGAGCATTTCCACGTATTACTCACCTGGCTGCTATTACCATAGAAAGCCGATTTATCGTGCTCTATCCCGATTTATCGGGGATCTTCCTCATACCACAAACGCTGTTCGTAGACGCTTCCACGCGCGGTCCACAAATGAGGAGAATCGCGCAAAAGAGGCGGAATCGCTCGGCGGACGGCCACGATAAATCGGGCAGAGCACGATAAATCGGCTCTCTATGGTAATAACAGCTAGATGAGTAAAAATATCGTTGGATGAGAGTAAACTCTTACATCCAACGATAGAAACGGCTATTGTAGAGCCTCTAGTACCACAAGACACAGCACATGACAGCCGCATGCACGCTGGTGTATAATGCGGTCGCGTGTGCAAAAATGCCAGGAAAGTGTGGCATAGTTCATAGCCAGAAAACGCCCCGCAGCCAGATACTATACTCAGGGAAAAAAACAAAAGGAGAAAGCCACGTCATGCAAACGGAAACGCTGCCGTCAGGAACTATCCTGCACGGACGCTACCGTGTAGAGCGCGCCCTGGGTAGCGGCGGCTTCGGACACGTGTACTTATCAACAGACTTACAAACCAATACGCCGTACGCGGTCAAAGAGTATCTGGTCACGGGAGCAAATGGAAAAGCCCAACTGGAACACGAGGCCCAGGTTCTCAGCCACCTGCACCATCCGAACCTGCCCGCGTACCTGACCGCTTTCGATGAACGTGGCCACTATTACGTCGTTCTCGGCTATATCGAAGGGAACGATCTGACAGACTATATTCGCGTGGTGCGCCAGAAGAACGAAGCCATCCCCATCGCGCGTTTGATGGAGTGGATACTCTCTATTTGCGACGCGGTTGCTTTCCTGCACAGTCAGCAACCGCCGATCATCCACCGTGATATCAAGCCTGACAATATTCGTATCACGCCCAATGGTACCGCGACGCTGGTAGACCTGGGCAACGCGAAAACGGCGGCTGATGGCGCGCGCACGCTCTTTTTCATTCGCCACCAGGGGACGCCCGGCTACGCGCCGCTGGAACAGTACCCCGGCGGGACCGGCACCGATGAACGCTCCGATATTTATGCACTTGGCGGCACACTCTATTTTGCACTGACAGCTCACGAGCCACCCAGCGTCTCCGCGCGCAATCAATCGCTCCAGCAGAAACAGCCCGATCTGCCGAGCCTGCAAGAGCGTCTGGCCCAGAATCCGCCCGACATGCCACAGGAGCAGCGCCAGTTTCGGTTGGGTGTGACCAAGCCAGCCAAGCCAGCTCCACGTCACTCGCGTCACCTGGCCCAACTGGGGACACTCCCGCCCGAAATCTTGCGCAAACTGGACGCGATCATTCAGCGCGCAATGGCCATGAAACCAAAGGATCGCTATCAAACGGTCACGGATTTCACGCACGATCTGATGACGGTTCTGCAAGCGCTACCGGCCACGACCGTTCCGCCGATGGCGAACGGTCGCCCGGTCGATCCTCATAGCACGCAGCCCGATCTGCCCATGCTCTACGAGGCCATACAGAATGCCCAGGATGCCGCGAGCCGCCAGACCACACCGGTCCCGCCCGTGTCAACCAATCCGCCCCAAACGCCAGCGCCGATGTTCGGACGCTGCCCGCGCTGTGGTCTGGAACAGACGCGCATCGCGCCCTATTGCCCGCGTTGTGGCAATCCCTTGAACAATCCGCCCAACTCGCCAAGGAGCCAGGCTCAGGTTGGCCCGGCGCAGGCAGTGCAGAATACGCCCCAAACTCCGGTCAAACCGGACGTGTCAGAGGCCGCCACGCTGCTCATTCGTCCGCGTCCGACCCCACAGGAGCCAGTTGAGGGCACACCGCGTCCGAATTCAGCATCTCCTGTACAGGCAGCACAATCAGCAGACGCGCTTCCTACGTCGCGGTCAGCACCAACTACATACCAGCAGATGCAGCACGCGCAATCCGCAGCTACCGCGCAAACACAAGATACGCCGCCTAAAATGTCTGCCAGAACGGCTCAGGATGTATCGCCGAAAGCGCCTATCAGAAGCTCTCAGGCCAATGTGAAGCCGTTTATACCTTCGGCGACACTTCCACCAGCGACAAACCAGACCCAACCACCAGCAGCGGCAGAACCACCAGACGCGCCTGCCTCCGCAAGCCCGCATAGCGAACAGGGGAGGGTCAAAAAACTCTTTATCAGTCTGGCCATTGTGATCGCGGCGCTGATTATCATTGCGCTGCTCTTGCTAGTCTTCCTGCGAAGCGGTCACGGTGGCCACCACGTACGCATCAGCGGCCAGATGCTATCACACCTGCTCGATAAAAGCCAATCCTTTGCTCACAACTTCCGCGAAATCCGCTGAATAAGCATGCTCCAGGCCGAGGCGAATCTCCAATTCACAGGGGATATCGTGGGCATTTAGCAGTTCAGCGGCTTTGCGTGAGCAGGCCAGGCAACTCAATGCCACTCGACCAATTTCTTACCCACCATTTCAGCGAAATCCTCTGGGTACGAATGGGAAAGTCCGGGAAGAAGCTCCAGCTCACAGGGAATGTCGTGGGCGTTCAGCAATTCAGCAACTTTGCGCGAAACTGGTAAACACTCGTTGTCCTCTTCGCCAGCCAGGATGTAGCCGCGCAGATCAGCAAGTTTTTGCGTTTCCAGCAGTACAGATAACGCATCAAGCTCTTCCGTGGTCAGATAGGGTCCCAGAACGATAAAGCCGCACGTTTTGATAGACCGATGTAAAGCTATCCAGATTGCCTGCCCGCCGCCCTTCGAGAAGCCCCCAAGCACCACACGCTCTGGATCAACGTTGTAATCACCGGATAGTTGCGCCAGGTGCTCGCGAACCTCTTTCACGCCCGTTTCGCGCTCGTCCCAAACATAGGCATCAGGCCCGACAATTTGCGAGGACTGTGGGATGGCCAGCAACCAGCCCTGAGCCGCGATTCTCTCCCATTTAGGAAGCGCGTTAGCAGCGTTACCATTGTTGCCATGCAGCGCGATCATCAACGGCAACGCACCCGTCTGCTCCTTCGGCGTAGCAACAAGCAGCTCCGGGCGGCTCTCGGCCTGAGCCACCGCGAGGCGTTGGTGACAGATCTCGACCATTGCCTGAAACTCTGGTAGCGGCTCCAGCTCGGCCAGATCGGGGTCATTCAGCCATTTCGGCGCAAACCAGTAGCCTTGATCCAACGCGGCCTGGAAAATTCGCAGCGCCTCCGCCTTGCGGCCAACAACGCTATTCATGCAGAGACGCCAGTAAGCGAGCAGGGGCTGATAATCGGGGAAGTTCTGATACTCCCGTTCAACCAGTTCATATGCCCGTTGATACTCCTTCGCCTCATAGAGAGCTGTCACCTGCCTGTCAAACTCACCAAAAGTCATTTCACTCATTGTGTTCATCCTCTCAATGTTGCAATTTCCAGCAGGCATTATAAGCTCTTCATAGCCAATTGTCTATCATCAGCAGACGCAAAACCACCAGAGCGCGCGTTTTGTTATGAGAGCTACTATTTCTAATGCCTGTTTACGCTTGACATTGATAAGATCGATTATTATAATTATGTCTATATGTGATACATCCGTTAAAGATATATTAAAATAAGCTCTGTTTGCAAAGGAAAGGATAAGCGTTTGAAATCGTTCGCGTCTCAAATTGAGCTGGCCGCTGATGCCGCCATCGACCTGCAAATGCACACCATCTATAGCGATGGCACCTGGACTCCTGAGCGGTTGGTGGATTACCTGATTGGTGAACAGTTTGGCCTGGTGGCGATTACTGATCACGACCGCGTAGATACGGCCTCAATGCTACAGCAGCTTGCAGCAGAAAAAGGCTTCCCCATTCTCACAGCGGTAGAGATGAGTACCACCTGGCGCGGCGAGGCCACAGATGTGTTGTGTTTCGGGTTTGACCCGGAAGAGAACGCGTTGAGCGCCTTAACGCAGGAAGTAACACGCCGCCAGAGCGAGAATACCAGGGGGGTCTATGAGAAATGCTGCCAGCAGGGATATATCCAGGCGAACCAGCAAGAGCTAGACACCCTGCTGGAGAAACCGAGTTCGAGCCAGTTCAAGGAACTGGCCACGCTCTTAG
>Ga0068857_100004630_pt1 | contig 11654 bp, 18 predicted proteins | sample KBSCornC72_FD_66591 | JGI IMG/M metagenome (GOLD analysis project Ga0068857, IMG submission 66591) | Corn rhizosphere microbial communities from Kellogg Biological Station, Michigan, USA - KBS Corn C7-2 | ecosystem: Host-associated > Plants > Roots > Rhizosphere > Soil ...
TATAGCAGCATCCTTCTCTTTATCTGTAATCATTAATGGTCCATTAGTAGGATTAGGTTTACATGTTTTACAATCACATGAATTCCATTCCTTACACTTAGGACACCTAAAACCTCCAGCCATCACTTTTTATTTACATATTGATCATAAAGTTCTTTGGCTTTTCTCTTTTGTATTTTCATACCCCAATATATACTAAGCCATAAGCCTGATAATACTAACCAGCATAAACCAAATAGGTAATTACCAAGTATAGTATCTGTTACACACAATGCTGTATATATAACAAATAAGGAACAAGCTCTACTTACAGAGTGGGTTCCTTTAGCCATATCTACAATCATTATAATTACAGATACTATACATAAAAGCATATTAATAAGATTTACAAATATCATTTCTTTTCATTTAAAGGTTCTAAACATAAACTTCCTCTCTTAACTCTGTATTTACTTCCAGATTTCTGCATAAATGGATTTAAAACAGCTATCATATTCTGTGCTCCAACAGGATTCATTGTGTGAACATAAACCTCATTAAGAATAAGTTTATTTTCTTCACAATAATTTATTAACCACCTACAAATATCATAACCAGTTTCTCCAAATACATTTACATCAACTTCTTGCTGGTCTACAAGTTCAGGATATATACTCCACTGATTACCCTGTAACATATAGTGATTCTCATTAAGATCATGATCTAATGACATTACATCAGGAATACCCTTTGTAACTATATATTCAACAAACTCAGCAAAGTTTCTAACTACTGTAAAACCATAAGACTCATGTGGAGTCCTTACATCATCAAGATACAACTTTCCCATTTGGATCTGGTATTTTATTAGCTTGTAATTTTAATAATGGATTAACACCAGAACTTTGATATTGAAGATTCCTCTTAAAGCTAAGATAACCTTCATACTCTTTATGAAAGCTTAAAGCTCTCTTAATAATCTGATGTTGTATATCAGTTAATTTATCAAAGTCTGAAGCAGCTTCATTATTATCTTTACTTTGTTCTTTATCATAAAAAGAATCTATCTCATACTTAGAGTACTCTTTAAATAAAGCTAATGCTTCAACATCAACCATTAAAGCTGGTACAGGATGAGCTGGATTCTGATGATTTTTCCTCATCTCTTCAAAAACCTGATTAATAGGTTTCTGAATATTGTAAAATCTTTCTTGTAAAGATTTCATAAAGTTTAATTTAAATGTATCAAACTCATGTTGAGTCATATTGTTTAATTTAACTCTCCTAACAGCAAGCAGAACTTTACCACTAACTTACAAGTAGTTCTCTGGGTCTTGTGCTTGTAATCACTCAAGGTCTCTGGTCTGAGAGTCACTTACTATAGCCCCTTTTTCAGTTTATCAATTAAACTAATCCTAATTCTGTAGTTGTTGGTGATTTCTTCACAATACCTCTTCCTTCAATATAATCAGGATACCATGTATAATGCCACACCTGATATTTATTCTGTGAAAACAGTCTTACAGCTCCTTCTTCATCTCTTGATTTAGACTCTTGCATATTATTAGATCTAAATCTATAAAAATTTTCAGGTCTGATTACCATTACCTCAGTCTGATCTTTATAAGTACATGCTTTAAGTTGTTTAGACTTCCAAGTTGATGTACCACTTAAATCAACATTAGGACATAGATGTACCATAATAGGTACACCTAGTCTTTCTGCTTCCTGAACATGATAATCTTTAAGACCTACATAAGGATGTTTGGTTTCAGTACCATGTAGTTTCTTCTGAACTAAATGATAATAACCATTTAAACATTCCTCATCCTTAAACAGTTGGTAATGTATCTCCTGACTGCTCTGAATCATCTTCTTCTAGTGTTTGTGAGGTTTCTAAATCTACTTCACCTTTATCAAGTTCATCAGATTCATGTTTCATAAATCTAAAGCTCTTTAACTTAAAGGCTTCAAGATACAATCCTTCTTTTCTCAATACTACTCCTTCTTCAGGAACTTTATTTTCACAGAATTGTGAATCCTGATCACATACATAAGCTTTCTGTAAAGTATCTAAGAACTCTTCTCTCCATTTTCTTAGTGCTTCTTCATCAGGTATAGCTAATTCACAAGGATAAAAGTAATCAGCTTCACCATGATATATTTCTACAACATGATCAACACCAAGTTCTTTACACCTATCTTTTACCTGTTCCCAACTGAGTTCAGTCACATTACCAGCAGTATCTGTTCTTGTGATTCTATAAACATAAACCTTATGTTGTGGTTTTAATTCTGCTTTATCATGATCATATGACATACTTTGTTTAGCAAAGTCATATATAGGATTAGGATTACATCCATAATCATAACCCTTTTGAATAGCTCCACCATCTTTAGTATAACCTACTATCTCATAATAAATAGATTCTCCAGGTTGGAGTTTATTATGAAAATGTTGTTTACCTATCTCTGTCCATAAATCATAAGAGTAATAATTCTTCTTAGAAGGATCATTCTCCATAAACTCATTCTTAATAACCTTTCTTGAAGCATACACTTCTTGATAAGAATCATTATAGAATGCTTTACCAGTAAGCTTAAGAGCTATCCAGTTTACTAATTTAATCTTCCAGTCTCTAGGATTTTTACATACTACATTAGCTGCTATAGCTGAAGTACCATGAAACTTCCAAGTAATTGAGATAATATTGTCAGGTTTGATTCTGTGCATATTTTTCCCAAGGTGTGAAGTATCATAATGAAACCTAAACTGACCAGAGTAAATCCTACTTTCTCTCTTCTTATGTACCTTACCAGACTTAGGCTTAGGTAAACTAGGAGTATTCCTAACAGGTATATACTTACTGCATATCCTATGACCATTGTACTCATCCAACTCCAAGCCTTCAACAAGAGTTTCATTTGGTATCTTTAAATAATCTAATGAATTAATAGGAATCCAGAAACCCATTGATTTTTCATCTCTGAAAGTTTGAGCTTTAACTCTACCATGAGAACCAAAATAACCTTTTGTTTTCTGGTCTTTATTTAACTCAGGTTTAGTACTCAAGTTATTTTCATAGATAAATCCAGCACTTAAAGCAGATTCTAATGGAAAGAATATTCCAATATCACCAATTTTAGTATTTAATCCAACAATCACATTATTACCAAATAAATTGGTACATTGTAATCTGTCAGCATTACTATGCTTTCTTAAGTTAGAGATCTTAACTATTGTCCCTTTATAGTTTTCTGACATTTTTTAAGTTTTTTAAATTTCTATCCAATATTTCTTCAAATCTTCTTAGAGCTGTAGTAACACTATCACCAAAATATGAAGGTCTTTTTTCATCCTCACATGTAAGAGCTGATTCTGGCCAAGTATATAAATTATTTTTGAATCTATATGTATATTCAGAACAATGAATTGAAGGTTCAATTACCTTAAGTATTGTGTCTTTTTGTTCTTCATATTCATTCATATCTTTACACCAGTGAGGATAACATTCAAATTTGTGAAGTGTTACAATGTCTCCTACTTTGTATTTAGGACTCATCTCTTTGCTGAGTTAGCATTTTAATTATTTCTTGATTAGGAAGTTTATCTATCTCCCTATATTGTTTCCAGAACTCATTAGTTATATTTAAGAGTTCTAAAACCTTTGAACCATCTACTAGTCCACCTTTTATTAAAGCACCTGAATAAGCTCCTAGAAGGAACAATACTTCTTCTTCTGTATATGACATTATCCCTTTTTGATACTACCACAAACTGTACACTTATAATCACCCTTCCCATTAGGATTATGAACTCTCTTTTGAGGTCCATGAATTTTATCCTGAGAGTCATGTTTACATGTACAAACCTTTACTTCTGATGGTTTGTTAGAACCTTTAGTTTCACCCATTGTCTTCTGATTTATTGTTATCAAGATCTTGTAACATAATTGCATTACATATAATTGCAACAAGATGTGGTGAACCATTCTCAGGATCAATTAATTTACCTTTTCTATATTCAGCTAAGTGTCTATAGATAGCATCAATTAATCTATTTGGATTATGTCCTTCACCTTGTCTCCAATTAGGAGTACCATCTTCAGGTTCTCCATATTTCTCAGCACCAATCATAAACCTTTGTATCACTTGCTCATGTACTTCTACAGGAAACAAGTGATACTTTAGTTTACCATTATCAAATTTCTTAGGCTGCAAGTTGTTTTTCAACTAAAGTGAAACCATAAGAAAATGCTGCTTTTTCTGCCATATGTCTACTAGTATAAGCATTATGATAAGTTACACCATCATAACTATAACCCCAGGATTCAGGATTAGCACCATCTAAACCTAAATGGATAGATTTACTATCAAAGAAATCATAAAGCATTCTTGGATTCATAAATATAGCCATTTCAAGTTGATCATCCTCCAATGTTTCTATAGCACCATTTGAGTTCTCTACTAAGAATTCTCTCAAATTCTCAAAAGCTTTAGGATTGTTTTTCATATCAACCCTACAATCATAACACAAATAAGGAGTTTCAATCTGGCTCAAGATATCAATAAGATTAACTTGATTACCTGCTTGCATAGCCATCACTATTTGTTCTTCAATTTGCTTTTTATCAGTCATTATTGTCATTTTTATATCTGAATACTTCTTCTTTGTCATGAGGTTTATTCCACCACTCTTCTAATTCAAATTCTTTCATATCATCATATCCTAATCTCTTAGTCCACCAATCTTTCAACCAATCAGTCTTATTGAAGATATGATAAAACAAAGTATATTCTTCTTTTATGATCTTTCCTTTACTATCCCATTCTTTTGGTTTTTTAAATGGAAAGAAAGAATTGATATAAAGTTTTGAAAACTTAGAATACTTGCCTTCTTTGAAATGTTTATACTCTTTGATAAACTGTACAGGAAACTTGATAACAATCATAGTATAATCCTGTATATCATAGGTGTCAAGTATTTTATGTCTTTCTTCAATATACTTGTTTAATTCCTCAAACTTTTCACTATCAACATTTTTAAAGAGTAGATAAAGTGAGTTTTCATACTCTACATCATGTCCTTGATCTCCATAATAACAATTGATAAATCCATTGTTATTTAATCTGTCCTTATCTAATCCTAATGCTGGCAATAGGAATATAGTGGTACTTGTTTTAGTGTCAGAGACACTTATCTTTTTTGATACCTGATTATTCTTGTTCTCTAATTTGTCCATCTTCACCTAAAGTAATTCTAACTCTACCATTTTCTTTAAAGTTATCATGACTCATATTCCAAACATTATTTCTCTTATGCCATTGTAATTCAGATATCACTTGATTAAGACCTTTGTAATACTTCCCATTATAAGTAAATCCAGATATACCTTGAACAAAATGTTCCTGATCAGTTTCATAGATTAAAGGAGAATAATAATTAGTATTATCACACACAATAAATTTCATGTGCTCAACTACATATCCCTTATCTAAATAACCTTCTTTTTCTGCCCACTTTCTCAGAGCTATCCAATATAGACAAGCCTGAATATAATAATTGAATTTATAATAGTTATTCTCAAACTCTTCAGGATTATAAGCTGTCTTTAGATCATATAAATGAATAGTTTTACTATCATGATCTATTAACACTTTATCCATTAATGATTTCAGTTGATAACCATTATAAGTAAATACAACAGGATGCTGATTTATCACAGTAGTTCTATCATCAGTTCCTCTATTTATTAATATTCCTGTTATTGGTGATTTCTTTAAACCTTCAGATATTCTCACTGCAAGGTTATAATCTTCATTGGTTATTACAGTTTTATTCCCTTCACTTCTGTTTTTTAACAGATATTCATAGTATTCCTTACCTTCTCTCTCAAATCTATCTTTAACCTTATCAAATGTATCTCTTTTAAAGCCTACAGTTTGATAACAAGCTAACATAATTTCATCATCTAAAGGTTTAATTTCTTCCCAACCATTAATATAATGAATAGATTTTGTCACTAAGCAATTAGTATAATCCAACATTTGTCCTGTTGGAGCTTTTACTCCATTTGCTATAGTAAATCTATCATTAAACTCTTCAGGTGTAAGAGTTAAACAGTCTACTATTGAACCAATTGTTAAAAATGACTTTTCTTCCTTATCTACTTTATCTTTATAGACATATTCTCTTGCATAAGATTTTCTGTCTTTAATAAAAGCAGACAAGGAAGAATAACTGTCAATCTCTAGTTGTCTATATTCTTTTTCTGTCATAATCCAACAAAGATACCAATATTACTCCATATTGGCAAAGGCTTCTTTCACTTTTTTGTACTCTTCAAAGTACATAAACATCTTCTCTGTTTCTTTAGGAGAAAGCACTCTAAGACTAAAGAAACAAGGGAATCCATTAATTCCTCTAGGACCAGCTTGATCATAATATTCATATACCATTCCCACTCTTTCCTTAAGCTCTTCTTCAGTTAAATCTTTGAAGGCTCCTAACATAATAGGCATAAATACACTACCTATCATATGAGTTTGATTAGCTTGCATAAGATGTCTATCAGAGAATATCTTATTCTCATAAAGATCCATAGCAATCTGTTTAAGATCCTTCTCTGATTTTTTATCTTCAATTTCTTCTGCCATATTACAGTGATTTAAGTAACTCTTCCTTACTAGAGAAAATAGATGTTTCATAGAAGTCAAGAGTTTTCTCTCTATTAGGATCACTAGCCATAAATCCTGTAGCAGTAGGATCAGTTTTGGCTTTCCATTTGTGATTGACTTTATATACTATACTTACAGTAGGTTCATTCTTTTGTTTATCAAAGCCAATGTAAGCTTGTACATTAATAATTTCACCAGTAACTGCTTTATTATCAAACATAAAGTGTACTGTCTCTGTTGGATTGAACTTAGTTTTGAATTCCATAAATGTCTTTTCCTTTTAATATTTTTATAAAATCACTTGCTGTCATTACAATTAATTCATCCTTCTCTTTTTTATGAGCAATTATAATAGGATGATTATGCTGTTGATCAGTAGGTGGAAAATTCTGCTTTAATTCTTCTTGTACCTTTTTGATTTCATCAGAATAGTTTAAACCACTCTTCACATTCTTACATTGGACATTGAAAGGAATGAAAGCTAAATCTACATTAGAGTTATCCAGGAGTTTACTTGCAAGTCTTGAAGTCTTACAGAACTTAAACCCAAGTTCATCTCTAAATATCTTAGCCCATTTCCTTTCATAATTATGTCCTTTGTTTCTATTTGCTTTACCATTAACCTTCTTTTTAGGTTTAACTTCAGCATCAGTCTCCATACCACATCTTCTTAGACTTCAATAACTCAGGGGTTATTGAGGTACTCTTGTTTCCATCAAAATTGATACACTGTCTATTCTCAATATACTTAAGACCTGCTTCACCACAATAACTCTTGTTGGCAAAGTAACTAAACATTACCCCAATTGTACCCATGAAGAACATTCTGTCATCATAAGTTTTTACAGTGTCTTCTCCATCAGTTAAACATATTGCATTATTCTTAGAGACATTAACAACATGCTGTACAACTGTTTCAATAGAAGTACCACCTCCAAAACCTATCATTAAGATATTCAATTCACTAACTTCAACCTTGGTTACTCTAGTATCAAATGTATAGAGATTATTTAACAGATCCATATTATACATTGCCAGAGCTATACTCTTAGCAAATAACAGATTACTTACTCCAGGAATACCAGAACCTGAACCCATTGAACCAGATACATCAATAAAGAGATCTATTTTACCCTGATATTTCTTCTCATCAGTAGATAATCTATCTATCATGAGACCTCTAAATATAGGATGAATATACTCAATACCATATATCTCATCAATTTCATCAGCTTCTAATAAGTCTACTTCTTTAAGCTTATATTTCTTAGAGAAATAGTTCTTAGAGTTATCTAAGATCTGTTTAATAGATTCTGCTATTGCAGATTTATTCATAGTAAGTGCTGCAATATCATTCCTTACCTGTTTTAAGTTTGCTATTTCAGCAATCTGTTCCAAACCATTCTTACCTTCAGTAAGATCAATACCAGCTTTCTCAAGGTCTCCCATTAACTGATCAGCCTTTAAGATAGCTTGTTCAAACCTCTGTTGTACATCAGCTCTATTAAAGATATTATCTATCTTTTGAGCAAGAGCTTCTTCTCTGGTTAGTTCTTTTTGCTGTTGAGCATTTTTCTCCTTCCAGTCTTTAACACCTGAAGTATCTTCTTTGGCATTATGACCTGAAAGAGGATTTGATCTAGAACCACTTTTTGAAGATCCTTTAGAACTCTGATTTCCAGACTTGGGACTTCCAGATGAGGATTCATCTTCCTCTGAAGATTCAGATTCATCTGTATCATCTTCTTCTCCTCCATCTTCATCAGAGTTGTCTTCTTCAGATTCTTCATCATCATCTGAATCTGACTGGTTATCTCTCTTTCCAGAGTTACCCTTTCCAGACTCATTTTTATCCTCATTATCTCCCTCACCTTCTGATCCTTCTCCTGATTGTTCATCAGATTCATCTGAATCTTCTTCAGATCCCTTATCTTTTTGCTTATTCTTCTTAGGATTACTCTTCCCTTTTCCTTTAGATTTTCCCTTTCCTTTACCAGAGCTACCTTCTCCATCATTATCAGACTCTTCATCTTCTTTATCTTTTTCAGAATCTTTGTTGGAATCTTTCATGGAGTTCTGAATCTGCTGTCTTTCTTGTTCAGTAAGTTGATTTAACAACTCATTAAATAAGAACTGAGCAATTTCTTTGGTATACATGAAAGAAGCTACAGAGTTATTGTTACTAACAATTTTCAAGAGAGAGTTATTAACCTTCTCAAGAATTTTAAACTTAACTTTGTTAGAATCTTTCATCTTTGCAAATTCCAGATCAGAAGATTTATTATAATATATAGAATATATATCTTCAACCAAATGATCTGGAACCATATCCTGATAAAGATTCTTGGTCATATCAAATACTTGTCCACTTGATATGTTCTGTTGATTACCAATAATCTTCTTTATCTGATTATTAGCAGTTTGCTGAATAAATTCAGTATCACCATGAACTCCTCTGGTAAGTTTATTAGAATCCCACCAACCCATATAAGGCTTTACAATTTGTTTCTTTACTGGTGGTGTCCAAGAGTTCTTACCTGTCCACTTATCCCAATCAAAGAAAGAGGATTTATAATTACCAGAGGAATTGTTGGTGGAGGAATTACCCCCCCACCAACTTTTACCTGAATCTTTATGTTTCTTACTCATGTTGCTTTTTTAAATTAATGATAATAGACTATTCTTCTTCAGTGTCATCCACCAACTCTAAACCAAAAGGTGAGTTAGTTTCAACTTCCTTAAGAACTTCTCTAAGTTCCATAATCTGATCATCATTGAGTTTGTTTGACTTTCTGAATGAATTAATCAACAGATTAACTTCCTCCATCACACTGTCATACTGTTTCTTATCTTTAATACCAGGAATCAAGTCTATCTTATCAAAGATAGTTTTCATCTCTGGAGTGATTAAAGATTTAGATAAAGTATTAGCAGCATGTTCTCCAATAAGAATAGAAGCTACTTTGACTAATGCACTATCAATCCTGGTATTATAAACCAAAGATGCAATCTTTACTAACCTTGGAACATAAGACAGAGTTCTATCACTCAAATCTTTATATGCAAGATTCAGGAATGCTTTCAGTTTAAAACCAGGAAGTTTAACTGCATTAATTTCTTCTTCAGTAGGAATATACAGAGTATAATTTTCTGTATATTTCTTATCACCTGAATTGAAATATTTCTCCAATAAAGCCTGAGACATTCTGGTTACTTTCATTTTCAGAATAAACCTATCCCAGAAAGGAGAACCAACTTCATCTTTAGGAATTTCATTACAAGTAGCCACAAACAACTTCCACTGGCAAGGAACTTTAGCTTCTCCATTAAAGAGAACCTTTTCATTCATCATACCTAACAAGCTGTTTCTCATACCAGAAGAGGCTTTATCCACCTCATTTATTACTACATATTTAGCATTTGCAGCAGGAGTATTCATACTCCAATTCTGGTTCTGAACAAATTCTCTCATATTCAACCTACCCTTGATCTCAGTAGATTTAGTTCCCTCATCAGTTTCCAGGATATAAACATCATTTTCATATGATTCCAATCCTTCAACTGTGCTTAAGTCATAGCCTGTAGCAGCATAGTCTAACACAGTGTTAGTTTTTGCAACCCCTGGTTCACCCACCAATAATACTGGTAATTTGGCAGCATGTGCTAAAGCCAACATCTTAAATACTTCTTCCTTACCCATCAAGTGAGTTGTAATATGGATACTCTGTCCTTTCTTCATATTATTATTTGTTTTTTCTCCAACAATTTCTGCCTGTTTTGCTGTCTTAATACTAGTAGTGGCCATGATAAAATCAATATTTGTGTTATTAATATTAGTGTTTACTTAGAAGGTCATTACTTTAAAACCTTCTTTTAATATTTCCTCAGCTCTTGATTTCAAATACTCTACATTACTAATAAAATTAACTTTAGCTTTGATTTCTTCTATTGTAGATGCACAATCTACACTTTCACCATTATCATCCAGGCCAACTATTAGTCCATGCCCATATAACTCTTGATAAGGGTAATCTTCAAATGTAAAAGCTCCAATAAAATCTTCTTTTATCAGACCTTCATCATCAACATACAGAGTATCATATTTTAAAGACTTAGCAGTCTCTACCTTTATATCACATGCTACTGTGAAACAAGGTGCTAATAGATTATCCCATATATCACTAAGATATGTATTCTCTTTGTCTTTATTAAGAGTTACATAATACACATCTTGTTTTTCAACATCAATTTTGATTGCTTTTATCATGCCTCCCATGTTTGGTCAGTAATTAAAGGATGAGTTTTATCATCATATTGCTTCATAAATATATGATCATCTGGAACTCTTACATCTTCTGAATAGTTCTTACAATTAATCATATTTCCATAAAGCAAACTTATGATTCCTCCAGGCTTAACAGATACAAATGATCTATCATTATATGCAGGATCTTGAGGAAACCTTAAATATACTAAGATTGATTCTTCAGATACATTCTTAACAAATAACCATTTAGCTGCAAACTTTGAAGCATAATCCTTAGTTAAATCAAGAGGAAAATACTCTTCTACTTTATTAGTAAAAGTTATTTGCTTCTCTTCTACAAATGGAAATACATCTTTCAGAGTCTTTTTATACTCATCAAGATCATTTACCTTAGTAAATCTATTAATGATCATTCTATACCTAAATTGATTAGGATTTAACTGATCTATTAATGGAGATATTGCAGCTCCTGTATTAGTAATTAATAAGATACATCCTTCATTCATTTCATCAATTTCTTTTTGTCTGTTAAGTCTTTGAATTTTCTGTTCTCTGGCTTGTCTATAATATTCCCACTGTTTAGCATCATTAAAGACATATTCCTGTATATCAATAAGATCAGCCTCATCATAAACAGGAAGTTTTACATGATGACCTTCTTGATTAATAATCTCAACATGTTTAACACCTTGTTTCTTTTGAAAGGCTTCTAGTAGTTGATCTGTCTGAA
>Ga0068857_100004634_pt1 | contig 11644 bp, 21 predicted proteins | sample KBSCornC72_FD_66591 | JGI IMG/M metagenome (GOLD analysis project Ga0068857, IMG submission 66591) | Corn rhizosphere microbial communities from Kellogg Biological Station, Michigan, USA - KBS Corn C7-2 | ecosystem: Host-associated > Plants > Roots > Rhizosphere > Soil ...
ATCGCAGGCGTGCCCAATTCGCAACCTTTCCGCAACGTTGGCATGTCACAAGCGGATCGCCAGGGAAGTTCACCCACTTGTAGCGCAAATAATGCTGGCCCATCGCCTTATGTCCTTTGCTCGCTAATCTCGCTTTGTACCTACTGTGGCTGCTCCTCATAAAATGCGGCGTAGCCGATGATCCATTCCTGCATCGCTTTTCGCGCCGCCTCCATTGAAAGCCCCATCGTCCTATGAGCAGCGGTCGCGTAGGAGTTCCCCATCAAGAGACAGTGAGCGGGATCATAGGCCGTTCTGCCTTCGTTCCAGTCCGCTTGCGCGGCGGTTCTTCCATGCCGCTCTGCCTCGTTCTGCCACTTAACTTCCATCGCCTTATGTCCTTTGCCCGAAAATTGCTGGTTGCGTCAAACGCCTGACAATTTGAGAACACCTACAGCCAGCGCTATGACACCAAGCAGGTCATAGGCGATAAACCCAGCAAGCCAGAGGCGCATCTTGCGGATGAATTGATCATCCGTCCAAGTCCGAGGCGTCGTGAGCCTTGCTTGCCTCGGAATGATGTAAAAGGTGAAAGCAAGGACGGTGATCGAGCCGAAGCTAGTCAAGCCCGCCCATAGGGCCGTGATCATCTTATGGTCTCCTTGCCTCAAGTTGTTTGTCTCAGGCGCTCGCCTGCAGTGACGTCTGTGATCGCGCGACGCGTCCGCGCGTCTTGGACTTGTTGTGCGCCTCACGCTGCTTCTCGGCGATCGCATCGATCTCACGGCGCGCCGCGCGTGCAATGGGGCCGTGCGGGCGTATTGAGCCGTCCTGGCAGAGGCCGAGGGCGCGCAGCTTGCGGCTGGCGCGTAGCTCGATCTGGCGAATGGTCTCGCGCCCATAGCCTGGACCCACCGCTCCCAGAGTCACGTCCTGATCCATCGTGATGCGGTTGGAGAAGATCATCCACTCGGTCGGCGTCAGATGGCCGCGTATCCACTCAAGCGTCTCGACGGCGTCAAGGCGTTCGATGACGGCGTCGGTTTTGTTCGCGCGCTCGTCCTCGACCAGATCGGCGAGCGTGACGCTGTCCTGATGCCCGACAAAGACCTCGGTGTGCAAGCTGATGGGCATCTCCGGCACGCTGGCGGCGTGCTCGGCGTCGACCGGATCGACCGGCTCGCCCGCCTCAACGGCGCGGTTGGTCTTACGTATCGCGGTGTGCACATAGCTGGGGAGGCGGATGGCGTCGGCCTCTTGTTCCGCGCCGCGATTGACCGATTGGCGCATCCACCACGTGGCGTAGGTGCTGTAGCGGTTCTCTCCGTTGTAGCGCTTCGCCGCATGGATGAGACCGAGCACGGCGTTTTGGTAGACGTCGTCGTAGGTGAGGCTGCCAACCGTCAGGCGGCTGCCCATATAGCGCGCCGCGTAGTCCATCGCCAGCGCCAGGTTGCGCTGCACCAATTCGTTCGACGCCTTGCGGTCGCCAGCCTGGATGCGTCTGCAGAGGTCGATCTCCTCCGCGTAGGTCAGCAGCGGCTCGTGCGCCGCCGCCTGGCGCTGCTGTGAGCGTGTCGTTTCGTCCGCGACCACGCGCTTGGGCGCCCCTGGTTGTTTCCGTGCGATTAATCTAGCCATGATGCTCACTCCTGGCTTCGTTGCTTAATGAGGCAGTGTACCTGCGTTTCATTGTGGTGGTCAATAGGTCGGTTGTGCTAGCCCGCTTGGTCAGATGTCACGTCTGAATTAGGGCTGGGGATGGGCGGGCGCGCGCAGCGCGGCGCGTATCTCGATCCACATCGCGGGCAGCGCGCCGTTGTGCTTGGTCCAGATCGCCTCCCAGGCGGCGCGGTCCAGGCCCTTCTCTTTGGCGAAGGCTGCCACCGTCTCGCGTGTCGTGCCGAGCGGCAGGTGCTCCATCGTCAGGCTCAGCGGCGAGACGCCTCCGCCGTCGTTGGCCTGATTGGCGATGTTGATCGGGCTGGCGATCGGTCGTGTCGGTGTAGGTCGGCGTGGCGGTTGTGGGGAGTCCACGACACGCTCGCCCTCGTCCATCTCCTGAGCGAAGGCTGTGCCATAGCCCAGCGCCAGGAGGGCGCGCCCCAGGCTCTTCGTGCTCGCCTTCTCAGCATATTCGGCGAAGTCGGCCTTGGTCTCACTGCCATACATTGTCGCCTCGTTCCCCAGCACGTCGCGCACGAACGTCTTAAACTGCGCGTAGCCGCGCTCAAGGTCCACCTCGACCGCCTCGGTGTGGACCATGTAGCCCACCTTAGCGATGCCTGCGGCGATGAAGTTACGCTGGTCGCGAATGAACCAGAGCAGGCGCTTCTGCACCGTCATGTAGTCGCGGCCCTTGAACTGCATCATGCTGTCGGCGGCAGCCTGGTCGAAGTCGATGATGTAGTCATCAAAGACTCCGGCGGTCTTGTCGGTCTTATCCTTGCTTGTTGTCATGCGACAATCTCCTCTCAGATGTGACGTCTGACGCCCCAGGCGCGGCGACGTCAGACGGTTGTGAAACGGCGTCGGTCGCGCCTAGTCCTCGCCGCTAATTTTGTCGAGCCAGTCGGCGATATCGGCGAACGATTGCGCGCCCACATGCGTCGAGCCTAAGCCGTCGTTGGCGGTCATGATCGTGTCGGCCATCCCCTCGGTGAGACCGTAGTGTTCGAGGACCTCCTCACCGGGGCATGCGGCGCCCTCAAGGTCGGCGTCTGAGTAGCCCATGTGCTTCGCCAGCACGCCCATGGCGCAATAGCCCTGTCCCGCGCGGTGGAGGAAGCCCTCCATCTTCGGCACCACGCCATGCGCCTTGCGCAGTATCTCGGCTATCGCGTGGTAGGGGCGCTGCGGCGCTTCAGGCGTCACCTCTGGCGCGATAGGCAGGGCGGGTATGGCCACCTCCGTGATGACGCGCTCAACGGTTTCCGCTGTTTCGACCTCTCGTGTCAAGACTCCCATTTACTCGCTCCCTTTCAATCCCCGTACTGCGCTGCGGTAATCATGAGGGCGATCAGCATGGTGACGAGGAGGAAAACCTCCGCCGCCACCCCCGCCTGGCCATAGGCTCCGCGCAGGGTGTAACCCAGGCCAATCAAGCCAGCGCCAATGAGGACCACTCCAACGATGGCCAGGATCACGCCGATCCAGACACGCAGGAAAAACCATGCCACTTTCATCGGTCTGCCAACCCTTCTCGTTCCGACTTGTCGGTGTACCCGCGTGTGGCGATCCACCGGCAGCTTGCGCTATGCCAGGGCGCGAGCGCGAGCCACTCCGCATCCCTGTGTCGTGTCGGCGCGCCGCCTCCTGGGGCCATCTCTCCGCAGGAGGCGCAGCGCGTCATCTCGACATTGTCTGCGACAAACCCCAGATCACCATCGGGCGCGCTCACTGGTACGCCGACTGGCTGTGAGGAGATGGCCCGACGCCCTCTGCTCCATCTGGTGGCGCCGCCCAGCGCGCGCGGCTTGTCCGGCTTGGTGACGGCCTCGCGCTCTGGTGGGGTCTCCTCCTCAGACCACAACCCTGAACCCGGCACTGCTCACGCCTCCTCCTACGCGTCGGCTGAGAGCGCTACCATCTCACCGTCGGTGTCGCCGTCCCATAGGCCGTCACCCACGCCTCCGTCGTCGTTGGCGCGATCCATCGGCGTCTGCGTCTGGTCTGACTTGACGTAGGCGACGAGCACACTCTTGCTGAAGGTGTCGGTCAGCTTGTTGCGGATGCCCTTGTTGAACAACGAGAGTATCGCTCGCGCCATGCCCATATTGAGCGACGTGTGGTGCAATTCGGCGTGGGTGCGCGCGTCGCGCTCAAGCTGACGCGGCGTGTATTGTTCGAGCTTTTTGTACCAGTCCTTGGGCAGACGCTGGCGGTAGGTGGCCCAGAAATTGTAGAGGCCGAGCATGATCGCGGCAGACGTGCCCGCAGGTTCCGTGGGCCACGTGCCGTGCGCGATGCCCAGGATGTAGACCAGGCCATCGCGTCCGCCCGCCTTATAGATGCGCTCGACCGCGTTGATGGCCCAGACGCCGCCAGGCAGGCGCTTGTTGTGCGACACGGAATTGACGACGCGCAGCCCCAACTCATCGAGCACGCTCTGGATGTCGACCGCGATCGGGTCTTTGGCGACCAGACGCGCGCGATAGACCGCCGCAGAGCGCGGGATGGCGCGCTGAAAGTTGCACTCAACAAAGATCGTCGCCTCATCGGCCACGCTCAAACCGTACCAGAACTCGCACAGCACGTCTGGGCGTGCGAGGCGCTTGAGCGCGAGGTAGCGGTGCTGCCCGTCCATGATGTACATGGACCCGTCCTCGCGTACGCTCACGATCAGGTGGCCCGCCGCGCGCTCCTCGAAGCGCTGCGCGATCTGCACGATTTTGGCGTTGCTTGGATCTCGCTGATAGCTGCGATCGATGTGGAGGTCTTCGAGCAGCACGCGTCCCGTGTCAGGCTTGTGGCCCACGTAGATCGTCTCCCCTCCCGGCACTGTGGCTAGTTTTCCCATCCGACTCTCTCCTGTCTCTCTGAACTCGCATTCGCGAAGCGGCATTAGTGCCAGTTTAAGCATCCATGGACACTCGGCACTTTTGATGGGCGGCAGTATAGCCTATTCACGCAAGGGGCGCCCTGCCGTCGCTGGCGCCCCACCACATGGTACTACGTGGACTGCCTCCTTTTATGCTATACTATCCCGTGTGCTAAGGCACTCTAGCGCGCTAGAGAAACAGCTTGACAGCACTTTACTGTGTCGCTTCGGTGGTGCAGTGGGCGGGAACCTGGCAGTGGTCCGCGTGGCCGTACAGGCTCAGTAATGTCACCCCGCCCTGAAGCCCGGACGCGTAGTGTTTCACTCCTTTGCGGGCAAGCCCCCCGGCCTTAGTCGCGGGGTAGGTGACAGCCTCCATGGTACTACTGGTTCACGCTCTGATCATCCTCCGATCTCTCTCCCGATCTCCTTTCGTCCGCGCGCTTCCTGTAGATCGCGCAGCACATCGGACGCGCTCACCTCGCGCAGGTCGATGTGCTCCAGCGTGGTGGCGATGACGGTGTAGAAGCGGCTCAGGGCCACCGTCTGGCTCTGCTGGCCGCGCACCTCGATGGAGTCGCCCGCCTCGATGGTGTCGAAGTCGTACGCCACGACGGGGCTCTTGCTGTAGACGATGGGGTAGACCATCGGCAGGAAGACGCGCGCCAGCGTGTAGCGCTTGTCGGGTCCGTTGATGCGCGCCGCCCAGGTCTTGAGGTCGGGGCGCTTGACGCCGAACTGTTTGGGCAAAAGCGCGCGACTGGAGTGAAAGCCTCCGCGCCACTTCAGGCGCAGCAGGGTGATCTGGTTCATGTCTTGGTTATCCATCTCGCTGTCTCCTCTCATAGTCTCGGCACGCCAACACACCGGCCTCGGTGATGCGATAGGCGGCGTCGCCGTTCCTGGTGTGTACCCTCTCCAGATACTCCGCGCCCAGCAGTCGGTCGAATGTGCGCCCGGCGATGTCGGGGCGAAGCGTCGGCTCAGGCAGTGGTAACAGGCGCTCACGATACCATCCGGCCAGCCAGAGCACGCGATACTCGATCTCGGTCAATCCAGTCGGTTCATTAGCCAATTTGGAACCCTCCGTGATCGGCGCAGAAGCGCGCATAGCCACCGAAGTGGGTCAGACTCTCCACCTCATCCACGTTGAAGAGGCTCATGCCGCCATTGCTGTAGGCGTCGGTGATAACGCGATCGATCACCAGGCACTCGGCAGGCGTCACGATAAAGCTATCACCCTGCCACTTATACATGAGCACCTTGCCCTCTGGCGCGGCCTCGCTCAGGAAGGCGCGCACGGCATCAGGCATCGGCGCGTCCTCCTCCTCATCCGGGCGAGCAAACCACTCCTCGACCTCGGCGGGGTAGTCTGGCTCTCCATGTCCGGTCATAGGGACCAGCGCATCGGCGCGTTTGAGCAGCGCCTGTAGGGCCGGACCAATCCAGTAGCCGGTCGAGGCGTAGCCGCCAACGTGGTAGTCGCGAAAATACTCGGGGTTGTTGGTGTACCACTCAGATGGCGCGTTTGGTGGTGGCGCGTTGAGTCCGGTTGTGTCCGCCGCGTGAAAATCGTAGCCCATCTCGCTCACTCCTTCGCGCTATGTTCCGCCATCTCCTCGCGGTGTTTTGCACGGGCGAGAAGGTCGGCTGCGATCTGCTTCATCTCCGTCACCTCTGCGCTCATCTCGCCAGCCGACTCGATTGAATAGGCTGAGGCAAGGACGGCGTTCGCCGCCATGCGAAGCGCGCGTGCGCGCAGCCTGTGGTCGTGTGTTGGCTCGTTCATATGCGTCCCCTCTCGGCGGGGTCGGGTGGTCGGCTCTCTCCCGACCACCCTGTGTAGTCTTAATTAAGGCTGATCAGATCACTGGCGTGATCGGTCATGTACTTCTGGGCGACGGTGGTGGCGCGGATGCGCTCCTGATAGCGGTCGCCCAGCAGGGTTGCGACGGCGGCGCTCTCGACGCTGTTGCCGATGCGGTTGTCGCTGACCTCAGCGACGCTGTTCACCGCTGCCCAGACGGTGTTGACGGTCAGCTTGCCGCCTAGGTCGCGATCACCCCACGCGTCGTAGAGTTCGATGGCGGCGTCGCGGAACTGTGCGTTGCGCTCGCGAGCGGACTGCCACGCCTTCTGCTCGGTGTTGTAGAGCTTCGTCGGCCCATCGGTCAGTCCCTGCTTCTCCAGCGCCGCGCCCAACACGCGAGCGCGCTGTGGCATGCGGGGATCGGGATAAGCGGCTTGCACAATGGCCATCAGACCTGAGCGCACGAGCGGCATCCGCGCCATTGCGTTAAACAGGATGCGCTGCTCGTTGGCGGCAGCCTCGGCGGCGGCGACGAGGTCGATGTACATCTCCATGTCGCGCTTGATGTTGGCGGTGTGCGGGATGGCGACCTTGAGGTCGTTCTTGTTCAGGGCCGCGTTGAGCGTGTTGGCGCAGACGACGCGAATGTCGGTGACGAGGATATGCATCGAACGGTTGACGCCATTGGAGTTGGAGAGCAAGAAATACTGCTCCATTGGCTCGCCCCTGATGTCGTAGGAGTCGAGTTTGAGGGTGGCGAAGTTCGTCGCCCCGTGATGCAACGCGCCAGCGGTCTCGACCGGATAGCGGTGGCTGAGCGACTTGTCGAGCGCGTCGGCGAGTTCGAGCGGCTGGATGACGCCATAGTCACTCGACACGGTGTCGATGAAGCGCCACCGACTGTCGTCGAAGGTGGGGCTGCGCACGAGCGCGACCTTGCTGGAGGTGTCGACGCCCGCCATCGGGAGGGCGATGGGCTGCTTCTCGAACGTGTAGTCGATGTGAACGCGCTCATACGCCTGACGTACGGTCAACTGCTCGTCGGCGTCAAAGACGGTTCCAAGCGCGTGCCACGCAGGCTCGCGACGTCCAATAAAGCGATCTCCGAATACCTCGTGACTCATTTGGTTCCTCCTGCCGCTATCTCGTTGGCGGCTGTTTTCTGTCCCATTTCTCTCGCCGGATCGTCCCGACATTCATAGGTTACCACCAGTTATGACGTATGTCAACCCCAATTGGGACCAATTTAAAAAACTCGTAGGAGATTCATGTGCTATACTAATGAAAGCGGCTCGCAATCGAGAACGGGTCAAGAACGGAGTTTTGTATGGAGTTTCGACCAGACATCAATCCCACTGATCGGCGCACGATTTTAGGCTGGCGCGAGTATCTGCTGCTGACGCAGACCGACCTGGCCAAGAAGATCGGCGTGGGCAAAAACACGATCTACTCCTGGGAGCACCTGAAAAGGATGCCGCGCATCAAGATGCGCGCCGTCGTGACGTCGGTGCTCGGCGAGTACGGCATCCACTACAACCAGATCATCTGGCCATCGGAGGAGCGGCAGGAGCACGCGGACCACACGGGCCACGACGTGGCCAGCGCGACGCGCCAAGCGTCCTAAAAGAGGACGAGTACACAAGAGGAGTGAGCAATGAAGTTCTATCTCGGCGCGCTGGCATACACCATTGGCTGCGCCGCCCTCGCCGCCCTCTCCGGCTATCTTGTAACACTGAACGGCGACGACTTCTGGGCAGGCATGTGTAGCTCGCTGGTGGTCATGCTGTTTATCACCGCGCTGCGCGGCTTTCGGGAGATTGATAAGCGCTAAGTCGTCAAGAGGAGTGGGCAATGAAGACCCCGTATGATCCCGGCTTTGCCGTGGTGTGGTTTACCGTCGCGTGGATCGTTGGCTCGTTCTCGTTCTTTCTTTGGATCGAGAAGAGGTGGTCCAGGCGTCGGCCCCACGGCGTCATGCCGTCGTGGTATCTAGCGGTGTTTATCGGTGAGATGGCGCTCATTGTCGCGGGCGTGGTCGCCATTTGGTGGGCATTCATTCAGGCGTACGCCTAGTCCGCATGAGCAGGGAGTGAGCACATGACCGTATCCATCGCGCATCCCCAGACCAAGGGACGGCGCAAGCGTGCGCCTGTCATCCACTCAGACGTGAAGTCTGAGTCTGGGCCGACGCCGCTTGAGATCGCCATCGCCAATGCTAACGCCAAATCAATGGCGAAGCGAACCCGCAAGTCAAGGCCAGCGTCTGTCATCGATCTGCGCACGGCGACGCTGGCACAGCTTGACGCGCTGGAGAAGCTCGACCCCAACATGACCGAGTCAGAGTTTGGCGGCTACATCATCGCCTACGCGGCGCTCGTCGGTGGCTGGGTCGCCGACTGCAAGCGCCAGGGAATGGACGCCATGCACACGCCCGCCGGTGTCACCAAGGCGCACTGGGACAAGATCGGCAATGGCGTGCAGGACTGGATATTGCTGCATGAGGAGCGTCTGCTACTGGTGCTGTGGGAGATCAAGCGCGACCGCAAGGCGAGCCCGCTGCGTGAGAGACAGGTGCGATGGCGCAGCGGCGTCGGCGCGCTGGCGAGCATGTATCCCAACCTCGTCTGCAAGGTGATCAGCCCGTCCGACTGGCCCTACATCAAGGCGATCCTCCGTGGCCACTGACGCCTTCTGGGAGAGCTTTGTCCACTACGAGTTACGCTGGTGGCTCGACAGCGGCGTAGTGTTGCGGGCGCATTTGGTCATGTCGGTGAAACTGTTTGAGTCCGTGCGCGATGGCGAGCGCGACCGACAAAGGGCACGTGCCCAGCTAGAGCAACAGGCCGGGATCATGCTCTACAAGGAGTGGTACCAGGCGCATCCCAATACAGAGATCATTCGCAAGCGCTCCTACTGGGAGGACCCGACCATCCAGTAGGACCAATCTCCCGATCCTGTGTTACAAACCTTGACGGCGATGCGTTGTCTATGATATTAAGATTTTGCAAGTTTCGCAAAATCTAGAGAGAGAGAGAGAGAGAGAGAGAGAGATTTCCCCTGATGGAAGAGATTGAGCCACAGACCGCCGAGACCCAGGCGCTCTGGAATCTGCGAGCAGTGCTTCCTGAAGAATACAAACGAGTGGTCAAGACCTATGCCGCCAAGCATGGCATCTCGGTACCAGATGCGGTCGCGATGGCCATCCGCATACTCGCCGCCTCCGAGGGCGCGCCTATGGGTGATCACACCTATTCAGCATCGTCGTACGCCAGGGCTAGCTAGCGTCTTCATACCTCAAGGCTAGCTTCTGGCGTTTTTGTCTCCCCCGAGTGAGGGCTTTGTCGTCTCTTTTGATCGGTTGTTTGCTTAGAGTGAGCGAGGGTTGGCGATGGATGTGGCAGCCATTTCCCCAGGCGCGCCAGACACCACGTCTGAGGCGTCCGAGTTCGAGGTGACCAGGGCGGCGCACTTCCCTGGCGGCTTCACCATGGTGCGCAATGAGCTTATCGACCTGGCCATGCCGCACCTGAGCGACTACGCCTTCCGCATGGCGCTCTTTATCGAGCGCTGGACCACGGGCTACAAGCAGCAGTCTGAGACGACGCTCTCGCTTCGACAGATGGCCAGCGCCATCGGCTGCGCGCTCTCCTCCGCCCAGCGCGCCTCGGAGGAGCTTCAAGCCCTGCGCATCATTCAGGTCCGCACGGAGGGGCGTGGTCGCGGCTCACGTACCATCTGGCGCCTCACCCCTGCGGCGACGTGGATCACGACCCAAAAGAATGTACCGATGATCGGTACATTAAAATCAGCAGCAAAGAATGTACCGATGGGCAGGTACATTAAACCAAAGAATGTACCGACTGTCGGTACGATTGAGCCAATTAATGTACCGATCCAGAGCGATTCTACTTATAAGAAAAAAAGAGATATAAAAAAAGAGAAGAAAGAAATACCCGCTGTCGCGGCTGAAGCGCCACCGTCAGCGCCACGTCAGCGCAAGACCACCGACGAGGAACAGACCTACATCCGCCACGTCTTCGAGTTGGTCAAGCCGCATCGGCGTATGCCAGATGGCGCGAAGCGCGAGGCTGAGGTCTCCGCCATCCGGCGCATGTACAAGCTCTCGCCACGCCCCTCCCCTGAGCAGATCGCGCTGTACTACAGCATTGAGATCACACGCCCACGCTGGGAGGCCGACGGGCTACACATTAATCACCTTGAGCGTGGTCTTGGCGCGTATCTCAAATCACCACCAGGCTTCAAAGCACGTATCGAGCGCGAACGCAAAGGCGCCAATGGCGACTACGACCGCCAGACCCCTCCCCCTACCCCCTCCCCACGCCCGCGTAAACTCCCGCCAGTCGGCGTCATTCCCATGCATGAGCCAACGTCCCCATAGTCCGTCCACGTAGCGTGTCCGTGTAGTCAAACGTCACCCCTGAGAGAGTGAGCATGAGCATGGTAGAGAGACAACTGCCCCAAAACGTCGACGCCGAGGCTGGCGTCCTCGGTAGCCTCCTGATCGATCCCGACGCCATCCTTGAGGTGGTCGATTTCCTCAAGCCGGAGCACTTCTATCGCGAGGCGCATCGGTCGATTTACCAGGCCGCGTTGACGCTCCACCAGCGCGGCGCGCCAGCAGACCTCATCACGCTTACTGATGAGCTTGGCAAGGAGGGCGCTGAGGAGGTCGGCGGACTGAGCTACATCAGCGCGTTGGCCAATCAAGTCCCGACCTCGACCAACATCGCTCACTATGCGCGCATTGTGCGGCGCGCATGGAACGGACGGCGCATGATTGATTTCGCCGCTAAGGTGGCCGGTATCGCCTACAGCGATGCTGACCCCGAGGCGATGCTTGGTCAGGTCGAGCGCCTCTTGCGCCAGCTTGATAGCGGCGGCAAGGAGCAGGATTATATCTCCCTGGATATTGCGCTTGAGGAGTGGCTCGCCGAGGTCAATCTCAGTATCGAGCGGGGCGTGACACGTGGCGTTCCGACCGGCTTTACGCGACTGGATGAGCAGATCGTCGGCCTGATGCCTGGTGAGTTGATGACCATCATGGGACGCCCTGGCGTCAGTAAATCTGCGCTCCTCCTCGAAATGGCCATTCGCATTGCCACGGGCGGGCACAAGGTCCTCTACGTCTCGCTCGAAATGCCAAAACCACAGATGATCGCGCGCCTGCTGGCGAGCCGCTCTGGCGTGGATACGCGCGCCTTCCGCGCCAGCTTCCGTCTCGCCAATGGCACGCCTGATCACGCAAACTTCGACCGCGTCATGCGCCACTACGACGAGGTTCACAAGGTGGTCGG
>Ga0068857_100004636_pt1 | contig 11643 bp, 9 predicted proteins | sample KBSCornC72_FD_66591 | JGI IMG/M metagenome (GOLD analysis project Ga0068857, IMG submission 66591) | Corn rhizosphere microbial communities from Kellogg Biological Station, Michigan, USA - KBS Corn C7-2 | ecosystem: Host-associated > Plants > Roots > Rhizosphere > Soil ...
GCGTCCTTGACCAGCATCTCGAACGGCAGCAGATAGAGCTCCCGCAGCACGTGTTCGTCCACCTCGACGCTGGTCCGGAACCGTTCGTACTCCTGATCGTTGACCACGTAGTGCTTGCCCATGGCGATCACGTCGTGGGCCTGGATCGCCCTGGTGACCGCGACCCCCATCACGCCGGTCAGGTACGGGTCCTCGGAGAAGTATTCGAAGTTGCGCCCGGCGATCGTGGTGCGGTGCAGGCACACGCCGGGACCTTCCAGGACATGCTGGCCCAGCGTCGCCGTCTCCGAGCCGATGATGTCGCCGTACGAGCGCGCCAGGTCCGGGTCGAAACCGGCCGCGAGGCCGATGGTCATCGGCAGTGACGTGGCGGGCGGGCTGGGAGTTCCGTCGCCCATGCCGACGCCCACCGGGCCGTTGGTGATACGGAAACGGGGGATCGCCAGTTCCTCGATCGCCGTCACGTGGCGCTCGATTCGGATCTGCGCGGCGAGCTGATCCATGTCCGTTCCGGCCTCGGCTGCCTGTGCGGAAATGGCGTAGATGTCGATGGTGTCCATGGCGCCGTGCAACTGGGCGATCTTCTGCTCCAGCGTCATGGCCGCGACGAGCTTGGCGGCCCGCTCACCGGGTGACAGCGACGTGTCCTGCCAGGCGGACGTGGTGACGGACAAGGTCGGATCTCCTTTGCTGCGGGTCGGCCCTATCGCTCGATTCACGACGCGGCGGCGCCGTGCAGCCCAGCCTTGATCCGGACGGCTTGCACGATGATGTCGACGCAGGTGTCCAGGTCCATGCGTCCTGTGTTGACCACCAGGTCGTACCGGCTGGTTTCCCGCGGATCCCAGCCGTAGAACTGGATGGACATGTCGGCGCGGACCTGGTCTTCGCGCTTTTGCCGCTTCGCGGCTCGTTCGATGTCGATGCCGCTGTCCTTCGCGGCGCGTTCGATGCGCTGACGCAGGGGGCCGTCCAACATGACGTGCAACGTCGCCGGCTGGTTGGCCAGGATCAACGCCGCGTTGCGTCCGACGATGACGCCGCCCTCGCGGGCCTGCTCCGTGACCACGCGGGTGTTCTCCAGGACACGGTCGTGGTCGTCCGCCTGTGCCATGGCCACCGACGGACCGTCGAGACCGGCGTATGAGCCGCCCACGGCGGAGAGGATTCGCGACAGGGTGCTCTGGTTCTCCCGCTGCGTCGTGGCCGCCTCGATCTCCTCTGACGAAAAGGCCTGCGGGTGGAACGGCACGCCCAACTCCTGCGCCACGCGCGGGCCGATGTAGCCGGCGCCGGAGCCGTAGGACTCGAACAACGTCACGACGGGCGCCGGAGTTCGCCCCTGTGCGCGGGTGGGATCGGACATCTCCTGCCGCCCCCGCGTGCCGGGATCGGGCTGATCGTGCTCGGGTGCGGGGGTCCGTCCGGACGCGGTGCGCATACTCATGTCGCTGACCTCCCAGCCAGTTCTGCGCTGACGTCGCTGAGCCGATGACGCGGATGAGGCTGCGCTGCCGGGTCCACGGTGCTCACGCCCCCGTTTCGGAGTCGTGAACGTCGGCCATCCGCGCCGCACGGCGGGCGGTGACCTCGGCGACGACGTCACGGAACACCTTCTCCGTCAGCGGGTAGAAGAACATGATCACCAGCGCCAGGACGATGAACCCCGCCGGCACGAAGCCGGCGGCGGCCTTGATCGCCATCTTGGCGCTGTCGGTCTGCACGACACCTTTGCCGGCGACGTAGCCGCCGAGCCCGATGGTGAAGGCGGCGGCCGCGCCGCCGAGCGCCTGGCCCATCTTGCGCGTGAAGGAGAACAGCGCGTAGGTCGTGCCTTCGGTACGCACCCCGGTCTTCCACTCGCCGTACTCCACGGTGTCGGCCTCCAACGCCCACATCAGCGTGTTGACCCCACCGATGCCCACGCCGAGGAGGAAGAAGAAGAACAGCGCGATCACCGGCGTCGAGGCCGGTGCCAGCGCGATACCCGCGCCGGCGACGATGGCGACGACGCCGAGGCTGAGGTACCCCGACTTCTTGCCGATTGTCCGCACGATTCGGGGAATGAACAGGGCGACAACGAAGGTGCCCACGGTCTGTACCAGCGTCATGTAGATGAACAGGTTGGCGTCGCCGAGGACGTCGCGGGCGTAGAACGCGCCGACGGTGCCCACCGCGATCATGCCGGTGAGGAACATCAGGCTGGAGACACACAGCATGATCAGCGGCTTGTTGGTCTTCAGTGTCGAGATGCTCTGCCGGAGGCTGACACTGGGGACGTCGCGCTGCACCTGCTCCCGGGCTGTGAAGAAGGTGATCAGATACAGAACCGCGCCGACGACCACGAACGCGCCCGTGGTGATGGTGAGCGAGCGCTGCAGGTCGTCCGAGCCCTTGATCTGCGGGGCCACGACGAAGGCGAGCATCAGGATGGTCAGGTTGGAGCCGTAGACGCGCCAGGTGGCCAGTTTCGCCCGCTCGGTCGGAACCTGGGTCATCGCCGCGGCCAGCGAGCCGTACGGAATGTTGACCAAGCTGTAGAGCAGACCCAGCATCGCATAGGTGATGTAGGCGTACACCAGGCCACCGCCGGTGCCGTGCAGGCTCGACGGCACCGTGAATGTGGCCATGCTGAGCAGCAGCAGGGGGAGCGCGCCGAACAGGATGAAGGGCCGGAACTTCCCCCACCGGGAGGAGGCCTTGTCGACCATACGGCCGGCGAAGAGGTCGGTCACGGCGTCCCAGAACCGGACGAGGAGGAACATCGTGCCGACCGCCGCGGCGGACAGGCCGACCACGTCGGTGTAATACAGCAGCAGGAACAGTGAGGACATCGAGAAGGCCAAATTGTTGGCGGCGTCACCCGAGGCGTAGCCCGCGTACTGCGCCAGACCTAGTCGTTTGGTGGCAGCGGGTGCCGACGAGGTGGTTGCGGTGATGACTGCCATTACTCATCCTTCGGAAGGCCAGACCCTCGCCCACGCCGAGTTCGTCCAGGACCGGATCCCCGCAGGCGGGGTAGTTGCGTGCCCGTCGGGAGAAGCGAGCGCGAAGGGCACAACGCTGAGGGCTACGTTCACACGACTCGGGTGGCTCATCACGCCTCGGGGCCTGTTGCGCACCTGCCCGGCGCGATGATCCTGCTGACGCGGCCGCTTGTGGACCTGTGCGGCATAAGCCCCACCCCTGACGTGGCTGACTCCCATGCCGAGGTCCGGGGCAGCGGCCACCACGGACCGCACCTGATGACGCTACGCGCCAGAAGCCTACCGGTCCATATGTGGGCGCTGCCGGACGAAACCGCGGGAGGACGACAGCGCTCGGGATGGCCGCCCGCCCGACATCAGCACAGGACCTGGGCATGAAGCGCTAGGGTAATGACGTCCCGCACGTCGCAGCGCCGGTCCGGAACGACGCCGCATCGAGGGAGGCGAGACCGCGACCGACACGCGGCAGATCGACGTCCCGGTCGACGGCTGCGCCTACGGGTCGCTGTCCATGACGGCGTACCCGCTCTGGCTGCCCTGCCCCCGGCCGACCTGCCGTCCGACGGGTCCAACATCCAACCCACGCTGGTGCCGGGTCGCCAGCCAGAATCTCGAGCAGGGGCGGTGTCCGATGACCGAGCCACGCGACTGGCCGTTCGAACGGCCCGCGACGGGAACGCTGCGGCCATGGTTCCTGTCGGCGATGGGATATCTCGCCGTGCTGTTCAGCGACGGCGTCGAAGCCGAACGGACCCGGAACGGTCTCGTCGAGAGCGGCGTGCCGAACGCGGATCTGCGGCTCTACCCGTCCAGTCGGACCCTGGAGATCCTGGCCCACCAACGGGAGGAGCGTTCTGCGGTGGCGCGAGCGGTGGAAGCATTGGCCGCCGATCCAGCGGCGAAGAAGAGGTACGTCGACAACGCCGAGGCGGGTGGCTCCGCGCTGTGGCTCTACGCACCCACCGCGGATCGAGCCGACCAACTTGTGCGGCTGCTGGCGAACTACAACTATGAGTCGGCCCGCTACTACGGCGACGACGGCGTGCAGGACATTCTTCGAGATCCGGGATGACGGGCCTACCGCCGCCGGCGCCAATGTGGCGGTCCCATCGCGACCGCGACGCCGGGGCGCGGCAGGAGATGATCGACGCAAGGCCCGCCGCGCGCACCTGCACCCGCGAGCGCCGACATGCTGGGGATGGCGGACTGGACCTGGCCGGGCTGAGAGCCGCGGACCCACCGGGGACAGCGTCATGCTCACCCGGGCCTGGCCTACGTTCGCCGAGATGCCGGCCGGCGACTGCCCGGATAGGGTGACTGTCGACGCCGACGGCGCGTTCATCACAAGCTCGTCGGCGGCGGAACTGCTCGACCGGGCCGCGTTCTTGCAGCCGGCGCCTCGCCGGGCCCGGGGCAGGGATGGCGCAATCCGCGTTGTGTCGGCTGTAGCTGCAACCAACGGTCCACCTGAGGAGCGCTCCATGGCACACGTCAGCATCATCGGCAACGGCAACATGGGCCAGGCCATCTCCGGAATTGTCACCGCCAGCGGCAACACCGTCGAGGTTCTCGGCCATGGCGACACCAAACCGGTCACCGGTGACATCGTCATCCTCGCCGTCCCCTATCCCGCCGTGTCCGACGTCATCGCAAAGCGTGCTGACCAGCTCGCCGGCAAGGTCGTCGTCGACATCACCAACCCATTGAACTTCGAGACCTTCGACGCCCTGGTGGTCCCGGCGGACAGCTCGGCGGCCGCCCAGATCGCCGCCGCACTGCCGCAGTCGCGGGTGGTCAAGGCCTTCAACACCACGTTCGCGGCCACACTTGCCGCCGGCAAGATCGGTCCGCTGCCCACCACCGTGCTCATGGCCGGCGACGACACCGACGCCAAGGCGCTGCTGGCCGGAGTGATCACCGCCGGCGGCCTGCTCGCCCTCGACGCCGGCACCCTCGCCCGGGCTCGAGAACTCGAAGCACTCGGCTTCCTCCAACTCACACTCGCCGTCAACGAACGGCTGCCGTGGACCGGCGGCTTCGGCGCCGTCGCCTGACCGGCCGCAACCAAGTTCGGGAGCGTCGGTCCACGACGGCGACGGGTCATAGGTCGTCGCGCCAGCGGCGGCGCCGCGGTCTCGGTCCGCGCCGGCATGCGGGTGGATGGACTGCGTTCAGAGCGCATATTCAGCCCATTCGAGGTTGATAACCGGTCCCGGTGGGCAGTGGTGGACCGGGACATAGGAGGTTGTTATGACCACTCCCGCACAGATTCCCGGGCCAGGCACCCCCGTGGCCATGGGGCCACCGACGACCGGTGGCCACCAGACGGACAGCGTCCGGCCGACCGTCACGATCGCCGCCTACCCCGACTACGCCGCAGCCCAGCGCGCCGTGGACTACCTGTCCGACAACGGCTTTCCGGTGTCGCACGCGGCAATCATCGGCACCGACCTGCGCCTCGTCGAGCAGGTTCTGGGCCGGATGACCGTGGGCCGGGCGGCCCTCGCCGGCGCCGGCAGCGGCGCATGGTTCGGCCTGTTCATCGGGCTGCTGTTCGGCCTGTTCAGTTCGTCAGGATGGCTGGCGGTGCTGCTCACCGGTCTGATCATCGGTGCGCTGTGGGGTGCGGCGTTCGGCGCGATCGCCCACGCCGCCACCGGCGGCCGCCGCGACTTCTCCTCGCGCAGTTACCTGGCCGCCGGCCAGTACGCGGTCACGGTCGACGCCGGTAACGCCGACCAGGCGGGCCAGCTTCTGACGCGAATGACCTGGCGCGAGTCAGGCGCCAGCTAGTTCGCTGCCGCGCGATAGCACGCGCAGGCGTTGTCCAGGACCGCGACAAGGTCCGTGAACTGTCGTCGCCGGGTCGCCGGGGCCGAAGCGGCTGCGCACGGACAGGCCGACCTCGCACTCTGGCACGCCCGGCGACCCGGCGCCGCATGGCTACGGCTTGCGACGGAGCCGGCCCGCTTGCTGCGCCCGTAGACTGGCAATCCCAGGCGAATTCGGGGATCACTCGCCCTGTGACCTTGCGGTGCTGCGGGTGGGAGCGACGGATTGGCCTTCCTCGACCTCATGCGTCGGCCGTGTGGCGGACGGCGGTTGGTTGACGGTTCTCGCTGTCGCTGGGCACGCTGCGGTGGCGCTGCCAGTTGTCCGGGAGGGTCAGATGACCGACTACGGCCATGAGTTGTCATTCGGGTACTTCCTCGTCCCCAACGCCGCCGACCCGCTGCTGGCTACCGCCCAGGAGGTGGAGCGGCTGGGGCTGGACTACATAGCGGTGCAGGACCATCCGTACCAGCGTCGGTACGTCGATACCTGGGTGCTGCTGAGCATGATCGCTGCGACGACCTCGCGGTTGCGGATGTTGCCCGACGTGGCCAACCTGCCGCTTCGGCCGCCCGCCGTGCTGGCGAAAGCGGCCGCCAGTCTGGACGTGCTCAGCGGCGGTCGCTTCGAGCTGGGCCTCGGTGCGGGCGGGTTCTGGGACGCGATCGAGGCGTTCGGTGGTCCGCGGCGTACCCCACGCCAGTCGTTGGCGGCCCTTGCTGAGGCGATCGAGGTCATCCGGCTGGTCTGGAGCGGTCAGCGCAACCTGCGTTTCACCGGCGAGCACTATCGGCTGGCCGGAGCGCAGTCCGGCCCGGTGCCGGCGCACCCCATCGGTATCTGGCTCGGGGTGTACGGCCCACGCGCGTTGGCGCTGACCGGACGCAGCGCCGACGGCTGGGTGCCGTCATTGCGGGGCGATCTGCGCTCACTCGGCGAGATGACGGCCCGGCTCGACGACGCAGCTGGGGCCGCTGGGCGTGAACCGGCCGCGATTCGCCGGATCCTCAACGTCAACGGCACGATCACCGACGGCGCCAGCACCGGAGTGCTGCGTGGACCGGTCGACCAGTGGGTGGAGGAGCTGACCGATCTGGCGGTCGGGTTCGGGTTCGACACCTTCGTGTTGTGGGGTGAGCGCCCGGACGATCTGCCGCGGTTCGCCGAGGAGGTGGTACCGGCCGTCCGGGAACAGGTACGCCAAGAGCGCCACGCACCGGACCAGAAAGGTTAGGGGTTCGCGTCCCGTCGAGCGCTGGTGCGAGTATCGGGCTACGCCACCGAAAGGACAGTCCGATGACCGGCATGCAGTTCGGGATCTTCACCGTCGGTGACGTCACCCCGGATCCGACCACGGGCCGGGCCCCCACCGAGGCCGAGCGAATCCGGGCCACCGTTGCCATCGCCAAGAAGGCCGAGGAGGTGGGCCTGGACGTCTTCGCGACCGGCGAACACCACAACCCACCGTTCGTACCGTCGTCTCCCACGACGTTGCTCGGCTACATCGCGGCCCGGACCGAGCGGATCATCCTGTCGACGTCCACGACGCTGATCACCACGAACGATCCGGTCAAGATCGCCGAGGACTTCACCGTGCTGCAGCACCTGTCCGGCGGACGCACCGATGTGATGCTCGGCCGCGGCAACACCGGCCCGGTGTATCCGTGGTTCGGCCAGGACATCCGCCAGGCCGTCCCGCTGACCGTCGAGCACTATGGGCTGCTGCGCCGACTGTGGCGCGAGGAGGTGGTCGACTGGCAGGGCACGTTCCGGACCCCGCTGCAGGGCTTCACATTGGCGCCTCGCCCGTTGGACGGGGTTCCACCGTTCGTGTGGCACGGCGCCATCCGTACCCCGGAGATCGCTGAGTTGGCCGCCCACCACGGCGACGGGTTCTTCGCCAACCACATCTTCTGGCCGGCCTCCCACACCCGACGCCTGGTGCAGCTGTACCGGCAGCGCTTCGCGCACTACGGGCACGGCACTGCCGCCCAGGCCATCGTGGGCCTGGGTGGACAGGTCTTCATGCGCAAGAACAGCCAGGACGCGGTGCGGGAGTTCCGACCCTACTTCGACAACGCCCCGGTCTACGGGCACGGCCCGTCTCTGGAGGAGTTCACCGAGCTGACTCCGCTGACGGTCGGGTCGCCTGAACAGGTCATCGAACGAACGCTGGGCTTTCGAACCTACGTCGGTGACTATCAGCGTCAGTTGTTCCTCGTCGACCACGCCGGGCTGCCGCTCAAGACCGTCCTGGAACAGCTGGACCTACTCGGTGCAGAAGTGGTGCCGGTTCTGCGCAAGGAGTTCGCTGTCGGCAGACCGGCCGAGGTGCCGCCGGCGCCGACCCACCAGTCCCTGCTGCAGGCCAAGGGCGCGAGCCCAGCGGTGGCAACGACTCCGACCACGTGAAGGGCTCGTGATGACCAAATTGACGATCATTAGCGGCGGGATACGCCAGCCCTCCTCCACCCGCCTGCTCGCGGAGCGGCTCGAAGCCGCGGTCCGGGCCGACCTGGGTGCCTCGAACGTGCAGGTCACCTCCTCCTTCGTCGAGCTGCGTCCGCTGGCCCACCCCATCATGGACGCGATGCTGACGGGCTTTGCCGCCCCGGCCTTGGAGGCGGTGTTCGAGACGGTCGCCGGCGCCGACGCGGTCATCGCTGTCACCCCGGCCTTCAACGTCTCGTACAGCGGTCTGTTCAAATCCTTCTTCGATGTGCTGCCAGAGGAGACGTTGTCGGACATGCCCGTGCTCATCGCCGCGACCGGCGGCACCGACCGGCATTCACTCGTCCTGGAGCATTCACTGCGGCCGATGTTCTCGTACCTCCACGCGCTCGTGTCGCCCACCGGGGTGTATGCCGCCACGGATGACTTCGGCAGTCAGCAAACAGCGCTCAGTCAGCGCATCGCGAAGGCGGCAGCCGATTTCACGCGTCTGGTCCAGGCATGTGGTCCCCACCAGCGTCGCAACGTGTTCGCCGAGGAGCTCTCCGCGATGCAGCAGTTGCTGGGCAACGCCCCTGGCAACCCGACTTGAACTCCGGGTCACCCCCGGCAGTCGTGTCGATCATTTCATTGTCGTGTCGCTCGCGGTGGTATCGGGTCGGGACGGTCCACCCGGGTCGTCAGGGTGAGCCCACCGCCGGAACCGCCCGACGCCTCGACGGCCTCGATGGCTTCGAGGACGTGGCAGGCGAGCGTGGCGTTCGCACGGTGTGGAGCGCCGCCAAGGGCGGCGACAAGGTCAGCGACGCCGGGTCCGCGCTGGAGCTGGTCCGTTGATCCGGGTTCGGCGAACGGGGGTAAGACCGGCGGCAGCGTCTGCCATTCCTTATCGGTGTGTCGCCGCAGCAGGACGTCACCATCGAACTCGTTGGGATCCGGCAGCGACAGCGTGCCCTGCGTGCCGTACACCTCCAGGTGCGGGAGATGGTGGTCCCACACGTCGTAGCTGGCGATCAACGTTCCGATGACACCGGAGGCGAACTCCAGGATCGCGGCGATGTGGGTGGGTGTGGTCACCGTGACCGAGTCGACCCGCCGGTCATGGCTCGTGATGGCCCGTACCGGCGCGCCGATCCGGCTCCGAGCGATGACCGATGTCAGCGGACCGAGGAGATTGATCATCGCCGTGAGGTGGTACGGACCGAGGTTCGAAACCGGCCCACCGCCGGGTTGGAAACGCGACGTCGGATCCGGATGCCACGTCTCCACCCGGTTACTCGTGATGAACCCCGCGACGCCGACCGGTTCGCCGATGAGCCCGTTGTCCACGGCCCGCCGCGCGGTCTGCGCGGCACTGCCGAGGAACGTGTCCGGCGCCGCCCCGAGAAGCAACCCGGCCGCCCCGGCCGCCTCGGCCAGCCGCAGCGCCTCCGGGAGCGATGTCGTGATGGGCTTCTCGACGTAGACGTGTTTACCCGCCGCCAGCGCCGCCGCCGTGGTCTCGGCGTGGGCGAGCGGTGGGGTGATGTTCACGATCACCACCACATCCGGTGCCGCCAGTAGCGCCTCGACGGAGTCGTAGGCGCCGATGCCCAATTGGCTGGCTGCGGCACGGGCCTGGTCGGCACGGCGGGCCGCGCAGCCGCGTACCGCAAGCTGTGGGAAGCGGGACAGGCCGGCGACGTAGCGGCCGAGGACGTTGCCGGCGCCGAGGAAACCGACACCGATCCGGCCACCAGGTGCGTAGACCATCGGGTACCTCCGAGTCAGAAACGCGTGACAGCGGTTAGCTCCGCGCCCGCCGGACGCGTAGGGTCGCGCTCACGGGCGGGTGGCGTGCGGGCCTGGAGCCCCGTCCGGCCGGGTGTTGAGCGAAGACTATTCGATGTCCATCGCCGAAGGTTGGTCTTGCCGAGCTCGACGATCTCGGTGCCGAACGTGACGATTCCGGCCGCCTTCATCTCCAACTCCATGAACGACAACGCGCCATTGTCGAACACCACGATCTTGACCGGCAGTCTGCGCTGACCCAGCGTGAGCAACTCTCCGAGCAGCCAGCCAACACAGGATCGCCGAAGGATCGCTATGCAACGACAGCCGTCATTTTCCGTGCCCGCTGGTCCTTCCCCATCAGCGCAGCGATTGCTAGCCTCGGCGTGAAGGCAGACGAGGCGGCTGGTTGCCGCCGGCAGCCCGCCCAGGAAGGGGCGTCGGCGGTGGGCTGCCACACAAGATGACGGATTCTTTCCATAGATTGACGTTTAGCTGTCGCTTCATGAGGTAGCGGTGCGCTCATGACATCGGTCCTGCAAAGGAAGCCGGCCCCGATCGTCGCGCGGCCGTGGCCGGTGCGGCCGGCCGTGAAGGGTTCGTCGGTCGGTCGGATCCTGCGCACGACCGACGCGAAGCTGATCGGGCTGATGTACCTGGTGACGTCGTTCGTGTGGTTCGCGATCGGCGGTTTCATGGCGCTGCTCATGCGGGCCGAACTGGCGCGGCCCAAGCTGCAGTTCCTCTCGGTCGACCAGTACAACCAGCTGTTCACGATGCACGGCACCATCATGCTGCTGTTCTTCGCCACGCCGATCGTGTTCGCGTTCGCGAACTTCGTGGTGCCGTTGCAGATCGGCGCACCGGACGTGTCGTTCCCGCGGCTGAACTCCTTCGCATACTGGCTGTACGCGTTCGGCAGCACACTCGCCCTCGGCGGCCTCTTCACGCCCGGCGGGCTGCCAGCCTTCGGCTGGACGGCCTACCCACCACTGTCGGAGGCGACCCACTCGCCCGGCGTCGGCGCCGACATGTGGATCGTCGGTCTGGCGCTGTCCGGTCTGGGCACCATCCTCGGCGGCGTCAATATGATCACCACGATCCTGACGCTGCGGGCGCCCGGCATGACCATGTTCCGGATGCCGATCTTCACCTGGAACATCCTCATCACCAGCATCCTGGTGATCATGGTGTTCCCGCTGCTCGCGGCTGCGCTGCTGGCGCTGGAGGCGGATCGTCGGCTGGGCGCGCACGTGTACGACCCCGCCACCGGTGGTCCGATGCTGTGGCAGCACCTGTTCTGGTTCTTCGGCCATCCCGAGGTCTACATCGTGGCGCTGCCGTTCTTCGGCATCGTCAGCGAGATCATTCCGGTGTTCAGCCGCAAGCCGATCTTCGGCTACAAGGGCCTGGTCGCGGCCACCATCGCGATCGCGGCCCTGTCGATGTCGGTGTGGGCGCACCACATGTTCGGCACGGGGCGGGTGCTGCTGCCGTTCTTCTCGTTCTTCACGTTCCTGATCGCGATCCCGACGGGCATGAAGTTCTTCACCTGGATCGGCACCATGTGGCGCGGCCAGTTGACGTTCGAGACGCCGATGCT
>Ga0068857_100004638_pt1 | contig 11640 bp, 14 predicted proteins | sample KBSCornC72_FD_66591 | JGI IMG/M metagenome (GOLD analysis project Ga0068857, IMG submission 66591) | Corn rhizosphere microbial communities from Kellogg Biological Station, Michigan, USA - KBS Corn C7-2 | ecosystem: Host-associated > Plants > Roots > Rhizosphere > Soil ...
TCGCCATAGGGATCAACTCCGGTTCTGATCGACGCGCACAGCGCACAGTGCTGACGGTCGTAGCTGGGATGTTCGGGGCAGGGGTCGACGACGCGGCCGGGCACCCTGGCTGGCTGAGTGGCCCACTGCTCGCGCACCGGCGGGCCGGTCTGCACGGTGACGATGATGGAGGCCAGGCTGGCCGGTTTGGAGGCCAGGTTGTGGTCGAGCATGTACTTCAGCGCCCGGCCGATCATCTCCGGCGTGACGCCTTTCGTGCGCAGGCACGACTTGATCTCGCGGCCGTAGATGGCGATCAGCCGCTGCGGCAGCACGATCCCTCGGCCGGCGAGGTAGTCGATCCATTTCGCCAGCAGCGTCGCGGCGGTCGGTTCGCCGTCAGGCGTAGCCGACTGAGTAGTTCTCTTGTTCAAAGACTCTTGTTCGTGTGCAGGTTTTTGGACTACCCCCGTCCAGCTGGCTGGACTACCCCCCTGGAAAAGATCCGGTTGTGCCCCAGTTTGAGGTGGTCCAGTTTCTGGACCACCCCCCTCGGGGTCGTGGTCGACGCTGTCGAACTCGTAGCTGACCGGGGTGTCCTGGGCGGCCGCGACCTCGGCCGGGTCGGGCGCGTGCAGCTCACCCACATGGATCTCGTATACGTTGGAGGTATACGAGCCGTCGGTGCCGACGCGGCGACGCCGGGAGATCACCCCGATCTCACACAGCATCCTGATCTGATCGGCGACCGTGGCACGAGAAAGGCCCGTCTCTCTGGCGATAGTCGCCAGGGACGGGCGCGAGTTGACGTATACGCCACGGCCGGCGTCGTACATGCCGTGGGAAGCCAGGTTGCAGTAGACGGCGTAGGCCGAGCCGTTCGGCCGCATCTGCATGAACCACTGCGGGACCATCACGAACGTGCCCATCGACATCCTCACGTTGTCGGCGGGACCGCGTATACTGGCAGCACGAGTTGAGTTGTGCCCTGCCGGTACGCGATCTTCTGATCGGTTCGAGCGGTCGATGTCCCCACATCGGCCGCTCGATTGCTTTTAGGCCTTAAGTCAGGCGGCCGCCTCAACCGGGGTCTGCGGCCAACGGTTCGTTTCGGTGATCCACCACAGGATCCGGTCGAGCTGCCACATCGGGCGGCCTGCCACGACAATGTCGTGGTCGGGCATCACGCCACGGTAGCGCCAAACGTGTGGTGTCACCGAGCGGACCCCGCACAGTTTCGCGATGGTGGGCATGTCCAGGTAGGGGTGACGTTCGCTGGCATGACCAGCCGCGATGATCTCCTCCCGTCGGGGGTGCCGACGGATACGTTTCGGCTTGTCTGTCAAAGCTCGCCTCCCTCGTCTCGTAGCGCCTGACTATACATCACATGGGTGGGGCGAAGACAGTGAACGCCCGGATGGCCAGATCAGCATGGTTGGTGTTGAACAGCATCAGGGAGCCGTAGGTTTGCGGATCCCACGGGCCGAGTACCACCGGCAGTCCCGGGCCGGCCGGAATGTTGTAGTCGATCGGCGCGGGGATGACGCCGTCGATCGCCTCGATGATGACGGCCTGGGCGATGCGGGCGCTCGCGCCGGTGTTGATGACCAGCACAAACGTGTGGCCGTCGTTGACGAACTGCATGTCGTTGGCGGCGTCGGTGACAGCGGCCGCCATCGGCACCGGGGTCAGGTGCGACACCTTCGTCACGGTCACCGGCGCGCGGGCCATGGCCTAGCCTCCGGCCGGCGGAGTCGGCGGCTTCTGCCCGACCCACACCAGCGCCTGCAACTGCGCCACCACACCCTCGATGACCTTCGGTGCGAGCTTCTCGACCAGCAGGTCATAGTCGATCTCGACCGGTTGTTCGAGCGTGTCTTGGACCTCGTCGACGGTCTGCTTGAGCAGGTCGAGCCGGCCCAGCAGCGGGGAAAGGGTGACGCTGCCGACCGGTGGCAGTTTCTTCACGAACGTGCCGACCGGTTCGGTCTGGGAGATGCCGCTGCCCGGGTCGCCTGGGTCTTTGGCCTTGAAACGTTTGCCGGAGCCGGCGATCTCCTCCCACACCTCGTTCAGCTGCGCGGCCTGCGTCGAGTCCATGTCTTCGCCTCCTGCTTCGTAGGCCAGCACGGCCGAGGTCAAGGTGTCGCCGGTGAAGTGCCGCAGGTGCCACGGCTCGGGCTGCGGGACGACGGTGAACTCCCACGACCAGCCGTACTCCACCGCGTGCGTCTGCAACCAGGCTAGACAGTCCGGCTGCAACGACACGATTCGGCCGTTCAGCCATTGGGCCAGGTCACCGGCGATGCCCCAGCCGTGGTTGGAGTGGCCGGGGCAGGCGGCGGTCGCGTACGGCTTGCCGGTGGCGGGGTTGGTTTTCAGCCAGTACGAGACGCCGTCGCAGACCTGCCGCTGGTTGCCGGTGGGCTGGTCGTCGTAGCGGATGTCGTGGACGGCCTGCTGCACCTCCAGCGGCCGGTACGAGTCATACCGGGAGGTCATCACCAGGATCCAGCCGCCCGCCGCGTAGGCGCCCGCACACAGGGCCTGCCAGGACCGCACCGAGGTGTCGGTCAGCAGCGTGACCGGCGGGCCGCCGCCCTGGCCGGGGATGGTGGTCAGGATCGCTGGATCCAGCTCGCCGTTGGATTGGCCGTCGAGCGCGGACGGCCGGGTGACCGGCTGCACGGGGAACGCCACCAGATCACCTCCTACCGGCGACACGCATCCTGGGCTGCGGTTTAGCTCGCTTCACCTTGCGAGGTTTGACCAAGCTAACGACAAGAGCATCAGCGCCAGGCCGGCGTACACGCGCCACCATTGGCGCACGCGTTCGGTCACCAACGCAACGCTGCGGGCCGCTCCGGAGGGTGCCCGCCGGTGAGAGCGATATGCCGCTCCAGCCGCCACACGTGTTGCAGCGCTACCAAGGTAGAGAGCCGGTGTCGCTCGCCCTCGGAAACTGCCTCCTCCAGCTGCTGCTGGCAGTCGATCAGCTCCGTACGTTGCGCCAGGACGGGGGCAGGCGCCGAACTGGGAGGGGTCGACGGGTTGTGCGGGGGCATGCCGCGTATGGCCGTTAACAGCCCCGCGATCGCCATCAAGATAGGGCCAACTTGTGCCAGCCACACCGGTCACCCCTTTCTACGGCGATATGTAGATCATTCCAGTGGGTCAGCAGATTTTGTAGAGCGCCAATTGCGAAAGGCCGACCGCTGCTGGCCCGCCGGTTCCGGTCCATCGCACCCGCAGCCTAACGATTTGCCCGGCGGTTGCCACGAACGGGCCGAACGCGTTTGTCAACGAGCCGCCGATAAGCGCAAACGGGGACGCTTTCGCTTCCGGTCCGACCGCGCCGCCGACGGTGATGGTGGCCCGAATGGAGGTGATCGTGGTGAACAGATCCCAGTTCCCGACGATGCCATCGCCCCAGTACACGCCGTCTGACGGGATGGTCAGGGCGGTGTTGTCGACGCCCAGGTTCGCGAATGCCGACGAATCCCATTGGACCGTGGTGAATGACACGTTGGTGTCAACGTTCTGGGCAATACCCACCTGGGTGCCGGTATCGCGCACCACTTTGACTACCGGCGGTTTCCGGACCTGATTTTCCAGCCCTCGAATGACGGATAGGGCGGTATCGACGTCATTGGCGAAGTTCGCGAAGTCGGTGTTGTTGACCAGGTCGCCCAGGCACTTGTAGCGCAGCGCGAAATACGGGGTCAGGCCGGACATCAGCTCACCACCTCCACTTGATCGCCTTCACCCAGGAAGGTCAACCACAAGATGGAGCCGGCCTTCAGCGACACGTTGCCGCCGCCGCCGCCCAGGGTGGCCTTGTACCAGGTTTCGACGATGGCCAGGGCGCCGCCGCTGTGGAAGGTGGAGGCCGGGAACGAGGGCAGCTCGACCATGCCGCGCACGATGAAATTCTCGGATCCGGTCGCGCCGGCCGTGTTCGATTCAACCGTGGCGGCCAGGTAGAACTGCGAGTTGAAATCGGCGATCGTGCCAGGCGCGATCCCGCCGTTGTAGGTCGATACCCGGACCGCGAAGTTGCGGGACTGGGCGGCGACGACGGTGGCGACCTGCTCGACCCGGCCATAGAACCCGAAGTGGTACCAGCCTGGCCGGCCCACCGGCGGCAACGGCTTCTGCCCGGCGATGGCCATCGGATAGTTGGAGAACAGCAGGTTGTAGTTCAAATTCGAGAAGATCAACGCGCTGCTATTGGAGGTCACGTCGGCGGCCAGGGACCACAGCGCGGTCGGCCGGTTCAACGCCTCCAGCAGTCCGCTGCGGCGGGCCTGCATCTCGGCGTCGAGCTTGAGCGCCAGGTCCTCCATGTACAGGCCGAGGTTGGCCATGTCCTCGTCGTCCGGGCACGGGAACTTGTAGATCGGGCTGAGAGTGGTCACGGCGCGTCCCCGATCCGCCAGCAGATGATTTCCGCCAGGCAGCAGCGGCGGTCGACGGACGCGTCCATCATCACGCCGATGCCTTCACTGGGCGGGAACCAGTTGAATTGGGTGGAGATGGACAGCTGCGGGTCGTTGTGGGTGACGCCGGTGGTGTCGGCCGGCAGCCCGACGAACACGGCCACGTCGGAGTCGACCAGCTGGAAGAACGTGACGTTGATGGCGCCGACGAATCCGGTCATCACCACACCACCGGCGGACTCGAAATGCTCCGTATATGCGGTGGACAGGTAGATGCCGGGCCTGGTCGGGGTGATCGCGTTCGGGGTCAGCGCCAAGTCGACCATGCCGTCGGTGTCGACCGCGACCCCGGCCATCGCAATGCCGATCGAGCGGACCTGCACGGTCGCGCAGAATCCCGGCTGCACCAGGTCATTGTTGTAAATCTTGGCCATCGGCACGTTGCGGCCGAGGGTCTCCGCATCCTCGGCCGTGGCGAGCACGCTCTCGACGATGCCCACCAGCTCGCACCAGACCGGGCCGTAGTCGCATCCCCGGTCGGTGCCGTCCTGGTAGGGCAACGCCCAGGTGGCGGTGTGTGAGGTCATAGCAGCGTTTCGGTGTGCACGGTGGCGGTGGCCATCACCGACGGATGCGGCTGGGTGGAGCCGAACAGCGACTCCCAGCCGGGCCGTTGCAGCCAGCGGCCCCGGATCGGGAAGTTCAGCATCCGCCGCTGCGCCTCACAGATGTCTTCGGCCACCTCGGTGACGGCCTGCTCGTAGGTCAGTTCCGGGTCCTCGCCCGCGCGACGGCGGGCCTCCTGTTCCCACACCAGCGGATCCAGGTGGAACACATGCACGCCGGTCGGCGTGATCGCGGTGTGGTACCAGTTGGAGTACGGGTTCATCCGAGATCACCTATCCGGATCACTTGCAGGAATTGGCGTTGCGCGTCGGCGGTCAGGGTGGTCAGTGAGCCGCCGGAGTTCTGGTTAAGAGTCTGGGCGATGGTGTCGCCCCGACGGAAGTCGGACAGCACAACCTGGGTCAGTCCGCCGTACTGGCCGGCGGCGGTGGCCTGCCAGATGGTGGTGGAGCCCTCGAACGCGGCGCCGTTGCGACGCATCTGGTGGGTGCGTTGACCGGTGCCGGCCGGCAGCCCGGCACCGGCGTTGACCAGGTAACGGCCGTCGTACTGCACCGTATACGAGTCGGCGGAGACGGTGAAGTCCCAGCCTCCGGCGGTGTCGTCCAGGATGGTGTCGTAGGTCAGGAATGTGGTGGTGGTGTTCAAACAGATGGTGCCGGCGGTGGAGACGGCCTTGCCGACCAGGCCGAACATGCCGCCCGCACCGGGCGCCTGCACGGTGCCCAGCACCAGCCAGGTCGAGTCCTGCCGGGCCAGCACCACGGTGGCGCCGACGGCCGGCTGCCAGCCGAACAAACAGCCGGGGTTGACCACCTGGCCGCCGCCGACGTTGACGATCAGCTGCGAGGTGGACGACACCTCCACCGTGCCCAACCGCAGCCCGAACGGGTCCGATATATCCCGGATCTGCTGCGGCAGGTCCAGGTGCAGCGGCCCGAACGCGCTGCCGACCAAGTCGGTCACTGTGTCAGTCACGATTCCTGCACCAGCCCCACCACTTGCGAACGGAATTGGATGGACATCAGCCCTTCCACGGTCAGTGGCAGCTCGAACGACTGCACCACCTGCGGCTGCTGCCGGCCCTGGGCTTTGATCAGGCACACGTCGCCGAACTCCAGCGCCGCGTCCGGTGCCATCGTCACCCGCCATGTCTCCTGCCGGGCCAGTGCCCGTTGCAGGTAGATGCGGGCCGCCTCGGTGGCGGTGGCCAGCGACTGCGGGGTGCGCAGCTGCACCAGCCGGTTCCGCACCCCGAACGGGCCGTTGATGTAGGTCGGCGAGGCCGGATTGTTGTCCGACACGGTCACGTAGATCGGGTCTGATCCATCGAACCGCTCCGCCGTGACAGTGACCTGGTTGAATACCTCGGTGCGGTTGCGGCGGGGCGCGGACTGCACCAGCTCGCCGCCGGTGGCCCGGTCATTCGGTGGGATGACGGTGATGCCGTTGGTGCCGTCGGCCAGGGTGACGATCGGGTCGGCGGCGAACGACCACGGCACCCGGCGCAGCACGAACGAGCCGTCGGCCAGCGCATACCAGAACGATCCGACGGTGGTGGCGATCTCGTCGAGCGCCTCGGCCCGTTCGTGCTGCCAGGTCAGTTGGGGCATCAGGTCGTGGTAGGTGTCCGACTGCCCGAACGCGGCGTCCGGGAGCCCGTCGACGATCAGCCGGCCCCACTCTTTCAGCAGGTTGTTGGCCACCTGGCTGGAGGTGGGGACGGTGAACTTGGCGTCGGCGACCTCGGCGGCCCGGTCCGAGCAGTCGGCCCGGCAGCGGCCATCCTCGGACAGCTCGACATCCTCGATCCGGCCCCGGAACACCTGCCAGTAGTCGGTGCGGCCGTCGCCGTACGTGACCCCCCGGTAAATCTTGAGATAGTCCGAGTAGGGGTTCAGCCGGCCGTCGGCTAGCACCGGGTACAGCTCGCCGGGAAAGGTGAGGTCACGGGTGGTGCGGGTGACTCCTGATGCCAGGTTCGCGGCGACCGAGCCGGATAGCATCGGCAGGTCCGATTCGATCAGGGCGCGGTTGCGCCACAGGTCAGCCCGCAGGTACGGGGTGTGCGGGGTGGCCAGGGCCTGCCGGTAGGTGGCATCGAGTCCGCCGGGCAGCATCGCTCACACCCCCGGCCCGCCGGTGCTGGTGCCGTCGAACAGTTGCAGGTAGGTGATGCCGGCGGCTTCCATCGCATCCCAGGTCTGGTACGTGTAGCACTGATCCTCGACCTTCATGCCGCAGGCGCCCTGCATCGGCCCGGACGGCCGCTCACCGGCCACGTAGGGCAGCTGGATGACGCGCGGCGGGTAGGTCATGTCCGGCAGGGCCGGGGTGACGCTGACCTCGTCGATCATCAGGTAGCGGTCGGCGACCCCGTAGCTGGGTGGCGCCTGCCACAGCACCGGCTCGCCCGGCTGGGTCAGGTTGAGCACGTCATCGCGGTCGGCGAAGCTGCGGCTGATCAGGGTGATGCGGTTGGATGCGCCCGCGCGCGGGCGGGCGATCGAGCGGCCCAGCGTGCGCGAGATCGGCTGGATCAGGCTGGACAGGGACGCGTACCGGTCCGCCTCCCACGGCATGATTTCGATGCCGTTGCCGGGCGCGCATTCTGGGTTCAGGTCGACGCACACCTTGATCCGCCGGTTGCGGCAGGGCCGAACTGGATCTTTGAACCAGAAGTCGCCATCGGACGGCATGAACGCCTGCACCGACGAGACAGTGGACGCGGCCGCCTTGACCAGCGAGGAGTCCAGCGAGTCCACCCGCAGGTTGTCGAACTGCACGTTGACCGGCAGGCCGTTGGTGTTGCCGGTGGCCAGGTTGGCGGTCGGGGCGATCACGGTCGGGGTTTGCAGGGCGGCGGTGTTGTCGTACCAGACCACCTGCCAGTCGTCCGGCTCGGGTTTGCTGTCCAGCCATGCCTTGGCGTACAGCGTGTTCCCGATGATCTGCCAGGCCATCCGGGTGATGGAGGTGGTGGTGTAGGCGTGCAGGTTGACCGAGGTGGCCAGGTCGGTGAAGGTGCCGGCGACGTTGCGGCGCAGCCGGATCAGCACCTGCCCGCCGACCTGGAACCGGCATTCGATCAGGTAGAAGTTGGTGGAGTTCAGCCAGCGGACAGCCACCCCCATCTCGATCGGCTGGGTCAGTGCGAGCACGCCGGGGCGCAGGTCGATGCGGCCGGCGTTGTCGCTGTAGCCCAGGTCGATGGTGGCGGAGCGGCGCACGTTGACCGAGGTCAGCGACAGCTGCCCGCGTGAACCGGTGGTCGAGTAGTCGCCGACCGCGCCGCCGGAGGTGCCGTAGGCCGGCCCGTATTCGGGGGTGCCCCAGCCGTTGGCGACCACCCTGGTGAACGTGTCCAGGATGGTGGCCGGGGTACACGATTCGGCCCGGTAGTGGTACGGGGTGTCGAACGGAACCTCGGTATCCCACCACTGCTGCTGGCCGTTGCAGGAGATCAGCATGCAGTCGCCGACGTAGGCCACCGCCGGCCTGACCGGTGTTTCGACCCCGGTCAGCTCGTTGACCCGCCACAGCTTGGCGTACAGGTAAGGTTCGGCCGCGAACGAAGTGACGATGCGGTTGTAGGTGCGGGTGGGGAACGCGGTGACCGCGATCGTCGACATCACGCCTCCCTGGTTTGGCGCATCATCGAGCGGGCCAGCTCGTTGACCGCCTTGCGGATCTCGATCCGCAGGATCTCGGTGATCTGCATGGTGCCCAGCCACACGTTGACATCAACGTTGGGCATGCCGCCGCCGCCGAGCAGGCCGGCCTGGTCGAGCAGCTCGCGCGCCCGCGCGGGCTTGTCCAGCGGGATGATCGCCTCGCGGCCGTCTTCGGCGACCATACCGACGGTGGGCTTGTTGAGGATCGCACCCTGCCCGAAGTGCGGGATCTTCAGCCGGTCCAGTGTCTTGCTGATGGTGCGGTCGCGGGCGCGGCCCATCACATCCTCGGAAACGCCCTTGATGGTGCCCTCTTTGGAGGCGCCCAGGCCAAGTACCCGCAGCAGCCAGCTGTAGAAGTCGTGAATTTTGGTGATGGCGTAGCCGATCGCGCCGGCCAGGATCACCCAGGAGGCGATGAACCCGCCGATGGCCACCGCCAGGATCTTGAATAGCAGGATCATCCCCATGATCGCGTCGTGCGAGCGCGGGTCGGCGATGATCTGGTTCATCTGGTGCAGCAGCTGGGTGATCTCCTCCAGCGTGTTTTTGCCCTCGCCGCCGGTCTGGATGAACAGGTTGTGGATCAGGTCGATGATTTCGCCCAGCAGATCCTTCAGTTCGCCGCCGACCTCGATCGCGTCGCTGATCCACTGATCGAACTTGCCGGTCGCGATCGCGTTCTGGATCCATGCCGAAAACTTGTCGATCATGCGTCCGAAGATGGCGGCTAGCCGTTCCGATCCGGGTAGAGCGGCGACGATCATGGAGCCGAGCATGTGGAAGAACCGGCCGACCGGGCCGTCCAGGATGTCGAGCACCCGGATAGCCGAATCGAACACCTGATCCAGGCCGGCGGCGAAGGCCGGCGATGCGAACACTTCGGCGGCCTTGTCCAGCAGCACTCCGAAGGCGTGCGCCACCCTGGTGAACCCTGACACCAGGGTCGGGCCGAGGTTCTTCATCACCTTTGTCAGATCGCCACGCAGCGGCGAGAACAGCGCCTCCTGGGTCAGCTTGTGCAGCTGCCGGAACTGCGGCAGTAACGCCTGGAACTCGCGGGCCACCGACCGGGCGGCCGGTGACAGCTTCTCCATCGCCTTAGCGATGCGTTCCGGATCACCTCGGACGATTTCGGCGAGCGCCTGACCGAAGCCTTGGAATCCGACCACCACCGGAATGATCGCGGCGGCGGTGACCGACATAATCGACGGCAATGTGAGCAGCAGCCCGGACAGTTTCGCGACGTATCCGGCGACTGCCAATAGGTCCAGACCGAGACCCAAAATGGCGGGTGCGAGCACCGCGATGACGCCAATGGTTTGCGGGCCGGTCTTCACATTGAACAGTTCCAGCACCTTGTTGAATGCGCCGGCCCCCGGCAATGCGCCGGCCAGCTCTTTCGCGAAGTCAGCGAACCGGCCGAAAAACGAGTCGCCTTTGCCTTTCGCGCCGATCGCCCCGCCCAGGAACCCGGCGGCGAAGCGGCGGCCGGAGCGGCGGCCGGAGCGGCTGAAGCTGGCTTGCTTGCGGTCGACCTCCAGGGCGAAGTCGGTGCTGAACTTGCCACCCGAATCCTTGGCCGCCTTCTCGGCGGCGGTCACGACCGGATGGAATAGGTCATCGCCACCGACGGCCTGTTTGACGGCGGCGTTCAATGCCGCCTTCAGACGTTGCGCGAACCCGGAATAGTCCGCCTCGACTTTGACGGCGATTGTGCCGACGACTTCAGCCTTACCGGCCATGATCTGATGCTACGGGCGATCAGTCATTTCCCATATCAGCTAGCGTGGCGGCTCCGACCACTTGCATCATTTGCCGGTAATTCGGCAGCTCGGTCGGTGGCATGCACAACGCGGCGATGATCTGCTGCCGTTCGGCTGGCTCTTTCGCCGCCAGGTTTTGCTGGATCTGGCCGATCACCGCGCCGATCAGCGCCCCGATCGGCTGATGTTCGGGCTGGAATCCGGATCCGACCAGCGGCGCCCCCACCTGGGTCCAGGCCTCGGCGATGGTGTGCAGCAGCCGATGCCCGACCCACCACCACTCGACTCCGGTGCCGACCGCGATCGCATCCCAGGCGGCCTCACGCACCACCATCGGATCCAGCTCGCCGCGTAGCAGCGCCTCCCCGATGGTTTCCCGGTCTTCCACCAGCAGTAGCCCAGGCACGTACGCGAAGTAGGTGCCGTCCTGCTCCCAGGTCGCCTCGATCCAGTCGGCGGCGGACCGTCTGGGCATGGTGTAGATGGTGCCGCCGATGTCGACATGGATTTCGGCCATCCGCAGCGACGCGGCCGGGTCGACCGGGATCCTCACGTGCGTGGCTTGGCGGCCCGACGTGCCTTTTTGGCCGGCGCCCGCCGCTGCTGCCGGTTGCCCCACGCCTCCACCAGGGCCAGCAGCAGCTCCTGCATGCCGTCCTCGTCAACCTGACCTTCAGCCATCCGGTCGATCAACCATTCGTGGTCGTCCTCGGTCATCAGGCCCTTGAATACCAGCACCAGCCGGGAGCCCTGCTTGAATACCTTTTTCCCGTATTCGCGGGCCTGCGCGCGCAGCGCCTCCGCCTCGGTCGGGTCGGTGGCGGCGTCGGCCTGCTCTTTGAGCGCCAGGTAGCGCAGGTGCGCGTCGTCGGTGACGTTGCCCAGCTCCTGCATGGCCACGACCTGACCGAAGTTGACCCACTTCATCTGCATGTCGCGGCCCCGGAACGTGACGGTGCGGGTCTCGGGCGCTTCCACGTCTTCAGCCATGCCGGCAGTGTATACGCGGACGGGCGGCGCGGTCAGACATGCACCGCGCCGCCCGAATTACCAGGTCGACTCATCCCTATCGACCGCGCCGAGCCCACCCGTACCGCGCTCGGTTCTTACTCGCCCAGGCTTAGCGGGGCCTTGACGCCTAGCCTGATGTGGCCT
>Ga0068857_100004642_pt1 | contig 11637 bp, 12 predicted proteins | sample KBSCornC72_FD_66591 | JGI IMG/M metagenome (GOLD analysis project Ga0068857, IMG submission 66591) | Corn rhizosphere microbial communities from Kellogg Biological Station, Michigan, USA - KBS Corn C7-2 | ecosystem: Host-associated > Plants > Roots > Rhizosphere > Soil ...
ACACGGCAGTGTCGGCCAACTTCGCGGCCGCCACCGGGGTCAAAGCGCGCCTGGTCGACTGGGCGCTCAGCGTAGGCACGGAGGTCAGCCGGCGCCGGCAGCGCCGCGAGCCGATCCCGCGCGGGCTCGCCGTCAAGCACCGACTGGCCGACCGGCTCGTCTACTCGAAAGTGAAGGAGCGGCTCGGCGGGCGCCTGCGGGCCGCGATCTCCGGTGGCGCGCCGCTCGCGCAGGAGATCGCCGAGTTCTTCCACGCGCTCGACATCCTGATCCTCGAGGGCTACGGGCAGACCGAAGAGACGAGCGCCGCAACCGTGAACCGCCCGACGCACTACAAGTTCGGCACCGTCGGGCTCGCGATCCCGGGCATCGAGGTCGAGTTGGCCGACGACGGCGAGATCCTGATCGGGGGGCCGACCGTCTTCGCGGGCTACCTCGACGACGAAGCCGCCACGCGGGCCGCGCTCCCGGGGGACGGCTGGCTCCACACGGGAGACGTCGGCACGCTCGACGAGGACGGGTTCCTGATCGTCACCGACCGCAAGAAGGACCTGATCGTGACCGCGGGCGGGAAGAACGTCTCGCCGCAGAACCTCGAGAACCTGCTCAAGACCGTGCCCGTCGTCTCGCAGGCACTCGTCGTCGGCGACCGGCGACCCTACCTCGTCGCGCTGATCACGCTCGACGACGAGGAGGTGGCCAAGCTCCGCGCTCCGGACGAGGCAAGCACGCTCGTCGAGGAGGCGGTCGAGAAGATCAACGCCGGGCTGGCGTCCTTCGAGCAGATCCGCCGCTACACGATTCTCCCGCGCGACTTCTCAGCCGAGCAGAACGAGGTCACCCCCACGCTCAAGCTGAAACGCCGCGTCTGCGAGGAGCACTTCGGCGCGGAGCTGGCCGAGCTCTACGGCTAGAGACGCCTGGCGCCGACGTAGGTCGACGAGTACCAGCCGGTCAGGCTCGAGATCTTCACGACGTCGCCGGTATGGGGCGAGTGGATGAACTGCCCGCCGCCGATGTAGATCCCAACGTGCCCGAGCCCGTTGAAGAACACGAGGTCGCCGGCCTGGAGCTGATCGCGCGAGACGGGCATCCCGTATCCGTACTGCGCGGCCGCGTTGTGCGGAAGCGAGACACCGATCTGGTTGAAGACGTACATCACGAAGCCCGAGCAGTCGAACCCGCTCGGGCTCGCTCCGCCGTAGACGTAGGGCGTCCCGAGGTACTGCATCGCGATCCCGACCACGCCGCCGTACTTGGACGGAGGCGGCGCGTACACCGGTGCGGGCTGCGGCGAGGTGACCGCCCCCGCGCTCGCATTGAGCACGGTCGCCCCGGTCGAGGCGAGTCGGGCGCGAGCCTGCGCCGCGAGCTGCGCCTGCCGGGCTTGTTCCGCGGCCTGAATCTGCACGATCTGGCTCTTGATCGAGGACAGAAGCTGCTGCCGGGACGCGAGCTGGCCCTCGATCGAGGCCTTCTCCGCCGAGCGTTCGGCGACGAGCTTCCCCTGCTGCACGTGCGCCGTCTGGAGCCGTGCATGCTCCTCCTTGACCTTCGCGCGGAAGACCTTCACCTGCCTGAGCACGTCGGCGGTCTGATCCGACACGCGGTTCACGGTGTCGAGCCGCGACATCAGGTCGTCCATCGAAGTCGCGCCGAGCAGGACTTCCAGCCCCGTGTCCTGATTTCCGGACGTGTACATCGCGACGACGTGGGCATTCAGCTGGCGCTGCGCGTGTTTCAGGTTCGTTCGCGCGAGCTTGAGCTCCGCCTTGTTCGTGCGCAGGTCGCTCTCGATCTTGGCGAGCTTGTCGTTCGCGAGGTTGTACGCGTCGACGGCCCGCTCGAGATTCGCGTCGAGGCCCTGGATCTGGGCCATCACATCGCGTGCTTCGGCCTGCTTCGACGAGACCGAGCTCGGCGCAGCGATCGACGGCGAGGCAACCACGAGGGTCGCCGCGAGGCCGATAAGCAACAATCGCGCCTGCCGCATGCAAACGCCGGAGGACGCGCGTGTCCCGGCCACGACGGGCGCACCGGAAGGGGGCCGGTACGTCACGAGCACGGCACCTTAACAACCCTTTCGGACGACCGCAAACCGGCAAGAAAGTGCCTTCTGCGACGAACTTCGGTCGCAGAAGCGGCTCGACCGACGAGAGCGGTGAGGTGTTACGGTGCCGCCCGTGGGAGAGCCTGGCAGGGGGCTGCGAGTTGCGCTCGTAGCCGCGTTCGTGGTCACTCTGGCCGCTTTGCAACTGCCCGCCGCAGTCGGCGCGGGCTCGCCGTCGCGACTCCGAGAACGGGCGCAGGAGCTCCGAAGCGAGAACTCGTCGCTCGAGCAGCAGGCGCAGGCGAGCTGGCTCAGTTCCGCCACGCTTTCGACCCGCCTCACCCAGACGCAGAGCGCACTCGGACGCCTCCGGGCGAGGCGCGAGGCGATCGCGGCACACCGAGCCGAGGCGGAGCAGAGCCTGCGCATGGCGCGGCACACACTGACGGTGTCGCAGAGCCGACTCGCCGACCGGCTGCGGCTGCTCTACGAACAAGGCCAGTCCGATCCGATGTCGGTGCTCGTGGGCGCGACCTCGGTCGACGACGCGATCAACCGGATGGAGAGCCTGCACCGCATTGCCGGCCTCGACCGAGAGGTGATCGACGCGGCGAAGTCGGCCCGTGCGCGCCTGACGATCGTCACGCAGCGGCTCGCGGACGACGAGGCCCGGGCGCGCGAGACGGAAGCTGCGACCGCGGCCACGCTGGTCGCGCTCGAGGCGGCCCAGCGCGAACAGGCGGCCAGGCTGGCCTCGCTACGGGCCCAGCGGAGCGCCAACTCGTCGCAGATCTCCACGCTCGAGTCGAGGGCGCGCGAGCTCGCTGCAACCCCGAGCGCCGGCCAGAGCGGCCGCACGCTCACCGTGCTCGCAACCGGGTACTCGCTCACCGGCCACACGTCGAGCGGCGTGCCCGTCGGTTACGGCATCGTCGCGGTCGACCCGAGCGTGATCGCGCTCGGGACGAAGATGACGATCCCCGGCTACGGCGAGGGCGTAGCAGCCGATACGGGCGGCGCGGTCGCCGGTGGGCACATCGACCTCTGGTTCCCGACGGAAGCCGAGGCACTCGCCTGGGGCAGCAGAACAGTTACCGTGACGCTGCACTGATTCGAGGGGACACGGAGGGGCGTCGCGGATGAGCCAAGCCGCAGGGCCGAAGGCCAAGAAGGACGGTGAAGCGCTCCGTGTGCTGCTCGTCGACGACCACGATCTCTTCCGCACCGGCCTCAGGAACCTGCTCGAGGAGCAGGGCGTCCAGGTCGTCGGCGAAGCGGCGAACGGCCAGGATGCCGTGCGCTCGGTGCGTGAGGCGGCTCCCGACGTCGTCGTCATGGACCTGAACATGCCCGGGATGACGGGCGTCGAGGCGACGCGCGAGATCACGTCCTTCGCGCCTCTCACGCGCGTGGTCGTGCTCACCATCTCCGATCAGGACGAGGACGTGATGGACGCCATCGTCGCCGGCGCGTGCGGGTACCTCGTCAAGGACTCGTCGATCCAGGAGCTGATCCGCGGCATCAAGTCGGCCGCGGTCGGGGAGTCGCTGATCTCCCCGCCGATCGCCGCGAAGGTGCTGCAGCGGATGCGCGCCGTCACGCTCGACCAGGGAGCGGAGACGATTCGCGCGGAGCTCTCGGAGCGCGAGCTCGAGGTGCTGCGGCTGATCGCGAACGGGAAGGACAACTCCCAGATCGCGGCGGCGCTGCACATCAGCCCGAAGACGGTCAAGAACCACATCTCGAACATCCTCATGAAGCTGCAGATCGAGAACCGCATCCAGGCCGCCGTGTACGCGGTCCGCAGCGGAATCGTCTAAGCGGCCAGACGGGATACTGCCTTGCGGAGCGGGCCGAGCATCGCCCGCAGCTCCGCGCTCTGTCGGCTCGCCTCCTGGAACCGCTTGAGCAGAGCCGACATCTCGCCGCGCTCGACGCCGTGTCCCTCGACCGCGTCCTGCGTCATGGCGTCGATCCGCCGCTCGATGCGAAGGCACTCCGCGTCGAGCTCGAGCGCACGCGCGTAGCCGTCGGTCACGGTCGGTTCCATCTCACTGCGGGGAAGCGCCTGACCTTCGGCCATCGCGTCGGCGAGCGCCTGGATACGCTCCAGGAGTTCCCGGTCGTCGGCCACCAGGACGCGATTATTTGCAGGGGGATCGTCCCAAGGCTATGGGCCGAGCGGCCCATCTTTCGGGCGGCGCGGTCCTAGGTCGGTCTGGCGTACTCGCCCCCTAGAGTCCCTGCTCGGACACGACTACGAGAGGAGGCCCCCGGTGGCTGAACCGTCGATCGTCGCGGACGAGACGTACTACCACGTCGCGTCGAGCCGCCTCGATGAGCAGATCCAGCGAGGAAACGCACTCGACGCGAAAGTGAGCACGGTCTTTGGGTTCTCGGCAGCCCTGTTGCCGCTCTTCGGGGCGCTGCTGGCCGTGTCGAAGGCCGACAGGCCGAAGTCCGCGACGACGCTCTACCTGATGGCGATCGCCGTGTACTGCGTCCTACTGGTGTTCGTCTACCTCGCCTATCAGGTTGCGAAATCGAGTCTTCGCCCGGACCTCGAGACGCTCAAAGAGAACTGCGAGAGGTACCCCGAGGAGACGATGCGAGCATGGGTCGGGAACGAATGTCTGCTTTCGATTGCCGCGAATGAGCCTCGCCTCCGAGCGAAGACCTTCCGCGTCGCATGGGCACTTCGTCTGCTGGCACTCGATGCGCTGCTACTCGCGCTCGCGGCGTTCTTCTCGATCAGATGACGGCCATCCGCGCTCGACTTCTCGTTCGGGGCCTGGCGGCGGCGGTGGAGGTGGAGGCGGACTGACTGGCTGGTCGTCGCGCTGAGGCTGCTGCGGCTCCTCGTCTCGCATAGGGCAACCCTAGAGGCCAGAACGATCCTCGCCCACCCGGTCCGAAACTTGACGCCTCTCGGCACGCGTCCCAACAATGTCGCGATGCCCAGAATCGCGGCCGTCGTTCTCGCGGTCCTGCTCCTTGCGCCGGCGCCGGCCTCGGCAGCGGGACAGACACCGCTCACCCGGAAGCTCTCCCACGCGCTGGCCGTCCCGCACGTGTCCAGGGCGCGCACGTCGGCGCTCGCGGTCGACCTCGCGACCGGCAGGCAGCTCTACGCACGGAACCTCGACCTGGCGCTCATTCCCGCCTCGAACGAGAAGCTCGCGGTCACGTACGCGTCACTGCTCGCGCTCGGGCCGAGCTTTCGCTTTTCCACGGACGTCCTCGGCGAAGGCGAGCTGGACGGGACGCTCTGGCGCGGCGACATCGTGCTCAAGGGCTACGGCGACCCGACGCTGTCGACGCTCGACCTGTTGTCGCTGGCCTCGCAGCTCCGCTCCCAGGGCATCCGTCGCGTGACAGGCCAGGTGATCGGAGACGAGTCGTTCTTCGACGCGAAGCGCATGGCGCCCGGCTGGAAGCCGTACTTCTTCCTCAACGAGTCGCCGGCACTCTCGGCGTTGACCGTCGACCGTGGGCGCTACAAGGGCCACGCGACGAGCAAGCCGGCTCTGGCCGCGGCGCTCTCCTTCCGGGCCGCGCTCATCCGCGCCGGGATCTCGGTCGCGGGACGCGCGCTGACCGGGACGGCCGACTCGGCGGCGGTTCCACTCGCGACGATCGAGTCCGTGCCGCTGGCGAACGTCCTGCGGTTCATGGACCACGAGAGCGACAACTTCACGGCCGAGATGCTCCTCAAGCAACTCGGCGCGGGGATCGGCCTCCAGGGCACGACCGCGGCGGGCGCCGACGCGGTGCTCCAGCTTCTCGAGGAGCAGCAGATCCCGCTGACCGGGGTGCGGATCGTCGACGGCTCCGGCCTCTCCCGCCTCGACCGGCTGACGACCGGCGCGGTCGTCGCGATGCTCCGCTCGAGCTGGCTCGACGAGGACCTGCGCGAGCTCCTGATCGACGCGCTGCCGGTCGCAGGGCGCAGCGGGACGCTCGACTCCCGGATGCGGGGGACCGTCGCCGCGGGACGCGTGCGGGCCAAGACCGGGACGCTGAACGAGGCGTCGGCGCTGTCCGGCTACGTCCGGCGACGCATCGCGTTCTCGGTCATCCAGAACGGGCCCGGGCTCTCGGTCTACTGGGCCAGAGTCGCCCAGGATCAGTTCGCGACGGTCCTAGCCAGACAGTAGTTTTTGCAGGGCTTTTTCGTCGAGGACGGGCACGCCGGCGTCCTGGGCCTTCTTCAGCTTCGAGCCCGGCTCCTCGCCGACGATCAGGCCCGCGGTCTTCTTCGAGACGGAGTTCGAGACCTTCGCGCCCTTCGCCTCGAGCGCCTTCGCGGCCTCGTCGCGCGTGAGCGACTCGAGCGTGCCGGTGATGACGTAGGTCTGGCCTGAGAGTGGGCCCTCGACCGGCTTCACCTCGTCCCCGGCCTCGAAGCGCAGGCCGAGGTCGCGCAGCTCCTGGATGAGCTTAAGGTTCTCCTCGTCCGAGAACCACTCGGCAATCCCCTCCGCTCGACCCGGCCCGATGCCTTCGGCTTCCTGGATCTCCTCCTGGGAGGCCCCGATCAGCTTGTCGATCGTGCCGAAGTGCGCCGCCAGGTTGCGGGCGGTGACCCAGCCCGTGTCCGGGATGTTCAAGCCGGCCAGGACGCGCCCGAACGTCATCGCCTGCTTCGACTGCTCGATCGCGGCGACCGCGTTCCCGGCCGAGATCTCCGCATAGCCGTCGAGCTCCATCAACTGCTCCGCGGTCAGCCGGTAGAGGTCGGGCAGCGACGTGACGATGCCCTCGCGCCACAGCCTGCGGATCGCCTGCTCCCCCACGCCGTCGATGTCCCAGACCCAGTTGATCAGCGTCTCGAGCCCGCGCGACTCGCACTTCGGGTTCGGGCAGCGATGCATCGCCTCGCCCTCGGGCTTGACGATTTTTGCCCCGCACAGAGGGCACTTTTCGGGCATCTTGAAGGGCTTCGTGCCGCGCTTGTGCGGAAGGACCGGGCCGACGACCTGCGGGATGACGTCGCCGGCGCGCTGGACGATCACGTCGTCGCCTTCGCGGATGTCCTTGCGGTTGATGTCCTGCTCGTTGTGGAGCGTCGCGGTGGAGACCGTGACGCCGCCGACCTCGACCGGCTCGAGCGAGGCCCACGGGTTGAGCGCGCCCGTGCGGCCGACGCGGATGTTGATTCTGTTCAGCTTCGTCTGCGCGGTCATCGGCGCCCACTTGAAGGCGCGCGCCCAGCGCGGGCGGCCGTGGAGCTCGCTCAGGCGACGCTGCTGCGCGTACGAGTCGACCTTGATCACGATCCCGTCGATCTCGTAGTCGAGCTCGATCCGCTTCGTCTCCCAGACACGGCAGACCTCGGCGACGGACTCGATCGAGTCGTGCCGTTCCGAGAACGGGTTCGTCCGGAAGCCGTGCTCTCGCAGCCATTCGAGCGCCTCCCAGTGCGTCTCGATGCCGAGCGGTTCGGCATCGCCGAGGCCGTACATCCAGACGGCGAGCGGGCGCGACGCGGTGATCGACGAGTCCTTCTGGCGCAGCGAGCCGGCGGCCGCGTTGCGCGGGTTCGGCGCGAGCTTCTGGCCGAGCTCCGCGACGCGCTCGTTCAGCTCGCGGAAGCCGGAGATGGGCAGGTAGACCTCGCCGCGAACCTCTGCGACCGCGGGGACGTCGTCGCCACGCATCTTGAGCGGGACGGACGAGATCGTCCTCAGGTTGACGGTCACGTCCTCGCCCTGGAGCCCGTCGCCGCGGGTCGCGCCGCGCGCGAGTGCCCCGTTCTCGTACGTGAGGTTGATTGCGAGCCCGTCGATCTTCGGCTCGGTCACGAACGCGATCGGCTCGTCGGAGTCGAGACGCTTGCGCACGTCGGCCGCCCACTTGTCGAGCGCCTCGTCGGTCGTGACCTTCTCGAGCGAGCCCATCGGTGTCAGGTGCTGGACCTTCTGGAAGCGGCCGCTGACCGGGGCGCCGACTCGCTGCGTGGGCGAGTCGGGGACGATCAGGTCAGGGTGCTCCTCCTCGAGCGCCTCGAGCTCGTCGAAGAGCCTGTCGTACTCGGCGTCCGAGATCTCGGGGTCGTCGAGGACGTGGTAGCGGTAGAGGTGGTGGTCGAGCTGCTCGCGGAGCTCCTCGGCGCGCTTGTCGACGGTCTTGGTCGCCATCGAGCGTGATGCTAGCGTCGGCCCGTGCTCCGGCTGATGATCCTCGTCGCACTCCTCGTTCCCGTGTCGGCGTCGGCCAAGTTCGTCTTCTTCCAGACGCCGTCGCACAACATCGGCTGCGTCTACCAGAGCTCGCCGGCGGCCCTGCGCTGCGACATCCGCTCGGGCCTGAAGCCGCCGCCGTCGAGGCCGAACGGCTGCATGAACGACTGGACGTTCGGCTACGAGGTCGGCGCGACCGGTCGGGCCCGGAAGGTTTGCGCGGGCGACACCGTCCTTTCGGCCGGTGCGCGAGTTGTCCGCTATGGAACCATCTGGCGCGGTGGCGCTTTCACCTGCAAATCGGGCAGTTCCGGGCTACGCTGCAAGAACCGGAGCGGCCACGGCTTCTTCCTCAGCCGCCAGCACTCGTACCGGTTCTAGCCATGGTTCGCAGCTTCTCCAGAACTTCGGAGAACACCGACGCGCCATAGAGCGCGTTCGGACCGACATCGCCGATCATGTCGAGCACGCCCTGGTAGCACTCCCGGCGGTAGCCGTCGGCGATCCGACCGTCCGTGACCCAGTGGTGCAAGACCTGCCCGGCACACGTGCGGACCGGGGACGTGCGGAGCGAGTGAGCCTCGAACGTCGAGCGGGGCCGGAACTGGGTCGCGAGAACCACGAGGAGGAGGATCGATACCGCTGTGCCGACCTTCCACATGCCGGCACCCTAGGACAGAGGCGTTAGGCGTTTGTTTGGCCGTCAGTACTCGACGCGCTCGAGGTAGAGGCCGTGCGCCGGCGCGGTCGTGCCGGCGGCATCTCTCGGGGCGCCCTCGAGGAGGCCCGCGATCTCCTCCGGAGGCTTCTCCAGCATCGTGCCGACGAGCGTGCGGACCATGTGGCGCAGGAACGAGTTCGCCGTGATCTCGAGCTCGAGCGCCTCGCCTCGGTCGAACCACGCCGCCGAGTGGATCTCGCGCCGGAACACTTCGTGCTGTGTCTCCGTCGGGGTGAACGCGCGGAAGTCGTGCTCGCCGATGACGAGGTCCGCGCAGTCCGCAAGAGCCTGATAGTCGAGCGTGTGCGGGTACCAGAAGCTGCGCGTCTGCTCGAACGGCGACGGCGTCTCACGCCGCCAGATCCGGTAGCGGTAGCTCCGCGCACGGGCCGAGTGCCGTGCATGGAAGTCCGGCTCCGCCTCCTCGGCTCCGATCACGGACACGTCGTCGGGCAGCACGGTGTTCAGCGCCCGTGCGGCGCGTTCGACCGGCGGCCCTCCGTCCACGTCCACGCTCGCGACCTGCGCCAGCGCGTGCACCCCGGTGTCGGTGCGCCCCGCGACGGCGAGCCGCTCGAACGACCCGTACACCCACCCGAGCGCGTCGCGTACGACGCCCTCGACCGTGCGCAGGCTCGGCTGCGCGGCCCAGCCGCGAAACCGCGTCCCGTCGTACTCGAGCGTCAGCTTCAGTCGCACGGCTGCGTATCATCTCGTCCCGTGCAGGAAGACGAATGGCGCGTTGAGATCGACCTCGACGACGAGGCCCGCGGCTTCGGCCTCGGCGAGCGCTTCCGGTCGCACGATCTGGACGACGAAGCGCGCAAGCGCCTGGGCCACCGGATCGTCGTCACCCGCGACGGCCCGCGCATCTTCCTCTACGCCGGCGACGAGGCCGGAGCGAACCAGGCCGAGGCGGTCGCCCGCAAGCTGGTCGCCACCGACGACCTGAGCGCCGAGATCTCGGTCACCCGCTGGCATCCGCTCGAGGAGGAGTGGCTGGACGCATCGATCCCGCTGCCGCGCACCGACGAGGAGGAGCAAGAGGAGCTCGACCGGCGCGAGGAGATCGAGCGCCGCGAAGGCACGTACGACTGGCTGGTCAAGATCGACATGCCCTCCCGCAGCGAGGCGGAGACGGTCGAGGGTCAGCTACGGGGCGAGGGTCTCAGCGTGCACCGGCGCTGGCGCTACGTGACCGTGGACGTCGCCACGGAAGAGCAGGCGAACGAGCTCGCGAGCCGCCTGCGCGACGTGGCCCCGGCCGATGCCGAGGTCTCCGTCGAAGCGAACCCGGACGACATTCCGACGCCGGTCTTCGTGATGCTCGAGTCGCGCTTCTAGCTAGCCGGTAACGCCCGGAATCGCGGCCTGCTCTTCCTCGAGCTCCTCCGGCTGCGGCTGCCGCACGCGCTTTGGCTTCGGCGCGGGCGGGACGAAGTCCACGAGCTCGAGGTAGGCCATCTCGGCCGAGTCGCCGAAGCGCGGGCCGAGCTTGACGATGCGCGTGTAGCCGCCGGGCCGGTCGACGAACCGCGGAGCCACGTCCGAGAAGAGCATCGTCACCACGTCGTTCGACCGCAGGAACGCAAGGGCCTGCCGCCGCGCGGCGAGGTCGCCGCGCCGCCCGAGGGTGATCATCTCCTCGGTGATCGGCCGCACCGCCTTCGCCTTCGCGACGGTCGTCTTGATCCGGCCGTGCTCGATCACGGCGCCCGCGAGGTTCGAGTAGAGCGCCTTGCGGTGCGCCGAGTCGCGGCCGAGCTTCTTGCCCTTGCGGTGGTGACGCACGGCCCTACTCGTCTCCGCGGAGCGTCAGGCCGTGCGTGGCGAGCGTCTCCTTGACCTCTTCGATCGACTTCTTGCCGAAGTTGGGGATCGCGGCCAGCTCGTTCTCCGACTTCACGACGAGGTCGCCGATCGTCTCGATGCCGACGCGCTTGAGGCAGTTGTACGAGCGGACGCCGAGCTCGAGCTCCTCGATCGGGAAGTTCTCCATCCCGTGCGCGAGCGGCGCCTCGGTGGGCACAGCCTCGCTGGGCGTCTCGCCGAAGCCCTCGATCCGCTCGATGTCCGTGAAGATCATCAGCTGGCGGATAAGGATGTCCGCAGCCTCCCCGATCGCTTCCTTCGGGTCGATCGAACCGTCCGTCGTGACGTCGAGGTTGAGCTTGTCGTAGTCGGTCCGCTGCCCGACGCGGGCGGCCTCGACGTCGTACGACACCCGTCGCACCGGCGAGAAGATCGAGTCGATCGGGATCACGCCGATCGTGTGCTCGGGCCCGCGGTTGAGCTCGGCGGGCACATAGCCGCGTCCACGGCCGATCGTCATCGTCAGCTCGAGGCGGCCTTTGTCGGAAAGCGTCGCGATCTGGAGATCCGGGTTCAGGATCTCGAGGTCCGCGGGCGCTTCGATGTCGCCGGCCGTGACCTTGCCCGGGCCTTTCTTCGTCAGCCGCACCTCGATTTCCGGCGACTCCCCGTCGAGCCGGACGATCATGTTCTTGAGCGCCAGGATGATGTCGGTCACGTCCTCCTTCACGCCCGGCAGCGTCGTGAACTCATGCGCGGTTCCCTCGAGCTTGACCGAGGTGACGGCGGCGCCCTCGAGCGAGGAGAGCAGCACGCGGCGCAGCGAGTTGCCGAACGTGTAGCCGAAGCCGCGGTCGAGCGGCTCGATCGTG
>Ga0068857_100004646_pt1 | contig 11634 bp, 10 predicted proteins | sample KBSCornC72_FD_66591 | JGI IMG/M metagenome (GOLD analysis project Ga0068857, IMG submission 66591) | Corn rhizosphere microbial communities from Kellogg Biological Station, Michigan, USA - KBS Corn C7-2 | ecosystem: Host-associated > Plants > Roots > Rhizosphere > Soil ...
CATCTGGCCCTCAATGGCTTCATCGCCGCGAGCATCCATTGCGAGCCGGGCATGCTGGCCACGGGACGGGCGCGCGTGTTGCGGCGTCATCTCGAGATCCTCTTCGCGCAATTCGGCGCCAGCGTCGCCAACAACGTCGGCATCATGGGGCATAGCCGCGGCGGCGAAGCGGTGATGACCGCGGCGAAGCTGAATCACAACGAGGCCTGGGGCTACAACATCAACGCCGTCATCCCCCTGGCACCGACGGACTGGATCCTGGGCGATTCGCTGGTCGGGGCGTGGGCCCCCCCGGTGCTGGTGATGTACGGCTCGCTCGACGGCGACGTGGCCGGCATCCAGGACACCGGCTTTGAGCTCTATGACCGTGCCGGCGGGATGAAGAAGAGTATGGCCTTCGCCTACGGGGCCTGCCATGACCGGTTCAACACCGAATGGGGCGACGCGGACTTTTACTTCGGGCAGTTGGGCCCGACCGACATCGCCCGGGTCCTCACCCCCGCCGCGCATCAGGCCATTGCCAAAGGCTATATGACCGCGTTCTTCCGGCAGTACCAGAAGAACGAGCCGCAGTTCGACGGCATTTTCAAGGGCGAGTGGATTCCGGCCGCCGTCCAGACCGCCGCGCCGGGGATCAAGATCCCGATTCAATATGAAGACACGACCGTGCGCACCGTGGATGATTTCGAAGGAGCGCATACCGCGACCAGTTGGCAGAACAGCACCATCGGTACGGTGTCGCAGTCCGGACTGCCATCGACGCCGCAGGAGAATGACCTCTTCACCATGGACAGCCTGTCGCCGCACGACACGGCCGGGCTGCGGCTGACGTGGGACAACGTGACGGACGCGCTGCAATGGGATGTGCCTGGCCCGCAAAGTGACGTCAGCGGTTTCGCCGCTCTCAGCTTCCGCATCACGCAGGTTCCCTACAGCGCGTCGAATCCGTCCGGCCAGCCGCAGGACCTGCGCGTGACGCTCACCGGCAGCGATGGAAAGTCGAGAGCCATCCGCGTCAGCAAGCTCGCCGAGATTCCGCATCCCGACCTCCGCGAGTACACGATGTTCACCAAGTCCGCGCTGACCACCATCCGCATCCCGCTCAGTGCCTACACCATCAAGTGCCTGGGGGTGGATGAAGTGGACCTGCACAGTATCGTGAGCGTGCGCTTCGAACTGGCGGAGAAGCCCACCGGCGAGATCGAGATCGACAGCATTCAGTTCACGAACTGAGGGAGACGACCATGGACGCCAAAGAGATCATCCGCACTCCCGACCCTCGCCGCAACGCGCATGTGGAGCTTCGGGAAGTGGTCCGCGACGACGAGAAGCGAGCGCGCGTTTACGCGCGGGTGAGAGTGAGCGGCTATTACTTTCCCGAGCGCGCAGAGGCGCCGTTCGTGCTGGTGGGGGACGTGGTGTCGAAGTACGCGCTCATCGAGCCGGGAGGCCTGGCCATCTGCGGCTACTTTGACCGGAACCTTCCGCCGGCGAAGACGGTGACGGTCGGCTACGGCCGGACCGTGTTCGTCGATTTCGATCTCGAAGTCGATCCCCGCGAGATGCCGCGGCTCGAGCGGGGGAAGCTGCCCGACGGCGTAATCGATTCGCTCGGGTGAAGCCGAATCCCGTAAGGCTGCGCGTACAGTGGTGCGGCAGCGAACAACAGAACCGCGAGCAAACGTACTCATGAAGGAGGGATGTCATGGCCAATCCCAAAGCAGCATTTGGAACGATCACCGAGCTGTCGCGCGATGTCGACCGCGGTGCGGCCGTGGTTCTCGCCGACGGCCGTACAGCCCGATTCGATCCTGCGGACAAGCGGGCGGCGGCGTTCATCCCGATCCTCGAAGACCTTCGCCGCCGGAAGATGCCGGTCTACATCGAGACCGATCCCGCCTCCGAATTCATCATCCGTGTGCACTTGCCGAAGCTCGTCCGCGTCGACCGCATCACCGAGGGGAGAGATGGGGAGGTGTCGGTCACGTTCGAGCAGTCGCACGCCAGGCACGTGGTGAAGCGCGACAGCGCGGAAGCGGGCGAGTTTCTGCGAGCGTTGCGCGAGGCGCGCAAAGAGCAGTGGTTGGCCGTCACCGTCTCGGACGCAGGGGAGATCCTCGACGTCCGTCCGTACGACCCGCCGTTCGAGTTGCCTCGCCTCGAGCCTCCGCCGGCGCTCCGTTGGTGGCAGTGGTGCTGGTGGCCTTGGAACTGGTGCTGCGTCTCCGGGTCGCGTGCGCAGCAGCTCTTCGATCTCTGCGCCGCCACCACCTGCAACCCCCTGACGGTCCCGGTCCCCTGCATTCCGTTCCTCTACCCCGATGACGGCTGCTGGGGCCGCGCGCATGAGATGTGCCGCCTGATGATCGCCGACGGCGCGAGCCCGAGGAAGGTCTGGATCGATGGATGGCTGCACACGCTGACCAGAAATAATCCGAACTGCTTCGTCAACTGGGGCTGGCACGTCGCGCCGACGCTGTGCGTACGTCGCTGGAGGTGGTGGTGGTTCTCGTCGCAAACGGTGGTGATCGATCCATCGCTCTTCACGACTCCCGTTTCGGAAGCGACGTGGAAGAGCGTGCAGGGAGATCCGGGCGCCACGCTCACTCCGACGTCGGCAGACGTGTTCTCGCGCTGGGGCGGCTATCAGCCCGATCCCGGCTACGTGCAGACAAACAACGTCCTGGCCAACTACCGCGCGCAACTGCAACTTCGCTCTCTGAACATCGGTCCGCCGCCATACGCCGGCTGCCCTTGAGCCTTCGGAGCGCCGGCGAAACACCGGCGCTCCACGTTTTACCGCGTCACCGTCACCGCCACCACCCACCCGTTCCGCCGGTAGTTCCCGTTGATCCCGTCGATGTTGGTGTTGATCTGGCGCAGCTCGTCGGTGCTCCAGGAGAACGCGACGTCGACGCCGTGAAACGCCAGCCCCGCGCCGTAGGTGCTGCGGGGGGCGTCGTGCATGAAGGGGCCGACGGTGTGGTCGGGTTGGGCGGTGCGCTCGGCGGCGTAGCCGAGGTGCCACTCGGTGCGGGGGGAGAGGCGGTGGCGGAAGCCGGCGCGGAGGGTGGTGGTGTCCTCGAGGTCGAGCGGGATGCGGACGGTGTCGATGTCCAGCTGGCGCACCCGGCTCCAACCGGTGCGGTTGACGTCGATCTCGAAGACGAACTTCTCCGTCGGACGCCAGGCGGTGCCGGCGGTGGTTTGGGCGGGGAAGATGCCGGCCTCGCTGCGGTGGGTGAGGGCAAACGACCAGTGGGCGGCGGGGCGATAGAGGGCGCCGGCGGTCCAGCCGGTAGACGACTCGCGGTCGCTGGAGAACGTCCCGCTGGTTCGGGTGACGGAGAGGCGCGAGGTGCGGTAGATGACGCCGGCGCCAACGCCGAGGGTGGGCGTGAGGCGGTAGCCGAGCGCGCCGGCGACGTCGTACGACTCCACCTTCGACTTCGTGGAGACGAAGCGGCCGATGAAGTGCTCGGGATCGCTCCACTCGGTGCGCATGCGGAACAGCGAGTAGGCGCCGATGCCGGCCACGAGGCGGTCGCCGGCCGGCATCGTGAAGTAGGCATGCGGCACGGTGTCGCTCGCCGCGCGCTCCTCGCCGTCGCCCGCTCCGCGGAAGTGGCCGTTGATGTTGCCGCCGAGCGTCGCGCCGGCCGACGCGGCGCGCTTCTTCGCCATCAGCGACAGGCCGCCGGGGTTGAAGAAGACGACGGACGGATCGTCGGCCTGCGCGGCGCAGGCGTTCATCACGCCGAGGCAACGCGCGGACTGGCCGTTGAAGAGAAAGCCGTCGGCGCGCGCGCCTGTGACGAATGTGAAAGCGGTAAGAGCGATGAAGATCGAATGCGTCCGCACGAATGTATGATAGCCCGCGGATCATGAAACCCGACCTGGTCACTCTCTTTAACGCCCTCGCCGACCGCACCCGCCTCCGCCTCCTCAACCTCCTGGCCGGCGGCGAGGTGTGCGTCTGCTACTTCGTCGAGCTGCTCGAAGAGGCGCAGCCGAAGATCTCCCGCCACCTCGCTTATCTGCGGCGCGCGGGGATCGTCTCCGCGCGGCGCGACGGGAAGTGGATGCACTACCGCATCGTCACGCCGTCCGATCCCGCGCAAGCCCGCGTCCTGGAGTGCGCGATGGAGGCCATGGCCGCCGACAAGCAGATGCAGCGCGACCGCGAGCGCCTCGAGCGGGCCTGCTGCGCGCTGCGGCTGCCGGAGCCGCTGCAGCACGCCCCGAAACCGGAAATCGCGAGAGCGCGGCCGGCCTGATGTCGTCGTTCGCCGTCATCGTCGGCGTCCTGGCCTTCGTCGCCGGCGCCACCTCGGCCGTGGCGGGCTTCGGCATCGGCAGCATCCTGACGCCGCTCCTCGCGCTGGCCATCGGCGCCAAGCTGGCCGTGGCCGCCGCGGCCATCCCGCACTTCATCGGCAACGGCGTGCGGCTCTGGACGCTGCGCGATCGCATCGACAAGAACGTGTTGAAGACGTTCGGCCTGATGAGCGCCATCGGCGCGCTGGCTGGCGCGCTGCTGCACGCGGTGGTCACTGCGCCGGCGCTGAAGATCGCCATGGCGGTGATCCTCATCATCGCCGGCGTCCTCGGCGTCATCGATCGCATCCGGATGGGCCGCCGCGGCGCGTGGACCGCCGGCGGGATCTCCGGGTTTCTCGGCGGGTTGATCGGCAATCAGGGCGGCATCCGCGCCGCGGCGATGCTGGCGCTCGACGTGCGCAAGGAAGTCTTCGTGGCCACCGCGGTAGCCATCGCGCTGGTGGTCGACGGCGCGCGCATGCCGGTCTACGCCTTCAGCGTCGGGCGGCAGCTCGTCGACGTCTGGCCGATCGTGGCCACCGCCAGCGGCGGCGTGCTCCTCGGCACGCTCACCGGCAAGAAGCTCCTCGGCTGGATCCCCGAGGACGTCTTCCGGCGGATGGTGTCGGGCTTGCTGGTGGCGCTCGGAGTGGCGATCCTGATCTCGCGAGGATGACCATGAAACGTCGCTGGCGGAAAGTCGCGCTCGTTCTTCTTCTGATGATTGCCGGAGTCGCGGTCGTTCTCCTTTGGTCGACGGAGTGGCTGGCATCGTTGGGAGGGCGCGTGCAAGGCGCTCGTCTGGAGCGTGCGCGGCGTTCTCCGCAGTTCGCCGATGGGAAGTTCCGCAACCCGCAGCAGAGGACGATGGCCTCCACGCCCACCCGCGAAATGCTGCGCCGGCAGTTCTTCGGCCGTGAGCAGCGTGAACCCCTCGGCCCGGTTCCCGTGATCGTCAGGACCGCGCGCGACTACGCGACGCCTTCAGCGTCGGGACTGCGGGCCACCTGGATCGGGTGGGCGTCGGTCATCGTGGAGATCGACGGCCGCGTGATTCTCACCGACCCGATCTGGAGCGCGCGCTGCTCGCCGTCGACGCTCGTCGGACCGAAGCGCTTTCACCCGCCGCCGATCTCGCTGCGCGAGCTTCCGCGCATCGACGCGGTGGTGATCTCTCACGATCACTACGATCATCTGGACATGCCCACCGTCCGCGCTCTCGGCTCGCGCGGCACGCATTTCTTCGTCCCGCTCGGCATCGGGGCTCACCTCGAGCGGTGGGGTGTGGCCTCGGCACAGATCCACGAGCTCGATTGGAACGAGAGTGTCGATTTCGAGGGGCTTTCGATCACCGCCACGCCGTCACGTCACTACAGCGGCCGGAATCCGCGTCATGCGAACGAGACGTTGTGGGCGTCGTGGGTGGTGAAGGGACCTCGGCACCGGATCTTCTTCAGCGGCGACAGCGGCTACACGGACCAGTTCCGGGCGATCGGCGCGGAGCACGGTCCCTTCGACCTGACGCTCATCAAGATCGGCGCCTCGGATCCCACCTGGTCCGAGATCCACATGACGCCGGAGGAAGCGGTGCAAACCCATCTCGACGTGCGCGGGCGGGTGATGCTGCCGGTCCACTGGGCCACGTTCAACCTCGCGTTCCACGCCTGGCGTGAGCCCGCCGACCGCGCGGTGGCAGCAGCGGCGAAAGCAGGCGTTGCGCTGGTCGTTCCCAAGCCGGGCGCGTTCGTCGAGCCCGAGGCCGCGCAGCCCCCGCAGGAGATTTGGTGGGCGCTGCAGTGAGCGAGCGCTACTCGTAGCGCAGCGCTTCGATCGGATCGAGCCGCGACGCCTTCCGCGCCGGGTAGAAGCCGAAGAAGATGCCCACCCCGCCGGCCACGCCGAAGGAGATGCCGATGGCCGTCGGGCTGACCGCGACCGGCCACTTGAGCAGCTTGGCCACCAACGCGGAACTGCCGACGCCGAGGAGCACGCCGATCAAGCCGCCGACGATGGAGAGGGTGATGGCCTCGAAGAGGAACTGCAGCAGGACGTGGCGTCCCTTGGCCCCGATGGCCATGCGGATGCCGATCTCGCGGGTGCGCTCGGTGACGCTGACCAGCATGATGTTCATGATGCCGATGCCGCCGATGAGGAGGGAGATGGCGGCGATGGAGAGCAGCAGGGTGCGGAGGATGTTCATCTGCGCCTGGCTGGTTTGGGCGATCTCCTCCTGCGAGCGCATGTTGAAGTCCGGCTCCGCGCCGCGCGCGATGCGGTGCCGCTGCCGCAGCAGGGCGTCGATCTGTTCTTGCGCCTCCTGCACCCGGTCGGGCGAGGCGGATGCGGCGTAGATCATGTTGATGCGCGACTGCCCCTGCAGGCGCTTCATGACCGTGGTGTACGGCGCCACGATCTGATCGTCCTGGTCGGTGCCCATCATGTTGCCGCCCTTCTTCTCCAGGACGCCCACCACTTTGAACGGGACGTTCTTGATGCGGACGATCTGCCCGACCGAATCGCCTTGGGGGAAGAGGTTGTCGGCGACGGTGTTGCCGAGGACGCAGACTTTCGTTGCCACGCGGACGTCCTGGTCGGTGAAGAACGCACCTTGCGAGACGTTCCAGGCTCGGATGAACGGCCAGTCGACGCCGGCGCCCCAGACCTGCGTTCCCCAGTTGAGCTCACCGGCGATCACTTGTGCGTTGGTGCGGACCATCGGTGAAACGTAGGCCACCGCGGGGCTCTCGGCCTTGATGGCCTCGGCGTCTTCGACGGTGATGTTCGACTGCCCGGTGAAGCCGCGCATGCCGCCGGAGGTCGCCGCGCCGGGGAAGATCATGATGAAGTTCGATCCGAGGGAGTTGATGGTGTTCTGGATCGACTGCGACGCGCCCGCGCCGATGGCCACCACGACGATCACGCATCCCACGCCGATGACGATGCCCAGCATGGTCAGCGAGGAGCGGAGCTTGTTGCGGGAGATGGCCTTGAGGCCGACGATGGTGATGTTGCCGAGACGATTCAGAGAATTTTTCATAGTTCGCTCAGTGCTGGGTCGCGGGGTCTCGTGGTCTCGAAGTCTCGCGGTCACAGCCACCCCGAGACCTCGCGACCCCGAGACCTCGCAACCCCGTCATGCGATCCGCCTCTGCTCGATCACTTCATCGTGCTGAATCACGCCGTCGCGGACCGTGACCACGCGCTTGCTGTGCTGCGCGATGTCCGGCTCGTGCGTGATCAGCACCACGGTTTTTCCCTCGTCGTTCAACTGCTGGAAGATGCCCATGATTTCTTCCGACGTTCGTGAGTCGAGGTTGCCGGTGGGCTCGTCGGCCAGGAGGATGGCGGGGTCGGTGACCAGGGCCCGGGCGATGGCCACGCGCTGCTGCTGGCCGCCGGAGAGCTGCGACGGCTGGTTGTTCTCGCGTCCCTTGAGGCCCACGCGGTGCAGCGCTTCGAGCGCCGCCTTGCGCCGCTGCGCGCCCGACCATCCCAGCTCGCCGTACAGCAGCGGCAGCTCGACGTTCTCCACGGCGGTGGTGCGGGCCAGGAGGTTGAAGCTCTGGAAGACGAAGCCGATCTTGGCATTGCGGATGATGGCGCGCTCGTCGCGGTCGAGGGTGGAGACGTCGATGCCGTCGAGATGGTAGGCGCCGGAGGTGGGGCGGTCGAGGCAGCCGATGATGTTCATCAGCGTCGACTTGCCCGAGCCCGACGGTCCCATGATGGCCACGAACTCGCCGGTCTCCACGTCGATGTTGACGCCGGCCAGCGCGCGCACCTCGACTTCGCCCATCGTGTAGATCTTGACGAGGTCGCGGATCTCGATGACGCGGGTCATCACTACCGCCCCCGCGGCGGTGGGCCGCCTCCGCCCGGCCTCCCGCCCCCGCCCATCTGGCCGCCGAACGCCGCGGGACCTTCGACCTTCGAGGTCGCCAGGCCGATGACCACGGTGTCGCCGATCTTCACGGTGCCCTCCACGATCTGGGTGAAGCGGCCGTCGCTGATGCCGGTGCGGATCTGCACCGGCTGCAGTTTCTTGTTGGCGTCGAGCAGGTAGATGGTCTGCGACTTCCGGGGCGCGCGCTGCTGCGTCGCCGCGCCGAGGGCCTCGGCCGCGCCTTCCATGCCGCGCCGCCGCCGCCCCATGCGCTCCGCGCCGCCGGCCGTCGAAGTCGTCGATGTTTCGGCGCCCGCGGTCGCGGTGCGCTGCGGCACTGCCGTGCCGGTGGCCGGCTTCGTCTCCGCCTCGGGCGGACGGAAGCGCAGCGCGGCGTTCGGCACGCGCAGCACGTCGCGCACGGTGGCCACGTCGATGGTGACGTTCGCCGTCATCTTCGGGCGCAGCCGCTCGCCGGGATTCGACACTTCGATGATCACCGGGTAGCTGACCACGTTCTGGTTGATGGTGGCGTTGAGGCGGATCTGCGAGATGCGGCCGCGGAACTCCTCGTCGGGATAGGCGTCGACGGTGAAGCGCGCGGTCTGCCCCACCTGCACGCGGCCGATGTCGGACTGGTCGACGTCGGCCTGCACCTGCATCTTGGTCAGGTCCTGGGCGATCTGGAAGAGGGTCGGGGCCTGGAACGAGGCGGCGACGGTCTGCCCCACGTCGTAGGCGCGGTCGACGACCACGCCGTCGATGGGGGAGGAGATCTTCGTGTACTTGAGGTTGGTCAGCGACTGCGACAACGCCGCGTTTGACTGCTGCACCTGGGCCGCGGCGCTGTCGTACTGCGCCTTGGTGTTGTCGACGTCCGCCTGCGGGGCGAGGCCGGCCTTGGCCAGACGCTGTTGGCGGTTGTAGTTGACCTTGGCGTTCGCCACTTCGACACGGGCCTTGGTCAGGTCGGCTTGCCGCTGCTCGACCTGGGCCTGGAACGGAGTGGGGTCGAGCTCGGCGAGGAGCTGGCCCTTGTTCACGTGACTGTTGAAGTCGGCGTAGAGGCGGGAGATGACGCCGGAGACCTGGCTGCCGATCTGGACGGTGGTGACGGCGGAGAGCGTGCCGGTGGCGGTCACGGTCTCGGTGACGTTGCCGCGATCGATCTTCGCGGTCTGGTATTGCTGGTCGTTCTTGCCGCGCCCCTTGCAGGCGGCGGCCAGGACGAGAAGGCAAACGATTGCTGTGCGTCGCACTGATTGACCCCTTCGCGATACGACTAACGGTGCTCCCCGTTGAAGCGCGGAAGTGTAGACCGGGTTGGCAGTTGACGGTTGTCAGTTGTCAGTTTTGTTGCGCCCGCCAACCGCCAACTGCTCACTGCCAACTCTGCTAAGATCCGCCCCCCATGGCGCTCTTCTCAAAAGACGTACCGCAACAGCCCTCGGCGCGCCCGGCGCCGCGCGGAAACGACGCGCAGCCGGCCTTCAACGGCACGTTTCTCGGCCCCAACGTCACCATCGACGGCACCATCAGCGGCGGGGAGATGGTGCTCATCGAAGGCAGCGTGCGCGGCAAGATCAACCTCAGCAACGACCTCCGCATCGGGACCAAGGCGCGCGTCGAAGCGACCGTCCATGCGAAAAACGTGACCATCGAAGGAAAGCTCAACGGCGACGTCTCCGCCGACGACCGCGTCGAGCTGGTCGCCAGCGCCACCGTCGACGGCAACATCAAGGCGCCGAAGATCATCGTGGCCGAAGGGGCCAAGTTCCGCGGATCGGTGGACATGGGGAAGCCGAAGGACGCGGGACACGAACAGACGAGCGCCAAGAAATAGGTTTGCGCGGTCTCGGAGTCTCGAGGTCTCGCAGTCACACCCACCCCGAGACCTCGCGACCGCGAGACCTCGCAACCTCGGAGGAAACCATGCCCGCAGCAGCAACCCAGCCCGGCACAACCGACTACCGCCTGCGCGCCACGCGCGAGTACAAGAACTTCATCGACGGCGAGTGGGTCGAGTCGTCGAGCGGGAAGACGTTCGAGGACATCAACCCCGCCGACCGCGACGACGTCATCGGCACGTTCCAGGAGTCGAATGCCGACGACCTCAATCGCGCCGTGGACGCCGCCGACCGCGCGTTCCAGTCGTGGCGCCTGACGCCGGCGCCGAAGCGTGCCGAGTACCTCTACGCCGCCGGCGCCATCCTCAAGCGGGACAAGGAAAAGATCGCCCGGGAGATGACGCGCGAGATGGGCAAGGTGCTCGACGAGACGCGCGGCGACGTGCAGGAGGCAATCGACATGGCCTACCTCATGGCCGGCGAGGGGCGGCGGCTGTTCGGCGTCACCACCCCCTCCGAGCTCCCCAACAAGTTCAACATGGCTGTCCGCATGCCCCTCGGCGTGGCCGGTCTGATCACGCCGTGGAACTTCCCCATCGCCATTCCGGCCTGGAAGTCGATGCCGGCGCTGGTGTGCGGCAACACGGTGGTCATCAAGCCGGCCTCGCTCACGCCGCTGTCGGTGGTCATGCTGACCGAGGCGTTCGAAGAGGCGGGACTGCCGAAGGGCGTGTTCAACCTGGTCACCGGCGGCGGGCGCGAAGTCGGCGAGCCGATGCTGAAGAATTCGAAGGTCGCGGTGATCTCCTTCACCGGATCGACCGAGGTGGGGCGCGACATCTCGATTGCCTGCGCGCCGCAGTTCAAGCACGTGCACCTGGAGATGGGCGGCAAGAACGTGATCATGGTGATGGACGACGCCGACGTCGACCTCGCCGTCGACGGCGCGCTGTGGGGCGCCTTCGGCACCGCGGGGCAGCGCTGCACCGCCGCGTCGCGCATCGTCGCCCACCGCAAGATCTACGACGAGTTCGTGGAGAAGCTGGCCGGGCGGGCCAGGAAGATGCGCATCGGCAACGGCCTCGATCCGAACGTGGACATGGGGCCGAACGTCTCCGCCTCGCAGCTCAAGACCGTCGAGAGCTACGTGAAGATCGGCAGGGACGAGGGGGCGACCGTCGCCGCCGGCGGCGGCGCGCTCACCGACGGCGATTTCGCCAAGGGCCACTTCCACCAGCCGACCGTGTTCGCCGACGTGAAGCCCGACATGCGCATCGCGCAGGAGGAGATCTTTGGGCCGGTGACCGCGGTGATGCGGTGCGACTCGCTGGAAGAAGCCATCGCCATCGGCAACGGAGTGAAGTACGGGCTGTCGTCCTCGATCTACACCCGCAATGTGAACAACGCCTTCATCGCCATGCGCGACATGTACACCGGCATCTTCTACGTGAACGCCCCGACCATCGGCGCGGAGACGCACCTGCCGTTCGGCGGGGTGAAGCAGACCGGCAACGGGCACCGCGAGGCGGGCGTGGCGGGCATCGACGTGTTCAGCGAGTGGAAGTCGATCTACGTCGACTACTC
>Ga0068857_100004647_pt1 | contig 11634 bp, 12 predicted proteins | sample KBSCornC72_FD_66591 | JGI IMG/M metagenome (GOLD analysis project Ga0068857, IMG submission 66591) | Corn rhizosphere microbial communities from Kellogg Biological Station, Michigan, USA - KBS Corn C7-2 | ecosystem: Host-associated > Plants > Roots > Rhizosphere > Soil ...
GAAATGACAGCAATGTCAAGAACTTTTTTTGAAAACATATTATTTTGAAAGAGAATATGACGATAAGTATTTTACACACCGCGACTTGCGTGTCCCACGCCGGGCTGGGACAGCCTTGGGCACGTCTGGGACAAATCGCCGTATCCGTGGGCGCCCGAAAAAACTTGCCTTCGCCAGCATCAAAGGAATATCCTAAAATCCTTAGACAAATGTATCGGCTTTGCCTCAGCCCCCGAGATTCGGGCTTCGGCTTTGACGGTTTTGTGGTTAAAGAGCCCGTTCACCCGTAGCGGGCCGCCGTGGCCGGCTTTTGCATTTGTGTTTTTGCGCGTGAGGTCTTATCGATTTTCTCGCGTCTTTTCAAGGAGGTGAGTCTCATGAATCTAACGAAGGTTTCAAGCATTTCAGGTAAGATCGGAGTTCTTTTATCCCTGGTGATAACTCTGTTCATCGCTTCCGAAGTACCCGCCCAGGACCAGTATTGCGCATGTAATGAAAGCGTCAGTGCAGTCAGGATACGGCGGGCGCCCGTTCGCCACGCTGTTCGACGGACCAAAGTTCATCGGACATACGCAGCAGTTCGTCCGACGTACCGGACAACGTACGCTCCGGTCGTTCGCGAGGTGACCTACACGCCGCGTTACGCTGCCTATGTAGATGAAAGCGATTGCGGCCAAACCTATGTTCCGTCCGCCCGCGTCTATGTCAGCGAACCCGTTTATGCATCCGTGCCGGCACGCAACGTGTATTATGCCAACGGATATAGCAGAAACTTATATACGACATATGCTCCGGAATATGTGTACACAACGACCGGCACGAACGTTGTCGTCACCGACTATGTCTCCTCCTACGACACACGCCGCATCGCGGCCGGTTGGGGCCATCGTGACGGCTTCAAGGACGGCTGGAAGGCGGCATTGAAATTCCGCGAATACGATCCTCAGAACAACGGCGACTACCGGGATGCCAACAACGGCTACAAGAGCAGGTTCGGCGATAAGTACCTCTACAAATCGGCGTATCGCGAAGGCTATGTCCGCGGCTACGACTCCGGCTGGCGAAGCATCAATCAAAACGTCATACCGTAATGGTCCTGCTCAGTTTTTCTATCACAGGCCTCGTCACTACGATGAGGTCTTTGTAATCGGCACTTCGACAGGGAGGTATATTCCGTAGAAAAAGAAAAAGCCCGCCAGAAAGCATCTGACGGGCCAAGCGGAAGAAACATTTTGTTGATCGCGGCTGTCCAAATTCCGGCAGCCGGGACGGTTGTTTGATAAAAGGTTACGGCTTTGTCGGTGATGTCGGAGCCGGGCTGGCTTCGGGTGTAACCACCGGAGCCAACGGCAGAACCGGAGTTACCGGAGCTGTTTCCGAATTCGAAGCCGGATTGCCAAGCGGAACCGGCTGCAAGATCGTCTGGTTCGTTTTTACACCAGACTGGCCGGGCCTGTTGTCACCCTCGGGACGTACAACACGCGGCGTGATGAAGAACAAGATCTCGTTCGTGTTGCGCGTAATGCCTTTGCGTTTGAACAGATTGCCGAGAACCGGTATTTTCCACAGTCCCGGTGTTCGGTCCTGGCTTTCCCGTTCGTCGTCGAACAGAACGCCGCCGACCACTGTCGTACCACCGTCGGGCACAGTGACGCGGGTCTGCATGCTCTGGGTATTGATCGCCGGAGCACCACCGCCGACTACCGGAGCGGTCGAACTGTTTTCAGCCGTGACGTCGAGCACGATATCGCCAACGTCCGTGATCTGCGGGTTGACCGTCAGGCTTAGCGGCACATCAACATACGTCGTTGTTGCAACAACTGCTCCGCCGGCCGCGCTTCCCGGTTGAACGGTGACGATCGGTATCTTTGTCGAGCTTGCGATCTTCGCATCCTGACGATTTAGCGTTGTAACACGCGGTGTGGCGATCACTTTTGCCTCGCCTTTTTTCTCACCGGCTGTGATCAACGCGCTGAGTTGAGCCGTTCCAAAAATACCGGTGGTCAAGCCGATGACCGTATTCGGGATCGACGAAAGCAGGCTATTGTCGGGTTCCATTCCAATACCAACAGGAATTCCGTTACGACGAAAGCCGGTAGTGTTCTGACCACCTGAGCCTCCTGATCCACCGCCGCTTCCATCCGCCTCCTGGCTTCCCGGCATCGTTGAACCCGAGCCGCCGCTGCCGCGGGGTCCAAGGACCAACGCTGCAAGCTGAACGCCTATATCACGGCTGAAAGTACGGGTTGCTACAACGATGCGTGTTTCGATCTCAACCTGAGGCTCGGGCTGATCGAGTATGTCGATAAGCTTTCGAACCATGTCCATATTTTCTCTGACATCGGTTACGATGAGCGAGTTTGTACGCGGGTCGATCTCAATAGAACCACGTCTGGAAAGACGTCGTTTGATGATCGGCAAAATACCGCCGTTCTGGCCGCCCGATCCGCCCGCGATGCCTCCGCCTCCGCCGCCTGAGTCACCGCCCGACGAGCCGCCTGAGCCTCCTCCGGAGGTTGACGTACCCGCGGTCGTGCCGCCGCGGCTGGACCGGCCCAGAGCGTCCGCGTAATTCAACCGGAAAAACTCTGTGTAAAGGGGTGACGAATCGAGCTGCGTATCACGCTGTTTACGGTAGATCTCGCCTTCGGATGCCAAAACAGACGATTCCGCGATGCGAAGGATGTTGCCGTTCGCCTGAACACCGAGTGCCTGAGCACGCAGGACCGAGTCGAGAGCGATGTTCCAGGGAACGTCGTTCACGTGCACCGTTACCGGAACATCCTTAACGGATTTGTCGATAACAAAATTGATGCCGTACTGCTCGGTGATGTAATTGAGAATGTCGCGGATGTCTGCATTGACGACGTTCAGATTGATCGGCTCGCCGCGAAACCCCGGTTCACCGTACATTTTGCCTTGCTGAAGGTTTTCGGGTTTTTGGGCCGCCACTGCAAGGGCTAAAGAACTTATTACAATTAAAGCGATCAGAGCCTGGCGGGCACAGATGGCTAGTTGATGAAGAGAATTCATGTTTCCTCCGTTACAATTTTGACTCTTTGTGTGGACCAAAGAAATGGGCTGTAGTGGACTAACTCTAATGGATTTGAGCAGCGCGTCGGGACACGCCGCCTTCGTGAAAATACTATTTGTTCCTGGCAACTTTCACCGCTTTTTTAACGCTCTTCGCGGTTTTTTCCGGCTCGCTCTTTGGCTGCATATTCATTTCGTCCAACGGCGAGATGATCGCCGCTGGTGCTGCGGATTTAGCTTCCTTGGCAGTCACCGGCGCCGTCTCGCTGCTGTTATTATTTGAAGCTTCAGTCTGGTTGTCCGTGGGCTGAACAGGAGCGGTGCCTTCGATCTGAGATTTTGTCGTGTACTGCCGCAATGGTTTGTTTTCGACTGATGCCACGAACTTGCCCTTTCCAACCTTCGTGACCTTTTTGAAGACAAGTCTGTTTTCTTCAACCGCAACGAGCTGGCCGTCAAAGAACCTTTCGCCCGGATAGATCGTGTACGAAAGCTTGATCGGCATCGCCTCGACCATGGCGGCGTAGCCGCGCGGGGTCTTGAAAATACCAGTCACCGCCATTTCATTCAGAGTAAGAACGCTCGTAACCTTCGGCAGGGGAGCACCACTAGCAGCAGCGCTTTCACGCAGCCGCTTGTAGTATTCGATTCTCTGCTCGATCGGCGGGACTCCCGGAACTACCGGCGCCTTAGGTGCGCCTTTGCCGGCAGCGGGACCGCCTTGCTGCCGCGTTTTGGCGTAACCCGGTTTTGTGAACGGGTCGCGGCTCTGGGCGTTCGTCTGAACAGCGGCGCCGAATATTATTATTCCGGCCAGGGCTACGCTGAAACTGAAGACTTTTGAAATATTCGATTTGTTGATCATGGCTTTTTCTCTCTGAATCCGGTGGTTAAGTGCACTGGTGGTGTGCTATTTAGCGGGTTGAGGTTGATCGGGCTGTGCGGCGGGTTGGCCGTTGGGTGCCGGAGCGCCGGGTTTACCTTTCGCTTGAGCCTGTTTCGCCGCCTGCGCTTGTTTCTGAAGCAGATCTTCAGGGGTCGCATAATAAGCGGTCAGCAGGAACTGAGCGTGCAGTGTCTTTTCGGCAGTCTGTTTATCAAGCTGGTTCAACTTGAAATCGCTTACGGACACGATGCGAGGAAGCTTCGCCATACTTTCAAAAAATGAGCGAAGATTGTTAAAGTTACTGTCCACCTCGATCTCGACGGGCTTGGCCATTATGGTGTCCTGCTGCGCATCGTCACGCGGAGAAAATCTCATCACGATCATACGGCTTGATTTGGCAGTGTCCTGCAGGCCTGCGAGAACATTCGTGATCTCACGCTGTTCGGGCAGAAGGACCTTTAGCTCTTCGTACTCCTGCGTCTTGCTTGCAAACAAAGCCCTGAGCTCGGTAATGTGCTCGGTCGCCATCTTGGCCGCTGCGTTTTGGGCCTTGAGAGCATCGACTTTTGTGCGTATATCGTTCGTTTCCGTTCGCGTTTCGCTGGTGACGAAGTAGTAGACGGATCCGTATAACAAGGCGGCGATCGAAACCAGAATTATGAGCTGGAAGTGCCAACGTAGGTTTTTGAGTTTCTCTAACATAATAGTTTCCTTCTCGGTCGAGATAGTTTGAAGGTGAAAATTGTTCTAGTTCTTGGCGACCTGCACCGGCGCTGCCGCTGCATTCTGATTTTGGGCCGGACCTTGCACGGACGCTGTCGTAGCGGCGTTCGGCGAAGGCGCCTTGGACGGCGTGTAGTCGGTCTTAATGGTGAAGCTGACGACCTGCACTTTTGGCACATTCGAATTCGAATTTAGTGCTGACTGAGGCTGATTTGCTGCATCGACTCGTTTGGTCTCTATGTTGAGATTTGAAAAGAGCCCGTTTGAAAATTCGAGGCTACGCCCAAACTGGGTGACCTGCGACTCGTCCGGCGAGCTGCCTTTGAACTCAAGTTGATTGCCTTTTTGTTCAACGCTCTCAAGATATAGTCCCGGAACCATTGAAACACGTTCACGCATAGCCTCGAGAACCGCACTCGGACCCGCTTGGGAAGCACGCAGGTTCTTGATCGCATTGATGCGGGCATCAATGTTGTCGATCTTTGCCTGAAGGTCTTTCTGCTCATTCATTACAGCTTCAAGTTCCTTCGCGATCTGCTGCTGTTCGGCAAGTTGCTGTTCGGCGTCGGCCTTTGCCATGCGGGTGCTGATCACGTCCCAGCCGATGACGGCCACGCACAGAAATCCGACAGTCAGTGCCATTATGAGAAGACGTGATCCCGGGCTGCTCATTTTGCCGTCGACGGCGGCGAGAGCGCCGCCCTGGCGTTCGGTAACAGAATTTAAAAGGTTTATTTTGATCATTTTTGTTACACTCCCCTTATTGCCAAGCCGACGGCCACAGCCATTTCGGGCATGATCTCATTTAAGTACGCTGGGTCGAATTTGCCGGAATCGACATTGATGTTTCTGAACGGATTGAGGATTTCGACGGGTAGCTCGAGCCGGCGTGAAAGCTCGGCCGCGAGGCCGTTAAGTTTTGAACCGCCGCCCGAGATAAGGATCTTTTGGACAACTGTCTGATTGTCTTCGGTCGTTGCACGATAGAAATCGAATGTCTTCTGTATCTCCATCGCGACGATCTCCGTCACATTGTTCATCAACGGCTCGATCGATTTTTCTTCAACGCCCGGAGCTGCATTGCTGACGCCGCGTTTGACTGCTTCAGCCTGTTGATAGTTCAGGCCCAGGCTCCTTTGCAGCACGTCAGTAAACTGACTGCCGCCGACCGTGATGTCGCGGCTGAACAACGAACGTGTTCCCTTCACGATGTTCACATTCATCGTCGAGGCGCCGATATTCAATAAGGTAACAACCTGCGAATCGGTCGGCTGATAGTTGACCTCGTAGCAATTTTGAAGTGCGAACGTGTCAACATCGATAGCGACGGGCGTTCTGCCCGAAAGCTGAATTGCCTGTTTGATATTGTCTATACGCTCGCGTTTGCACGCGGCGATCAGCACATGCGTAGCTTCAGGAGTTTCAGCCGTTACATGATAATCAAGACTGACATCGGCCAGATCGTAAGGAATATGCTCTTCGGCATGCCAGTCGATCGACTCTTCGAGTTCCTCGCGGCTCATCGGCGGCAGCACAATATTCTTTATGATCACCGAATGCCCGCTGACGCCCGTGACGACCTGGTCGGCTTTCATCTGGTGAGTGGTGCAAACGTTTTGAATAACATCGGAAACTACGTTCAGCTCCATGATCTGACCGTCGATGATCGTGTCTGACGGCAGATTTTCGAAGCCGAAGCTTACAAGGTTCAGATTGTTTGCTTTGCCTTCGAGCTCAACCATTTTGACCGAGCTGGAACCTACGTCTAATCCGGCAACGCTTTTCTTTTTACCGAGCAGCATTATTTTCTTACTCCTTTTTGGCTTTCACGCAAATCTTGTTTGGTATGTCAAGTTTTCTAAAATCGATTAGGGGTATATGGGCTTTGAAGATTGGTTGCCACCTTCTGAATGACAGCGAAGACAGGACATCTTTGGACAGGCCGACTGAATGCAGTGCCAAATACCCCAATCGTTACAGATATTTTTACAACTACAGAGTAGTTTTTTTGTTTTAGAAAACTTTTCGCATCGGGTGGCGAAGGGTGAACGACTTGTAACGTCGTTACTCAATTAAATTACAATACTGCACAACACTTGTCAACAATTATTTACAATGTTAAACGCAGAATGAACGGAATTGATTCATATTGACGATGTCAATCCGGCAAAATGGCTTTTTTTGCTGGGTTTTATTTAGTGGCGTTTTTGCTTAATTGCCAATATCCGACATCGATCCATTTGCCGAATTTGAATCCGACCTCGCGAAAATGGGCGACTTTTTCGAACCCGAATTTTTCGTGAAGCCTAATGCTTGCATCGTTCGGCAGGGCGACCCCGGCGATGACGGCGTGAAAGTCGAGTTTTGAAATTGCTTCGAAAAGGCGTTCGTAAAGAGCTGTCCCGATGCCGCGGCCTTCGCTGCCATTTCTTATATAAACGGAGGTCTCCGCAGAATGGCGATACGCCGGACGCGTTCGGAATTGCCGGGCGTAAGCGTAACCAAGAAGTTTGTCATCGAGTTCGGCAACCAGGAAAGGAAAACCGTGGTCGAGCACGTCCGATATCCGGGACCCCATCTCAGCAGTATCGATCGGCAAGATCTCAAACGTGCAATGCGAGGCCAGGATGTAATGATTATAAATCTCGCAGATCTGCGAGGCGTCGGTCAGCCTGGCGGGCCGTATATTCATAGACTAACTCCGGCTTTTACTCCGAATAACATTCAACCATAGCGAAAGTAAGCAGCAAAATCACCCAGCAAATTAGTTTGAATTATGACGGTTCAGGAGTAAAATTAATATTAGAGGAGACCGAGATCGTTTGTTAGAGCACCCTGATTTTAATGGGAGGTGTTATGGGAACGGACAACGGAAATGGCATGAAATATGTCAGTGCCATTATCCTTGCAAGTCTTTTATTTTTTGTCGTGGGCTCATTCGCGGTCTGGATCGGTGACGACTGGATGCATCCTGCGTTTAACCACAGCAGCGTGCCCGCGCCGAAAAACCACTAGCGTTTTTCGCCAAGCATTCCTGGCAATAATTCGTTATAACCTGGCGAACGTGTAAAATAGTATCAAGAAACTCCGGCTGTCAGATAGCTGTTTTTATTTGCCCTGAGTCAGTTCGCGCCATGAGCGTGTCTCACCGCCTTCGTCCTTTCGTATCATAGTGATCGCGCCGGGCGATGGACAGATCAGGGCGCACAGGTTGCAGCCTACACATTCTTCCTCGATGACGCGCGGGTAGCGTTTGCCGTCGACCTCATGAAATTCAAAGCTTTGGTGTGCGCCATCCTCGCAGGCGACGTAGCAAAGGTTACAGCGGATGCAGTACTCGTTATTGACGTGCGCCTTTACGTCGTAATTTAGATCGAGGTTGCCCCAGTCGGTAACGCGGCTGACAGATTTTCCGACAATGTCGTTTACGGATGCAAAGCCTTTCTCATCCAGGTAATTATTAAGGCCATCGATCATATCTTCGACAATGCGATAGCCGTAGTGCATGACCGCCGTGCAAACCTGAACATTTCCCACGCCGAGCAGCAAAAATTCGACGGCGTCGCGCCATGTGTTTATCCCGCCTATACCGCTGATAGGGATGTTGAATTCCGCATCGCGCGCAAGCTCAGAGACCATATTCAGCGCGATGGGTTTCACCGCCGGACCGCAATAGCCGCCGTGCGCGGCCATGCCGTTCACATTCGGGTATGGCACCATCGTTTCAACGTCGACGCCCATGATCGAATTGATCGTGTTGATAAGCGACACCGCATCGGCGCCGCCTTTCTGCGCAGCCTTTCCGGGAGGAACGATGTTGGTAACATTCGGAGTTAGTTTCACAATGACCGGCAGGTCCGAAACCTCTTTGACCCACTCCGTGACCATGCAGGTATATTCCGGCACCTGCCCCATCGCTGCACCCATTCCGCGCTCGCTCATGCCGTGCGGGCAGCCGAAATTAAGTTCAAAACCGTCGCAGCCCGTGTCCTGCGAGCGTTTCACGATCTCGTGCCACGCCTCGCGTTTCGATTCGACCATTAGAGAAACTATCACGGCGTTGTGCGGATACTTCTTTTTGCACTCGTAGATCTCTTTCAGATTTACGTCGAGCGGCCGGTCCGTGATGAGTTCAATGTTGTTGAGGCCGATCAGACGAAGCGCTCCCTGATCGAGTCCCGCAAGCCGCGACGAGACATTTACGATGGGTTCGCCCAGTGTTTTCCAAACCGCTCCGCCCCATCCCGCGTCAAACGCACGCTCGACCATCGAACCCATATTAGTCGGCGGCGCGCTCGCGAGCCAGAAAGGGTTCGGAGATTTTATACCTGCAAAATTTATATTCAGATCTGCCATAGCGGTTACACAGTTTCAAGCTTTCTTTTCAACGCCTTCAAAAATTTCTTGTTGTTCAAAATATCGTTTTCGACGTTTGCCGCATCATCCCATTCGAAATCGCCGAATCCCATAAACGAATATACTGACATATATGGAGATATCCTCGTGGCGTAGCTAATCCTTCAGCTCAACGCTTATCACGCGAATGTCAGCATCTCCCAGGTTCGTTACCGAATGAGGTGCGAGCGGTCCGGACCAGACGGCGGAGCCAGGCTGTGGTTTTGTTTCGGCGGAACGCGAATCGTAAATAACATTGCCCTCTGCATTCTTTCTCACAACATCGCTAAAGCCGATAATGTATAGAACGCTTGGCCAGCGGTGCGTGTGTACGGGTGTCGAGTCACCTGGCCCTACAATCGAATCGAGAACGCGGACACGGTCGTTTTCGAGCAGGACTTCGTGGTGATCAGGAGCGGCGGCCATAGCGTCCAGCGATGCGGGCCATTCATTTTCATCGAAGCCAATTCCCGTCATATTTTCGCCTGCCTATCTCCTGCAAACCTGATATCTTCGCCTGTCAAAGTTCTATGAATTCCCTGCGCGGCGAGCTTGCCCATCTGCGACGCATCGACGGCCTCTGCTCCGCCGTTTACGCAATCGCCGCCTGCGAAGATCCCCGGTTTTGAGGTCTGCATATTTTCATTGACGACGACGCGACCTTTTTCATCGGTTTCGACGCCGGCGACCTTCTCGAAAAACGACCGCATTTTCTGCTGGCCGACGGCTTTTATGATCATGTCGCAAGAGATGTCGAGAAGCTGAAGCGAGCCGTCGGTTTTTTCGCAGCGCAGGGAAAGCGCCGAGCCGTTCTCTCCCGCGAGAATGCCCACCGGCGCGGCCTGCCAGACGAATTCGACACCGTCTTTTTTGGCAAGCTCGTATTCGTAATCGTACGCAGGAATATCTTTTTCCGAGCGGCGGTAAACCATCGTTACACGCTCGGCGCCGAGGCGCTTGGCTTGCGTGACAGCATCGATCGCCGTATTCCCCGCACCGATAACGGCAACAGATTTCCCAAGCGGCACCGATTTCCAATCGCGCGTTTTGACCTTTTCGATAAAATGGAGAGCATCGACTACGCCGTCCATCTCCTCGCCCGGAATGTTCAATTTATTCGTTTCGCCCAAACCGACGGCGAGAAAGACGGCGTCGTGCCATTCCTGCAGCAGATCAAAGCTCACGCGGTTAATCTCACCTAAAACCTCGTCGTCCGGCGCGGCCGCAACGACCTTGGTGTTGAGCAAAAACTTTACGCCGAGCTGCGCGACTTGTTCGACCTCGGCTTGCGAAACACTTTGCGACATTTTGTACTCGGCCATTCCGTATGTGTCGAGCCCGCCCGGCAGCGCGCGCCGTTCGTAAACCGTAACGTCATAACCCAAACGCGCAAGATACATCGCACATGCGAGACCCGCAGGTCCCGAGCCGACGATGCCGACCGATTTGCCATTCGGCTCGCCCTTCGTAAAAAGCTGCTTGCCGCCCCCCATTGCATGATCGGTCGCATAGCGTTGCAGCCGCCCGATCTCGATCGGTTTTTGCAGCAGCGTTTTTTCGACACATGCTCCTTCGCACAAAACATCAACCGGACAAACACGTGCGCAGGTTGCCCCGATGGGATTCGCGTCGAATATCACACGCGCCGAGCCTTGCAGATTGCCGCTTGCGATCTTTTTGATAAATGAAGGAACGTCAATATGCGTCGGGCACGCACGAGTGCACGGAGCGTCGTAACAATAGAGACAGCGGTTGGCTTCGTAAAGAGCCTCTGCCTCGGTCAAAGCCGGGTTTATCTCCGAAAAATTTTGCTCGATCTGGGTTATATCGAGCGGTGAGCAGTAGTCTGTTGCCATAATTAATTTCACCACAGAGATCACAGAGAACGCAGAGATTCTAAAAACCTTTTAATTCTCGGTGCTCTCTGTGACTCTGTGGTGCGATCCTTCTCAGTCAGCCACGATCGGGCCATAAAGATCAGGCCTGCGGTCGCGGAAAAACTGCCATGTATTGCGGACTTCCTTGATCTTGTCCATATCCAGATCAGCGACGATCAATTCGTCCTGATCGCGGGTGCCTTCGGCAACGATCTGGCCGCGCGGGTCGCAAAAATAGCTCTGGCCGTAAAATTCGCCGATGTTCCACGGAGCCTCGGTCCCGACGCGGTTGATCGCACCGACAAAATACCCGTTCGCAACGGCGTGCGCGGGTTGTTCGAGTTTCCACAGATACTCGCTCAAGCCGGCAACCGTGGCCGACGGGTTAAAGATTATCTCCGCTCCGTTCAGGCCGAGACATCTTGCTCCCTCGGGAAAATGACGGTCGTAGCAAATATAGATGCCGATGCGCGCGAACGCCGTATCGAAACACGGATAACCGAGATTGCCCGGCCGGAAATAAAATTTTTCCCAAAAACCCGGAGCAACGTGCGGTATATGCGTTTTGCGATATTTACCGAGATATTTGCCGTCGGCATCGATCACCGCCGCTGAGTTGTAATAAACGCCAGTCTGCTCTTCTTCGTAGATCGGCACGATCAGCACCATGCCGTGCTGCTTTGCCACGTCCTGCATCAGCTTGACGGTCGGGCCGTCGGG
>Ga0068857_100004658_pt1 | contig 11617 bp, 10 predicted proteins | sample KBSCornC72_FD_66591 | JGI IMG/M metagenome (GOLD analysis project Ga0068857, IMG submission 66591) | Corn rhizosphere microbial communities from Kellogg Biological Station, Michigan, USA - KBS Corn C7-2 | ecosystem: Host-associated > Plants > Roots > Rhizosphere > Soil ...
CATCGTGCGGATCTGCACCGGCGAGGTGTGGGTGCGCAGCAGCATCTTCCTGTCCTCCCCGGCCTTGTCGGGGAAGTAGAAGGTGTCGTGCATCGCCCGCGCCGGATGCGTCTCCGGAATGTTGAGCGCGGTGAAATTATGCCAGTCGTCCTCGATCTCCGGCCCTGTCGCGACCGCGAAGCCGAGATCGGCGAAAATCTCCGCCAGTTCGTCCATCACCTGCGAGACGGGGTGGACCGAGCCCTGCGCGCCTGGCGATACGGGGAGGCTCATGTCGAGCGTCTCGGTCGCCAGCCGCTCGTCGAGCGCGGCGGCTTCGAGCGCCGCCTTGCGATCGGCGATCGCGACGGTCACCGCCTCGCGCAACGCGTGGATCCTGGGCCCTTCCGCCTGGCGCTCCTCCGGGCTCATCCCGCCCAGCGTCTTCAGCAGCGCGGTGATCGTGCCCGATTTTCCGAGCGCCTTCACCCGAATCGCCTCGAGATCGGCGAGACTGGCCGCCGATGCTATATCCGCCAGCGACTGATCCTGTTCGTTCGACATCGTCACCCCAAAAACCTGTGGGCGCCCCGTAGCCTTGGCGACCGCCCCAAGACAAACAAAAAGGGCGCGGTGACCTTGGCCACCGCGCCCTCCTGTTCCTGCTCCGAAGGCTTAGGCCGCGATGCGGGCGCCTTCGGGAAGGGCGGCCTTGGCCTGAGCGACGATGCCGCTGAAGGCCGCGCCCTCGTGCATGGCGAGATCGGCCAGAACCTTCCGGTCCAGTTCGACGCCCGCAAGCTTCAGGCCGTGCATGAACACGCCGTAGGTCAGGCCTTCGGCGCGGACCGCGGCGTTGATGCGCTGGATCCAAAGCGCGCGGAACGAGCGCTTCTTAACCTTGCGGTCGCGATAAGCGTACTGGCCGGCCTTCTCGACCGCCTGACGCGCGATGCGGATGGTGTTCTTGCGGCGACCATAATAGCCCTTAGCGGCGCCGAGAATGCGCTTGTGCTTGGCGTGGGTGGTCGTACCGCGCTTGACGCGTGCCATCTATCGGCCCTCCTCAGTTCAGGCCGTACGGGGCCCACAGCTTCACGCGGGCCGTATCGGCCTCGGCGAGAACAGTGGTGCCGCGATTGGTGCGGATATATTTGGAATTGTGGCTGATGAGCCGGTGACGCTTGCCAGCGACGCCATGCTTCACCTTGCCGGTAGCCGTGAGCTTGAAGCGTTTTTTCACGCCGCTCTTGGTCTTGAGCTTGGGCATTTTCGTCTCCTGATATGCGACGTTTGCAGACAGCCACGGCAGCCCATTCAGCCGGACCGTCCATCAAATCGCGGAAGCGGGCGCCTATAAGGAGGACTCTCGCCGATTGCAACCGCGATCGCTAACCGGCCGGCCGGCTTGGCGGAACCGCGTCACGCGCACAGGGGTTTCATAGGGTCATGGTAGTAGAGCCGCACCCGCCGATCAACGTCCCACGGGCCGACGCCACCCCGCCGGGCGCGCCCGCGCGGCGGTGGCACGATCCCGCCAACTGGACGCTGGCCACCGGTTTCGCCGTAGTCGCGACGATCATCGGCCTGATCGTGCTCGCCTGGTTCGTGCTGTTCGTCACCAAGGGCCGCTTCCTCAAGCCCAGCTTCGAATCGATCGCCAGCCGGATGACCGAACGGCAGGTGAAGGTGGCGGGCGACTTCCAGTTCTATTTCGACATCATCGACGCACGCTTCGTGGCCGACGGCCTGACCGTCTCCAATCCGAAATGGGCTTCGAAGCCAAACTTCTTCGAGGCGCGCCACGTCGCCGCCCGGATCAAGACCCTAGCCGCCCTGTCTGGAGAACGGCGCGCCGACTGGCTCGTCCTCGACGGCGGCAAGGTCGACGCCGAATGGGATGCGCAGAAGCGCAACACCTGGACGTTCGGCGATCCGAACAAGAAGGGCGAGCCGTTCAAATGGCCGACCATCGGCCGCGCCGAGGTGACGAACACCGAGCTTCGCTACGTTGATCCGGCGCTGTTCCTGCGCACCGACATCAAGGTGGGCGATATCGCGGCCGGCGGCACGAAGATCGAGGGCAAGGTGCCTTTCACCGGCACCGGCACGTTGCGCGACAGACCCTTCACCATGAATGGCGCGCTGCTGTCGCCCAATTCGACCGTCACCTTCGGCCGCACCCGGTTCGAGATGCATGCCCGGTCGGGCCCGACCTATCTGGATCTGAACGGCACGCTGCCGGCCGCCACGCAGATCGAGGGATCGGACCTGAACCTGAAGGTGCGCGGCCCCAATATCCGCCTGTTGTTCGATTTCCTGGGGGTCGCGGCGCCGGATACCCGCACTTATTGGTTCACGTCGAAGCTCACCAAGGCCGACGGCCAATGGCGCTTCACCCGAATCAACGGCCGGTACGGCGTCAGCGATCTGCACGGTCGGATGACGATCAGCTTTCCGAAGGACCGGCTGTTCCTGGATGCCGCGCTCAATTCCAACCTGGTGGACATCATCGATGTCGGGCCTTTTATCGGCTACGAGCCGCAGGCGCTGGCGACGCAGGGCGTGCAGGCCGCGGTGAAGCAGACCGGTGGCACGCCGCGCATCCTGCCCGACGCGCCGCTGCGCATGGAGGCCATCCGGAATTTCGACGCGCGCATTCTCTACAGGGTGAAGGATTTCCGGAATCCGAAATTCCCGATCTCGAACGTCAGCCTGACCTTCGGCCTCGACCACAGCCTGATGACCCTGTCGCCGTTCAATTTCGACATCGCCGGCGGCCATCTCGCCTCCGACATCTCGATCAACGCGCGGGTGCCGGCCGTCATCACCGATTACGACATCCGCCTGTCGCCTACCCCGATGGGCAAGCTGCTGACCCAGTTCGGCGTCGACCAGGCCGGCACCACCGGCACGATCAAGGCCCGTATCCAGATGAAGGGCACCGGCAATACGCTGCGGGATTCGCTCGCCACGTCGAACGGCCGGATCGCGATCATCCTGCCGAAGGGCACCTTCTGGACGCAATATATCCAGCTGTCGGAGTTCGATCTGGGCGTGTTCGTGCAGAAATTGCTGCAGAACAAACTGAAGAAGCCGGTGGAGATCAATTGCGGCCTGCTGGGCTTCACCGTGCGTGACGGCGTTGCGGCCGCGGACCCGATCCTGATCGACACCGACAAGAATGTGATGACCGCGAAAGGCGGCTTCAGTTTCAAGGACGAGTCGCTCGACATGAGCTTCCGCGCCGACGCCAAGAAGTTCAGCCTGTTCTCCGGTCAGTCCCCGGTGGGCATCAAAGGCTATTTCGCGCAGCCGGGGATCAATATCATCAGCCCCCAGCTGCTCACGCGCGGCGGCGTCGGTGTGGCGCTCGGCGCGGTCGCCAGCCCGCTGGCGGCGGTGCTTGCCTTCGTCGATGTCGGCGACGCCAAGTCGGCGGCCTGCGGCCCCGTGCTGGCCGGCGCGCAGGCGAGCGCGATGCGCACCAAGGGCGGCAAGCCGCGCAAGGACGTGGGCAAGGTCCGCGACAATCGCCAGCAGGCGGGGGACCGCAGGCAGCCCGACGCTCTGGGCCGATAGGTTCCGGTGAGCGGGCCCCGATCGACCGTCAGCGATCGGGATCAAAAAGGGGACGGTCGCCCTTGACCGTGACCCGGTCCATCTCCCGCCGGGCGGGCAGATAGTTCGCCGTCGCATAGTGCTGGGTCGCGCGATTATCCCAGAAGGCGATGGAATGCGGCTCCCAGCGGAACCGGCACTGATATTCGGGCACCGCGACCTGCGCGAACAGGTGATCGAGCAGCCAGTCGCTCTCCTTCGCGTTGAGCCCGTCGATCGCCTTGGTGAAGCCGCTGTTGACGTAGAGCGAACGCGCGCCGGTTTCCGGATGGGTGCGCACGATCGGGTGGTGCTGTGGCGGATAGAGCGCGTGAAAGCTTTCCGCCGGCTTGCCCTGCATGGTGGCGAACGTCGCCCCGTCATGGACGGCCGTCTGCCCGCACAGCCACTGCTTCATCAGCGGCGACAGCCCCTCATAGGCGGCATTCATGTCGGTCCAGAGCGTGTCGCCGCCGACTTCCGGCACTATTCGCGCGCGCAGGATCGATCCCAGCGAGGGCTCCGCCCGCCAGGTGACGTCCGAATGCCAATGATCGGCGTGGGTCCGCATGTTCGGGCCGCTGTTGAGCTCCAATATCTCAGGATCAGGCTGGTCCTTCGGCGTCATCGGATGAATTTCGAGGTCGCCGAAGCGGCGCGCGAAGGCGATGTGCGCGGCGCGGCTGATGTCCTGATCGCGGAAGAAGATGACCTTGTGGGTCAGAAGCGCGGTGCGGATGTCGGCGATCATCGCGTCCGACAGCGGCCCTGCGAGATCGACTCCGTGGATTTCGGCGCCGATCGTCGGCGTGAGCGGGCGCGCCTCGAAATGGGTGACGGCTGCGCGGGGGGCGAGCTGGTGGGTCATGCATCTCTCCACGGTTTCCCATCACTCGCTGGCGATGGCGTGGTGCCATGCTGTGGTCTCGCCTAATTATGGTCAATTGCATTTTGATGTAGTTTTTCATAACCATGGGTTATGCAAGTGGACCTAAATCGGCTCCGCCATATCGTGGCTATCGCCAAACATCGCAGCTTTACCCGCGCGGCGGAGAGCCTCAATATCAGCCAGCCAGCGTTGAGCCGCAGCGTTTCGGAGTTCGAGAAACAGGCCGGGCTGCGCCTGTTCGATCGGTCGCGTGGTGGCGTCGAGCCCACGACGATCGGCAAGCGGGTGATCGAGGAGGCGGAGGATCTGCTTCGCGCGGCGCGGGCCATCGATCTCAACGTGAACCTCTATTCACGCGGCGAAGGCGGCTCGGTATCGATCGGCATAGGACCATTGCTGGCGAGCCTGATCCTGCCGCCGCTCGGCCGACACCTGCTTGTAACGCGGCCGTCGCTGCAACTGGAGACCATCATCCGCCCACCCGACCAGCTGCTCGGCGATCTGATGGACGACAGGATCGAGGCGATCTTCGGCAATTACGATATGCTGCTGGGCGACGTGTCGACGCTGCGGGTCGACCGCCTGGCGGAGATCGAGATGAGCATGATCGTGCGCGCGGCACATCCGCTCGCCGGCCGCACCGACCTGTCGATGGCGGATCTCGCGCCGTTTCCGGTGGCGACGACGGTGGAACTGCCCCGCTTCGACAGGGCGAGCCGGTCGGGCGGCATCATCTGCGACAATTACGAGATATTGCGCGACCTGACTCTGGAAACCGACTGCGTGTGGCTGGCCGCTGCCGATCTCGTGTCCGAGCATATCGCCGACGGACGCATGGCGACATTGGCCTTGTCCGACTATCGTCTGCCGCGCTGCGATCTTTCGCTGATCCGCCGTCGCGGCCGCAGCCTGTCACCAGCCTTGCGCGCCATCACCGATCATGTCCGCCTGCTGCTCGCGCCGCCGGAAAGGAGCGCCGGCTCGGGAGCCGTACCGGCCTGAGCGCGCGCGGAAAGGGGGCGGCCGAACCGCCCCCACCCGGTTAAAGATTATCGACGCTCTTGCTGACGAGGATGTTGACCGCGACGCGGCGGTTCTGCGCCTTGCCCTCCGCGGTGTCGTTGCTAGCCGCCGGATCGGCCTTGGCCATCCCGGTCGGTGTCAGCATGCGATAGGGCTTCCAGCCGCAGGTCTGCTGAAGATAGTTGATGACCCGGCTCGCACGCTTCTCGCTGAGCTGTTGGTTGACCTCGTCGCTTCCGGTCGAATCGGTATAGCCGACGACCAGGATCAGTGCGTTCTCGGTCGCGTCGGCGGAACTCGCCGTGCTGCAGAGATTGGCCTTGTCCTCGGCCGAGAGCTCGGCCTTGCCAGTGTCGAAATGCACGTTCGTCGTGCTCTTGACGTTATATTTGTCGATGTCGCCCATTCGGCCGCGCAGGGCCTCGGTCGCCGCGGTCTGCTCCACGAAGCGCTGCTCGGTCGCATTGCGGATCATGGTCGCAGTCTTGAGGTCGTCGTTCCTGAAGCGGATCTGGCTCGCGACCAGGCCGGGCGCGCCATCGGCGGCCTGCATCGTCTTGACGGTCACCGGCAGCCCGTTGAGCAGCGAATCCGGCCCGAGCTTGTCGCGGCCGCCGAACAGGCTCGATCCCGCCTTGATGCGCGTCGCATCGGTGACGAAGACCAGCGTGCTGGCGCCATCGGCGGTGGCGACCTTGACCTGATCGCCCTTGCGGGCGGAAATGACGCCCTTGATCTCCGGCCCATCCACCATCGGCCCTTGCGGCGGGCGCACGCCTTCGACGACGATATAGGCGTCCGCTCCCTGGGGCTGGGCATAGAGGCCGCCCGACATCGGTATGGCGAGCATGGCCAGCAGCAGGGCGGCGCCCGGCCTATTCGAAATGACACGCATATCGCGACTCCTTAATCCTTCTCCTGTCGGCCTTGCGTGTTCGGAAAAACCTGTCTGGCATATGAACGCGGGCGGCGGGCGGGCACGCCGAGAGGGTGGCGCGAGCGCGCCATGCGACGAACCGAAGCCAACGACCGTCTGCGTGGGCGCGCTCGGTATTTTCGACAATGCGTCGATCGGCGGTCGGCGGCGACGCGCCAGTCCCGGTTGCTCAGGCGAGCAGCGGCATGATCTGGTCGATCAGCCGTTCGTCCCCGGCGGCGATCACCTGCCCCGCGCTCCCGGCGTCGAGCGGGCGGCCCTGCCAGTCGGTCATCCGGCCGCCGGCGCCTTCGACCACGGGAGCCAGTGCCGCGAAGTCGTAGAGCTGGAGGCCGGATTCGATCACGGCGTCGAGATGCCCCGAGGCGACGAGACCGTAATTGTGGCAATCGCCGCCCCACAAAATATCGCCCGCCTGGGCGCAGACCCGCTGGAAGCGGGCGAGGTCGCCGTCTGGGAAGGCGGCGGGGCTCGTGGTGCCGAGATGCGCGGCCGCGAGGCGGCTGCAGCCGCGGCTGTGCGCCGGGGCGCCGTTGAACAGCGTCGGCCGGCCCGCCGCGCCGACCCAGCGGTCGCCGATGATCGGCTGGTCGATCACGCCGAGGACCGGCTGGCCGGCCTCTACCAACGCGATCAAGGTGCCGAACAGCGGGCGCCCGGCGACGAAGGCGCGGGTGCCGTCGATCGGATCGAGCACCCAGACCCTCTCGGCATCCTCCCGCTCGCGGCCATATTCTTCGCCGATGATCCCGTCCCGGGGGCGCTCCTTCGCCAGGATCGCCCGCATCGCGGCCTCCGATGCGCGATCGGCCTCCGTCACGGGCGAGGCGTCGGGCTTGGTCTCGCGTTCGAAACGCGAACGGAAAAAGGGCCGGATCGCCGTCCCCGCTGCATCGGCAAGGCGCTGGGCGAGAAGGATGTCGTCGTCGGTCATCCACGAGCCCTAGCGGAGCCCGTCAGCGGAGCCTAGTCTCGACAGGCGGAGGGATAGCGATCCATCAGGCTACTCGATCCGCCCAGCCTGAGGATGGCCGAGCGACGTCGAAGCCGTCTCGAAGGGCCTTCGAGACGCAACTTCGCCAAGCTGAGGGGCTCCTCAGGCTGAGCAGGTCATATTCAAGGCTCGATACTCTAGACCGGCCGCGCCAGCATCAGCCAGATGATCGCCAGCATCGCCGCAAAGGCGGGAAAGCCAAAAGCGAACCACAGGCGGAACAGGCGGTGATAGGCATCGGGCAGCGGCGTGCTTGCTGCCACCGCTGCGCGGGCGAGATCGCGCATCCGGACCTGCATCCACACCACCGGCACCCAGAACAGGCCGACGAAGAGATAGAATCCCAGCGAAGCGAGGATCCACAGGCTGTCGAGCGGCCAACCGACGAGCCAGGCCAGCCAGACGCCGGTGATGGGCTGGACGATCGCCGCCGTCGCGGTGAACAGGACATCGGCGATCACGACCGTCGAGGCGACATGGGCAATCGCCGCGACATCGCGGCTGCGATGGGCGATCAGCATGAAGAAGGCGATCCCCGCGCCAGTGCCGAGCAGCACCGTTGCCCCGATCACATGCAGCCAGCGGACGACCAGTTCCAGGGTGACGATCATCGCCGTTCCGTGAGCGCAAGACAGGCGAGCGAGAGCATCGCCGCAGGGAGGGTCTTCAGCAGGGGCGCGAGCGGGTCGCTCCAGAAGTCCGGACGGATCAGGCTCGCGCCAGCAAGATAGGCCAGGGTGACAAGGACGGTTCCCGCCAGCGCAGGGCGCGCGGTGCGGCGATGCAGCAGCATCAGCGCGAGTGCGCCATCGACCAGCGCGCCACCGCCGCCGAGCAGCCGGGCGGCAGCAGGCGGCAGGCCACCTTCGATCAACAGCGCGGTAGCCGTCTCGAAATCGAATGCGGTGAAGAGGGCGGAGCCGAACCACATCAGGAAGAGCGTCAGCAGCATCAGCGGCAGCAGCAGCCCGAGCCGGGCGGCAAGCCGGTCCTGGCTCCCGGCCGGACGCACGGCCAACACGGCCTCCAGCGGGAGAGCCGGCCGACCGAGCAGGGCCTCCGCCTGCCCGGCATCGCCTGACACGCCATGGTGCAGCGACAACAGCGCGTTTGTTCGCAACGGCGACCGCCATCCGAGCCAGCCCAGGCCATTGGCGACGGCCCCCGTCATCCCCATGCTCCAAGCCGGGAGAAGCAGGGTCGACGATGTGGTCGGCAGACCCAACCATTCGCGATGCAGCGCGACGATTTCGCCCAGCGTGCGGGATCGCGCCTCTACGAGGTCGAAGCTGCCTTCGGGCCCGGCGGGATCGATCGCGCGCAGCACCGCCGCGACCAGATCGTCCATGCCGATGCACTGAATCGGTCCGGTGCCGCCGGGCAGCAGCGTGATACCGGGCATCGCCGCCGCGATGCGGATTAGTTCGGTGCCCCCATAAGCATTGCGGCCGATGACAAGGCCCGGGCGCAGGATGACATGGGCAGGACCGAATTCGCGCACCATTGCGTCGGCTGCGGCCTTGCTGGCGAGGAAGACACTGGGCGCGTCGGCATCGGCATTGGCGGCCGAGATCTGAACGAAGCGCGCCATGCCCGCCCGGCCAGCGGCGACGGCCAGCTGGCCGATGGCCTGTTGCTGGACGCGGACGACGCCATGCCCGGGCTCGTCCTGGAGCAGACCGCTGGCGTTGATGACCGCGTCGGCGCCGGAGAGCGGCGCCGCCCAATGACCCGGATCGACGAAATCCGCGAGATCACCCCGCACCCAATCGACCATGGGCAGGATGCGCCGGCCATGGGTGACGTCGCGACCGAAGCCTCGCACGTCGTGGCCGGCCGCGATCAGCGCCCGTGCGATTTCGCTGCCGATGAAGCCATAAGCCCCGATCAGCAAGACCCGCATCGGATCAGTCGAACAGGCTCGACACCGAGCTTTCGTCGGCGATGCGCTTGATCGCCTCGCCGAGCAGCGGCGCGATGGTCAGATGCCGTATCTTCTTCGCGTCGGCCACCGCGGTGGGGGCCCCGATCGAGTCGGTGATGACGAGCTCGAGCAGTTCCGACCCCTCGACCCGCGCGACCGCGCCGCCCGAAAGCACGCCATGGCTGACATAGGCGACGACGTCCTCGGCGCCTGCCTGGCGCAGCGCCGCGGCCGCGTTGCACAGGGTGCCGGCCGAATCGACAATGTCGTCGACGAGGATGCAGAAGCGGCCCGACACATCGCCGATGATGTTCATCACTTCCGACTCGCCCGCACGTTCGCGCCGCTTGTCGACGATGGCGAGCGGGGCGTTGTCGAGCCGCTTGGAAAGCGCCCGGGCGCGCACCACGCCGCCGACATCGGGCGACACGACCATGATGTTCTTGCCGCCGAAGCGCGCCTGTATGTCCGCCGACATCACTGGCGCGGCGTAGAGATTATCGGTCGGGATATCGAAGAAGCCCTGGATCTGGCCGGCGTGGAGATCGACCGAAAGAACGCGGCTGGCGCCCGCCGTTTCCAGCAGGTTCGCGACCAGCTTCGCCGAGATCGGCGTGCGGGGGCCGGGCTTCCGATCCTGCCTGGCATAGCCGAAATAGGGGATCACCGCGGTGATGCGCCGCGCCGACGAGCGCTTCAGCGCATCGATGCAGATCAGCAGCTCCATGAGGTTGTCATTGGCCGGATAGCCGGTGGACTGGATCACGAACACGTCCTCGCCGCGGACATTCTCGTGGATTTCCACGAAGACCTCCTCGTCGGCGAAGCGACGCACGCTCGCATCGGTCAGCGGCAGTTCGAGATAGGCGGCGATCGCCTTGGCGAGCGGCTGGTTCGAATTGCCGGTGAGAAGTTTCATGCGCGAATCCCCGTGACGGCCCGATGACGGCCGGGCCGTGTCCGGCGGCTCTTAGGGTCCAATGCCGATGATCGCAACGGGGTGGTTCAAGCGCCCTGATGCCTTTATGAGCGCCGCGATGGTCGTCACCCGCTTCGCCCCCTCGCCCACCGGCCGGCTTCATGTCGGCAATATCCGCACCGCGCTTCACAACTGGATGTGGGCGCGCAAGCATGGCGGGCGCTTTCTGCTGCGGCTCGACGATACCGATGCCGAGCGTTCGACCGACGAGAATGCCGAGGCGATCCGCGCCGATCTGGCGTGGCTGGGGCTTGCGCCGGACGCCGAGGCGAAGCAGTCGGGTCGCTTCGCACTTTATCAGCGGCGCTTCGACGAGTTGCGCGCCGCCGGCCGGGTCTATCCGTGCTACGAGAGCGCGGAGGAACTTGAGCTCAAGCGCAAGATCCTCGCTGGGCGAGGACTGCCGCCGATCTACGATCGCGCCGCGCTTAAGCTGACCGAGGCCGAGCGCGCCGCCCTTGAGGCCGAGGGACGCCGCCCGCACTGGCGCTTCCTGCTCGACCATGAAACGCCGATCCGGTGGGATGACCTGATCCGCGGCCCGCAGCATCTCGAAGCGAGGCTGCTGTCCGATCCGGTGATCCGCCGCGCCGACGGCAGCTGGCTCTATATGCTGCCGAGCGCGATCGACGACATCGACATGGGCGTCACCCATGTCGTGCGCGGCGAGGATCACGTCACCAACACCGGGCTGCAGCTGCAGATGTTCGCCGCGCTCGGCGCGACGGCTCCCGCCTTCGCGCATGAGGCGCTGCTGATCGGTAGCGAGGGCAAGCTTTCCAAGCGGCTGGGATCGCTCGGTTGCGACGGCTTCCGTTCCGAAGGAATCGAACCCGCCGCGCTGATCGCCCTGCTGGCGCGGATAGGAACGAGCCTTCCGGTGGAGGCGGTCGCGGAGCCTGCGTCGCTGCTCGACAGCTTCGACTTCGCCCGTTTCGGCCGGGCGCCGGCGCGGTTCGACATGGACGAGCTCAAGGCGCTCAATGCGCGGATCATCCATCTGCTGGACTTCGCGGCGGTGTCGGACCGGTTGCCGCCGGCGATCGACGCGGCCGGTTGGGAGGCGATCCGGCCGAACCTGAGCCGCGTCGACGAGGCGGCCGACTGGTGGGCGGTAGTGGAAGGCCCCATAGCGGCCCCGGTGGCGGCCGAGGACCGCGCCTTCCTCGCCGCCGCCGCGGCGATCGCGGCGGGGCTCGACTGGAACGACGGCGTCTGGAAGGCTCTGACAGCGGCGCTGGGCGCCGAGACCGGGCGCAAGGGCAAGCCGCTGTTCCTGCCGCTGCGCCTCG
>Ga0068857_100004664_pt1 | contig 11607 bp, 10 predicted proteins | sample KBSCornC72_FD_66591 | JGI IMG/M metagenome (GOLD analysis project Ga0068857, IMG submission 66591) | Corn rhizosphere microbial communities from Kellogg Biological Station, Michigan, USA - KBS Corn C7-2 | ecosystem: Host-associated > Plants > Roots > Rhizosphere > Soil ...
TGCCGCCCCGAACTTGCGCCGGCGGACTTCCCGGGCCCGCTGCACCCAATCGACCTCGGCGGTTCGCAGCGCCTCTTCTACTCGGGCTTCGTCGATGCCCTGCTGACGTAGCGCGGCCCGAATGCGCACCGGGCCCTGACCGCGCTTGGCGTGATGATGGATGAAATTGGCGGTGAAGCGCTCATCGCTGACCAGGCGCTTGCCGGCCAGCTTTTGGATGACGGGCTCGATGGTCTGCGGCGGATAGCCCTTCTGAACCAGCTTGCGACGCAGCTCCTCGGTGGAGTGCTCACGCCCGGCGAGCAGCCGCAGGGCAGCTGCTTCGACGGCCACTTTGACGTCGTGGGCGTCCGCTGTGGAGCTATTCGACGGTCGCCTCACCCTTCACTGCCTCGTCCCTCTTCGTCTTTTCTTTGCCGGGAAGAAGCTTCTCGCGGATCCTGCCCTCGATCTCCCGAGCGATCTCGGGATGTTGATCGAGGAAGTTGCGCGCGTTCTCCTTGCCCTGGCCGATGCGCTCGCCGTTGTAGCTGAACCAGGAGCCCGACTTCTCGACGAACCCCTGCGCCACGCCGATGTCGATGACCTCGCCGTTGCGGGAGATGCCGGCCCCGTAGAGGATTTCGAACTCCGCTTCGCGGAACGGCGGCGCCACTTTGTTCTTCACGACCTTGACGCGCGTCTGGTTGCCGATGACTTCCTCGCCGTTCTTCAACGCGCCGATGCGGCGGATATCCAGCCGCACGGAAGCGTAGAACTTGAGCGCGTTGCCGCCGGTGGTGGTTTCCGGGTTGCCGAACATCACGCCGATCTTCATGCGGATCTGGTTGATGAAGATGACGATGGTGTTCGAGCGCTTGATGTTGCCGGTGAGCTTGCGCAGAGCCTGCGACATGAGGCGCGCCTGCAGGCCGACGTGCATGTCGCCCATTTCGCCTTCGATTTCCGCCTTGGGCGTCAGTGCCGCGACCGAGTCGACGACGACGATGTCGACCGCGCCGGAACGCACCAGCATGTCCGTGATTTCCAGCGCCTGCTCGCCGGTGTCCGGCTGCGAAACAAGAAGGTCCTGCACGTTCACGCCGAGCTTCGCCGCGTAGACGGGATCGAGCGCGTGCTCGGCATCCACGAACGCAGCGGTGCCGCCGGCGCGCTGCGCTTCAGCGATGACCTGCAGAGTGAGCGTGGTTTTGCCCGAGGACTCCGGGCCGTAGATCTCGACGACGCGTCCGCGCGGGAGCCCGCCGACGCCCAGTGCAATGTCCAACCCGAGCGAACCGGTGGACACCGCCTCGATGTCGTAGTTTTCCGTGCCTTCGCCCAGGCGCATGACCGAGCCCTTGCCGAACTGCTTTTCGATCTGCCCGAGCGCGGCGGCGAGTGCCTTCTTGCGGTTTTCTTCCATCGTGGCGGCCTTGAGGTTGAAGAGGTGGCGAGGTGTTCAGTTGTAACAGGCGACGACTCGAACGAGATTCGATTATCTGTACATTTACACAGTTATTCAATAATCCAGTGCAATTTCTTTCGTCATGCCCAGGAGTCAGACAAGCAGCCACTCCTCGAGCACCGTGTACTCCGAGCCGCGCTGGCCGACTATCGATTCGACCAGCGCGAACGACTCGACCGGCCACTGCACCGGCGTGACGCCGCGAGCAGCGGGCCCGCGCGCAACGTCGCGGACCAGCGTGACGTGCGGGCGAAACGTGTCGTGGTCGCGCAGCTCGAAGCCGCGTTCCCGCAGCCCGGCGCGCAAACCATCGACGATCGACAGCAACTGCGGCGGCGCGCGCTCTGCGGTCAGGCAGATCAGGCTCGAACGCCGCCAGAGCTCGATGCGCTCAAGATGCAGCATAAACTTGCCACCGAATGTCACGTTCTGGGTCGACTGTGCAGTTTCTAGCACGCGCTCAAGCCGGCCTTCGGGAACCGCGCCGAGAAAAACGGCCGTAACGTGCAGATTGCGCTCGGCGATCGGGCGACCGAGGGTCGCGTAGGCCTGCACTTCGGCGGCGAGCCGCGCACGCACCGCATCCGTCGGCCAGAGCGCGAAGAACAAGCGGCGATTTTTCACATGCGCAGCAGCTCGCCGAGCGCACGCGCGACTGTCTGGCGCCGGACGGCCTCGCGGTCGCCGCCGAATGTTTCGAGCGCCACGCGCGTTTCGATCTCGACGCCGGCGCGCCAGGCCCACCCGAACCACACAGTCCCGACCGGCTTGCCGGGCTGGCCGCCGTCTGGCCCGGCGATCCCGGTCACGGCGATGGCGAACTGGCCGCCCAGCGTTTCGAGCGCCCCGATCGCCATCTCACGCGCCGCCGCCTCGCTGACGGCACCGTGCGCGGCGAGCGTGGACGGCAGCACGCCGAGCAGAGACTGCTTGAGAGTATTGCTGTAAGCGACGACGCCGCCGAGAAACCAGCTGGAGCTGCCGGGGATGTCAGTCATGACCTTGGCGATCCAGCCGCCGGTACATGACTCAGCGGTCACGATCCGGCGCTCGCTGTCGATCAGCAAAGCGCCCACCCTCATCGCGAGTCGCTGCAGCTCCGAATCGCTCGTCGGATCCTTCGTCATGAGCACACGCTTTAGTGCCGCGCGCGGCGTACGTCAAGACGTGAGAGAGGAGGCAGTAGCCTGTAGGCTCTCGGCTCCATGGCCGCCGCCCTCGAGACCCACACTCCCGTGATGCAGCAGTACCTGCGCCTCAAGGCGCAGTACCCCGACGTGCTGCTCTTTTATCGCATGGGGGATTTCTATGAGCTGTTCTTCGACGACGCCAAGCGCGCCGCGCGACTGCTCGACATCACGCTGACTGCGCGCGGGCAGTCCGCCGGCCAGCCGATTCCGATGGCGGGCGTGCCGTTTCACAGCGTCGAGAGCTATCTGGCGAAGCTCGTACGCCGTGGCGAGTCGGTCGCGATCTGCGAGCAGATTGGCGATCCCGCCAAAGCCAAGGGCCCGCTCGAGCGCCAGGTCGTACGCGTCGTCACGCCCGGCACCGTCACCGACGAGGCATTCCTGGAAGAACGCCGCGACACGTTGCTTGCCGCGCTTTGTCGCGAAGGCGACCGCTTCGGGCTCGCGTGGCTCGAACTGTCGAGCGGCCGCTTCACCGTGCTCGAAGCCGAGGGCAGCGAGGCGCTCACGAGCGAAATCGAGCGGCTGCGGCCCGCGGAGCTGCTCGTTGCCGAACAATCTCAGCCGCCGCAGAGTGCGACGAGCTTCATCCGCGAGCGTCCGCCGTGGCACTTCGACGTGCAGACGGCGACGCGCTCGCTGTGTGAGCAATTCCAGACGCGCGATTTGAGCGGTTTCGGTTGTGCGGACCGCACGCTCGCCGTCGCGGCCGCCGGCTGCCTTTTGCAATATGTACGCGATACGCAGAAGGCCGCGTTGCCACACCTGCGCGGTCTGCGCACCGAAGAACGCGGCGAAGCGGTGCTGCTCGACGCAGCGACCCGCCGCAACCTGGAGCTCTCCACCAGTCTGGCGGATCGGCCGGACTGCACACTCGCTGCCGTGCTCGATCGAACCGCGACAGCGATGGGGGGACGCGAGCTGCGCCGCTGGCTTCATCGGCCGCTGCGGGATCGCCGCACGATCGAGCTGCGCCTGCAGGCGATCGGCACGCTGGTCGACAAAGGGTTGCACGGCGCGTTGCATGAGCTGCTCGCGCATGTCGGTGACGTCGAACGCGGTCTCGCTCGCGTCGCGCTGAAGTCGGCGCGTCCGCGCGACCTCGCGCAATTGCGCGAAGCGCTGGCGCGCCTGCCGGACCTGCAAAGCCTGCTCGCCGGGCTCGATTCGCCGGCGTTGGCGGATCTAGCCGCGCGCGCCGGCACGTATCCGGATATCCACGCGCTGCTGGTACGCGCGATCGTCGAGCAGCCGCCGCCGATCCTGCGCGAAGGCGGCGTCATCGCAATCGGCTACGACGCGGAGCTCGATGAGCTGCAACGCATCAGCGAGCACAGCGATCAATACCTGCTCGACCTGGAAGCGCGCGAGCGCCAGCGCAGCGGCATCGCGAATCTGCGGCTCGGCTACAACCGCGTGTCGGGCTACTACATCGAGATCAATCGCAGCCTCGCGGACCGCGTGCCGCCGGACTATCACCGCCGGCAGACGGTGAAGAACTCGGAGCGCTACATCACGCCGGAGCTGAAGGAATTCGAAGACAAGGTGCTGAGTGCGCGCGATCGAGCGCTCGCTCGCGAGAAACAGCTGTACGACGAGCTGCTCGATCAGCTGATCGCGCGGCTCGCGGAACTGCAGGCGACTGCGGCGGCGCTCGCAGCACTCGACGTTCTTGCAAACCTCGCGGAACGCGCGGTGACGTTGCGCTACACGGCGCCGCAGCTCACCGACGACCCCGTCGTCGAGATCAGCGAAGGTCGCCATCCGGTCGTCGAGCAGTTCATCGATCAGCCGTTCGTGCCGAACGATCTGCAGCTGCACGACGTTCGACGCATCCTCGTCATCACCGGCCCGAACATGGGCGGCAAATCGACGTACATGCGGCAGACCGCGCTGATCGTGATCCTCGCGCGCATGGGCAGCTACGTGCCGGCACGCGCGGCGCGCATCGGGCCGATCGACCGCGTTTTCACGCGCATCGGTGCGTCGGACGATCTCGCCGGCGGCCGCTCCACGTTCATGCTGGAGATGACCGAGGCCGCGAACATCCTCAACAACGCCACGACGCAGAGCCTGGTGTTGATGGATGAGATCGGCCGCGGCACGAGCACATACGACGGCCTGTCGCTAGCCTGGGCGTGCGCGCAGCATCTCGCTCGCAACACGCGCGCGTTCACGCTGTTCGCGACTCACTACTTCGAGCTGACCTCGCTCGCCGCCGAGCTCGAGGGCTGCGCGAACGTGCACCTCGATGCGACGGAGCACGGCGACAAGCTGATCTTTCTGCACACGGTCAAGGAAGGCCCGGCGAATCAGAGCTACGGCCTGCAAGTGGCCGCCCTCGCCGGCGTGCCGCAGAAAGTGATCTCGGCCGCGCGACGCTACTTGCGCGAGCTGGAACGGCGTTCAGCCGAAACGCACGAGCCTCGGCCGCAACAGGAGCTGCTGCTGGAGATGCCTGAGGATGCGCCCGAGCCGGAAGCGCTACGCGCGCTGCGCGAGTTGGACCCCGACGCGATGACGCCGAAAGCAGCGCTGGACGCGCTGTACGCGTTGAAAAGAACGCTGTAGGTCGGGCTTTAGCCCGACTCTTTACTTTCTGCACGGATTGTCGGGCTAAAGCCCGACCTACAGGGATCTCCTGAACGCGCCGTTCTCCAGAAAATGCCGGGTCTGCTCGGCGACCTCGGCCGAGACCAGCAACCCCGTGTGCGTAGCATTCACCACGATGTGATCCTTCGCCCCAGGCAACCTCGTCTCCTCCACCAGCACCGTCCCGTCGTGCGCCTCGTCGAGATTGGCAAACAGGCGTCCGACACCGTAACCCATCGACCCGGCGATCACGCCCACCTCACGCCGCCCTGACCACTCGCGCGGCGACCAGTTGACGCACTCCTCCGTCAGCGCGCCACCCAGCAGCGTCCGGACAATCGGTATCCGTGCGAGGCTTTGCGCCGTGCGCGAGCCCTGCAGCGGCGAGCCGAGCAGCACGGCCCGGCCGGGCGGCAAATCATCCGTCACCTGGAGCGCGCGCAGGACGACCAATCCGCCAAGACTGTGCCCGACGAAGTGCAAGCGCTCGGACTTGTGAGCGCGCGCGCACTCGATCAACCGACGCACGTGATTGCTCATCGAGCCGACGACTGTCGGATAGGAGAAGAACAGTGCACGCATCGTGCCGTCCGCCTGCAGACGGCGCCTCATCACGAACAGTTCGAGGCCCGACTGCCACAGCCCGTGCACCAGGATCGTCAGGGCCGGCGAAGGTGAGTCCGAATTCATCGGGCATCAATATACAACGCCCCGCGAGTCGATTTATTCTCGCGGCCAGGGGGACGGGGGAGATGCCATGCTGTCACGACGCGCTTTTCTCGAACGCGGATCTTTCGCATTGGCGGCGATGAGCCTGCACACGGCACGAGCGGCCGATGCGCAGGTCGGGCCGCTGGGCATGCCAATAGGCCTGCAGATCTACACGGTGCGCGAGGCCGCGGCGAAGGACTTGCCCGGCACGCTGCGCGCCATTGCGGACATCGGCTATCGCGAGGTCGAGCTCGCCGGGATTCCGCCCATCGCCGCGAAAGACCTGCGCAAGATCCTGACGGACTGCGGCCTGACCGCGCCGAGCATGCACGCGAGCATGGCGGATCTGCAGGCGGGGCTGCAGCAGCGCATCGATTACGCGAAAGCGATCGGCTGCGAGTATCTCGTCTGCTCGTTCCCGTGGACGGCCGACTCGCGCTTCCGCGAGCAACCGGGCAAAGCCGTGCTGTCGCTCGCCTCCGGTATCAATCTCGACGACTGGAAGTGGAATGCCGACCAGCTGAACAAGATCGCCGTCGAGGCCGCGAAGTCCGGTCTGCGCGTCGGCTATCACAATCACAACATGGAGTTCCGCTCGTACGACGGCGTCGTTGCCTACGACGAGCTGCTGCGCCTGACCGATCCCGCGCTGGTCACGATGGAGATGGACATCGCCTGGGTCGTCACCGCCGGCGCAGATCCGGTGAAATACCTGAAGAAGCACGGCGACCGCATCTCGCTGCTGCACGTGAAGGAAGTGCGCAAGGACATGCAAACGATGGTCGATCGCGTGCAGGCGCAGACCACCGAGGTGGGCAGCGGCAAGATCGACTGGAAGCACACCTTCAAGGCGATGGAGCCCGGACGCATCAAGCACTACTTCGTCGAGCAGGAAAACTTCGAGCGTCCACCGCTGGAAGCGGTGAAGGTCAGCTTCGACTATCTGAAGACGCTCGGCACGAAGCTCTGACCGCCATGCGCACGATCAAAGGTCCCGCTATTTTTCTCGCGCAGTTCGCGGGCGACGCTGCGCCGTTCAACACGCTGCGTTCGATCGGCAAGTGGGCCGCGGACCTCGGCTTCAAAGGCGTGCAGATCCCGACGTGGGAGTCGCGGCTGTTCGATCTCGATCGCGCGGCGCAGAGCAAGACGTACTGCGATGAAGTGCAGGGCGTGCTCGCGGAGCTGGGCCTGCAGATCACCGAGCTCTCGACGCACCTGCAAGGTCAGCTCGTCGCCGTGCATCCCGCGTACGACGACGCCTTCGACGGCTTCGCGCCCGAGCAAGTGCGTCGCAATCCGTCGGCGCGCCAGAAGTGGGCCGTCGAGCAGGTGCTCAAGGCGGCGCGCGCCTCGCAGAATCTCGGGCTCAGCGCGCACGCGACCTTCCCTGGCGCGTTGGCGTGGCCGTATTTGTATCCGTGGCCGCAGCGGCCCGCCGGTCTGATCGAGGCTGCGTTCGACGAGCTCGCGCGGCGCTGGCGTCCGATCCTCGATGCCTTCGACGCCGTGGGCGTCGACGTGTGCTACGAGATTCATCCCGGCGAGGATCTGTTCGACGGCGTGACGTTCGAGCGCTTCCTCGCGCTCGTCGACGATCATCCCCGCTGCAACATGCTGTTCGACCCGAGTCACATGGTGTTGCAGCAGCTCGACTATCTCGGCTTCATCGACGCCTACCACCCGCGCATCAAGATCTTTCACGTCAAGGATGCGGAGTTCAATCCGACGGCGAAGCAAGGCGTCTACTCGGGCTATCAGCCGTGGATCGATCGCGCCGGTCGCTTTCGCTCGCTCGGCGACGGCCAGGTCGACTTCAACGGCATCTTTTCCAAGCTCACGCAGTACGACTATCCAGGCTGGGCAGTGCTCGAATGGGAGTGCTGCATCAAGCACCCGGAACAGGGCGCAGCGGAAGGCGCACAGTTCATCCAGCGACACATCATCCGCGTGGCCGACCATGCGTTCGACGATTTCGCGGCCTCGGGCGCCGACGATGCTGCCAATCGGCGGATGCTGGGCCTGAAATGAGCCGTCGCTTGCGCCTCGGCATGGTCGGGGGCGGCCGCGGTGCATTCATCGGCGCCGTGCATCGCATGGCGGCGCGGCTCGACGATCGCTACGAGCTCGTCGCCGGCGTGTTCTCTTCGGATCCGCAACGCTCGCGCGACAGCGCCGCGGATCTGCTGCTCGATCCGCGTCGCTCCTATGCTTCGGTCGATGAGATGGTGCGTGCGGAAAGCGCGCGCGCGGATCGCATCGATGTCGCTGCGGTCGTTACGCCGAATCATCTGCATCACAGCGGCGCGAAGAAGTTTCTGGAAGCCAGCTTCCACGTCATCTGCGACAAACCTTTGACGACGACGGTCGCTGAGGCGAGCGATCTCGTGAGCGCCGCCGAGCGCGCACAGCGTGTGCTCGCAGTCACCTACAACTACAGCGGCTATCCGCTCGTGCGCCAGGCGAAGGAAATGATCGCCGCCGGCGAGCTGGGTGAGCTGCGTGTCGTGCAGGTCGAGTACGCGCAGGACTGGCTGACGACCGCGCTGGAAGCGGAAGGTCAGAAGCAGGCGTCGTGGCGCACCGACCCGCAGCAATCGGGCGTTGCAGGATCGGTCGGCGACATCGGCACGCATGCATTTCATCTCGCTGAGTTCGTGAGCGGCATGCGCGTGGCGCATCTGGCGGCGGATCTTTCGACGCAGGTCGCGGGGCGCAAGCTCGACGACAACGCACAGATGCTGCTGCGATTCGCCAACGGTGCGCGCGGCAGCCTCTGGGCCACGCAGGTCGCGCCCGGCAACGAAAACGGCCTGCGCCTGCGCATCTACGGCGCGAAGGGCGGACTCGAATGGTCGCAGGAAGAACCGAATCACTTGCGATATGCGCCGTACGGACAACCGCCACGCGTGATCGCGCGCGGCGGCGCGGGCACAACGCCGCTCGCAGCGAGCGCCACTCGAATCCCGTCCGGCCATCCGGAGGGTTATCTCGAAGCGTTCGCTCAGCTGTACCGCGACATCGCGGACCTGATCGCAGCGCATGATGCGAAAACTTCGCCGCCGGCGGGCGCGTTGCTCGTGCCTGCCGGCAAAGACGGTTTGCGCGGAGTGCAGTTCGTGCACGCCGCCGTGGAATCGAGCCGCCGCAACGCGGCCTGGATAGCAATGTGAATCATGAGGAGTCGAGCATGTCCCTTCGATCACTTTCTGTTGGCTGTGTCGTCGCACTCGCCGGACTCGCCGCCATGAGCTCCCACGCGAAGGACTATGGCCAGTGGACGCCGCTGTTCAACGGCAAGAATCTCGATGGCTGGCAGCACGTCGGTCCGGGAGAGATGGTGGTCGAGAACGGCGTGATCAAAACGACCGGCGGCATGGGCCTGCTCTGGTACACGAAAGAGAAGTTGAGCAACTCGGTGCTGCGCGTCGTGTTCAAGGTGCCCGATCCCGCCAAGGGCGGTAACTCCGGCATCTTCATCCGCATTCCGACCGAGCCGACCGAGCCGTGGATGCCGGTGAACAAAGGCTACGAAGTGCAGATCGATCCGAGCGAGGACGACTATCACCGCACCGGCGTGCTGTATTCGCTCACCAAGGCGCTGGCGAAGCCGGAGCTGAAAGAGTGGAACACGATGGAGATCACGCTCACCGACAATCGCACCGTGGTCACGCTGAACGGCGAGAAGATCACCGACTACAAGGAAGGCGATCCGGTGCCGGAGAAGAAGAAGTCCTCGGAACCCGATCGCGGCCAGCGGCCGGCTGCGGGCTACTTCGGGCTGCAGAACCACAACGATAAAGACGTCGTGCTGTTCCGGGACATCAGCGTCAAGAAGTTGAAGTAACCGCCATGGCAATGATTCGTCCCGACAAGCTGCAGAAGGAGTACGACGTGATCGTCGTCGGCTCCGGCGCAGCCGGTGGCCAGACGGCGTACACGCTCACGATGGACGGCGCGAAGGTGCTGATGCTCGAAGCGGGCCGCAACTACGTGCCCGAGACCGAGACGCCGATGTTCCACACGCCTGACCAGGCGCCGCTGCGCGGCACGTCGACGCCGGACAAGGAATTCGGCTTCTACGACTCCACCATCGACGGCGGCTGGGAAATGCCGGACGAACCGTACTCGAGCGCTTCGCCCGATCCGGAGCAACGCTTCTGGTGGTGGCGCGCACGCATGCTGGGCGGACGCACCAATCACTGGGGCCGCATTTCGCTGCGTAACGGCCCATACGATTTCAAGCCGCATACGCGTGACGGACTCGGCTTCGACTGGCCGATCGACTACGGCGACGTCGCGCCCTACTACGACAAAGTGGAAATGCTGATCGGCGTCTACGGCGACAACGACGGCATGGAGAACACGCCGAATTCCTCGCCCGGCGTGCTGCTGCCGCCGCCGAAGGCGCGCGCCGGCGAATTGCTGATCCGCCAGCGTGCGAAAAAACTCGGCGTGCCGGTCATTGCCGCGCATCGCGCCGTGCTGACGCAGAAGCTCGATCACACGCGTCTGCCGAAGCTGCTGCATCCGGGCAACGAGCGCGCGCAGCAGATTCTCGCCCAGCACATGCGCGATCGCGCGGCGTGCTTCTGGGCGACGGATTGCGGACGCGGCTGCTCGATCCGAGCGACGTATCAATCGACCACAGTGCATCTGCCGCCCGCGATGTCGACCGGCAATCTCGACATCGTCACGCAAGCGATGGTGCGTGAAGTCGAGCTCGACAAGCGCGGCCTCGCCTCCGGCGTCGTGTTCATCGACAAGGCGAGCGGCCAGGAGCATCGCGCGAAGGCACGCGTCATCGTGCTGGCTGCGAGCGCATGCGAGAGCGTGCGCATCATGCTCAACTCGAAATCCACGCGCTTCCCGCAGGGCCTCGCGAATTCGAGCGGCAAGGTCGGCAAGTATCTGATGGACACTGTCGGCTCGCCGGTCTCGGGTCAGATCCCGATGCTCGAGAACCTGCCGCCGCAGAACGAAGACGGCGCGGGCGGCATTCACGTCTACTCGCCGTGGTGGCTCTACAAGGACGCGGGCAAGCTCGGCTTCGCGCGCGGCTATCACATCGAGATGGGCAGCGGCCGGCGCATGCCGAGCGTCGGCAGCATGGGGTCGATGGCCAGTTTCGCCGGCGGTTACGGCCGCAAGCTCAAAGAAGACATGCGGCGCTACTACGGCTCGTTCATCGGCCTGTCCGGCCGCGGCGAGATGATTCCGAACGAGAACTCGTATTGCGAGATCGACCCGGCGGGCAAGGACAAATGGGGCATTCCGACCCTGCGCTTCTACTGGAAGTGGTCGGAGCACGAGACACGCCAGGCCGTGCACATGCAGAAGACGTTCGCCGCGATCATCGAAGAGATGGGCGGCAAGGTCATGGGCAAGCCGGAGCTCGACGGCCGCAAGGCGATCGCGCCGGGCGGCTTCATCATCCACGAGATCGGCGGCGCGATCATGGGCGCGGACCCGAAGACCTCGGTCGTGAACCAGTGGCTGCAGAGCTGGGACGTGAAGAATCTGTTCGTCACCGACGGCGCGCCGTTCCCGTCGAACGCCGACAAGAACCCGACGCTGACGATCATGGCGCTGGCGTGGCGCTCGGCGGATTACATGCTGCAAGCGATGAAGCGGCGGGAGCTCTGATATGTACGAGATCGATCGACG
>Ga0068857_100004668_pt1 | contig 11606 bp, 11 predicted proteins | sample KBSCornC72_FD_66591 | JGI IMG/M metagenome (GOLD analysis project Ga0068857, IMG submission 66591) | Corn rhizosphere microbial communities from Kellogg Biological Station, Michigan, USA - KBS Corn C7-2 | ecosystem: Host-associated > Plants > Roots > Rhizosphere > Soil ...
CCATTCAGGCCGACGAAGCCGTGATTGGTCGGCTGGAACGTGCCCGGCATCAGCGCGACATAGTGCCCCACGACGTCGCCGGCCGTGTCGACCCCGACCGCTTCGGAGCCCAGCGCGCCGAACCCGACCGGAAGCGTGATGTCGTGATAGCCGCTGCCGTCGAGCAGAAAACCGGTGGTCGCGAAGGATGCGTCGACGCTCACGCCTGCGACAACCCCCAGGTCATTGATCCCGCCCGCACCCGTTTGCGCGGCGCCGGGCCGATCGATCGAGGCGAAGCCGCTTCCGTCGGACTGCAGCGTGAAGGCATGATAGGTCGGCCCGGACTGCAGGCCCGTCACATAATAGCCGACCGCCTGCCCATGATTGTTGATGCCGTCGATCACGGTCGCCGCTCCCCATGCGGGCGCGTCGAAGCTCATGAAGTGATAGGAGGTGGCGCATGCCGGCGCCGCCGCCAGTGAGAGCGCAAGCATGGCGCCCAGGGTCTTGCAGTTCATGATCGGTCTCCCTCGTTTGATCGTCAGACAAGCCCGCGGACGCGCGCGCGGCGCGTGCTGCGGAGCGCACTTCCGGTCGCGGCGAAGCCCATCACCAGCATCGCCCAGCTCGCCGGCTCCGGCACGGCCGGAGGTGGAGGGGGTGGCGGAGGCGGAGGCGGAGGCGGGGGTGGCGGCGCCGTGTAATCGAAGCTGATCAGCGCATAGCCCGCAGCCGGGTTCGCACCGGGAAAGACGCCGCTCGCGCCCGCCCAGGGATTGTAGCTTCCGCCCCCGCCGCCGCCGCGCCCCGAATATTTGAAGCCGGGGAATTGGTAATAGCTGTAGGCGTCGCCACCCGCGCCGCCGCTATATCCGCCACCACCGCCACCGCCGCCTTCGACGCCATCGCCGGATCCGCCGCCGAACGCGCCCGACCCTCCGCCGCCCTCAGTCGCGGCAAGGCTATAATATTGATAGCCTCCGCCGCCTGCGGAGCCGTTTCCGCCCTGGCCCATAGGCTCATGGAGGAAGTCGATGGTTGAGCCCCCCGGGCCCACCACGCCGGCACCCCCGCCGCCGCCGCCAAAGGAAACGCCGCCGATAAAGTCATAGGTCTCGTGCCCGGCCTGGCCGCCCGATCCCCCGGTCCCGCCCGCGGCGTCGCCGCTCGTGGTCCCGTTCGCGCTCGTGCCGCCCGGCAGGCCATCGGCGCCGCGCCCGGCGCCGCCGCCGCCGCCGGCCACCAGCTCGAGCGCGCTGTCGGCGAAGAGCGCGCTGGCGCCGCCGCCGCCTCCGCCCACGCCGCCATCGTGTCCGCGCTGCCCGATCGCGAACGTCAGCCGCGTACCCGCATCGAAGAAGATGTTCGCCGACACGACCGATCCGGCGCCGCCGCTGTGAATCGCTTGCCCGTCACGCGTGACGTCATCGCCACCCGCGCCGCCCGCGATCACGAAGCTGTAGGTCGTGGAATAAGGCACGATCCAGTCGGTCGTCGAAAATTCCCAGATGTTTGTGGTTGCCGACGCCGATGTCGCGGCGCTGCCGAGCAGGCCGAGGATCAACAGCTTTCCGATGCGCTTAGTCATGTCATGTCCCCTTTTCGAATGCTCTGACCGTGGATGTCCGCAGGCTTGCCCGAAGCGATATTCACGCACGGGATTGCTCGTCCGGGACCCGCGGCTCCACTATCCTTTTGCTATCGATCGATAGCCCCATGCTTGGGTTCGCCGTCCCGGCAGCGCGGGATGCGCCATCGTCTGCCGAAGACATCGCGCAACCGGGAGAGGCGTCGGCATGCGTCAGGGTTCGAATGGTTGCGAATGACCCCTTCCACGCATAATGTTGAGGACAGGGGGGAGCGTGACGATGCCGATGCCGAGCCCGGTCACCGACGACTTTCCCCGTCGCCTGGACGTCGCGTTGAAGACCCTCAACATCAGCCGCGCCCAGCTGGCGGTGCAGGTCGGCGTCGACAAATCGCTGATCAGTCGCTGGCTGTCCGGCCGGATGCGTCCCTCCAGCCATAATCTCACGCGGATCAGCGAGGTGCTCTCTCGCGCGCGCCCCGGCTTCAACACGCTCCATTGGGAGCGTCCGCGTCCCGAATTCGAGGCGTTTCTCGGCATCGGCGCACCGATCCCCGCCGCCGTGCCGGAAGGGAATGCCGAAGCGGGGATAGCGCCACCCGCATCGACCATCGCCGCACGCGTGTGGGCCCGGCGCGGGATCCTTGGGTCCGCGCTCGCCCTCGCCGCCGCGCGCGGTGCCGTTTCATGGTTGCACTGGGATCGTCCGCATCCACCGGCAGAGATCGCCGGCCTCGTCGATCACGCGCGGGAATTGCTTCTGCAAGGCGGCCGGGACGACATGGCCCAGGCGACCGGGCTCTTGCGGCGCGCGGTCGAGCAACGGCCGGACAATGCGGACGGGTGGGGCCTGCTTGCCATGAGCTACGCGCTCAACGGGCTCGCCGCCGGCCCCGAGCAGGCGGCGATCCGTGCCCGCGCCGACGAGGCGATCGCGCGCGCGCTTGCGCTCGATCCCGCCAATCCGGATGCGCTTGCCGCACGCGTGGCGCGCGCGGCGCTGCTGCCGTCCGCCGATCGCCTTCAATTCGAACGCGGCCTGCGTGCGATCCTGGCCGGTCATCCCGACAATCCATTCGCAAACTTGCTGATGGGCAACCTGCTGCTGGCCACCGGCCGCTGCCGCGAAGCCGCCGATCTGCTCGATCGCGGGTGGCAGCATATGACTCCCAATCCACGGATCGGCTTTACGCGCGTGGTAGCGCTTTGGGCCGCGAAGGAGTTCGGTGCCGCCGACGCGGCCGCAGCCGAAATCGCCAAATTGTTCCCGATGCATCAGGCGGTCTGGTTCACGCTTTTCTATCTGCTGTTATACACCGGTCGCGCGAGCCAGGCGCTGGCGATGGGGCTGAACCTGGATGGACGCCCCCCCGGGGTTCCGGACAAGAGCTTCGCACTGGTGAATGCGGTCGCGCAGGCGATGATCTCGCGCGCGCCGGCCGATGTGGATCGCGCGATCGCGCTCAATGTCGAGGCGGCCCATCAGGCCACCGGCTTCGCCTTGAACACCATCCAGTTCGCCTCGGCGCTGGGCCGGCTGGATACGGCGTTCGAGGTCGCGCGAGGCTGTTATTTCGGGGATGGATTCGCGATCGCCGGCCCGCTCAAATATTCGCGCCAGGAAGGCCGGCTCGCGCTGGGCGCGCCCGAGACGAAGATCTTGTTCTATCCTTCGACCGACGCGATGCGCCGCGATCCGCGCTTCCCCGCATTGGTCGATGCGCTCGGCCTCAGCCGCTATTGGGCAAGCCGGGGCAAGCTTCCGGATTACCGCATTGCGGGCCTTGCCTAGTCGGCGCGGTGACCGGCTCTTCGTAACGGCCCCTTAACCAGATCGGGCCTATGCCATGAGCATGGCCAGATGGATCGTCAGCTTGCCCTTGTGGCTCGCATCCACTGCGGCGATCGCCGCGGTTCCCGACGCGCAGGCATTTTGGGATGCCGGCAATTACCGCCAGGCCTTCGCCGCGGCGGTCGAGCCGGCGCAGGCCGGCGACCCCCAGGCGGAATTTTTGCTGGGCGAGGCCTATCGGCTGGGCCGGTCGGTCGACCAGGATCTGGTGCAGGCGCGCGACTGGTATTCACGCGCCGCGCGGCAGGGCGATGTCGCTTCGGCGGCGGCCCTGGGCGAGCTGCTCGTCGGCATGCGCCGGTCGAGCGAGGCGGTTCCCTGGCTGACGCTCGCCGCATCGCACAACCATGCCCGCGCGACGGCCTATCTCGCGGCGATCTATTATACCGGCGACGGCGCGGAACAGGATCTGATCCTCGCGACGACCTTGATGAAGAAAGCCGCCGCCGAAGGCTCGCCCGAGGCCAGGGCCAAGCTGGCGATGATGGACGACACCGCCGCCCCGGTCGACGTCTCCAGCCCCGAACCCGCGACGCGAAGCAACCAGCTGGCGATGCGCGCCGTGGCGCCCGCGCCCCGTGTGGCGAAGCCGGCGGCACAGCCCATACGTCAAGCCGCGGCAGCGCCCGCGCAGGTTGCGCAGCCCGTACCTGCCCCCTTCATCCCCCGCGCAGCCGACCCCGCCCCGATCCTGGCGCGTGCGGCCGAATCCACCCCTGTCCCGCCGCACGTCGACCATAAGGTCCGGACGCAGGTGGGCGCCTTCCGGTCGGCGGCCAATGCCCGGCGCGCGCTCAGGCTCGTCTCCGCCCAGGTGGCCGGGACCGCCTATAGCATGACGATCGTACAGCATGGCGGCCTCTACCATGTGCTGCTGATCAGCGAGGGACGGAAATCCGCCCGCATCGCACGCGCACGGCTGGTCCGCGCCGGCTGGCAGTACTTTGCCCGCCATCGGGGTGTCGTGCGGGCGTAGACCTCGTCACGGCCGAAGTCAGACCGAATGCTCCCGGTCGGCGAAGGTCAGGAGTAGCTCACTTTAGCTTTGCGCCTGAAGCGCATGTTGCGACCGACAAGGTAGAAGCCAGCTGCCATTAAACCCCACGATGAAGGCTCCGGAAGAGGCGCGGAACTGTACCACGCAAACCCTCGCCATCCTATCGCGTCCGCCCCCCCCACACCTGGATCGTAGTCAACCGTCATACGAATGTCGACGTCCCAAATCGGCAATTCGAAATGATAAAAGTCCACCGGATCGGCAACCCATCCACATTCTTCGTAGAATGGCGCAGAAAAATTGGCGAATGGCCTCTGCCGATCGTCTAACAAACTGAACGTCACTAGGCCGGAAACGGGTTCAGAAGCAATGCTTGTGAGCGACACTCCCAATCCAATTAGTTTCCCGTTGTCGCCGGCGTAGGCAAAACCGGGGACTGGGGTATTTTCAAATTGGTAGACATATAAGGCAGCACTGCCGGGTGCTGCTATTAGCGTTACTACTGCTCCTATCGCGCAAAACCGAGTCTTCATTTACGCTCCCCCTCTCGGCCGAACCCCTTCGGCTAATCCATTCATGACATTGTGGGGTTTCCCGCCGCAAGCTGGGTTGTAACCGATATCGATATAATGGAGGTGACCTTAGATGAAGCTAGAAGGCGAAGTACAGCACCAGCGGGCGGACGTGGTTTCCAGCTTCCTGGTCGCGATCTTGCCAATCATGACGGCAAGCCCGATGGCATCGGCTGGCCGCTTCTCTCCGCGTGGCCCCTTCGGCATTCTTCACAAACCATATCTACGGAAGATCCAAAGCCTGCGCGATCTCCTGTCCGCCAATCTCGGGCAGAATTGACGCTCGAAAACGGCTCGTCAACGAGCAACGACCGGGGATAAACGACTGTATGTTCCCGGCATCAATTCAATCTGAGACACCGCCCGCTTGCGACACAGCTACGCCGTTGATGGGCGGAGGCCGATTGCGGGCTTGGCCCATCGGCGCAGGCTCGTTACCACCCGCGCGACCCGCATGTTGGGGGCGCAGCTTTTGGGGGACGCATGGGGGCGAAGGCCGTTGCGGCGGTGACGGGGCAGGCGCGTGGCAACCAGGCGCGGCTTTCAAGGCTCTGGTCGGTCCTGATCCTGGCGGTCGGCGCGATCGTGCTGGTGCACGACATCGGCTATGGCGTGGATCTGTGGACCGGCTTCGGCCGGCTCGGAATAGCCGGAATTAACACGGTCGACCGCGACCCCGATGGCTTCTGGAGCGCCGCCTCCGTCCGGGCCGGTGGGCCGGGCGCGGAGGCGGGCGTGCGGCCGGGCGAGGCGCTTCGCCCGGACCGGCCAAGCGACATGCTCCGTCATCTCCGCCCCGGCGAGACGATCGGCTTCACCTTGCGCCGCGATGGCTCAACCGCTCATCGCGAGATCAGGGCAGCACAATATCGCTCCACCGCCGAGGAGCGGGCCCAGATGCGGTCGATCCTGGTCGCCGCCATGGCGCCGATCCTGGCGTGCCTGGTCGGCACGCTCGTCGTGCTGCGCAGCCGCTCTCAGGCCCCGGCCCTGATTTTCGGGGCCGCCTTGGTCTCGCTCGGCCTGATCCCGAACCCGACGATGATCGAAAGCGATGCCGCCGCCTATGCGGCCTTCGCGATTTTCTGGAGCATCGTCATCTGCGCGAATCCGGTGCTGTTCTTCGCTTATTCGCTCGTCGCGCGCGGCGAGGCGCGTGGCCCGGTGCCGCGGCCGTGGCGGCTCGTGCTGGCCGCCTTCGCGGCTGTGCAGGCCGTCATCATGGTCTGGTTCGCCTGGTCCCGGCTCGCGCCCGGATTGCCCTGGCACGGCCTGGGCGACCTCCCCTTCGAACGCCGGCAGCTCCAGGCGCAGATCCTGGGCGAAGTCGTCGGCTATGGCCTTGCGGCGATCGTGCTTGGCCTTGCCTGGCGGGAGAGCCGGGGGCGGGAGCGCGCGCGATACCGGGCCATGCTGCTCGCGATCATCCTGCTGGTGATCTCGATGTATGTGACCGTCGGCGTGATCGACCTGACCGGCTCGGCGTGGACCCTGTCCAACCCGCTGGTCCTGTTCATCCCCATCGGCACCGCCGCGGGGGCCGGCATGTTTGCCTATGCCGTCCTGCGTCATCGGGTGATCGACCTTGGCTTCGCGGTCAACCGCACCCTGCTCTACGGCACATTGAGCGCGATCCTGCTCGCGGCGTTCGGCCTGATCGAATGGGCGGTCGAGCATTTCCTGCCGATCGAAGGGCGGGAGAATAATGCGATCATCGACGCGGCGGTCGCGCTCGGCGTCTTCCTGGCCTTCCATCGCGTGCGCGACGCGGTCGAGGAGGTCATCGAGCGCCTGTTCTTCCATCGCTGGCACCAGGCCGAAGCGGCGCTGCGCCGGTTCGTGCGCGACGCTGCCTTCGCCGTGCGCGCCGAAACCCTGGCGCGGGGCTTCGCCGAAGCGCTGACCGCTTATGCGGAGACCGAGGCGGCGATCTACCTGCCCGGTGACGACGGCACCTGCCACCGCGCGGCCGGCGCCGTGACCGGCCTCGCCGACGCGCTCGATCCCGACGATCCGGCGCTGATGGCGCTGCGTGCCGAGCCGAAGCCGCTGCTGCCCGAGCAGCCGGGTTCGGTCCTGCTGGGCACGCTCGTCGTCCCGATGGTCAACCGCAACGAGGTGATCGGGCTCGCGGTGCTCGGCGCCAGACCCGACGGATCCGACTTTCGGCCGGACGAGATCGAGCTGGTCGGCTGGGCGGCACGGCAGATCGGACTCGACCTCCACGCGCTCAAGGTGCGGCAGCTGGAGAGCAGCCAGGCCGACCTGCACGCCACGGTCGCGATGCTGCGCACCGAAATCGCGACACTGCGATCCATCGACCGGCTGAGCGCCGCCGAGCGGAGGTAAGGGCGCCGTCGCCTTCATTCGGCACGGCAGACATGAAGCGTGCCACCTGATACGGCTCGGGCATGCCAACGCTCGGCAATGTGTTGCTCAGCCTGTTCATCGGCTGCTGGTGCGTCGCGGCCGCCGGTTGGATCTATATGGCCCGGTTCCACTATTCGGTGACCTTCCGACGGGTCCGAGACGAGCCGCGCAAGTCCGAATATCGGAGCAAGGCATGGCGCGGCTGCGCGATCTTCGTTGCCGCATGGTGTGCGGCGATGATCGCTGGTCTGGTGGCGAGCTTCCTCCACGCTTGGGATTAGGGGCGCGACCAGTCCGGGCAGGCACGTACGGGGATTGTGGGCCCGCCCCGCAAGCAAGGCCCTTCTGGCTTCCGCGCCATTGGGTTAGGTCAGTCCAAGGCAATCGGGTCAGGCGAAGTCGCGTTGAATGGTCTCCAGCTCGTGATCGCGCTCGTCTGGTTCGCCGTCCACCTCGGCGTGATCGTCCGCGCGATCCTCAAGCCCGCGCGCGAAGCCTATGCCCGCGCGGCGTGGCTGCTGTTGCTGATCGCGTTGCCGGGCTTGGGCGTCATCCTCTATTTTCTGTTCGGCGAGCCCTGGTTATCAGGCGGGTTCCGCGCGCGCGGCCGTGAGGCCTATGAAAGGCTCCTGCCTTTCGCACCGGCCGGCACGCCATTGGACGGCCTGACGGCGAATGCATTCCGCACCTGCGAGGCCGTCAGCCACTGGCCCGCGGTCGGCGGAAACACGGCCAAAGTGGCGCCCGATGCCGACGCGGCGATCGCGATGCTGATCGCGGACATCGATGCCGCACGCCATTCGGTCCACCTCTCTTTCTACATCTGGCTCACCGACCATAACGGCTCCGCGGTAATCGACGCGGTGTGCCGGGCCGCCCGGCGCGGCGTGACCTGCCGCATCGTCGCCGACGCGATCGGATCCCACGCTTTGACGCGGTCGGATGCCTGGCGGACCATGCAGGATGCCGGCGCCAGGACCTGCGCTTCGCTGACGGCACCATTCGGCCTCGGTTTTTTGATCGGCCACCGCACCGATCTGCGCAATCACCGCAAGATCGTCGTGATCGACGGGCGCATCACTTATTGCGGTAGCCAGAATTGCGCCGACCCCGCTTTCCTGCCGAAGCGCAAATTCGGTCCCTGGGTCGACATCTTCATCCGGTTCGAAGGGCCGGTCGCGCGGCAAGCGCAGATCATCTTCGCAGCGGGCTGGATGGCGGAAACAGGCGAGCCGATGGACGGCGTGCTCGCGACCGACCCGCTCGACATGCCGCAAGAGGGCTTCACCGCGATCGCGGCCGGAACCGGCCCCCTCTCCCCGCACGCCGCCATGACCGACATTTTCGTGTCCGTGCTGGCGGCGGCGCGACGGACGGCGGCCATCACCAATCCCTATTTCGCGCCCGACCCGCCTTTGCTCGGCGCGATCGTGGCCGCGGCGCGTCGCGGGGTGGACGTCACGATTGTTTTCCCCATGCGCAACGACAGTGCGATCGTCGGCGCGATCAGCCGGGCCTATTATCCCGTGCTGGCGGCGGCGGGCGTCCGCATCTTCGAATTCGGCGGCGGGCTGCTCCACGCCAAGACCCTCGTCGTCGACAACATTCTGGCACTCGTCGGATCGTCCAACATGGACCGGCGCAGCCTCGATCTGAACTTCGAGAACAATATCCTGTTCGAAAGCCCTCAATTGGCCGCCGAGGTGGTCGGGCTTCAGCGGCGCTGGCTCGACCAGTCGATCGAGGTCGACCGTGAGGCCGTGGCCGCTCGGCCGCTGCTCAGGCGCCTCGTCGACAATTCGCTGACAATGGTCGCAGCCTTGTTCTGAATGGGAGGCCAATTGCGGGGTCTGCGGCATTGATCCGCGATTGATCGCCCGACGTTGCGAGCGACATGAGCTCCAGGGCGGCCGCCAACAGGACCCATCTATTCGAAGACGCGCCTGGATCGGCCGCGCAACCGTTCGCATGTGCGGGAGTTGATTATGCAATGGCGGCGGACAGGAAAACGAGGGTGGACGCGGTCAATCCAGCGTCGAACGAGCGGCACCTTCTGGAGGCCAATGCGCTTGCGGTCATCCATTCGCTTGCGGAGATGCAGGCCCTTGCGGGGGAGGCTGCGGCCTCGATCGACGTCGGCCTCTCGCTCGAGGCCTGCCTGTTCGCCGCTGCGATCCTGATCGAAAGCCGCGGCCCGGACGATGCGGACCATCTCGTGATCCGGGCCGGCGAAAACCTGAGGGACTATGTCGCCGCTTTCAGGGCGGAGCAGCTGTGTTCCGGCCGCAGCGCGATCGAGCAGCTCAGCGTCGGCGGAGCCGAAAAGTCGCGAATGCATTAGGCCATGAAACTCATAAGCGGCGGTGCTTCGATATCTCAAAAAGATTTCTGCGAACTCGAACTCGGGCTGTCGCGAGGTGGTGTCATGTTCATCGTTACGTCCGGAACCGGTCATGTCGGCTCGGCAGTGGCCGCGGCGTTGCTCGAGGCAGGCGAACCGGTCACGATCGTAAGCCGCAACCCGGCCAAGGCCAAAGCCTTGAAGGATCGCGGCGCGACGATCGCGTCGGTCGATGTGCACGACGTGGACGGCCTGCGGCAGGTCTTTCGGTCAGGCAGGCGCGCATTCCTTCTCAATCCCCCTGCCGATGTCGCGTCGGACACCGACGTCGAGGAGCGGCGCACCGTGACGTGCCTGCTCGAGGCCCTGGACGGATCGGGTCTCGAAAAGGTCGTCGCCGAATCCACGATGGGCGCTCGACCGGGAGACCGGATTGGTGATCTGAGCGTGCTCTACGGCTTCGAGCAGGGGCTGCGGCGGCAGGCGATCCCCGCGGACATCATCCGTGCCGGATATTATTTCAGCAACTGGGATGCCATGGCCGAGCCCGCGTCCCGCGACGGTGCCATAACCTCAATGCTGCCAGCCGATCTGAAGCTGCCCATGGTCGCTCCGGAGGATATTGGCCGCATCGCGGCGCGCTTGCTGCGCGAACCGCCATCCGGCCACAATATCCACTTCGTGGAAGGCCCCGAGCGCTATTCGCCACGCGATGTCGCGGAGGCCTTCGGCGTCGCACTCGGCCGCGACGTCGACGTGAAGGAAGTGCCGCGCGAGAATTGGGAGGATCAGTTCAAAGCGCTCGGCTTCTCGCCCGCCGCGGCAGACGCCTATGCCCGGATGACTGCCGCCACGGTGGACAATCCGGACTATCCGGACGACCCCATCCGCGGCAGCATTACGCTTCAGGCCTATATCGGCAATCTCGCGCGACCGCGGCCCGGAATCCCCGGCTAAAGGGGTTGCTCGCGAGTCCCGGTTCCGGATCGGTCGAATCTTATCACGTCGATCTGACGATGAATCTCGCATTGGAGGATGCCGTGCCCGCTTATCTCATCTCGGATGTCGTGGTCCGCGACCCGGAGGCCTTCGAAGTCTATCGCAATCGTGCTGCCCGATCGATCGAAGCGCATGGCGGACGCTATCTGGTGCGCGGAGGCAGGATCGAGGTGCTGGAGGGACAACGCCATCCGTCTGCCCTGGTCGTCGTCGAATTCCCCAGCCTGGACGCGGCGAAGCAATGGTACGCCTCCGCCGAATATGCGGAAGCACTGGAGGTTCGCGACCGTGCGCTCGTCCGGAGCCTCATCCTCGTCGACGGATTGAACGTCGGCTAGTGGTGGTCGGCGGATCGTCGGCTTTTGAGCGGCAAGCGATTGGCATTGTCCTCGACTGGCCCTGCCTGACCTTACCTTCCGTTCAATACCCAGATTGGCTGGTCGGGCAGGTAATAGACTCGAACCAATTTGCGCTCGTCAAACACCAGCGAGAGAAAGCTCCGCTCGCCGCGTCCCGGGCAATCGATTCCGATCCCGAATGCAGTAGCGCTCGTGTGCGGATTGGGGCGGAGCGGCCCTTGGGAGCCGAGACTGCATCCTTTGATCGCCTGCCGCAGCGCTTCGGGTGTGGCATTCTCCTCGCTCTGTCCGCCGTTCAATCTGAGAATGATTATGGATGTGGCGCTATCACCCAGCGGGCCGCTCTTGCGTCCGAGCAATATGTCGCGGGCGGCTTCGAAGGCTCTCTGGACGTCCGGCGACACCGAACAGGTCTTGCATCCTTCGTACGGCCAAATTTCGATGATCCATGGTCCTTGGCCGGGGCCGCCCGGTGCCACTGGGAGCGCGAGAAGCGTCGGCACCTTCGACTCGCCAGGCGGAGGCGCGGCAGCGAGAGCGAGCAAC
>Ga0068857_100004672_pt1 | contig 11601 bp, 9 predicted proteins | sample KBSCornC72_FD_66591 | JGI IMG/M metagenome (GOLD analysis project Ga0068857, IMG submission 66591) | Corn rhizosphere microbial communities from Kellogg Biological Station, Michigan, USA - KBS Corn C7-2 | ecosystem: Host-associated > Plants > Roots > Rhizosphere > Soil ...
ATGTCACCGGGCAGGTAGCTCTGCACATCGACGATCATGAGCTGCGTCATGAAGTCGCGAGCCGAATCGTTTGTAAACCAACGATCGAGCGTCTCGTCGAACGGGACCGCACGCATCGCCATGTCGTCGCGCAACAGCCCACCCTCCGCCTCACGGAGCGGAAGCGCGACGGTGCCGGCGTAGCGCCCTCGCAGCGTACGCCCAAGCGACAGCAGCCGGCCGCGACCGTACGTCGCGTGCGGCAACCGGAGCGCGACATTGCGCAGCACCGACCGCGCCAGCGACGGCAATGGTCGCGCTCCATTCAGCTCGAAGTAGCGCGTGTAGCCGCCGAACAGCTCATCGCCGCCATCGCCCGAGAGGGCAACCGTCACGTCGCGACGCGCGAGATACGACACGAGGAACGTGGGCAACGCGGAGGGATCGGCAAACGGCTCGTCGAGCGCGCGGGCGACCTGCTCGAACAGCAGCTCCGCGTCAGGTCGCACGACGAGCTGCGTGTGCTCCGTGCCCAGTGCACGGGCTACCTCGGCCGCGTGGCGCGATTCATCGAACTCGCGTTCCGCGAATCCGATCGAGAACGTACGAACGGCGCGGTCGGAGAGACGTGCCATCGTGGCCACGACTCCCGATGAGTCAATGCCACCGGACAAAAACGCACCGAGCGGAACGTCCGAGAGGAGATGGATGCGAACGGATTCGTCGAGAAGGCGCCGCGTTTCCTCGATGGCTTCCTGCTCCGTGATGCGCGTGTTCTCGGCGATCGCGGGCGACCAGAAGCGCTCGATCCGAACGCCGCCTTCGCGCGTCCACTCGAGCAGGTGCCCCGGCGGCAGCTTGTGCACACCGGCGAAAATGGTTCGCGGCTCCGGCACGTAGCCGACCGACAAGTAGTCCACGACGGCATCCGCGTCGAGCGCACGGGGGAACTCCGGGAGCGTGACGAGCGCGCGCAGCTCGGACGCGAACGCGACTCCGTCACGAGTCGGCCAATAGTAGAGCGGCTTGATGCCGAGACGATCGCGGGCGACGAGCAGGCGCCGCCGCCGATCGTCCCAGATGGCGAAGCCGAACATCCCGCGCAGCTCCCGCGCCAGCCCTGCGCCGTGGTCCTCGTACAGGTGGACGAGGGTCTCGGTATCGCTGGAAGTCGTTAGGCGATGCCGACCGGCCAGCAGCCGTGCTCGCAGCGGCTGATAGTTGTAGATCTCGCCATTGAAGACGACGTGGACCGTGCCGTCCTCGTTCGTCATCGGCTGATGACCGCCGGCGACGTCGATGATGCTGAGCCGGCGCATGCCGATCGCCACGCCGGGCGCGACGTGATACCCGCTGTCGTCGGGGCCTCGGTGCCGAATGGCGTCGCACATCCGGCGCAGCCGCTCGGCCGCATCGGGACCATCCGCCAGGCTACCGGCGAAGCCGGCTATTCCACACATCGATCGTCGAACGGCTCGATAGCGGCGCTCCGGTTACCCATGCGCATGCGGTCGCGGCCGACGAAACACGAACTCGTTGCAGCCAACGGAGCCGCCGCAGGTCGTCAGGTTGGTCATCTCGAGACCGTTGCGACGCCCGAACTGGAAGATCTCCTCCGGCTTCGCGACCTCGAACGGATAGCCGCCGAGCCAATCGAACCAGTCGTAGAAGACGGACATGCCACGCGACGATCCGTACTGCGTATACCGCTTGAATGGGTTGCGTCGCCAGAAAACGTCGGCGGCGAACTCACGAGCCACCACGGCCGGGATGTATGTCGAGCACATGACGGCCTTTCCGAACGGGCCAGAACAATAGAAGCGCTTGAGCGCTGCCCATCGCTTCGACCACACGCCCTGGTCGTTATAGATCGCGATCGCGAATGTGCCACCGGGTGCAACGAGACTCAGCGCGTTCTCGATCGCGGACCACATCTGGCCGGTGTGGTGAAGGACACCCCACGAGTAGACGTAGTCGTACTTGCCGAGTGAGCTCAGGTAGGCCTGGTCGAGCACGGATCCGCGCTCGACGGTCCAATCGGCGCCGGGCGACGCAAACCGTCGCCGCATCTCGGTCGTGCACGCGACGGAATGCGCGTCGTAATCGAACGATCGCACGCGCGCACCGAGTCGGTGAGCCGCGAGCGAGAACAAGCCGCTGCCCGATCCTATATCGAGGAAGGTCGATCCGCTGAGAGCCTCGACTCCGAGCAGCCGGCGCAGCGACGCGACCGCCTGCTCGATCTTCTCCTCGTCGACGACCCGCAGAAAGTTGCTCCAGTTCTTTCCGAACTCGAATCGCTCTCCGCGAGTGACTTCGAGCGCGTGCTGGTCGAACTGGTTCGCCGTGGCGATCTGACTGGACATGTGTCACCGATGAATTGATCAACGGCCGGCTGGACGATAGGTCCCACCGACGTGCGGTTTCGCCCGGTACACCGCAAGGGTAAGACCGTCGGGGACCCGCGGAGGCCACAGAATTCCTGGGCGCTGGGCGCGAGGCGGCCCACCAAAATGGAAGACGGACTTGTTACCCAGCGCGAATCATACGTTGGAGTCGCGAGCCCGCCACTCGACCGCCGCACGAGCGCCACAGTCGGCGTCGAGTCGGTCCGGCAAAGCACAGCGCTCATGGATGCCCCTCGGCGCCGAAACTCGTCAAAAGATGGCGCCAGACCCCTGCTGAGGGCCTCAAGTCACCGTCCATCGAGGAGCTCGGGTCGAGAATCAGGTTCGCGGAACAGCCGATTGCGCCGCGCGGCCCCGTTCGACCTCAGGTCTCCGACTTGCGACTGAGCTCGGTTAACGCTGATTTTGCCGGTTCGCATTTCTCTTCGACCTACAAAGAGGATATGACTCGCACATCCGCGCCCGCTTCGATGCTGAAACGAATCAAGCGTGGCACGTTGGGCGCTGCACGTAAGACCGGGGTCTTGAGCTTTGCCCGCCAGACACTCTGGCGCAAACGTCGTTTGTTGATCCTCGGGTATCATGGCATATCGACGGCGGACGAGCATCTATGGGATCCCGAGCTCTATATCCCGCCCGATCTGCTGCGCGAGCGATTCTCCGCACTTCGCGATGGCGGGTACGCCGTTCTTCCACTTGGCGAGGCCATCACGCGGTTATACGATGGATCGCTACCGCCTCGAGCGGTGGCGCTCACGTTCGACGACGGCTCGGTGGACTTCCACTCCGTGGCACTCCCGTTGCTCCAGGAGTTCAGCTTTCCGGCCACGGTGTATTTGACGAGCTATTACTGTGTCCATCAGCGGCCGGTATTCACTACCGCGCTCCGCTACATACTTTGGAAGAGCCAAGACCGGACTTTCGAGACGACTGGATTGACTGCGAAGGGTAAGCCGTTCCGGCTCGCGAGCGCGAGCGAACGTGAAGCGGCGTTCGTTGCGGTACGACAACATTGCGTCAAACAGGGATTGACAGGACGTGACAAGGATGACGTCCTGTCGGAGACGGCGACGCGATTGAGGTTCGACTATAAAGACATGCTTCGCAGACGTCTCCTTCATCTCATGTCGCCCGACGAGGTCGCGGAGCTCCCGCGTGACCTCGTGGACGTACAGCTGCATACGCATCGGCATCGAGTTCCTACTGATGCCGGCGCGTTCGAACAGGAGATCGTGGAGAACCGTACAATCATCGCCAACCTGACGAGCGCCCAGGAGGCGACGCACTTCTGCTATCCGAGCGGTGTGACCCACCCGTCGTTTCCGGCGCGGCTTGGCCGGCTGGGGGTCAAGTCGGCGACAACATGCTTCCCGGGACTCGCGTCGGCGGCATCGAAGCCAATGATGCTGCCGAGACTCATCGATACCCTCGCCACCTCAGCACTCGAGTTCGAGAGCTGGCTGAGTGGCGTGTCCGCCCTGCTCCCTCGTCGGGTCATTCGCGCGCATGCCGTCGGCTGAGAGTAGTCTGCAGCTGACAGCACCGACGCTCGTGGGAGCTCGCGTCGCCGATGACCTGGGCGTGGTGAGTTGGGAGGACACTATCCGTCAGGGTTTGCTGACGCCGTTTTTCCAGACGGAACCGAACCCTGACGCCTCGCGGCGTCTGCTCCTCGTCTTTTTCTACTTCCCACCGAGCGCCGAGGTTGGTGCGCTGCGATGGCTGTCGTTGTCTCGATTCGGCGCTGAGCGCGGGTGGGCGATCGACGTCGTCTCACTCCACTCGGAGTTCATGGGGACAATCGACCCGACCCGATTACGACAGCTTTCGCCGGGAATTCGAATCTTCGGGTTTTCGGGCGATCGCCCCGCGTGGTATCGAACGATGATGTCGGCGTGGGGGAGGATCCGCCGGCGCGGCGCGCCACAAACCGCGCGTGGTCCCGCGCGTGTGGATCGCACCAATGGCGCCGAGCCGTATCATCCGGCCGGCACGGCGTGGCGGCGCGTCTTTCGGAGCCGCGCGCATTTTGCGCTCGCCGATGCGCTCGCGCGTCGTGCGTCGGCGATCGGGTATGAGTTGACAGCCGCGAACCAGTACGATGTCGTGGTGAGCTCAGGTCCGCCTCACACCGCACACGAGGCCGCAAAGACGATCGCCGCGCGAGCCGGGCTGCCGCTGGTTCTGGACATGCGCGATCCATGGTCCGACGAGAGCGCGATGCCTGACGAGTTGCGCGGTGCCGTGTGGCGGCGTGAGACCCGGGCGCGCGAGCGCGCGTGTGTCTCAGCCGCGAACCTGGTGGTGGTCACGTCGCAAGCGCATGAGGAGCTGCAGCTCGCGAAATACCCCGACCTTCGCGGCAGGATCGTCACGGTCATGAACGGTGCCGACTCCGATCCGTTGCCGACGGGATCTTCCGGAAACCGGTTCGTGATCGCCTTTACTGGCCTGATCTATCTCGGGCGGAATCCCCGGCCATTGTTTCGCGCCGCCGCGCGGGTTGCGCGCGCCACCGGGGCGTCACCTAACGAGTTCGCGGTGGAGTTCATGGGCGGCGATGCGTGCGAAGGAGTTCCGCTCACGACGATCGCCCGTGAGGAAGGTCTCGGGGCCCACTTCCGTTCGCACGGGTTTCGACCGCGCCGCGAGGCCCTCGAGCTGCTCTCGAACGCAACGCTGTTGGTGAGCTTGCCGCTCCGCACGGAGATGACGCTTCCGGCGAAGCTGTTCGAGTACACGCGGTTCGACGCCTGGCTGTTGGCGCTGGCGGATTCGGACAGCGCGACGGCTCGCTTGCTGGCCGACACCGACGCGGACGTCGTGCAGCCTGACGACGTCGACTCGCTGGAGCGCGCGATCGCGAACCGCTTCGCGCAGTTCCGGGCGGGTGTCCGGCCGGTCGCGTTGAACCGCGACGGCCGATTCGACCGGGCGACGCAGTCGGCGCGCCTGTTCGACGCGCTCGAGGAGCTCAGCGCCACAGCGCGACAGCGATAGGCTCTCTTTGCTGCGCACGTCACGACCGATGCGGCGTGCCGTCCATCCGTCCGCGTTCGAGCCTTCGACGCCTGCGACGATGATCGGTCGGCACAAGATGCTGCTCGCCGCCCTGCTCACGGGACACGCACTGCTCGCGTGGCAATTGCGCGCGCGCGGCATCTTCACCTTCGGTGACGACGCCGCGTATCTGCTCCTGAGTCGATCCCTGCAGGCGTTCAATTACCGCGAGCCGTATTTCGTCGGGAATCCGGTGGCGGCGCGGTTTCCGCCAGGCTATCCAGCATTTCTCGCCGTGCTGAGCGCGCCGTTCGGGGAGCATCTCTGGCTGGTCTCGGCCGCCGGAATTCTGGTTTCGATCGCGGGGCTCGTGTTTCTGTTCGACGTCGTGCGACGCCGTTGGTCGCTCGAGCTCGCGTTTCTGGTGACTGCCGCCGCGGCGGTGAATCCGGAGTTGCTGACAAATGCGAGCAGCGTGCAGTCGGAGACCGTGTACACGACGCTCACACTCGCATCGCTGTGGGCGGCAGATCGCGCCGTCCGGCAGCGCGACGGCCGAGGGCGCGGCGCGCGAGCGGCAGTGGTCGCCGGCGGTCTCGCGATCGCGGCCGCATTGACGCGGAGCGTGGGCGTCACGCTCATTGGCGCGTTAGGCGTCCACTGGCTACTTCGGCGACGCTACCGCTGGGTGATGGTGTTTGGCGCCGCGGCGACCGTCACCGTGGGTGCGTGGCTGGCGTGGACGGTCGTCGCCCCAGCGCGAGAGGTGCGCCGATCATACGTGGACGACGCCGTGAACATCCGCGTGGGCGATGGTTCCCTGCGGAGTACGATGGTGACGCGCCTGAAGGAGAACGTCGCGATGTACGGCGGGCGAACGGTCCTCGAGCAACTCGCCTTGCCACTGACCCCCCGCACGCAGCTCGACAACGTGGGCTGGGCGCTCGCGATCGGCGTGCTGCTGGCCCTTGGAATGATCTCGGCGTGGGGGCGCTGGAACGCGGTCGTATGGTACTTAGGCGCCTACGGGGCGCTGCTCTCGCTCTGGGCATGGATGATCGAGCGTTTCGTGGGGCCAGTGCTGCCACTGCTCATCGCACTGGTCGTGATCGGCGCGAGCGTCGCGGCCACCGTACTCGCACGCGAGCGAAGGTGGCTTGCGCCGGCCATCGTCGCGATGCTCCTGGCTGGCTCCGCGCTATTCGAGGACGCGAACCGAGTGACGCGCGCGCTCGAATGCGACCGTGCGCGCGTTGATTGCGCGTTGCCTCGAGAGCTCGATTTCCTGGACGCTGTCGAGTACCTGGCCAGCCACTCGGCGCCGGGAGCCCGTGTTATCGCACCGAAAGCGCCGAGCCTGTACTACCATTCGAAACATCCGGCGCTGTACTGGGACGAGGTCGTAAACCTCCCTCCGGATTCCCTCGATGGCTTCCTTCGGCGCGAGCGTGTGTCGTACATCATAACGACGCCGGTGTTCTCGGACGGCCTCACTGTGGTCAGGCTCAGCCTCCGCGATTGCGCACGGCTCGACCTTGTACGGGCGTTCTCTCCGCAGACGCTGCTGCTCGCTGTGAGACCGGAGGAGGAGCCGCCGAAACCCGAGAGCGCCGCTTGCCGAGTACTCGAGCGCGTGGCCAGGACCGCCGGGGCCGGCGATGCGTGGCGCTAAAGGCGAAATGAGCGCACGCCGCGTAGGAATCGTGCTCTCGGCGTTGGTGCTCGTGGTGATTTTCCTGGCGACGCTCACGCCCTCCGATGACACGTTGTCACCTGGGTTTTTCTGCATCGCGTGCGGCGAGTTCGGCGGCCTCGATGTGCTGAACAACATCGTGATGTTTCTGCCGCTGGGCTTCGCGTTCGCGCTGGCGTCTGGCCACCGCTGGCGCAGCGTGCTCGCCTGCGTGGTGGTGACGGCGTTCATCGAGTCGATGCAGGTGCGCATCGTCCCGGGCCGGGACTCGTCACTCAGCGATCTGCTCGCCAACTCGTTAGGTGGGCTCCTGGGCGTGGAACTGGCGATGCGCCGGGCAATCCTCCTCCGCCCGCGCGGGCGAGCGGCCACGGTGCTCGCCGCCGCGGGCGCCGCAGGGTTCGGCCTCGTGACGACGCTCACGAGTCTCGGGCTCCGTCCGGCAACGATCCCACGGAGTCTCTGGATACAATGGACTCCGGATCGCGAGTCGTTCGAACCGTTCACCGGCCGACTGCTCGACTTCAAGCTCGATAGCATCGACCTGCCGCGAGCTTTCTATCCGCCGAAATCGCTGGGCCTGGACCGCATGCTCGCGAAGCCAGGATGGCACGCCACCGTCACGTTCGAGACCGCGGGCATCCAATGGCGCCGTGCCGTCATCGCGCGGATCGCCGAAGAGTACACTGTGCTCGTTTCGATCGAACAGCACCGATGGGCGATCGCGTGCGAGGAGAAGACGCGCTCAGCTGATTTCCGCTTTGGTTCGCCAACGGTGGAGCTCCCCGATGCGCTCGCGCCGTCCAGCCGCCCCCCCCGCGTCCGCTTCACCTGCGCTCGGGAAGGCAATACGCTCGTCGCCTCGACCGAGGATCGTCAGCAGGTTCTGAGATTGTCTCCGTCGCTGGGCTGGGCGTTGCTCGACCCGTTCAAGTTGTCGATGCCGCGGTACCTGTGGTTCGGCGCACTCTGGCTGATGGCGCTCGCGTTTCCGGCTGGTTATTGGAGCAGCTGTTGCTCGCAGGACCAAATGGACCACAGGCTAGCGCCCCGCGCCTCGCGACGTGGGCTGTCCGTGGCCGTCGGAGCGCTCGCGATCGCCTTCCTCATCGGGCTGCTGATCGTGCCGCTGCTCGCCCGGACGGCACCGGCCGCGTGGTGGGAATGGGTGAGCGCCGTGACGGGCGCGATCGCCGGATCCGGTGTGGCGTGGCACTGGAAGGCGCGGGACGCTCGGGTTCCTGTCCGGCAGGGCAGCGCGAGAGTGACGGCCGTCTCCGATGCCGTTCAGTAGTCCGTGAGCCGCTCGGGATTTGGTTCTCGGGCCACGCGCATCAGATATTCACCATAGCCACTTCCCGAGAGCGGTGTCGCGAGGCGCTGGAGCTGCTCGGCGTCGATGTAGCCAGCGCGAAACGCGACCTCTTCGACGCACCCGACCTTGAGTCCTTGCCGGTGCTCGATCACCTCGATGAAGTTGCTCGCGTCGAGCAGCGACTCGTGTGTGCCCGTGTCGAGCCACGCCATCCCGCGCCCCAGCAGCTCGACATGCAGTCGACCACGCTGGAGGTACGCGCGGTTCACGTCCGTGATCTCGTACTCTCCCCGGCGTGATGGCTGGAGGCCAGCGGCGATCGACAGCACATCGTTGTCGTAGAAATACAGGCCGGTGACGGCGTAGTTCGACGGGGGGTGCTCCGGCTTCTCGACAATGTCGAGCGCGCGCCCGTCCGGGGCGATCGCGATGACGCCGTACCGCTGCGGATGGCTCACGGTGTAGCCGAACACGGTCGCGCCTAACGACCGCGCGGCGGCCTTCCGGAGAATCCCCCCCAAGCCGCCGCCGTAAAACAGATTGTCGCCAAGAACGAGCGCGACACGATCGCCGCCGACAAACTCGCGGCCGATCACGAAGGCCTGGGCCAACCCGTTAGGTGCTGGCTGTTCGGCGTAGCTGAACGAGACGCCCCACTGCGAGCCGTCGCCGAGCAGCAGCTGGAACCGCGGCAGGTCCTCCGGCGTCGAGATGATGAGAATGTCGCGGACGCCGGCCAGCATAAGCGTCGACAGCGGGTAGTAGATCATCGGCTTGTCGAACACCGGCAACAGCTGCTTGCTCACCGCGCGCGTGATGGGGTAAAGGCGCGTCCCGGAGCCGCCCGCCAGAACGATCCCCTTCATACGCCCGTGCCGAGGCCCAGGCGCTCGCCGCGGTACACTCCGCTGCGAACGCGTTCGCGCCATGTCTCGTTCTCGAGGTACCACGCCACCGTTTTGCGAAGGCCGGCGTCGAACAATTCGGTCGGGCGCCACGAGAGCTCTTGCTCGATCGTGGACGGATCGATGGCGTAGCGATAGTCGTGACCCGGGCGGTCCGCAACGAACTCGATGAGCTCGCGGTAGCGTGATCCTCCGCTCCGAGGCCTCAGTTCATCCAGGATTCCACACACCGCCTCGACCACATCGATGTTCCGGCGTTCCGCACGCGCACCGATTGCGTACGTCGCACCGATCCGGCCGCGCTCCATCACCGCCAGCAGCGCGGCGACGTGATCATCGACATAGAGCCAGTCGCGAACGTTCTCTCCGCGTCCGTACACGGCGATTGGCCGCGCCGCGAGCGCATTCAGGATCGTGAGCGGAATCAGCTTCTCGAGAAACTGATACGGACCGTAATTGTTCGAGCAATTCGTGACGATCGTGGGCAGACCGTAGGTGCGGTGCCACGCCCGCACGAGATGATCCGCGCTGGCCTTGCTGGCGGAGTACGGAGAGCTTGGGGCATAGGGCGAGTGCTCGGCGAAATGCCCGTGCGCGCCGAGTGATCCGTACACCTCGTCCGTGGACACATGCACGAATCGAAAGGTGCGTGCGCGATCCGTGGGGAGCGACGTCCAGTATCGGCGCGCCTCGCTGAGAAGAACCGACGTCCCCACAATGTTGGTCGCGATGAAATCAGCCGGCGCGTCGATCGACCGGTCGACGTGCGACTCCGCCGCGAGATGGAACACGCCGGTGGGTCGATACCGCTCGAAGATCCGGCGCATGGCGTGAACGTCGCCGATGTCAGCGCGCTCGAACGCGTAGCGCGAGTCAGCCTCGACTTCGCTGAGCGAATCGAGGTTGCCGGCGTAGGTCAGCTTGTCGACGTTGACAACCGCAGCCCCGCGCCGGATGAGCGTCCGGACCACGGCCGATCCAATGAAGCCGGCACCGCCGGTAACAAGGTACATGACTGAGCGATCGCGTCGGGGTTGCGGTTCAAGCAAAGCTGGCGCGAAAACCACGTTGGACAAGTGTTCCGCACTTGCTGGCCTCGGAGCCCGCGATCAGAATTCGCGCGTGAGTGCATTCATCGCCACGCTCGATGCGATCCTCGTGGTCGCGCGCATTGCGTTCCTCGTATCGGCCGTGGCGGCCGCCGCGATCTGTGGCGTCGATTGGGCGGTCCGCACGAGACGCATCAGCCCATTCTCCGGCGTCGCACGGTTCTTTCGCGGATCGATCGACCCGCTCATGGCGCCCATCGAGCGCCGACTCGTTCGTGGCGGCGGCATCCCGTCGAACGCACCGTGGTGGGCGCTTGCCGCGGTTGTCATTGGCGGCATCGCCGTCATCTGGCTGCTCGGATTCATCCGGGCGCAGGTGGAGTCGGCAGCGTTCGCGTCGGGCGCCGGCTCTCGCGGCATATTGCGGCTGGTCATTCAGTGGATCTTCGGGATTCTGCAGATCGCACTGTTCGCGCGCGTGATCTCGTCGTGGATTCGCACGTCGGGGTCCAGCTGGTGGGTCCGCTGGTCGTATACACTGACCGAGCCGCTGCTCCGCCCGCTCCGACGATTCATTCCGCCCGTTGGCGGCATGCTCGACCTGACACCGCTCGTGGCGTACTTCATTCTCACGCTGTTGTCGGGCCTGGTTGTGAACGCCCTTCCTCTGTGATGCAGTTCGCTGTGGATTCGCACGGGACGGCAGTACGATTCCAGGTCCGGCTCCAACCACGCGCGTCGCGAGACGAGATTACCGGGGTCGTGGGGGGAGCGTTGCGGGTGAGACTTCACGCTCCACCTGTTGACGGTGCCGCGAACGAAGCGTTGATCGCGTTCCTTGCCGATCGTCTGGCGATTTCTCGGCGGGGTGTTCGCATCGTCGCGGGGGCAACGAGCAGGACGAAAACAATCGAAGTCGAAGGCGTTTCGACGGCGGCCGTGGAACGGCTCGCCGAGGAAGGCTCGGAGGAAGGCAAACAATGACAACGTCGCTCGTAATTGGCTCGGACGAAGGCCTCCTGGAGGGCATCGCGCAGGCGCTGGCCGCGGCAGGGCATCGAGCCCACGTCGTGCGTTCGATGGCGGAGGCAGCGGCGGTGCTCTCGGAGATTCAGCCGCTCGTGACCATGGTCGATCGAAGCTGTGCCGCGGATCCCGAGTTTCTCCGCCTTCGACTGCCGCCTGGGTGTGCCATCGTGTTGTATCGACACGACGACGGACCGGTGCCATCACTCCCCGCCAGCGTACAGCG
>Ga0068857_100004675_pt1 | contig 11600 bp, 10 predicted proteins | sample KBSCornC72_FD_66591 | JGI IMG/M metagenome (GOLD analysis project Ga0068857, IMG submission 66591) | Corn rhizosphere microbial communities from Kellogg Biological Station, Michigan, USA - KBS Corn C7-2 | ecosystem: Host-associated > Plants > Roots > Rhizosphere > Soil ...
CCAACCTTGAGCTGCCGGGCCAGCTCGATCGCGTGGTCCACCAGCGCGGTTTCCGCGACGGCATCGCCCAGCGGACCACCGGAGCCCACATCGTACGGCAGCGAAATGAGCTTCGACCCGAGGAAGGGAAACCGGACCAGAAAGAGCGGGAGCACACCTGCCGGCTGGCCCGCTCGTTCGCAGAGCAGATAATGAGGCTGGTGACCGAACACCTCCGAGATCACATCCCGCCAGGGCAGAGTCTGATACAGCGTGGCCCCCGGGTGCCGTTCCAGAAATGCGGTCCAGGCCGCGGCGTCGGCCTCACTGATGGCGCGAACAGCGAGCCCGCCGGTCGAAGTCGGGCTCATCGCGCGCTCGAATCGGAGCCGGCCAGCGTGACCCCACGGCGAAACCGGAGGATGTAGAGCAGCGCGCCGAGGATCGCCAGCGGCAGCATACCCACCCGCCAGGCGAACAGCAGCTTTTCTCCCCCGGCAAACCCGAGCAACCGGAACAGGCCGGCGAACGCCGCCTCGCCGACACCCAAGCCTCCCGGAGTGAGCGGCACCCAGTTGGCCACCAGCCCAAGTAGCGACAAGAACGGAGTGAGCAGTACCGGGCACCCCGGCACCAGGACCGTTCCCGCAGCCGCAAACGCGGTGGCAAGCGCCAACTGCCCCAGGGTGGAAATGACTACGGCGCGGAAGACCGCGTCCCGATGGGTGCGGAACTCGTGCAGAGCGTCGAGTATTCGAGCCAGCACGCGGTGAAACGGCGCCCGGGTTGTAAGCCAGCGATAGAGCGGCACCGCGCGGACCGACGAGGACCAGGAGAGTGCCGCAAGCACTGCGACCAGCACCAGCCCCCCGAACGCTGCAACTGCGAGCACCGCGACCGGCCCTCCCCCCAGCAGCAGCCGCCAGTGGACCAGCCCGAGCGCGGCCACCAGGAGCAGCATAGAGAACAGGCCGACCGCTCGATCCACTACGATGACGGTGGCCATCTCGATGCCGCGGGACCGGTCCTCGCGGGCGAGGTAGTAGAGCTTGATCAGGTCGCCACCAGTGCCGCCGGGAATACAAAGACTGAAGAAGACGCTGATGACTACCAGGCTGAGGCTGGCGCGAAAGGGGAGCTCGCGCCGCTGAGACCGCAGCAACAGGGAGAGCCGGCGGGCCTCGACCGCGGCCCCCACCAGCGTGAACAGTACGAATCCCGGCACCAGCCACGGCACGCTGAAGAGCTGGGCGACGCTCCTCCAGCCGCCTGTCTTCTCCAGCACGAAGATGAGCAGCCCAACGCCCAGTGCGATGCGGAGCGCCATCCATATCGGATGGCCGGCACTAAGCCGGTATTCGCGTGACGGAATGGTGGTCACAGGGTGAGATCGGGGAGCATGCCGCGCCGGAGCCGGATTCCGCGGACCAGGATTAGCACCGCGCCATAAGTAAGCACCCCGAGAAGAATGGAGGCGACCACTGGGCCGGGCCGAACGACCAGCAGCGCCGCCACCATCGCCAACGTAGCGACTGAGGCGCGCCAGAATCTGGCCGGGGAGGGCAGAGGGAACCCCGCCCGAATCGCGCCACGCAGGGTGATCGCGGTGCGGATGACCTCGGTGCCGAGCGTGGCCAGCGCGGCCCCCAGCATGCCCCAATGCGGGATGACGGCGAGATTGAGTGCGAGATTGAGCACGGCAGAGATCAGCGTGAACCGGAACACCCATTGCTGCCGCCCCGCCGCAATGAGAGCGGTCTGAGGGACGTTCCGGAAGAAGGCCACGGGAATCGACCAGAGCAGGATGACCAGCGCGGTGGAGGCGGTGACGAACTGTGGGCCGAACACCAGCAGCAGCAACCCACCCGCCACCAGTGAACCGCCAACCGCCAGCGGCATCGCGCCGGCGTACACGTGCGCCATGGCGGCATGATAGAGCGAGCGCTGCTGCGCCGGATCCGGCTTGAGGCGGGTGAAGGTAGGCAGCAGACTCTGCCCGTATGTCATACCCAGGTTAAGCAGGAAGCTGATGAGAGTATACGCCGCGGCATAATGACCGACTTCCTGTGGGGTCCGGAAGATCCGGAGAAAGATCAGGTCTGAGTTGTAGATCAGGAGACCTACGATTGCGTTGGCGGCCAGCCAGGATCCCGGCCGCACGACGTGCCCGGCCTCCAAGAGATCCCACCGCATGACGAGGCGGTGGCCGGCTCGGGTCAACCCCCAAGCCAGTAGAATCGCGGCCAGCATGTCGCCGGTAAACTGGGCCAGTGGGACCCGGTTGAGATCGTCTGAGCTGCGGAGCAGGAGCAGTACGAGTGCGAGCATCGTGGCTTCGCCGGCAGCTCGAGCCATCGCAGCGAAACCTGCGCGCTCCAATCCGAGATGGACCCAGCGAGTGTTGCCGCCCACGGCTAGCAGAATGAGGCTGTAGCCTGCCAGCACCGTACCATCCGGCTGGGGAAGTACGGTAAGGCCGAGAGCTACGATGATCAGGACGGTGATCGCGGCGACGGCGAGGCGGAGCGATATGACCGGAGGTACCAATTTCCCGATCTGCGTCGGCGCAGCCGCGACCTCCCTCACCCCCAGCACTTCCACCCCGCAATCGGTCAGATAGGTGAGATAGAGCATGACCGCCATCGCGACAGCGATATGGCCATACCCGGCCGCACCCACGGTGCGGGCCAGGTAGATCGTCGCAGCGAAGGAGATGACCCGGGCTGCCACTTCCCCGCCGCCCAGCGCGAGGAAGTTGCGGGCCACGGCGAATTCAGCGCGGGGAATAGATCACCCAGAAACAGTAGAGAAACCAGAGTACCACCGACGCCAGGAGCGCCCGGTCGGTGAAGAGCACCTCGTTGGGATTGCCCCCTTCCCTCTGGTGAACCAGGAACAGATAGCGGAAGACGCCGTAAAGGACGAAGCCGGTACTATAGGTGAGGCGGTGGGAGCCGATCTCCGCCAGTTTCTCCGGCGAAAGCGTGTACATGATATAGGCCACGATCGTCACGGAGAGCAGCACGCCGGACATCTGATCCAGGAATGCCGGGCTGTAATCCGCGAGGACACTCCGGTGCTGGGACGATCCGCTGCCCAGCAGGACCAGCTCATGACGTCGTTTGGCGAAGCCGAGGTAGAGGGTGAGGAGCCCGCCACAGAGCAGGAGCCAGATGGACGGCACCACCGCCACCGCCCGGGCACCCGCGAGGAGCCGCAGCAGAAAGAACCCAGCGACGCAGAACACGTCCAGGACAACGATGTGTTTCAGCCGGAAGGAGTAGAGAAGATTCAGCGCCAGGTATGCGAGGGCGACGATCAGCACCGGAGGGCCGAGAATGGCGAACCCCGCCAAGCCACCGGCTGCCAGGACGGCTCCCAGCCACCCCGCCGACGACACGCCGATCCGGCCCGCGGCGACTGGACGGAGTCGCTTGGTCGGATGCTGCCGGTCTCCCTCACGGTCGAGAATGTCGTTCCAGGTATAAACCGCGCTGGCCAGGAGACAGAACGAGATGAACGCCAAACCGGCGCGCAGATCGGCGCTGAGGTCGAGGAACTTCCCAGAGAAGAGCACCGGGGTCAGAACGAACGCGTTCTTGATCCACTGCTGCGGCCGAATGAGTCGGAGCCAATCGCGCAGACTGGCGTCAAACGTCGTAACCTCACTCACAGGCATGCGGACCCGGGCATGAATTGTGTTAGTGCCGCCTCAGGCGATTCAGGCAATTCAGGCGGCCAGCAGCAAGGAAAATACCACATGGACGTTGTTTACAAGCCCTATCGGTATGGAGCAGGCCAACTTGCGGCGCTTCTCCTCCTGGGTCTGGGCTGCTCTGGAAGCAGCTCGGATGCGATCGGAATACAGCCCGGGCAGCTCGCGGTGATCGCTTTGACCCCTGCCACAGTGACCATGGCGCCATCCGGGACCGAGTTATTTGTGGCATCTTGCCGCGACATACAAGCCATTCCGGTGGCCTGCCCGGACCTCAACTGGACCGTCAACGGCGGCACCCGCCAATCCACCAGCACAGCGGCCGATACCGCGGGGCTGTTCACAGCGGGATCCTCGACCGGAATTTTCTCCCTCTCGGTGAGTGGGGGGAGTCGTCAGCAGTCTGCCACGGTTACTATCGTGACCGGCAACAATCCGCCCAACGTGGCGGTGAATCCCGCTCAGAGCTTCCAGACTTGGGAGGCCTGGGAAGTCGCGTCGACCAGTTCGGCGGATCCGCCCTACTCCTACAGCACGGCGTTGGCCGATTCTGTCACCCACCTCGCGGTTAACGAACTGGGGATCAATCGGATCCGATTGCAAGCCGCATGGAACAATATCGAAACCGACGGCACCTCGAGCGGAAACCCCGACTCGCCCTTCCTGTGGAAGAACGACAACGCCGATCCCAACAGCACGAACGCAGCGGGATTCCGATGGACTGAGTTCGATCGCATCGTGACGAAATGGGTGCTGCCGCTCAAGCAGCGGGCGGGGGCAGACTTTCTGCTCAATGTGAATATCGTCTGCATGCAAGTGAGCTGCGCACCCGTCCGAGCCAATGCGGCGGAGTATGCGGAGTTCGCGATCACCGTGCTGGAGCATCTCCGCACCACCTTCAGTCTGACCCCAGAGTACTTCGAGCTCATGCTGGAGCCCCAGATAACCGGGAATGAACTGGGACAGGATTGGGCCGCACTTCGGAGCAGGATGCAGGCCGCGGGCTTCACCAGCGTCAAGTTCATCGGGCCGTCGCTGGTCAACGCGAACCCGACCGTAAGCTACGCCAACGCTGTCATGGCGGTCCCGGGCACGACGTCACTCGACGAGATCAGTTATCATCGTTACGGTGCGCCGACTGGCAACACCCTGCCGAACATCGCGCAGTTGGGCAGTTCACTCGGGGCCAATACCTCGATGCTCGAGCATATCGGCGCCGACCAGAACGAGCTTTATGATGACCTCACCCAGGCCAACAATTCGGCCTGGCAGCGGTACATCCTGGCTGGGCCGGTCCCCAGCAATCCAACTGCGAAACCGAACAAGTACATCCTCGTGACACCCTCAACCGGGGCGATCACATTGGAGCCAAGCGCCTGGTACCTTCGCCAGTACATGAAGTACATCCGGCGTGGCGCGCTGAGGGTGGCGGCGACGTCCTCCAATGGGACCATCAAGCCGGTCGCGTTCAAGAGACCAGACGGGAAGTTCGTCCTCGTGGCGAATACCAGCGCGGCGGCAACTCTGAATGTCGGCGGGCTACCGGCCGGTGACTACCAAGTGAGCTTTTCGACAGCGGCACAACCCGGCGCCATGGGCGCCGTGCAAACGATTCTGGGGGGCCAGACGCTCACCACGACGATTCCCGCATCCGGCGTCATCACGATCTCTGGAACACCTTGAACCACATCCCGAAACTCGCGGCGCTTCTCAGCCTCATTCTCGTGCTGGGATGCGGGGCCAAGGGCGCGGCACGAATCGCCATCGATTCGACCCGCACGTACCAGGTTATCAACGGGTGGGAAGCCACTCTTGCGATCGACGACGACGGCCTGAACCCCGCTGCCCGTGATTCGCTTATCGCAGTGGCGGTTGACCAGTACGGCATCACCCGGCTGCGACTCCAGGCCCAGGGCAACGTGATCGAGTCGGTGGATCACACCCACTACCCTCCGGAGCTCGCCATCGGATCCAACGACAACGACAATCCCAACGTGATGGTACCGGAGCGGTTCTGGTGGCAGATCTTCGATCGCCATGTCAAGGACTACGTCCTGCCCATCAAAGCGCGAGTCGAAGCCCGGGGCGACCGCTTCGTGCTGAACGTCTGCTTCGTGGGATTCAAGCCCTCCAGCCGGTTTCTCCAGGAGAATCCTGCGGAGTACGTGGAATTCATGCTGGCCGTGCTCAATCATCTCAAGACGGCCTATTCGGTTCCGCTCGAGCCCGACGTCTGGGAAATGCGCCTGGAGCCGGACAACGGCAAGGTCAGGTTGAGCCCCGACCAGATGGGCGTGTATCTCGTCGCAGCCGGCGATGCGGCGCGCAAAGCCGGGTTCCAAAAGATGCGGTTCAGCATGCCGTCGACGCTGGACCCCAATCTGGTGCCGCAATACGTCCAGAAGGTCCTGAACCATCCGGGAGCCGCCGGGTACGTCAGCGAGCTCTCCTACCACCGCTACCGCACCCCCCTCCCGGCGACGTTCGATCAGCTGCGGAGCCTCAGCAAGGAACACGGCTGGACTACCGCCATGCTGGAACACATCCGGGCCGATCACCGCGAGCTGGCCGAAGACCTCACCAAAGCGAATGTGTCGGCGTGGGCGCAATACACTTTGGTCGGCCCGCACGGTGGCGACAACGGCGCAAACTATTTCTACTCAGATAGTACCGCGGGAATCTGGAAGGTGGGACACCGCACTCCCGCGCTCGCCCAGTTCTTCAACTACGTGCGTCCGGGGTCGACCCGGGTCGAAGCGACGAGCGACGATCCGGAACTCGTGCCAGTGGCATTTCGGCGGCCGCACGGCGGCTTCGTCACCGTGATCAGCTCCACGGGTGCCACGCGGGCTGACCTTACGGGGCTGCCGCCAGGTAGCTACGCGATCACGTTTGCGGGGGCGGACGGACAACGACGGGAGGCATCGGTTGCGAGCGTGCAGCCCAACAAAGCACTCACTATCACGGTTCCGGCGGCGGGAGCCCTCACGGTCACCGCAGCCGACTGAGCGACCCGCTTCAGGTCGCCGGTCCCACCAGCTTGTTGTACACACCCCCGATGAGGCGTCCGACAGCGTAGCCCAGTACAAAGGCATAGATGAAGCCGATGATGCTGCCTACGAAGGTCACACTGTAGCCGGGGAAGAACACCGCCAGTAGTCGGAGGTGCTTCCCCACCGTCGGTCCGCCCTTCAGGACCAGAATGTTCGTTGCAATAAACAGCCCGCCGCCGAGGAACAACCCCGCCGCAATGCCCCAGGCTCGTCCGTTGAGGCGAAGGATGGCGGTATTCAGGGATTCATCATTCTCGGTCATGTTTGGCTCGCTTCAGCGCGGTCAGATGTGATCCAGGAAGTCGTGGCTCTGGTTCAGGTCCGCCTTGGCCCGGATAAGGAAGATCGAAATCGCGAGCATGATGTTGCGGCAGAACGCCATGAACCAGCCGGCCACAAAACCCACCACAAAGCCCCACACGAATCCCATGAACGCACCGGGCCAGGTCACCCGGTAGAATTTGAAGTATTGCCCCAGTAGCCAGAGATTAGTGCCCTCCACTGGACCGCGGATGAGATACATCGCGGTGAATCCAAAGAAGAGCAGACCACAGGCCAGGCCGAGCGCCATCCCGAACGCCCGCTTATGCAGCGGCGCGAACGCGAGAGCCAACTGGGGCGGCAGCGATCCATCGCCGAGCGAGGGTCTGGAGGCCATCGTCTGGTCTGGGAGAACGGTCATGGAAATATATACCCCCGCCTCAGCGAGCCCATGCGCTGCCCTGGGCCTTGCGCGGCAGCGGCGGCCAGGTCTGAAGTCCCACCTCAGCGAAGGCCTGTACCTCCGGGGCCGGGGCGGGCGCACCAATCATGTGGTGCATGAACCAGCCGGTACCCGCGGCGAGGCCGTTCAGCAGATAGTAACAGAGGTGGAGCGGAATAATCCTAAGGGTAAACCAGAGACCTCTGGTCCGGCGATAGAAGTGATAGACTGGTGCGCTCATGGCCAGCACGAGCGCAACGCATCCCAGCGAAGCGAAGAGCCAGCGTGGCTGGCGGGTGAGCACCGCGAACACACAGAGGGCCACGGCTAGGCCTGTAAGGGCCGTTTTGACCTTCTCGATGGTCTTGAGATTCAGCGAGGTACGCTGACCGAGCTTCCCCTCCTGGAGCAGGAGGCGCATCCATGGGATCCCGCGGTCCAGCAGATCGGTGCGCAGCACATTGGAGAGGGTCCAGTGCTTGAGGTGAGTGCACTGGATCTCAGGCCGGAGGAGGATCTTCCGGTCCAAACGACGAATCCGGTGTCCCAGCTCGATATCCTCGATGGAAGGTTTGCGGTAGTGCCACTCGTCGAACATGCCGGCGTCGCGGAACACCGTTGCGCGCACCGCACCACAGCCGGCCCAGAAGGTTTCCGCCTCACCAGGGTTCTCCTGGTGATGGTAATGGTGGAGCAGATTGCGGTACTGAGAAACCAGGCCGGGGCTCGGCGGGCTGACGTCATAGGAGCCGAACACAGCGCCGAGCTCGGGATCGTTGGCGAACTGCCAGGCGAACCGGCGTAACGTGTCCGGGTGTACCACGACGTCGGCATCGATGAATGCGACGACGTCACCCCGCGCCACCTCGACGCCGCGGTTCCGGGCGTAGGCAGGGCCATGCGGTGCCCCTGCCAGGCGGACAACGAGGTCGGCATAGGACGCGGCCAGCTCGGCGGTCACATCGCTGCTGGCATCGTCAACCACGATCAACTCCCAACAGGCCCGAGGCAGGTCGCTCGCCGCGAGCGCCGCGAGGCTATGGGGCAGGACCTTGGTCCCGTTATGCGCCGGTACGATGACCGAGAGCAGCGGCCGATCCGGGTTTACCATCGGGAGCTTCCCGCGACGAGTCGCAGCCGCCAGGCCTGAGTCCGCATCCACAGCCGGCCCTGGAACCGGGCGCTGCCCCACGCCTCGAGCCGACCCGGCTCGCGCCAATAGAACATGCAGAGGCGGGGAAGCAGTTCGGGACTATCCCCGGGATGAAGCACCCGAAGTTCGGTGGTGCAGGCCCGGGCATACACTTTGGCAGCTGCCGCGGCGACCGCCGGATTCACGTCGCCATAGGGATAGGCGAACTCATCGGGCCGGCGGCCGGTTTCCTCGCGAATCAGTTCCGCCGCCCCGGCAAGCTCATCCTCCAGTGCGTGGGGCGAGAGCCTGGTCAGATGAGGATGCGTCATGGTGTGGGCGCCGAGTCGAACTCCCCGCTCTGCCAGTACCGCCAAGCGCTCCCAACTCAGCAGAGGCAGCGTTGGAATCCGCGGGTCGGTCCGCCCGCCCCAGGCATTGGTCCGACCAACCTGGCCCGCCACGATGAACATTGTAGCCGGCAGGCTGTACTCCTTGAGCAGGGGCGCCACTTCGGTGCCGAAATTGACGAACCCATCGTCGAAGGTGAGTGCGACCGCGTCCTCGCCCTGCGGAGTCCTCAGCAATTCCTCGAGGCTCACCACTCGGACCCTTCCCGACGCCAGCCACTCTACCTGCTGGCGGAACGCCGTGGGCGTCACCGAAATCGGCGAGCCCGAGGAGTCGATGGAGTGGTAGGTCAGGATTGCGCGCATGTGGTCTACTTCGCGGCCAATCTGGCCCGCTGGTCCGCCACGACATCGGCAATGATCTCGGATAGCGGTGTCAGGGGACGGAAACCGATGGCCTTCTCGAGCTTCCGCGGATCCGGAACTCGACGCTGCATGTCCTCGAAGCCCTCCGCATAGGCTTCGGAATAGGGAACCAGAACGATTTCGGAGCTGCTTCCCGCCGCATCACGGACCAGTTCCGCCAGCCGGTAGATTGTCACTTCTTCATCGCAGCCGACGTTGTAAACCTGCCCAACCGTAGCTGGAGTCTCCAGCAGGCGGATCACCGACTCCACCGCGTCCTTCACGTGGCCGAAGCAGCGGGATTGAGTGCCGGTTCCATAGACCGTGATCGGCTCTCCCGCCAACGCCTGCGCCGCGAAGTTGGGCAATACCATCCCGTACCGCCCGGTCTGCCGGGGACCAACGGTATTGAAAAAGCGTGCTATGATGACCGGTACATCCTTCTCTCGATAGTATGCGAGAGCAAGCCATTCATCGAGCGCCTTGGAGCAGGCGTATGCCCAGCGGGAATTGATGGTCGGGCCCAGCTTGAGGTCGTCATCCTCATTGAAGGGAATTTTCTCGCTCTTGCCGTAGACCTCGGAGGTTGAGGCGAGCAGAACCAGTTTCTGCTTCTTGGCCGCGGCATTGAGCACCGTCTCGGTCGCCCGAACGTTGGTCTCGATGGTATGAACCGGCTTATCAACGATGAGCCGGACTCCCACCGCGGCGGCGAGGTGCACTGTCACATCGCACCGGTCCACACATTCCGAGACGAGGGGCGCGTCGAGCGCCGAGCCCACCCGGTACTCGAACCCTGGCTTCCCGGTCAGGTGCGCAATGTTGTCCATGCTGCCGGTGGACAGATCATCGAGCACGAGCACCTTGTCTCCCCGCTCCAATAACCGCTGGGAGAGATGGGAGCCGATGAAACCCGCCCCGCCGGAGATGAAGACTTTCATGGTTACCTCTCGCCGTCAGCCTTCAGCGTCGGAACGCACCGTCGTCGCACCAGTCGCCGCTGACGGCTGACGACTGGTGGCGGACGGCCTGCCCCCCAACTTCTGGAGTACCTGCGAATCTCCCTTGTTTTTCGCAGTCCGCGCCACGATGTCCAGATAGGCGGGGACCACGGCGCTCTCGCACCAATGCTGCAAGAATGCCTGGTATCCTGCCTGAGCCAGGCGGTCCCGGTGTTCCGGATTCTCCTGCAGACGCCCCATCGCCGCGGTCAGTTCCTCCTGTGTTGCAAAGAGCTCGCCGCCGCCCGACCTCGTGACGATTTCGGGGAAGGGCCCGATCCTTCGGGCAATGACCGGCGTGCCCTGCTTGAACGCTTCGATCAAGATGATGCCGAAGGTTTCGAAGCACACCGAAGGGACGATGAGTGCCACGGCATGTTCGTAGTAGCGCCGTAGCTCGTCCAGCCCCACTCGGCCGAGGAAGTGCACCCGCGCCAGTCCCTGTGCCCGTTCGCGCAAGGCTGCCGCGTATTCCCCGTCCCCCGCGATCACGAGGTCGGCGGCAGAGTATTCCCCGAACACCGGGAGCACGTCGTCCAGCCCCTTGATCTTCTCCAGCCGGCCAACGAAGAGGAAATACGGCCTCGGATGAGGGGAGGCACCTCCAACTTTGGCGCCGCCCGGTTCGGGGTCGGGCAGGAAGTAGGGCAGCACCTCCATGTCCCGCGGAAAGCCGAACTCGCGGTGCTTCGCGCGGCTGAATTCACTCATCGCTATGAAGGCGTCCACATGGTGGAGCTGACGTTCCAGGAAACCGGTACCGCGCCACACTTGGGGCGGTCGCCTGTAGTGGAGCTGGCACCTCACGCATTCCCTGCCGGTGCAGACCTCCCTGCCGTGCCGCCAAAGCACGTGAGTAGGGCACACCAGCCAATGCTCATGGGCCATGTAAAGCTTGAGGCCTCGCCCGTACGCCAGCAATCCCGGCCCGCCGACGAGGGAGACATTGTGAAAGTTGATGACGTCAAACTCTCCCTGATCAAGGATCCGTTGGATGCGCGACCCATTGACTACCGGACGGCCGAGCTGCTGAGTTAGCAGGCACGATAAGCTCCCAAGGCCACTGCGAAGCGGCACCACTTCGAGACCCGCGGGCTCCTGAACGTCCGCCGGTTCCGGGCCTTTGTGCAGCAGGTTGTAGGCATCCACATCGTGCACCACCGTGACCCGGTGCCCCGCCTTGACCAGCCCTCTGGCGAGTCGTTGAACGCCGATGCCATCGCCGCCAAAGTTGTGCGGCGGGTAGAAGGTGGTCAGAAAGC
>Ga0068857_100004692_pt1 | contig 11580 bp, 9 predicted proteins | sample KBSCornC72_FD_66591 | JGI IMG/M metagenome (GOLD analysis project Ga0068857, IMG submission 66591) | Corn rhizosphere microbial communities from Kellogg Biological Station, Michigan, USA - KBS Corn C7-2 | ecosystem: Host-associated > Plants > Roots > Rhizosphere > Soil ...
GCCGCAGCGTGTCCATTTGACGGCTCATGTGCTCCATCATCTGATGCACTGCGTTGACCCTAACTTCGCCCTTCTGGTAGCGGTCGAGCGCAAACCGGATCGCCATGTGCTCCGCAGCTTTCATTAGGAGCGGCGTGTCATCGGTGCTTTCGTGTGCCTGAGAGGCGAGTCCTTCCAGCAAACTCTGAAGATTCACCCGTGTGTTTTCGGGGGCCTTGACCAGTTCCTGCTGGAATTCCGCAGGATTGAAATCGACAGTTTGCGCGGCTTTTCCGAAGTGGGTTAGCAAGCGGATTGCATGAATCACTTCTTCTTCCTGAAGTGGCACGGTGCTCTTGCCATCCCACGGCAATCCGGCCCCTCCCGTTCCACTGCCGCCGGTCCCCGTACCACCGCCGGTCCCCGCACCGTCGCCAGCTCCTTTACCACCGCCCGAGCCTGCACTTCCGCCAAAATTTGGATGAACGCTTGGCACCAAGCCTACTGGAACCGTTCCTGGTTCAGCTGGGCCGCCACCACTTTTTGATCCCTCTGCTGCAGCGATAAGCTGCAGTAGTTTCTGCGGATCGTTCAACCACTCTTTGAACTCTGGGCCGAGGGTCTGTGCTGCGATCTGCGCTGCTACCGAAATCTCGCCGGTCGCAGGATCCGCTGCCACAAACTTCACTTCGTTGATCTTGATTGAGCCCTTGTTCTGTCCGAGTGCTTCCTTGATCTGCTTCGCAACATCCTGTGCTTTCGAGCCGCCAATCGTGAATGCGCGAACCAGTCGCACAAAGTCGTCGAGGGTGACTTGCGGAGAAAAATGAAGACTGGCTAGACCTGCGGTCGTGAGCAATTGAGCAAAACTGCGCTCTGCCTGGCCCGCCTCAAGCGGGATACCATCCAATAAAAGCTTGTTGTCTGAAACTCCCAGCAGGAATCCAGAATCACCTGCCTTTGGCAACGCCGCCTGCAATTCAGCCCAGGTTGTCTCGAACTGTCCTTCGGTCCGCTTGTGTCCCACGCCATAGAGGCGGGTGTATTTCACAAGAATGTTGAGGCTGTGCACAAAGGCCCGAGCGGACGCGGCGCGGCTCTCGTTCGTTGTGCTGGAGGTAGTGATAAGCCTCTCCTCTGGATGCTGGCTACCTCGTAAGCCTATGACGAAATGGTAAGACTCCGCACGTTACGGAGGTAATTGCAGCCCCATGGCCGTCCCACGAATGTACAAGCCCCAGCGCTGCCCAGCTCTACGGGACGTCCAAAGAATAAGGCCTAGATTGAAGGCCACCGCTCCCCTAGCATTTGAAGCCTCCAACCAGCGACAATAGGTGCGGGAGCCATTTCTTGACCGCTGCCGCCTCGACCGCTCCGCTCAAGCCAATCGCTAAGCCGAAGCCCGGACTCCACTCGTGGATGCTTCGGGTGCTCGAGGAATGCGACCGGGCGGCCGTCGACTTCTCCTCCGATCCGGTTCACGACTTGCGCGTGGCCCTTCGGCGCTGCCGTTCCCTGGCCGACGGCCTGATTCACATCGACCCCGATCCCAAGTGGAAAGAAATGAAAAGGGCGCCTAAGAAGCTCTTCGCCTCGCTCGGCGGCCTTCGCGATATGCAGGTCCTGATCGAGTGGATCGAAAAACTTTTCCGGCCCGACGATCCCGTGGCTGTCACTTTGACTGACTACGCTCGATCGCGGGAAGCCGAATTGAAGGGTGATGCGCGCGCCGAGCTCGATCGTTTTGACCGCAAGGCGTGGCGTGACTGGTCGCGCACGCTGCCACGTCGTCTCTCCGTTTTGCATCCCGGCAACATCATTTTTAAGCATCTCGCGTTGGAGCGCTGGACCGCTGCTTACGATCTGCACCGGCTGGCCATGCGCAGTCGATCGGCCGTGTCGCTGCATCAGACGCGAATTGGAATCAAGCGATTCCGTTATATCGTCGAGAATTTTCTACCGCGCCAACACTCGCTCTGGGGCGCCGATCTCAAAGACGTGCAGGACATGCTGGGCGAGATTCATGACCTCGACGTTCTGTGGCACACCGCCCTGCAACTCCATGCGCTTCCCAACACTGATGCACGATCTCGCTGGCACGAAAAGATTGTCGATGAGCGTAATCGTCGTCTGGATCGCTATCGGCAACGCATGACTGGTAGACAGTCGCTTTGGCAGCAGTGGCGATTGGAGCTACCGCAGCAGAATCAAATTCAATTCGCCGCTCTCAGCAGGGTGCGAGTGTGGGCGGGATTTCTAGACCCTCATCCCAAACATTCCCATCACGTCTCGGCGCTGGCGCTTGAAATCTTTCAGGGCTTGAGGAACCACGGACTGGTCCCTGCGCAACACGAGCGCAGTCTTGAACTCATCTTGCAGATCGCGGCGCTTGCGCACGATATTGGAAGCTCTCGTAATAAACACAGTCGGCCAAAAGCTTCCGCCAAGCTACTTCGCCGGATGGAATCTCCCCTCGGATGGGATCCGCACGAAATTCAGCTTGCCGCTGCGGTGGTCCGGTACCACGCTAAAGAATTGCCGAGCGGCCGACAAAAGGTTATGCGCAGTCTTTCTCTTTCTGATCGACGTGTCGTCGCTCTTCTCGCGGGCATTTTACGGGTTGCCAATACCTTTGATACCGATCGCTCGGGGCGCGTTACTCGAGCAGTAGTTGAAGAACGTAAGAATCAACTCTACATCTTCGCCCAGGGATTTTCCTCGGCAAGTCACACCGCCGAAGAGATGGCGGCAGCCCGATATCTGCTCGAATCGTCGCTGCGCAGGTCGATCCTTGTCCGCCCGCTTCGGCCTCCTCGTACTGGTACAACGAAAGGAAGAAAGCGCCTGATACACCAGTCGAAGCCTCGATTAAAGCTGATCGCGTAGCGGACGCCTGGCTACTCGCCGCAGGCGCCGGCCGGTTGCCCGAAGCCTGAAAGTCACTTCCATAGTCAGACCTTGCCGGATAAAACCATTGTGTCCTGCATGACCCACGCCCAACTGGTACAACTCGCGGTGAGATGGTTACGCCGATATCGCTGTGGCGTTGTGCTCTCCGAACAGGCATGTCTGAGTGGAGAAATGCCTGACGCAATCGGATGGAAACGCGCCTGCCATTCTGTACTAGTCGAATGCAAAATCTCGCGCTCTGATTTTCTCGCTGATCGTGAGAAGCCGTTTCGAAAAAACGCCAAGCACGGTCTCGGATGCGAAAGGTACTATCTTGCACCTGCAACGATGATCAGAAGGGAAGAGTTGCCGATTGGCTGGGGTTTACTCGAAGTGCGCAACCGATCAGTGGAAATGGTGTACCCGTCAGCGAAAGACCTGCGTAGCCAGGCGGGATTTCGTTATGAAATGAATCTCCTGTTGGCCAGCCTGCGTCGAGTGGAAGTTCGCATCGAACCACAGAGCATCACAGACTTTTTGAAGTGGAAGAATCGTATGGCCGAATATAACCGCGGCACTATGCCGGAAGGGATTACCGCTCCAGAGGAAGAATCAAACAACTTTCTGGAAGTATTGTCAGACGTGTGAGCACCCAAAGCTCTCAACCCTCTCTAATCGAACCCGCCTAAAACAAAAAAACCGGGCTGGTTAACCCGGTTCCTGTTGCGTCGAGTTGGATGCGGTTACATCCTAGCGCGGCGCGGCCAGCGCATCGATGACTCGTGGTCCGTTTTGGCCACGTGCAAACCGCCACCCTCGCGCCAGCCTGAAAGCAAAACGGAGCGAGAGATGAACGGTTGAGATATTGCAACCTCCGTACCATTGCCGTGATCTCGTATGGCACTTTATGGGTAGACGGTAAGGGATTGAATAATAACGGCATCCATCCGCAGGCCCCTCGTAACGTCTCCATTAACTATGCCAGCGGCAGAGCTGTGTTCAAACTCTTGCACAATTTAGGACGACGCCCGTACCTAGCCGCTTTCCACTGAGCCACCGCAGGCAGAAAGCATCTGCCTCTGCAAGTCTCCAAGATCGCCTATACTCCTGTCCGTGATTCCGTCAATCCACTCTGGTCGCCGAGAGAACGACGTTGGATCAAGAAGTGTTACAGGCGCACGCCGTTGGCTGATGCTGCTCCTCATGATCTGTAGCAGTGGCGCCCTCTTGTCGGAAGAGCCAGTCCGGGTGAACGTCAGACTGGTGAATGTTGCGTTTTCCGCACGGGACGATCGCGGATCTTTGGTCAACAACCTGACCCGCAACGACGTCGAGGTCTTCGAAGATGCGGTTCCGCAAAAGGTGTCATTTTTCGCCCGAAGCGTGGATGTGCCGTTAACCCTCGGCTTGATCGTTGATTTCAGCGGAAGCCAAGACCACTTCTCGAAGCAGCACGAAGAGGATCTCAAGGTTTTCCTGAACGAAATTCTCGGCCCGAAGGACCGCGTCTTCCTCATCTGTTTCGCGAACCACTTGCGACTTGTGAGCGACTATTCGTCCTCGGGAGCCGAAGTTCTCGAGCGGCTTGATCGATATCGCAAGAACGACAAACATTTTCCGGATATAGGTCCAAAAGAAGACCGTGAACTCGGGACCGCCTTTTATGACTCCATCTACTATTCAGTGACGGAGAAGTTTGTGGGCGAGAGCGGTCGTAGGGCGTTGCTTGTGTTCAGCGACGGCGAAGACAATTCCAGCTCGCACGACATGATGAGCACCATTGAAGCCGCGCAGAACGCCAATGTGCTCATATACAGCATCCGATACACGGAAAAGGAACACGGCAAACTCAACGCCCGAAACAAGTACGGCATTCGTGTGATGGACCGTATCGCGCGGGAAACAGGCGGCCAGGCGATCGACTCCGAAACAACTGAGCCTAAAGTGTATTTTCGGCAGATTGCGGAGGAGTTGCGCACTTCCTACGAAGTTGCTTACTACCCCACGAACGGTACGCCGGACGGGACATTTCGGAAAATAGCGGTTCGGCCAAAACTGCCCGGAGTAATTGTGAGATCTCGCACAGGCTACTTTGCGCGATCCAACGACTAGAGTGAAGCCTTACAGCTCCCGACGCCCTTCCATGGCTTTCAGCATCGTGATCTCATCCGCATACTCGATGTCGCTTCCCACCGGAATGCCCATCGCAATCCTTGTTACCTTCACTCCCGGACGCCGCATCTGCTGGGAAAGGTAGGTTGCCGTTGCCTCTCCTTCGACCGTCGGATTGGTCGCGATGATCAGCTCATCGACCTGACCACCATCCACACGCCGAGTCAGGTTCGCGATCCTTAACTGCTCGGGTCCCACCCCGTGAAGGGGAGATAATGATCCATGCAATACGTGATAGACCCCGTTGAAGTGTTTTGTCTTCTCGACGGCGGCAATGTTTGTGGGTTCTTCCACCACGCATACCAGTCGCTGGTTGCGTGTCGGACTGCTGCAGTACACACAGGGATCGACATCGGTGATGTTGTTGCAGATCGAACACAGCCGGAGGCTTGCTTTCACGTCCCGCACGGCGACCGCCAGTGCCTCAGCGTCGTCGTCACTCGATCGCAGGATGTGAAATGCCAGGCGCTGCGCGCTCTTTGAACCGATCCCTGGCAGCTTCTTCAATTCATCGATTAGCCGCGTCATCGGCTCAGCAAATTTCGACATGTTCCTCGCTAACTTTTAGTGAGCGCTTCCGCTTTCTCCAACCGCGGCGCTGCGTGGTTTAACAACTTCACTGTTCGTCCGGCAGTTTGTACTCGAAAGTGTAGAAATGCTTTCCGTTTGTAATCACGATCTCCATTTTGCCAGTTAAGCCCTTGAGTTGATCAGTTCCCGAATCCGGTACGACCACCACGTTCAACTCAGGCACGCCACGATTCATGATGCCCGTGTGTTCGAGCGCGAAACTTCCACTGCGGCCTTTCAGTTTGCCCATGACCTTTTCAAGCGCCACGTACCCCGCCGAACTCTTTTCTGAAGTCGTGACAGCCAGCATCTGGCCCTTACTCGTCGCTTCCAGATCGCCATGGAACTGCTTGTCGAAAGTCATCCTTCCCACACCCGAATCGTCACTCTGAGCGTCGGGCGAGCGCGGTACCATCTTCACATCAAACGACCCCTCTGCATGAGTCGACACGGCCACCTCTTTCTGAGCTTGGATTGGAAATGTTGCGCAACAAAACACTAGGGACAGCGGCAAGATCACTTTCAATTGCGAAGGAAGACTAAGATTCATCGTCGCTTATCAATCACGGAGTTTGTCACGATCACATCAATCCGCTGAGGCCCAGTCCGCCCATCATGCCGCCAAGGCTTGATTGCATCGCCTCGTCTACTTTGCGGCCGGCCTCGTTGACGGCTGCCATCACCAGGTCCTGCAACATCTCAACATCGCCAGCTTTGACAGCCTCCGGGTCAATCGTCAACTTCAAAACCTGTTTGCGGCCGTCCATTTTTACCGTCACGGTGCCGCCGCCCGAAGACGCCTCGACCACGGTCTCCTGCATCTTCTTCTGCAGGCCCTCGTACTGCTTCTTGGCCTGTGACATCAATTCCTGCAGATTGAATCCACCCATTTCAATTTCTCCAAATCCCCAACTCAAAGGGAAAAGCGAGTAGAAACCTCGTGTGAAGCTGAATGCCTTGATGGCTAATTTCTCTTCGTGTAATCGATCACCGTGCGGATCTCAGCCCCAAACTTCTCCCGCATCTTCTGCACGATTGGATCTTGTTCCGCTTTCGTTCGTCCGTTGCCGTTCGATCGCGGAGCCGCCGGCGTTGCCTGCACGGTCCCACCAGGCACAACCCTCAGTTTCACTGGACGCCCCAGTGCTCCACTGGCGGCCGCACCTGCCGCGCGCTTAGCGTCCGCGCTTACTGACATGTCAATTACAGCCGCCGAGGACGCAACCTTTACTACGACTGCGCTGCCTTCTACTTTCCACTCGCCGTTTTCAAGCATCGCGACGAGCATCGGCTGGCCGCTGAGGGCGTTCAAAACCGCGTTTCGCAAATCGTCGGATGACTTGGCTACCGCTGGGGCCGGAGCAAGAGTCGCAACGATCGTGGGCTCTGGATCCGCAACCACCACCGGAACACTCTGGGGCGCTGTTGCTGGTGCCGCCGATCCCATGACGACGGGCGCGCTACCAACTACATTCGGCACAGCCCGCGGCCCCGGAGAGGTATCCGCGGACATCTCAGGCTTGCCTTTTCGTGCCGAGTCCGCCGCGAACGGCGATACAACCGCTCCTCGCGACGCGGAATCGGCGCGCCGAGGTTCGTTTCCACCCACCACACTCGGCCGCGCCGCAGGTGTTGAGGCGGCCGCCGACGGTGCAACTCCGCTCAGCAATTCTTCCATCGGCAACAGGCGCTGTGCATGCGCCATTTTCAACAAACCCAATTCGAGATGAAATCGCTGTTCCTGCCGGTAACCCAGTTCCGCGTGCGTGCGCAACATGATCTGCAAGTGTCGCGCCAGATCTTCCTCGCTGAACAACTCTGCGACGCGTGACACGCGGGTACGCTCATCACCGGAAATCTGCAGCAGGGAAGAGTCCTTTCCCGCGATCTTCGCTACCGTTGCGTTCCGCAGAAATCGCACCAACTGGCGTGCAAAGTGCGTGGGATTATGACCTTCGTTGATCAACTCATCGACTGCACGCAAGACTTCTTCACTGGAGCTCCGAGCCACCGCCGACATTACATTTTCGAGCACGTGGGACGGCGCGGCCCCAATCAGTTGCTGCACGCCCGCAAGGGTCAAGTCGTCGGTCGAGGACGCAATCGCCTGGTCAAGAATGGACAGTGCGTCGCGCATCGAGCCGTCGCCGGCCTCAGCGAGCAGTGCTAGCGCATCCTCATCCGCCGTGATCTTCTCCCGTCCAGCCAGATCGCGTAGCTGTCCGAGGATGTCTTCAAACTTTACAGCCCGGAAGCTGAAGTGCTGACATCGCGACCGGATCGTCTGGGGTATGTCCTCGGGCGCCGTCGTGGCCAGCATGAACACCACATGTCCGGGCGGTTCTTCGAGGGTTTTCAACAGGGCATTGAAGGCAGCATCAGTGATCTGATGCGCTTCATCGAGGATGTAAACCTTAAAGCGATCCCTGGCCGGGCGGTAGCGCGTGGCTTCTCGCAACTCGCGGATTTCGTCGATCCCGCGGTTCGTTGCGGCATCAATTTCAATGACATCTACCGAGTTGCCGGCGCGAATCTCAGTGCACGACTCACAGACCCCACACGGCTCAGCCACCGGTTTATCGGATGAGCGGCAATTTAGCGCCATTGCGAGAATGCGAGCAACGGTTGTCTTTCCGATTCCACGATGCCCACTAAAGATGTACCCGTGCGCAATTCGCCCTTGCTCGATGGCGTTCTTGAGCGTGCGCGTGACGTGCTCCTGCCCAATCACGTCGGAGAAGTTCTGGGGTCGGTACTTACGGGCGAGAACCTGATAGCTCATCGGAATCTCCGATTATACAGTCGAAAACGGTGATACCGACGCCATTGCGGGACGACTTTGATCAAGCAATTCTTCCGGCAGTTTCCACCAGCGCGACCACTCACTTACGCACTGCCCTAACCTACTGAAAGTCCCGTGGGATGGTTTCTTCCCACGTCTTCGTTTTCAACGTGGCCCCGTCTTTCATCAATTCGCGAGTGTACTTGTAATAGAAATTCTTCACATCGCTCGTGACGGACAGATGCCCACGCCACGTCAGCACCCGATCTTTAAGCATGATGATCGTTTCCGCTTCACCCAGCACCGTGCACTTCTCCGGATGCGCGTCTTCCATTTCGTAGGTGAGCAGTTCATGATCTTCTTCCTTGCCCCAGGGATACGTCGACCCCATCTTGCCTCGCCACGTCACCTTGGTGGACTGGCGGCCTCCGTCGCGCAAGGAAGTCCACTCTCCAGGCCACGGAAATCCTTCTGTGTGAAGATCGGCTCTCGTTTCCGAGGGTTGTGGCTTCTCGATGCCCTGGACTGGTTCACCTTTTACAGGAACAATCGGCAGGACCACTCTCGCGCCAGATGGCCCGCCCAACTCAAGCGAAGTCGTCATGTTGTAAGGAGTTGGCCATACCATCGGCCACAGCGCATTTGACACTGCGACGCGTATTTTGTGGCCCTTCGGGAAGACCCATGTCGCAAGGTGCATCTCCACATTCAGCGGGTAGAAATTTCCCGGCTCGAGTGCCTTGGGATCGGTCATCGACTCTCGTTGGGCTCCGCTCAATCCCGCGCCAGTAATCTGCGTCGCTGTTCCGTCCGGGGCAACATCGCTCAACCGCACAAACCAATTCGCAAGCGGGGCCGATGCCGCTGCTTTTAGCAGCGCATGTGGACGCCCCATGATTGCCAAATCTTCTTTCAGGGGTTCTGAGTCGTAGACGAGGCTGAACGCATCCACGGGACGCTGGTCGCTCAAAAGCTCGCCCCACCAAAATCCAGCGCCCACCCCCACCGTCGGCACATACTTCAATGCATGTTGAGCCGTCGTGCTCTCCGAGGCAGCGAGCGTGTGATTCGCCTGAAAGAACATAGTCATCGGTTTCAAACCAGCAGGAGGCCAGGAATGTTCCGCCCGCCATTCTCCAGGAACTGTCTCAAGATTCGGGTCAGGCGGATACCAGTGACGCATGTAGATGATGAGTTTCGGATCCTTCAGCACACCCGTGTCACGACCTTTCAGCCAGTAGTCCCACCATCGCGTCGCGTCCTCGCGCCACTCAATTTGGGGACCGAAATCCGCGTCATTCGGAAACGCGTGGTTCCATGGACCAATCAGCGCTCGCACCGGAGCCTTCGTTACTTGCTCAAGCATGGCCGGAATCGAATCGCGATATCCGTCCACAAGACCGCCAATCAGAAAGGAAGGAACTTCAATGTCCTTCAACGGCCGCACAGGCTTTCGCCAGAATCCTCCATCTCTCTGATGCCTCATATACATCAGCGACCATGGCGGTGCGTCAAATCTTGGCCCGAGTACTTTATCGTCCAGCGTGTAGTCTGGCGCGCCCGTAATTCCAGGCGCCAAGTCCATGTTGAGTTCGAATTCGTCCACGTGAAACAGACCATCGACGTAGTGAACGTCATCGTGAAACAACTCGGCCGTCGCTGCTACCGCGAGAATGGCCTTCAACTCCGGCGGATGCCGCATTGCCATCTGCATGGAATTGAATCCTCCCCACGAAATGCCGAACATCCCAACGTTGCCGTTCGACCACGATTGCGTCGCCAGCCAGTGAATAACCTGTTCTCCATCCAGCTGTTCCTGTTCAGAATATTCGCGGTCCGTCGGGACGCCCTCGCTGGCTCCAAACCCGCGAATGTCGACCCGCGCGCCCACATACCCTCGCCGCGCAAAATAAGCATGCTTTGAATAATCTCCGTCGGCGGTACCGTCATCTTTGCGATACGGCAGATATTCCAGTAGTGCAGGGAACTTCTCCCCAGCCTTCGTTCCATCTGGCATGTAGAGGGTAACGGCCAGACGCACGCCATCCTTCATCGGGATCCATCCTGTTTCCATTCGAACCCCATACGTCGGAGGAGATGGCGGCGCAGCGGTGAACGCTAAGGTTGTAAGCGCGACGGTTGTAAGAAAGAGAAGATTTGCAAAATTCAAAAAGCGATGGCTCACGCCGCGGGCCTCCTGCGGGAAGCCAGTGTACGCTTCCTGGGTGTCGCGTCAGGACCAGCGGTCACACCGAAGTGAATTGCGGATCGGATAGCGAGTGCCCGGCCCGCCGCTGGGGCAGCGGCTCAGTGGGTGTTGGGGTTGGGCCGGGCAATCTTCTGGGGTCGTCCTTGTTTCTCAGTTGCATCACTTGTACAGGGACTCCCGTTTGCCAGGCTGTGATGTAGATCACGGATGTTGGTGAGGAACCTATGCTCGCGGTGGCTAGAACGCACCCCAGCTCTTGCAATTTTCTTGTGACCATCATCACTGTTTTCAGAAACGCTCTTGGTTACGCTCATTCTGGACGCACCAACCCAATTCATTTCATTTGGAGCTGCTCTTCATGGCCTACGTCATCACTGACAATTGCATCAAGGACGCGCTTTGCGTCGATGTCTGCCCGACCGACTGCATTCATCCGAAGAAAGACGAGCCCGATTTCGAGGCCGCCACGCAGATGTTTATTGATCCCGCCGGATGCATTGACTGCGGCGCTTGCGTCCCAGCCTGCACGTCGGATTCGATCTATACGCAGGAAGATCTTCCGGATGACAAGAAGCAGTTCGCAGAAGCCAACGCCGCTCATTTCGCTTAAGAACGTTTCTCTCGTGTAATCGCAGCTCAACCCCGAATGCAGAAAAATGCCCACGGTTGACCCGTGGGCATTCGATTCTCCTTAGTACGAAGCGGAACAGATCCTCAGCACACGGCCGCTTCTTCTGCTTCGTCAAATATCTTGATCGTTCGCATGCTCTTTCTGCCAAGACCGTTCATTAGTGCTTCCAGCATGCCGGCCAGCGCCTGCGGATTTTCCTCGAGTAGCCTCGACAGACTCTCACGGTGAACCGCAAGTTCGCCGACCACCGTGCATTTGCGCGTGTCTGCCTCGAACGAGCCACTTGGATGTTCCCGCCGTGCCCGCTCTCCCGGTACCCTGGCAAACGGATAGTTGAGTGACCCCGTA
>Ga0068857_100004695_pt1 | contig 11578 bp, 11 predicted proteins | sample KBSCornC72_FD_66591 | JGI IMG/M metagenome (GOLD analysis project Ga0068857, IMG submission 66591) | Corn rhizosphere microbial communities from Kellogg Biological Station, Michigan, USA - KBS Corn C7-2 | ecosystem: Host-associated > Plants > Roots > Rhizosphere > Soil ...
GGCGTTCCGTTCGAGTCGCATCCGGTCTCCGGTCCCGACCAGAAGGCGGCGTTCGAACGACGCGCGCTCGAGATCGTCGACCAGGAGGAGATCGAGCTGGTCGTGCTCGCGCGCTACATGCAGATCCTCTCCCCCGAGTTCTGCCGCAAGCTCAGCGGGAGGATCATCAACATCCACCACTCCTTCCTGCCCGGCTTCAAGGGGGCCAACCCGTACAAGCAGGCGCACGCGCGCGGGGTGAAGCTCATCGGGGCCACCGCGCACTTCGTCACCAGCGACCTCGACGAGGGGCCGATCATCGAGCAGAACGTGGTGCGGGTCGACCATTCGCGCAGCGCGCCCGAGCTCGTGTCGATCGGTCAGGACGAGGAGTCGCGCACGCTCACCCAGGCCGTCAAATGGTTCTCGGAGCACCGCGTGCTGCTCGACGGGGCACGGACGATCATCTTCAAATGACCACCCTGCTGCTGCATTCCGCTCACCGCATCGACGAGCGCGGAGAGGTTCCGGATGCCTGGGTGCTGTTCGACGGAACGACGATCGCCGCATCCGGCCTCGGTCTCGCGAGCGCACCGCATGCCGACGAGAGCATGGACCTGGGCGGCGCGCGACTCGTTCCGGGGTTCATCGACCTGCACGGTCACGGCGGCGGCGGCCACGCCTACGACAATGGGGGCGCCGAGCTGGCGGCGGCGCTCGACGCGCACCGGGTGCACGGCACGACCCGCTCGGTGATCAGCCTGGTGGCGAATCCCCTCGGCGAGCTGCGCGAGCGGCTGAGCGAGATCGCGGCCCTGACGGCAACGGATCCGTTGGTGCTGGGCGCGCACCTCGAAGGGCCCTATCTCGCGCCCGACCAGCGCGGTGCGCACAACGCCGACTTCCTGCGCGAGCCCGACCCGGAGTCGGTGGAGTCGCTGCTGGATGCCGCCGCCGGCACCCTGCGCCAGGTCACCATCGCCCCGGAGCTGCCCGGCGCCCTCGAGGCGATCGCCGAGTTCGCCGCGGCGGGCGTCACGGTCGCGATCGGCCACACCCAGGCGACCTTCGAGCAGACCCGTGACGCCTTCGACGCCGGTGCCCGGATGCTGACCCACGCCTTCAACGCGATGCCCGGCCTGCACCACCGCGCACCGGGTCCGGTGCTCGCCGCGCTCGAGGATTCGCGTGTCACGCTGGAACTGATCCTCGACGGTCACCACGTGCATCCGGGGGTGGCAGCCCTGTTGTTCGACGAGGCGCCCGGCCGTGTCGCGCTGATCACCGATGCCATGGCGGCGGCCGCCGCGGCCGATGGCGACTACCGGCTCGGCTCGCTCAACGTCTCGGTGCGCGACGGGCTCGCCGTGCTCTCGGGCACCTCCACCATCGCCGGCTCGACCCTCACGCAGGATGCCGCGCTGCACCTCGCCCTGTCGGAGGTCGGGCTGGAGCCGTCGGTGGCCGTCGCGGCCCTGACCGCCGCTCCCGCCCGCGCCCTCGGACTGGGCGACCGCCTCGGCCTGCTCGAACCAGGCTACGCCGCCGACGCGGTCGCTCTTACCGACGATGGCACCGTCACGCGAGTGTGGGCAGACGGCCGCCGACTGGTCTGAGTCGAGCCCTCGGCCGCGCTGCCCAGCCCTTCCCGATTGCACAGCCTTCCCGATTGCCAGCCCTTCCCGACTGCGCGCTCGGCGCCGCTTCTCCCGGGAGTTGCGTTCTTCCCTACCCTCACCCCGGCGGCGCTCCCGTTGTGTCGCCGTTGCGGGCCGGTCGGGACGACGTGCACCACAACGGCGACAGAACGGGAACGAACCCGAGATGGTTCGCCGCCCAGCGCGGCGCCTCAGCGCTCGAAGTCGAGCCGGTTGTCCCAGGCGAAGCGGTAGTAGTCGGCGTACTGCAGCTGCGAGGCCGCAGCCTCGTCGACGATGACGGTCACCAGGGGATGCAGCTGGATCGCCGATCCGGGCAGTGACGACGACACCGGCCCCTCGACCGCGCCCGCGATCGCCGACGCCTTGGCCTCGCCGAAGGCGAACAGCAGCAGGTGTCGCGCCCGCAGGATCGTACCCAGGCCCTGGGTGAGGCAGTGCCGCGGCACCTCGTCGAGCGAGGAGAAGAAGCGCGCGTTGTCGAGCCGGGTCTGCTCGGTCAGGGTCTTGACCCGGGTCGCCGAGGCGAGCGACGAGCCCGGCTCGTTGAAACCGATGTGGCCGGTGCGTCCGATGCCGAGCACCTGCAGGTCGACGCCGCCCGCGGCCGCGATGGCCGCCTCGTAGCGCTCGCCGGCGCCCTCGACCGGGCCACCGTCGTCCCCCGGCACGTGCACGAGGCCGGGGGTCAACCCGAGCGGCTCGACGACTTCGCGGCTGATGACCGCGCGGTAGCTCTCGGGGTGTCCGGGCGGCAGCCCGATGTACTCGTCGAGCGCGAAGCCGCGAACGCGCGAGAGGTCGAGGGATCGCGCCGCGAGCGCGTGCCAGAGCGGCAGCGGCGTGGATCCGGTGGCCAGGCCCAGCACAGCATCCGGCTTGGCCGCCACCAGTCGGGCCACGAACTCCGCGCCGAGCTCGCCCGCCTCCTCGCGCGACTCGAGGATCACGACCTCGGCCATCAGCAGCCCTCACCCATCAGACCAGATCCGGTTCGATCGAGTTGGCGAGATCACCGAGCAGGGCCGCGCCCACCGAGGCGACCGGTCCGGCCGGAGCCAGGCCGACCCGCGACGGCAGCTCGAGCGACGCCAGGAACTCCGACTGCGCCGACCAGGCCGCGAGCACCTCGCGGATCGCCTCGAGCAGGGGTGCGCCCAGAGAGGTGATGCCTCCGCCGATCACGACGTCGTCCACGTCGACAGTGAGGACGAGTACGCGAACGGCGGAGGCAACATTGTCGATGAAGCGCTGACGCACTTCGATCGCGAGGGCGTCGCCGGCAGCGGCAGCCTCGAAGAGGTCCTGAACGGGACGGGGATGCTCGGTGGGCCACTGCCGCGCGACCGCGGACCCCGACGCGAGCAGCTCGAGGCAGCCGCGCTGCCCGCAACTGCAGAGTTCGCCGGCCGGGTCGACCGGGATGTGCCCGATCTCGCCCGCAGTCCCGCGCGAGCCGCGCCACAGGCGGCCACCGAGCACGAGGCCCGCCGCCAGCCCGGTCCCGAGGTTGAGGTAAGCCATCGATCGGTCCGGCCCATGCCCGAGCAGGTGGAACGCGCCGAGCGCGGCAACGTTCACGTCGTTCTCGAGCCGCAGCCGCACGCCGAGCCGCGCGGCCAGCTCGTCCCCGAGAGCCAGGCCGTCGAGTCCGAGGTTCACGGCGTGGGCGACGCGACCGGATGCCGGATCCACCGCACCGGGAACGCCGACGCCGATCGCCCCGAACGCCGCGGGCGACGTGCCCAGCCGGTCGGCGAGGCCGGTGACAGCAGCCACCGTGGACGCGATGACGGCGTCCCCTCCGAACCCGGTCGCGACGCGCACCTCGTCGATCACCCGGCCCGCGTCGTCGATCGCGACGGCTTCGGTCTTGGTGCCCCCGATGTCCACGCCGACCCTCACGAGCGCACCCCCGGTACCGAGACGCGCGTCAACCACTGGAGCAGCGCCTGCCCGACGTGCCGCGATGCCCCGAAGGTCGCGACGTCGGCGTAGCGGCGGTCGGCGGCCGGCCAGCCCATGTCGACCACGAGCGTGCGGGGATCGCGCGCCCGAGCCGCGTCGATCACCTCGCGCGTCCATGCGCGGCGATGGTTGTCGCGGCCGATCACGACCAGCTGCGCGTCGCCGCCGGGCAGAGGATCGCCCTCGCGCAGCACGACGACGGGAGCGCCCGCAGCCGCCGCTCCCCAGGGCGCGGGGCCGACCGCGATGTTGGCCGCCGTGTCGAGTTGCACGAGCGTTCGCGCGCCCTCGACCGGCGGCGCCGCCGGCGAGACGTCGAACGCCGAAACGGTGCGGTCGAGCTCGAACACCGGCTCGGGGTCGGGGCGCCGGGCCGCACCCGCCACTGCAGCGGCACCCTCCGCCCCGAGTGCCGCCACCCGCGACAGCGCATCGGCGAGCCGCGTCGGGTCGAGGCGCCCGTCCGACACCGCGGCCGCGATCGCGGCCTCGATCTCGCCGAGCTGGGCGTCGGTGTTCGCGGTGCCGATGCAGAGCAGGTCGCAGCCCGCCGCGAGCGCGCGGACAGCGGCATCCGGAATCCCGGTGGTGCCGCTCGCGCCCTTCATGTCGAGTGCATCGCTGATGATCACCCCGGTGAAGCGGATCTCGCCGCGCAGCAGCTCGCCGAGGATCCGGGTCGAGAAGGTCGCCGGCACGTGGTCGAGCTGGGGTAGCAGGATGTGCGAGGTCATGATCGTCCGGGTCCCGGCTTCGATCGCGGCCTCGAAGGGCACGAGTTCGCGTTCGCGGAGCACGGCCAGCGGCAAGTCCACCACCGGGAGCGCGAGGTGGGAGTCGGCCGTCGTGTCGCCATGCCCGGGGAAGTGCTTCGTGCTTGCCGCGACGCCGGTCGACTGGAGTCCGTCGATCCACGCGGCCGTGTGCCGGGCGACCAGGCCAGGATCGGCCCCGAAGCTGCGCGTGCCGATCACCGGGTTGTCGTCCGAGGAGTTGATGTCGGCATCCGGCCCGAAGTCCACGGTGACGCCGACCGACCGCAGCTGCACGCCGACCCGCTCCGCCACCGCGCGGGTGAGCGCGGGGTCGTCGAGCCGGCCGAGGACCGCGGCGCCCGGGTACGGCGACCCGACGTGCTGGAACAGGCGCGTCACGTCCCCGCCCTCTTCGTCGATCGCGATGACGGCGTGCGGATTGGCCGCACGGATGGCATCGGTCAGGCCCCGCAGCTGCTCGGTCGAGGCGACGTTGGTCGCGAACAGGCACACGCCCGCCAGGCCGTTCGACAGCCGCACGCGGAGCCATTCCGGCAACTCGGTGCCCTCGAAACCGGGCAGCAGCGTGCCGGCGGCGGACAGCGCGGTGCTCATCCCTTCACCGCCCCGCCGACCAGTCCGCTGGTCATGCGGCCCTGCACCAGCAGGAAGAAGATGATGACCGGGATGGCCACCAGCGTCGAGGCGGCCATCACCTGCCCCCAATCGATCGCCTTGCTGGCACTGGCCTGGATGAAGCCGCGCAACCACAGCGGAAGCGTCTGCGACGACTGATCCTGCAGCACGACGAGCGCGACCGTGAACTCGTTCCACGACTGCAGGAACGCGTACACCCCCGACGCGACCAGGCCCGGCGCCAGCAGCGGGAAGGTGATCCGCAGGAAGGCCTGGGTGCGGCTGAGGCCGTCGACCATGGCGGCCTCTTCGAGGTCGGCGGGGATGCCGGCGACGAAGCCGCGCAGCATCCAGATCGTGAACGGCACGACGGCCGCGATGTACAGGATGCTGATGCCGAGCACCGAGTTCAGCAGGTTCACCGACGACATCAGCTTGTACTGCGCGATGAACAGGCCCTCGGCCGGCAGCATCTGCACGAACAGGATCGCCAGCACGAAGCCCGTGCGGCCGCGGAACCGAAATCGGCTGATCGCCACCGCCGCGAGGAACGCGAACAGCAGGCAGACCGCGACCACGACCAGCGCGATCACGACGCTCATGCCGAGTGCCGGCAGGAACGATCCGCCCTGGAACACGCTGGCGAAGTTGTCGAAGCTGCCACCGAGCGGGAAGAAGCTCGGCGAGTTCGAGGTGAGCACGACGTTCGACAGCAGCGACGAGTTGAGCATCCAGTACACCGGGAAGAACCACACGAGCGCGACGACGACGCCGACGAGTGAGAGCGCGATTCGTGCGGGGCGCGCGCGCTTCATGCCGCATCCTCCTTGAGCATCGACCGCACGTAGAACCCGCTCAACGCGATGGTCAGGATGAGCACGAAGATCGAGACCGCCGACGCGGTCCCGAAGTCGCTGGATCCCGCCCCGAGTTGGAAGATGTATGTGCCGAGCAGGTTGGTCTCGCTGGCGATCGAGCCGGAATCCTGGAGCACCTTGATCTGCGTGAAGACCCGCAGATCCCAGATGATCTGCAGCAGCAGCACGATCGAGATCACCGGCCGGATGATCGGCACGGTGATGCGCCAGAATCGCTGGCTCGGCCGGGCGCCGTCCATCTGCGCGGCCTCGAGCACCTCCTCGGGCACCTGCGTCAACCCGGCGAAGATCGAGAACGCGACGAACGGCACGCTCATCCAGACGACGATGATGGCGGCCACGCTGAAGAAGCTCAGCGGATTCTGCAGCCAGTTGTGCTGCTGGAAGGGCAGACCCATGGCGCTGAGCACCCAGTTGACGACGCCGCGGTGCCAGTCGAACAACCAGGTCCAGACCGTCATGGCCGCGACGACCGGCATCGCCCAAGCCAGCAGCAGGGCGATCTGCAGCATGATCCGGATCGCGGCGGGCACCGCTCGCATCAGCAGTGCCAGCAGGGTCCCGATCAGCATCGTGACGGCGGCGCACGCGAAGCAGAAGAGCAGGGACCGACCGACGACCGTCCAGAGGTACGGGTCGGTGGCGAGCCGGATGTAGTTGCCCAGTCCGACGAAGGGTGCGGGCTGACCGAACTGCTGCGCGAGCCCGAACTGCTGCAGCGAGGTGATCAGCTGCCAGACCAGCGGGTAGCCCATGGCGAGGGCCAGCACGACGACGGTCGGGATGAGCAGCGCGTAGGGCGCGAACGAGCGGCGACGACGCGGCACGTTGAGGCGGATGTTGGTGGCGGTCATGCGGTCCTCCTTTCCAATCGAGATGATGTGGGGCGCGATGCCCCGCGGCGACCGCGCCCCACTGTGGTGATCCGGTGGTGCTGACTACTTGCTGTTCAGCAGCGGCGTGATCTTGGCGTTGTACTCCTTGGCCAGGGCCTCGAGGTCGGTCGCCGTGCCGATCTTGCTGAAGAACTCCTCGAGCACGTTCGCCGACTCGACGGATGCCCATCCCGGCGCCGCCGGCGTCAGCTTGGAGTTCTCGGCCGAGTCGATCAACGCGCTGGCGAACTCGTCGTTGCCGAGCGCCGAGACGTCATCCGAGTTGGCCGGGCCGAGGCCGTTCTGACCGAGCATGGTCTGGTAGGTCTTGCCGAAGATGATCTTCAGCAGGGTCTTGGCCAGACCGGGGTTCTTGCTCTTGGCCGAGATGCCGATGTTCGAGCCGCCGGCGAAGACCGGGGCCGGCTTGCCGTCGTTGCCCGGCAGCGGGAAGACGCCGAAGATCTTGTCATCCCAGGTGCGGGTGACCTTGTTGTCAGCACCGGTGCCCTTGGTGCCGATCGACCAGTGCGCCCATCCCGGAGCCATGATCGTGGCGGCCGAGAGCGAGACCGGCGTGACCGGGTCCGAAGCGGTTGCCCCGGGGATCGCGTCGTCGTCGTTCAGGTAGATGTACTGGTTGCTGTCCTTGGCGTCGTTCGGCGCCTTGGAGGCGTTCTGGTAGATCGCCTGAAGCTGCTTCAGCCCCTCCATGGTCTTCGGGTCGTCGAGCGTCGCGGTCCACTTGCCACCGGACTCCTTGGCGATGTTGCCGCCGTTGGCGAAGATCCACGAGATGCCGTCACGCCAGTCCTGCCCACCGAGGTACAGGCCCGAGAAGTTCGGGATGTTGTCGGGGTTCGTCTTGGCGATGGTCGCGACATCCGTGTTGAACTCGTCGAGGGTCTTCGGCACCGAGGTGATGCCGGCCTTGGCCCAGACGTCCTTGCGGTAGAACACATAGCGCGAACCGAAGTAGTACGGCAGCGTGTAGTTCTTGCCGCCGACCTTGCCGGCGTCGACGAAGCTCTGGAGCAGCTTGCTGCCGCCCAGCTCCTGGTACATGTCGCTGATGTCGAGGAACGCGCCGACGTTGGTGAAGGTGGGCGACTGGGTGTTGCCCATCTCGGTCACGTCGGGCGTGTTGTTCTTGTCGGGCAGCGCGGTCGTCAGCTTGGTGACGATGTCGCTCCAGTCCTGCTGCTCGATCTTGAGCGTGCCCTTGGTCTCTTTGTGGAACTCGCTGACCAGGTACTGGCGCAGCTTGTCGGGCGTGTCGCCGCCCACGAGCCAGAGCGTGATGGTCTTGCCCTTGCCGTCGGTGCTGGCGCCGGTGCCTGCGGATGTTCCGCCGCCGGTGCTGCAACCCGCGAGCACGAGAGCGGACGCGAGTGCGACAGCGGTTGCGACTGCGATCTTTCTCTTCATGGGGTGATTCCTTCTGTGCATTGAGGGAAACGGAGCGCTGGAGTGCGCGCCGCGTGGTCCGGGGCCCCGCTGTCGACTACGACACCCCGAGTCGCCCGGACAGGACCATGGCGGCAGCGCCGCGCATCACGATGTCCTGACCGAGACTGGTCATCCGCAGGTTCAGATCGCCGTGGAATTCGGCCATCGTCCGACTGCGGAGGGTCTCGATGGCGGCCTCGGCGAGAGGGCCATCGAGAAGTTCAACGGGACCGCTCAGCACGATCTCGGCGAGATCCAGAGCGCCGACGACCGGGGCGAGCGCGATGCCGAGCCGCTCGCCGGCGCGGCGCAGGATCTCGGCGCGCTCGGCTGCTCCCTCGGCGCTGTCCTCCGTCGCCGAGAGCGCGGCATCCAATCGCGGGGCGGCGAGCCAGGTCTCGAGGCAGCCCACCTTGCCGCACGCGCAGGCGGCGCCACCGTCGGTGCCCACGACGACGTGCCCGATCTCGCCCGCGGCGAATCGGCTGCCGAAAAGCGCAGTGCCCCCGATGATCAAGCCGGCACCGACGCCGTGGCCGACCTTGATGAGCATCATGTCGCTCAGCGCGGCGCCGAAGCTGTGCTCGGCCAGCGCGGCCGCGTTGGCGTCGTTCGCGACGATGACCGGCATCCCGGTGGCCGCGGCCAGGGCCTCTTGCAGCGGTTCGCCCGCGCCGTTCGACGGCCACCCGAGGTTCGGCGCCCGCAGCACGGTCCCCGCCAGGTCGACGATGCCGGGTGAGCCCACTCCGATCCCCAGGAGGGGCAGGGATGCCGCCGCCACGAGGCGCTGGGTGAGCTCGACGACTTTCGCGGTCGCGTCCGCACCGGTGGCCCCATCGAGCGGAACCTCCGCCCGCTCGAGGACGACGCCGTCGAGATCGAGGATCGCGCCGCGGAACACCGCGTAGTCGCTGAGGTCGATGCCGATGATCTGGAAGCCGCCGCGGTTGAGATCCAGCATCGTGGCCGGCTTGCCCGGGCGCGACCCGTCGCGCTGACCCACCTCGACGATGAGGTTCTCGTCCATCAGGTCGGCGACCAGGTCGGAGATCGTGACGCGGGTCAGTCCGGTCGAGCGGGCTAGGTCGGCCCGACTCAGGGTTCCCGAGCGGTAGAGCGTCTGCAGGACGAGCGAGCGATTGTGGCCGCGGGCGTGCTCGGGCAGCGACTTCGCGCTGGGGCGCAGCAGGCGTCCACTGGCGAACGAACCGAGCTCCGATGCCGACATGTTTGTTAGTACACCGTACGAACAAACTTTGCGCAAGGTTTGGAAGGCAGGTTTACATACCTGTTACCAATCCACGCCGGATACGCCGCCCGGCTGTTCGCTGTGCGCGAGATGGCCGACTGGGCGTGACGCGTCGCGATACGGTCGGTTTCAAGTTGAGTCGCACCGACTCAAGTTCCCGAATCCAGGAGGACTCAATGGCCATTTCTACTCCCCGGCTCATGCCGATGGACGTCTACCGCGACGCCGACAACTACGTGCTGAATGCCGATCTGCCGGGCATCGACCCGCAGAGCGTCGATGTGGACGTCGACGGTCAACTGCTCAGCATCCGCGCCGAGCGGACCACTCCCGCCCAGGATGGCGTGCGCTGGATCGCCCGCGAGCGCTCGGCAGGCAGCTACCTGCGCCGGTTCACCCTCGGCCAGGGCATCGACACCGCCCACATCTCCGCGAGCTACGACAACGGCGTGCTGAGCGTCGTGCTCCCGGTCAGCGAGAAGGCCAAGCCGCGCAAGGTCGAGGTGCAGACCTCGCACCCCGTCGCGAGCGAGTCCGCTGACTCACAGCCCGAGGCGGAGAACATCGCCGCCTGAGGTGGTCACGAAGAACGGGCCGGGACGCGTCGTCCCGGCCCGTTCTCGCGTCTTCGGTAGCGTTGTTGCCATGACCCGGAACGCCGCGTGACGCGCGGGATCGACGAGCCCGACGCCCGCGGCCGCATGGGGCTGCACCTCACCGGACTCGACCTCGACCGCAATCCGGATGTCGTGGTGCGCGAGGTCGAGCTGCTCGCCTCGAACTGGCACGTGCTGCGCACCACCCGCTTCGACGAGCGCGGCCCCGACGGCACCTGGATCGCCAAGCGCGCCGAGACCTACGACCGCGGCAACGGCGCCACGATCCTGCTCTACGACCTGGCGCGGCGCACCGTGCTGCTCACCCGGCAGTTCCGCTACGCCGTCTACGTCAACGACCATCCCGACGGGATGCTGCTCGAGACCGCCGCCGGCCTGCTCGACGCGGATGACGCCGAGACCGCCATCCGTCGTGAGGCCATCGAGGAGACCGGCCACGAGCTCGGAGCCGTCGAGCACGTGTTCGACGCGTACATGAGCCCCGGATCGGTGACCGAGCGTGTGCACTTCTTCGCCGCGCCGTACGACGCGACCACCCGCCGGAGCGCCGGCGGCGGGCTCGCCGACGAGGGCGAGCACATCGAACTCGTCGAACTCGACATCGACAAGGCCGTCGCGGCCATCGGCACCGGCATCGTCGACGGTAAGACGATCATGCTGCTGCAGTGGGCGGTGCTGAGCGGGCCGTTCCGCTCTGGCGACCGACCCTAGAAGAGGTCCGAGGCCCGGACGCGATACCTCACGTCAGCCGCCTCCCTGAGAGTGAACCACCTCACCGGCTGTGGAAACAACGGCCGCAAGATCGTCGACTCGAGCACGGAGACCATGTTCGCGTCCGACCAGCGCAGGAACACCGCAAGCGATCGGCGAGTGAAGGCGACGCTCACCAGCCACGCGAGCGTTCCGAGCGGGATCACGATCCAGAGCAGAAGTCCTCGGAGGGTCAGCAATATCACCCACGCAACCGGGCTGGCGCTCCGAGTGCTCACGACCGTTCCCTCGGATCAAGCGGCCGTTATGCGAGCTTGGCCTGCAGCGCCTCGTCGAGCGAGGCCAGGAACTCCTCGGTCGTCTGCCACGGCTGGTCGGGGCCGACGAGGGCCGCGAGGTCCTTGGTCATCTTGCCGCTCTCGACGGTCTCGATGACGACCTCTTCGAGGGCGGTGGCGAAATCGATGAGGGCCTGGTTGTCATCCAGCTTGCCGCGGTGCTGCAAGCCGCGGGTCCAGGCGTAGATCGAGGCGATCGGGTTCGTCGAGGTCGGCTTGCCCTGCTGGTACTGGCGGTAGTGCCGGGTGACGGTGCCGTGCGCGGCCTCCGCCTCGACGATCTTGCCGTCGGGGGTGGTGAGCACCGAGGTCATCAGGCCCAGCGATCCGAAGCCCTGGGCAACGGTGTCGCTCTGCACGTCGCCGTCGTAGTTCTTGGTGGCCCAGACGTAGCCGCCCTCCCACTTGAGCGCCGAGGCGACCATGTCGTCGATGAGGCGGTGCTCGTAGGTCAGGCCGGCC
>Ga0068857_100004698_pt1 | contig 11576 bp, 10 predicted proteins | sample KBSCornC72_FD_66591 | JGI IMG/M metagenome (GOLD analysis project Ga0068857, IMG submission 66591) | Corn rhizosphere microbial communities from Kellogg Biological Station, Michigan, USA - KBS Corn C7-2 | ecosystem: Host-associated > Plants > Roots > Rhizosphere > Soil ...
ACCTTGTCGAACGGACGGGTCTTGTAGCCGTTGGCAGCCTTCACCGTGTTGCCGTGCATCGGATCGGAACACCAGACGACGGTGCGGCCCGCCTTGCGAACGGTCTCGATAACGCGCGGCAGATGTTCCTTCACCTTGTCCGAGCCAAAGCGGCAGATCAGCGTGATACGGCCGGCTTCGTCGGTGGGGTTGAGACGGTCGAGCAGACGCAGCAGGTCGTCGCCGGTAAGCGAGGGACCGCATTTGATGCCGATGGGATTCTTGATGCCGGCGAAATATTCGACGTGAGCGCCGTCCGGCTGGCGGGTGCGGTCGCCGATCCACAGCATGTGACCGGAGGTCGCGTACCAGTCGTTGGTGATCGAGTCGCGGCGGGTGAGTGCCTCCTCGTAGCCGAGCAGCAGGGCCTCGTGGCTGGTGTAGAAACGCGTCTCACGCAGCGACGGAGTATTGTCCGGGGTGAGCCCCAGCGCCCGCATGAAGTCGATGGCGTCGTCGATCTTGCGGGCGACCTCCTCGAAGCGGGTGTTGGCGTTGCTGTCCTTCATGAAGCCCATCGTCCATTCGTGGACACGGGCGAGATTGGCATAGCCGCCGGAGGCGAAGGCACGCAGCAGGTTCAGCGTCGCCGCCGACTGGCGGTAGGCGAGCAGCAGCCGCTCCGGATCAGGGACGCGGGCCCCCTCGGTGAAGCCGATGTCGTTGACGATATCGCCGCGATAGGACGGCAGCGTCACGCCGTCGATCGTCTCGGTATCGGACGAACGCGGCTTGGCGAACTGGCCGGCGATGCGGCCGACCTTCAGCACCGGCTTGCCTGCACCGTGCGTCAAAACGATCGCCATCTGCAGGAAGACGCGGAAGAAATCGCGAATGTGGTCGGCGCCGTGCTCGGCAAAGCTCTCGGCACAGTCGCCGCCCTGCAGCAAAAAGGCATCGCCGCGGGCGACTTCGGCCAGTTGCGACCTGAGCTCCCTCGCTTCGCCGGCAAAGACCAGCGGGGGGAAGGTCGAAAGCTGCTTTTCGGCCGCGGCAAGCTTGCCGGCGTCAGGATAGACCGGCACCTGCGAGATCGGCATTTGCCGCCAGCTATCGGGTGTCCAGGTGCTCATCTCAGGTACTCGCGAACGGATGGTGGCGCGGTCTAGCGCCTCCACCGATTGCGGTCAAACCTTGTGGCCGCCGCGGTACCGGTAACTGGGCGCCTTGAAGGTCACCAATTCCTCGCCAGCCGTGGGGTGCATGGCCATAGCCCGATCGAAATCGGCCTTGGTGGCGCCCATGCCCATGGCGACGGCGGCCATCTGGATCATTTCGGCGGCGCCCGGGCCAAGAATGTGGACGCCCAACACCCTGCCGCCATCGGGCTGGGTAATGAGTTTCAGCATCATGCGCTGCATCTTGGTGGTGAGCGTGTTGATCATCGGCCGGAAGCGGGTGAGGTAGACGTCGATGTTACCGTGGGTGGCTGCCTCCGCTTCGGTGAGCCCGATGGTCGAGACCTCGGGTTCGGCAAAGACGGCCGTACCGATCAGGGAATGGTCGACGGCAAGCGGGTTGTTGTTGAACACCGTCTCGGCGAAGTACCAGCCCTCGCGAATGGCGACAGGGGTCAGTTCCATGCGGCCGGTGACGTCCCCGACGGCATAGATCGACGGCACCGCGGTCTGCGAGAATTCATCGACCTCGATTGCGCCGTTGCTGGTGAGCTTCACGCCGGCCTCTTCAAGGCCGATGCCGCGCGTATTGGCACGGCGGCCGGTCGCAAACATCACGCCGCCAAAGGGCGCATCGACGCCGTCGGAGAAGTGGGCCAGCACCTCCTCGCCGCGCTTTTCGAGCCGCTTGATGGTGGTTTCGTAGATGAATTTGACGCCGCGTTCCTGCATGCCGGCCTCGAGGCCGGTGCGAAGGTCATCGTCGAAGCCGCGCAGGATCCGGCGACCGCGATAGATCACAGTGGTATCGACCCCGAGGCCCGCGAAGATCGTCGCGAACTCGAGTGCGACGTAGCCCCCGCCTTCGATGAGGATCGAGTGTGGAAGCCTTTCGAGGTGGAACGCCTCGTTCGAGGTGAACCCGAACTCCTGGCCCGGAACATCCGGCAGGTAGGGATGACCGCCAGTGGCCACGAGAAGATATTTCGCGCTGAGTTCGCGGCCGCCGCTAAGCTTGACCCCATTGGGGCCGGTGAGGACGGCGCGGTCGCGGATGATCTCGACTTTGGCGCCCTCAAGGCCGGAAACATAAGCCTTTTCCAGGCGAGCGATTTCCTTGTCCTTGTTGCGGACCAGGGTCGGCCAGTCGAATTCGGCCGTGGTGGTCCAGCCATACGAGCCGGCGATCTCGAACATGTCGGAAAAGCGGCTGGCATAGACGAAGAGCTTTTTGGGCACACAGCCGCGGATCACGCAGGTGCCGCCGATGCGGTCCTCTTCGATGATGGCAACCTTGGCGCCAAGGTTGCCCGCGACGCGAGCGGCGCGGACACCGCCAGACCCCGCGCCAATGACGATCAGATCGTAGTCGTGAGCCATGAGGCCCTTCGCCTACGCAAAAAAAGAACCCCGCACAAGGCGGGGTCCGGAAAGTCTGAACTGGGCGTCGGCTTAGAGCTTGTAGCCCTCGGCCTTGAGCTCGGCGCGCACCTTGGAGACGAACTCGGTGCCGAAATTGTAGGTGAAGACCTTCATGACGCCCTGGATGCCCTTGTTGATGTCGAGGGCGGAGCCTGCGAGCTTCTGGCCGGCCGGGGTCGAATAGAAGTCGACGTATTGCTTCAGCTCGTCGGGGGTGAAGGTGGTGGCGTAGACGCGGGCGAACTGGTTGTAGAGGTCGTCGCTCTTGGTCTTGTACTGATCGAGGATCTTGCCGATGGCGGCATCGATCTTGTCGGTGATGTCGGGGTTCGACTGGCTCAGCAGCTTGCTCGTCTGGGCCGCGGTCTGGGCGAGAACGGCCTCGTAAATCTGCGCCTTGTTGGTGAGATCGACGTATTTGCGCGCAAGCGCCAGCGTCTCCGGCGCGATCTCCTGCGAGAGCGCGGGCGCGGCGGCGCCAACCGCCATCGCCAGGGCCAGCACGGCCATGGCTGCCCATTTGGTCAGGCGCGACAGGTTCATAGTCATGGTCTCCAATAACCCCCGGTTGGTGACGTTCCTCGTCACGCGTCGATCGTTTCCACGCCGCCAGGACCGGCGACGTAGGCGCGCTGGCAAAGCCTCAAGAAGAGCCCGTGCTCGACCACTCCCGGCACCTCGTGCAGGTCGGTCGAAAGCGCTTCTGGATTGGAAATGCGGCCAAAAAAAGCATCGAGGATCAGGTGGCCGCCGTCGGTCACGAGCGGGTCCCCGGACGGCGTCAGCCGCAGCTTTACCCCGCCTTCTGCGCTGTGGCGCGAGGCGACCTGTTCGACTTCGCGGGTCGTCGCACGCAGGCCGAACGGGTTAACCTCGATCGACAGCGGGAAGCGTCCCAGCGCCGGGACGAGCTTGCCCCGGTCGGCGATGACCACCATCCGGGCGCTCGCGGCAGCGACGATCTTCTCGCGCAGCAGAGCGCCGCCGGCGCCCTTGATCAGGCGGAGTTTGGGATCGATCTCGTCCGCGCCGTCGATCGTGAGGTCGAGCTGGGGCGTCTCATCCAGCGTCGTCAACGGGATGCCGAGGGATCGCGCCTGGGCGGCCGTGGCCTCCGAGGTGGGAACGCAGACAATTTCGAGACCGTCGCGGACGCGTCTACCCACCAGATCGACCAGATGCCGGGCTGTTGACCCTGTTCCCAGGCCGAGGCGCATCCCGGGGCGAATCTCGGCCAGCGCCGCCGTCGCTGCCGCAAGTTTGAGATCGTCGCTCACCGGGCCTCCCTCGTCGCGGCGGTGCTAGAAGAGGGCCGAAACCCTGTCAACAGCGCGCGCTTGCCTTCTCGATGAACAAGAAATGTCGCTTTGCCGCAACACCCAAGCGACTTGCGCAATCCAGTTGGCTCAAATCCCGCGGAGCGACACTTCCGGGAAATACGCAATTTAGCTAAGCAACTCTGTACGATCCGCTGGGAGTTCCTCGCTCCCGCGTCGCTCAGAGGCAAGATATGAATCGACGTCAACTGCTACTTTCCGCGCTCGGCGCGGCTGCCATCACCGTCACCGGCGCGGCCCCGGCGATGGCCAAGCTCTACTACAACCCCGACACCAATATGTGGGAGGAGCAGACCGCTCCGACGCCGCATGGGCACGGACACTACACGCCGATCCCGCGGGCCGTCGTACCGTTCCAAGGCAAGTACAAGGCCGGTACGATCGTCGTCGAAACGGGCGAACGGCGCCTGTATTTCGTGCTGCCCGGCGGCCAGGCCGTCAAATACGGTATCGGCGTCGGCCGCGACGGCTTCCGCTGGTCCGGCCAGCACACCATCACCCGCAAGGCCGAATGGCCCGGCTGGACGCCGCCGGCCGAGATGCGCAAGCGCGTTCCGGATCTGCCGGCCTACATGCCCGGCGGTCCCGACAACCCGCTGGGTGCTCGCGCGCTCTATATCGGCGCCACGCTCTACCGCCTGCACGGCACCTCGGAGCCCTGGACCATCGGTCAGGCCGTGTCGTCTGGCTGCATTCGCCTCACCAACGAGGACATCATCGATCTTTACGATCGCGTGAGGGTCGGCTCGCTGGTGGTCGTTCACCAATAACGGCAAAGCCGAGGGGGCTCGGCCTGAAAGGGCCGGTTCTTCGGAACCGGCCTTTTTGTTTGCCCAAGTGATGGCTATCCTAAGACCATGACTTTGCTCTTTGCACAGCGCGACATCGCCCCCGCCGGTCTGGCCCAGCCCCTGATCGACCGCTATGGGCGGAAGATCGATTACCTCCGGATCAGCGTCACCGACCGCTGCGACTTCCGCTGCGTCTACTGCATGTCCGAACATATGGAGTTCCTACCCAAGTCGGAGGTGCTGAGCTTCGAGGAGGTCGTCCAGATCGCCTCGGCGTTCATCGCGCGCGGAACACGCAAGATCAGGCTGACCGGGGGAGAGCCGCTGGTGCGGCGAGACATCATCCAGCTGGTCGAGCGGCTGGGGTCCCTGATCGGACACGGGCTCGAGGAACTGACGCTGACCACCAATGGCAGCCAGTTGCGACGCTATGCCGACCGCCTGGCAGGGGCCGGGGTGAAGCGGATCAATGTCTCGCTCGACACCCTGAATGAGGTGCGGTTCCGCGAGATCACGCGACGCGGCCGGATCGCCGACGTGCTCGACGGCATCGACGCCGCCGCGGAGGCAGGACTCAAGATCAAGCTCAATATGGTCGCGATGCGCGGCGTCAACGACGACGAGATCGAACCGATGATGGCCTTTGCCCATGGTCGCGGCTTTGGCCTGACGCTGATCGAAGGCATGCCGCTGGGCGAGGTCGGGCTTGATCGGGTGGAGAGCTACCTGCCGCTCAGGGAGATGCGCGAGCGCCTGGCGGCAAAGTACACGTTGGAGCCAACGGAGCATCGCACCGGCGGACCCGCTCGGTACGATTGGGTGAAGGAAACCAATGGCTTGCTCGGCTTTATTACGCCGATGAGTCACAATTTCTGCGAGAGCTGCAACCGGGTCCGGCTCACCGCGACCGGCCAGTTGTTCATGTGCCTGGGCCAGGAGGACATGGTGGATCTGCGCGAGGTGCTGCGCAGTGAGGGGCCGGCCGCGCTCAATGCGGCGCTCGATCGCGCCATGATGCTCAAGCCCAAGGGCCACGACTTCGTCCTTGATCGCGACCATGCCCGCCCTGCCCTCAGCCGGCACATGAGTGTCACGGGCGGCTGATCCGCAGAGTGGAACAGGACTCCGACGACAGCCTCCGCGAGGCGGTCCGCCTGTGGACCCTATCGGACATCGAGGACGTGGCAGACACAGCGACGAGTGTCGTTCGCCGTGCCCAGCGGACAGACGGCTCACTGGTCGCTCTTAAGATCCTCAAGCCCTACGGCGCCGACGAGATCCTGGGCGCACGATTGATGCAATGGTGGGACGGTGACGGTGCCGCGAGGATCATCGGCATTGAGGGCAGGAAGATCCTGATGGAGTGGCTCGATGGCCCACCGTTGGGCGACCTGGTCCGCAACGCAGGTCGAGACGACGAGGCGACAGCGATCCTGTGCCAGGTCGCCGCCAAGCTCCACCGTCAACGCCACACTGCGCCATGCCCCCTCGGTCCGCTCGCCGCCTCGTTCGGACCGCTGCTCGATCGTGGCCCCGATGCATGGGAGCCAGAACATCGTCCGCTCGTCGCAAAAGCAGCCGCGCTGGCCCGTGATCTGCTTGCGACGACGATCGAGGTGGTGCCGCTGCACGGCGACTTCCACCACGACAATGTGGTCGGCGGCCGCCGTGGCTGGCTGGCTATCGACCCGAAGGGGCTCATCGGCGATCGGCACTATGAATTCGCCAACGTATTCCGCAACCCGTATGGCGGTGGTGAGATCGCCCGCGATCCCAGGAGCATCGATGCTCGCGCCGCCATGATCGCGAGCCGTCTCGGACTCGATCGGCGGCGCCTCCTGCAATGGGCGGCCGCCCACTGCGCGTTGTCCGAATGCTGGAACCGCGCGACCGGAACCAAAAGCGAGTGGAACTTCCTGATGATGCCGCTGCTACTTGAGGCGGCGGATCGGGCGCAGGAGGCGTAACGGGCGGTTGGTCAGGCTGCCCGTCGGCCTCCTCTGGAGGTGGTTCGCTCGACCACGAAGACATCGACGATCTGATCGAGCTCAGTGGCCTGCGCCTCGGTCTGTTCGATCGCAGCGTTGGTTTCTTCGACCAGGGACGCGTTATGCTGCGTCATCTCGTCAAGCGTGCGCACGCCAACCCTGATTTCTTCGATCGAGCTTGCCTGGGCCACGCTGGCACGGGCGATGCCGTCCATCAGCTCATTGCTGGCCCGGGCCGCGGCGCGGATCGCCTCGAGCTTGGTCGCGGCGTCGGCGACATAGCGGGAGCCGCCCTTCACCTCGACCTCGGCCTGCTGGATCAGCCCCTTGATATCAGATGAGGCCTCGGCGGCTGACTGAGCAAGGCGCCGGACCTCGATGGCGACAACGGCAAAGCCCTTGCCTGCCTCACCCGCCCGAGCCGCCTCGACCGACGCATTGAGTGCGAGGAGATTGGTCTGGAAGGCGATGTCGTCGATCAGGCTGATGATGTTGGAGATCTTTGCGGACGACGCAGTGATCCGCTCCATGGCTTCGGTTGCGTGCGTCATGACGTCGGCGCCCTCGTCGACAGTCTTGGCGACACCGTCGGCGGCCGAGCGCGCCTCCTCGGCTTTCCTGGCATTGGATTGCACGGTGCCGGCCAACTGTTCCATCGTGGCCGAGGTCTCCTCGATGGTCGCCGCCTGCAGGCTGGTGCGCTGGCTGAGATCGGTCGCACCGGAGAGCAGTTCGCCCGTGGCGGTCTTGAGCGAGTGCGAGGTTGAACGCAGCTGTCCGACGATGTCGGTCAAGCGCTCGGCGACGGCGTTGGTGTCCGCCTGAAGCTGGGCGAACGCGCCCTTGTACTCGCCGACGACGCGGTGACTGAGATCGGTGTGGGCCAGGGAGGAGAGCACGTTGCCGGTCTCGCTCAATCCACGATCCACAGTCTCGACGAGGCCGTTGACGCTGGCGGCCAGCGCATTGAGCTCGGAGTCAGGGAACCTGGCTTCGACGCGCCGCGAGAAATCGCCTTCGATGGCGGCGTCCACTACTTCGCCGAAGGCTTCTCGCAGCTGACGCATCATGGCCGTGCGGTCCACCCGTCGCTGCTCGGACGCGGCGCGTTCGCCGGCGGTCATGTCGGTAATCTTGACGGCGTTCTGCTTGAAGACCTCGACGGCCTTGGCCATGGCCCCCAATTCGTCCGTCCTTGCGGTGCCACTCACCTCGATATCGAGGTTGCCCGACGAGAGGGCGTCCATGGTCCTGGTCAAGCGGGTCATCGGCTTGGTGACGGAGCGCGCGACCAGGAAACCGGCCCCGGCCACAACGCAGAGGAGGCCGACGCCGATGATCAGCATGAGGTTGCGGATGTCGTTGATCGGGGCCAGCGCCTCGCGCTCGTCAATGACCGAAATCAGCGCCCAGCGCTGACCGAGGAAGCTGACCGGCACAGCCGTGGTGATCATCCGTGCGCCGCGATAGGTATCGTAAGTCCCCTGCGCCATCGTGCCGGCCAGCGCCGCGTCGAGAACCGGCGAGTCGAACTTGGTCCGCAGGTAGTCGGCGTCCGGGGAAAACGACGAATCGGACCGCATCAAGTGGTCGCTGCCCACGAGGAACGTTTCGCCGCTTTCGCCCATGCCGTTTCGCGACGCCATGGTTTGATCGATGCTGCTGAGCGGGAGCTCGACGGCGAGTACGCCGGAGGGCTTGCCATCCTTGCCGAAGACCAGCGTCGAAACGAAACCGGCCGGAATACCACCCGCCGGGTCGTAGGACGCATCGTCCGCGAACGCGTATTTGCCCGGCTCGGTGAAGGCAGCCGCGGCGCGGTAAACCTGACCGAGCGCGGTATTGGCGTATTTTCCGCCACTGCCTTCGCCAAAATTGGTGGCGTAGTCCTCGTTCTTGTCGACGGAATACACCAGGTTGCCGAGGAGATCGAAAACGAAGAGATCGACATAGCCGCGCGCATGGGTGACCGCGGTCAACAGCGGATGCAGGTTGTTGTGGCCGAAGTCGTATGGGGACTTGGCGTCGCTGTTGGAGATAGCGAGCTTCCAGCGCTCATTGGGCGGGTTCGGATTATCGGCGACGTATGACTTGCGCAGCACATCGGTGGCGTTGTCGATCTGGCTCCAGGCCGTCGACAGCTGCTTGGCCGCATCCTGGCCAGCGCCGCCGGCCGCGATCTGGATTACATCTTGCGCCAGACCATCGAGGAACAGCTCGACCTTCTGCGCACGTTCGGTGGCAATTGCCTCGAGCCGCTCCTGCGTCAGGCGCTGCACGGCCGATGCGCCAATCTGGTAGCCGGCGAAGCCCACTGCAGCGCTGACGACAAGAGCCGAGAGCACGATGGTGGCCGGCAGTTTCTGGGCAATGGACAGGCGTCCCAACGCAAGGCGCATGGCTTTCCCCCCTCAATGTCGTGGGAGACGATATGCGTTCATGGATAAGTATTACTTAATCGTCACAAACCACTGCAGTGGTTCTACTTTTCCGGACGGTGCGGACCGAGGGTCTTACGGAAGAACTCGAGCATGGCCGCGCGCATCCGCGGAGTCTCCTGGTGCCCGACACCGGGCTCGCGCAGCAGGGTGACACGGTCGGGATATCGAGCATAGGCAGCTTGCACTTCCCGCCAGGCGCGATCGACCGAAAGCGTCGGCGTGAGGTTGTCGGCATCGCCCACGCAGATCAGCTGCGGACGCGGAGCGATGAGGGCGGCGATCGCCCCGGCATCGGCCTCCTGCAGCAATCCAGGGACGACCAGGTAGACGCCATGCCCGTCGTGGAGGCCCAGCTCGATGAGGGTGCGGAGATCGGCAAAGCAGGAGAAGTGAGCGACCGCGGCAAGACGTTCGTCCATCGCCCCCAGCCAGTAGCTCAAAGTGCAGCCCATCGACATGCCGAAGGCGCCCACGCGTGTCGGGTCGACATCGTCGCGACTTAGCAGATAGGTCAATGCGGCGGCGTGGTCGCTGAGCATGTCGCCGATAAGCGATCCGCCGAACCAGAGCCTGGCTTTGCTGGCGAAGCTCTCCTTCTCGGCCGAGCGGGCTCCGAACGTCGGCATGTCGATCGCCAAGGTCACGTGACCGGCCCGGGCGAAGACCGGACCAAGCGGCTCGAGCAGGTATTCGCGACCGATGAGAAGCTCATCGGCACCAAGGTGATAGAGCCCGCCATGCGAGTGACCATAGAGGATGGCGGGGTAACGGCCCGGCGCAGTCGGGCGGGTCAGCACGCCCCGCACCGGTACGCCAGCGATGTCCAGGGTCAGGCGCTCGAGGACATAGCCCTCGCGCTGCTCCATCGCCTGGGCCGTGAGCGCAGCGCGCCGCGTCTCGAAGCGCAGCAGCTCACGCAGACGGTCGCGGTCCAGCGTCACTTATCGTCGTCGGCGACGCTGACGAATTCGAGCGGCAGGGCCGTGGTATATTTGATCTGGCCCATGGCGAAGGACGAGCTGACATCGGTCAGGTTAATCTTGCTGATGAGCTTCTTGTAGAAGGCATCATAGGCGCCGATGTCGGGCACGACGACACGCAGCAGATAGTCCACCTCACCGCTCATGCGATAGAATTCGACAACCTCGGTGAAGTCATCGACGACCGCCGAGAACTTCCGCATCCAGGCGTCGTTGTGCTCGTTGGTCCTGATCGAGACGAAGACGGTGACGCCGGCATTGATCTTGCTCGGCTCGAGGATGGCGACGCGGCCCTTGATGACGCCGTCCTCCTCCATTTTCTGAATGCGACGCCAGCACGGGGTGGTGGACAGCCCGACCTTGCGCCCGATCTCGGCGACCGGAGTGGTCGCATCCTTCTGCAACAACGCCAGAATCTTACGGTCGATCTTGTCCAACGCCATGGGCCCCTCGTCGCGAAATCGCTTTGCGGAAATGCCGCAAAGAACAGAGCCCAGCGCAATAGCAAGGCCACAATTGCCCAGTCAACGCAAATTCGTTGCGCAAACGATACAAAACCACGCGTGGCCGAAAACGCCCGCAAGATCACTGGAACCAGTTTCTGATCGACTGCCAGAGGCCGGGCTGTTCGGCCCCGTGGCTGCGACGCCAGTCGACGGGTTGATCGAACTGGCCGGACCATATGCCGAGCCGCTTCCCGCGGGCCGAGAAGGCTTCACGCAGGTACTCGTCGTTGCTTATGGCCCATCCGGAACGGACGAGCTCGGCACCGAGATCTGCCCCACCGGCCGCACACCTGCCGAGGGTGCGGCCATAAGCATCGCGTCCGTAGCGCGCACACTCGACCGGCCCGATACTGAGGCGCGAGGCGAGGGCCGCCCTCGCCTCGGCGCCGCACGGCCATTCGGTGCCGTCCGGTCGGTGGCAGGTCTGGTCGAGCTCGGGAGCGTCCAGGCCCAATAGACGGACGCGGAGGTAACCCAAGCGCAATGTGTCGCCGTCGATCGCCTGGGCGCGGCCGCGCAATGGGGCTGCCGACGGCTGCAGTTGCATGAAGCCGAAGGCGACCGTTCCCAGCAGGAGCAGCGCGATTGGCACAAGCGGCAGTCGCGGCAGAAATCCCGGTCTTCGTCCCCAAACCGAGGGGGCCATTTCATTCCCTCTTAACCATGATCTGCCTAGGGTTCGGTCGAGCGTAGCGAAAGCGTTTCACCTTCGCATCGAGTTAGTCGAGTACCCGCGTTATGCCGTTCGAGCCTGCGCATCAGGTCGATGTGCGCTCCCAGATGGGGCGTGAGCTGCGCCGCAACGCGCAGAAGACCGTATTTGACGCACGCCAACGGCTGACCTCGTCCTCCGGCACCCGCGCCTCCTTCGATTTCGAACTGCTCGATGAGTATGCCGACGCCCGCAACTGGGGCGCGCTGGTTCTGCCGGTGGTGTTCGTCATCCTCGCGGTG
>Ga0068857_100004703_pt1 | contig 11572 bp, 16 predicted proteins | sample KBSCornC72_FD_66591 | JGI IMG/M metagenome (GOLD analysis project Ga0068857, IMG submission 66591) | Corn rhizosphere microbial communities from Kellogg Biological Station, Michigan, USA - KBS Corn C7-2 | ecosystem: Host-associated > Plants > Roots > Rhizosphere > Soil ...
GGTTCCAGGACAAGACCAGCGGCGCGCACTACGACGTGGACGCCGACATGCGGGAACGCGCGATCACGCTCGGCGCCCTCCCGATCTCCCGCCACGCCGACCGCGACCTGGTCCATCGCGTGATCGCGCGGGCCAAGGCGCAGGGGCGCGGCGAGGCGCCGTAGAATGCCGGCCTTTCCTTCTCGCATCGTACCGCGCAGGGCCCGACATGACCGACACGCCTCCCGACCACCTCTCCAACGATCCGCGCAGCAAGTTCCATGACGCCGGCGCGCTCGAGCGCGGCATCGGCATCAAGTTCAACGGCGTCGAGAAGACCAACGTCATCGAATATTCGATCTCGGAAGGGTGGATCCGGATCGCCGCCGGCAAGAGCCGCGACCGCTACGGCCAGCCGATGACCATCAAGCTCAACGGCAAGGTCGAGCCTTACTTCGAGCGGCCCGCCGCGGCCGAGGGCGACGGGACCGCAGCCGACGGCTAGGCCGTAGCGCGCCGCGCCCGGCGCTCGCGCCACTTCCTGAACGCCCAGCCGCCGAGCGCGATCGCGGCGAACGTGGGCACGCTGCGGCGCGCGAGCGCGGCCGCGCCATAGCCGAGGATGGCGCCCCTAGCGCCGCGGGTCGGCCCGGCGACCTTTTCGCCGATCCACGCCCCTGCGAGCTTGCCGAGCATAGGCTGACTCCTTCTTCCAAAGCCGTTTGGGATTCGACGCTCCGGGCGCGGTGAATGTTCCCAACCGGACCTTGGTGATTCCTCCCAACTCTTGGTTGGGAAAATCCCCCAATCGACCTTTCGCTATGCCGTTTTTGGCGGTTTTGTGGGATTGGCACGAGTCTTGATTAGGAATGGGCACGGCTCGCAAGACAAACCGAACGGGCCGAAAAAGGGAGACTGAAAATGTCGTCGCAGTTCAAACGCACTCTGGTCGCCGTGGTCGCCGCGCTCGCGATGAGCAGCGTCACCGTCGGCGCCGCCGTCGGCCCGGCCCAGGCCAATGCCAACCCCATCCAGGTGTCCGTCAATGCCTGAACTCGAAGTCCTTGAAGCGAAGGTTCCGGTGCGCACGCCTCGGCTGATCGAGGTTGAGGCGCAGCCGCAGACCCAGCGCCTGGCGCCCGTCGCCGGCTGGTTCAGCGGCCCGGTGTTCAGCCGCGCCCGCGACATCTTCGCTGCGAACATGACCGACCTGCTCGACCGGGCGGAAGACCCGGCTCGGATGATCCGGTTGATCATCCTCGAGATGGAGGAGACGTTGGTCGAGGTTCGGGCATCGGCCGCCCGGTCGATCGCCGACATCAAGGAAATGCGCCGCGCCGTCGGCCGCCTCGACGAGATCCAGGTCAACTGGACCGCCAAGGCCGAGCTCGCGCTGTCGAAGGACCGCGAGGACCTCGCCAAGGCCGCGCTGATCGAGCGGCAGAAGGCCGCCGACATGGGTGACAGCCTGCGCGAGGAGATGAACCAGATCAATGCGGTGTTGCAGGGCTACGAAGCCGACATCGCCAAGCTCCAGGCCAAGCTGCGCGAAGCCCGCGCCCGCCAGAATGCGATCGCGGCGCGGATCGAAAGCGCCGTGACCCGGGCCCGGACCAATGAGATCATGCACGGCAGCCGCACGCTCGACGCGTTCGCCAAGTTCGAGCTGCTCGAGCGCCGCGCCGACTTCGCCGAAGGGCGCGCCGAGGCGCTTGGCATCACCAGCCTCGAAGACGAGATTCATGAGCTGCAGGCGACCCAGGCGGTCGACCGCGAGCTCGAGGAAATGAAGGCCGCGCTGAAGGCGCGGGTGCAATGAGGGAAGGGACGATGGACATGGCTCGCAAAGTTTACCCGTATTCGCTCGCCAGCAAGGACGCGAAAATCGCCGGCGTCTGTGCGACGATCGGGGCGAAGACCGGGATCGACCCGACCTTCGTCCGCATCGGGTTCGTCTGCGCCGCGCTGTTCCTCAGCTGGAAGCTGGCCCTGGTCGGCTATGCCGCGCTCGGCATCTACCTCGCGGTCCAGAAGAAGCGGGCGATGACCGGCGAGCGGCGGCTGAGCGACTTCGATCGCATGGACCTGACCGCGAGCCGCAAGCCGACGGTCCACGCGATGCGCACCGAGCTCGACGAGACCGACCGCCGGCTGATGGCGATCGACCACCACATCAACAGCCAGAACGATGAGCTGGCCCGCGAGATCGAGAAGCTCCGCGCGCCGCAGGAGGAGAAATGATGGAACCGCTATCGATCGGAATGCTGAGCGCGAGCATCATCGCCGGCCTCACTGCCGCCGGATGGGCAGGGCTCAAGGCCTGGAACGGCTGGCTCGACCTCAAGCGGTTCGAGCTGACCCACGACGCCGCCGACCGCACGCTGCCCCCGGCCAGCGGCCGGATCGAGATGGCCGACCTGCGCGAACGGGTCCGCAAGCTCGAGGCGATCGCCGCCGGCATCGACCTGTGACTTCCCCCGCCTCGTAAGACTCCCCAGCGACGAGGCACATGAAGAGGCGGTTCGGCCCCCTTCCCGGACCGCCTCTTTTATGGGCATGAAGGTGGGGGAGGATCCCGACCATGAACAATCACCTTTCGCCGGACCAGGCCGCCAATCGCCACAGTGTGCTGATCGCCGGGGCGATCGTCGGCGCGGCGCTGATCCTGTCGTGGGGCATGCCGCGCAGCACGCCCAGGTACCAGCTCGCGGCGTCGGGCGACATGATCGTGCGGATGAACACCGAGAGCGGGACGATGATCGCCTGCACGCCGCAGCGCTGCGCCCGGGTCGCGACGCCCGGACACGGCGAGCACTTCGGCCCGGTGACCATCGAGCGTGATGCCGCGACCGCGCCGGCGCTGCCCAAACCGGCCGCTCCGACCAACACGGCGACGCCCTAGGCTAGAGCCGCAGGCCGAACCGCGGCCCGATCCAGGTCATCGCCAGGTAGAGCGCAACAGTCAGCGCACAGCCGACTGCGAGCGTCGCCCAGAAGCTGACGCCGCTGCGCAGCAGCCACGGCATCAGCAGGAACATCGGCAGCGACGGCAGCACGAACCAGAAGGTCGCCTCGACGTGCGACGCCATGTTGGCGACGTCCGGCTTGTCGCGCCACAGCCAGATCATCCCGAGCAGCGAGACCAGAGGCAGCGAGGCGATCAGCGCCCCGAACCCGGGGTAGCGCTTGGCGACCTCCGACACGATCGCGATGATGATTCCCGACAGGCCGGCCTTGATGGCGAGATAGAGCATGACGCGAGCCTACGCTCCGCCGCTTATTTCGACAAATCTCGAATTGTTATTGACAGAACGGAGCGAATCCGTCATTTCGAATTTTGTCGAAAGGACTGATTGATGCGAACGATCATGCGATTGCTGAGCGGGCTTTGGGCCGGCTTCACGGCGCGGCCACCGGTTCCGTGCTGCGCTGCGGGAATCCATTGGGCGAATTTCCGCTGATGAGGGCGGACACGGTCGTCGACGCGCTCGGGGCGTTGGCGCAGGAGCATCGCCTCGCCCTGTTCCGGTTGCTCGTCCAGGCAGGCGATAAGGGCATGCCGGCGGGCGCGATCGCCGAAGCGCTCGGCGTTCCGAACAGCTCGCTCTCGTTCCATCTCGCGCAGCTCCGGGCCGCCGGGTTGATCCTGCAGGAACGTCAGCACCGCTCCTTGATCTACCGCGCCAACTATCCGGCGATGAACGGCCTCATCGCCTTCCTCACAGAGAATTGCTGCGGCGGTGCGGACTGCGCTCCGGCCACGGCATGCGAACCGAAGATCCAGGAAAGGAAGAGCGCATGAAGCGCCTGCACGTGCACGTCGGGGTCGCCGACCTCGACCAGTCGATCCGGTTCTATTCGACGCTGTTCGCCGCCGAGCCGACCGTGCTGAAGGACGATTACGCCAAGTGGATGCTCGACGACCCGCGGGTGAATTTCGCCATCTCGGCGGGCAAGCACGAGCGGCAGGGGATCGAGCATCTCGGCATTCAGGTCGAGAATCTTGGCGAGCTCGGCGAGGTGTATGGCCGCCTCGAGGCCGCGGACCGGCCGGTGTTCGAGGAAGGCCGGACCACCTGTTGCTACGCCACGAGCGAAAAGAGCTGGATCGCCGATCCGGACGGGGTGGTGTGGGAGACCTTCTTCACCGACGGCGAGGCGACGAGCTACGGCGACAGCCCCGTCCTGGAAACGATCGCCGCCGAAACTCCAAGATGCTGCGGAGCGGCGGCATGATCGACAAAACCTACAACGTCCTGTTCCTGTGCACCGGCAACAGTGCCCGCTCGATCCTCGCCGAAGCGATCCTCAACCGCGAGGGGCGGGGGCAGTTCAAGACCTGTTCGGCGGGGAGCCATCCTAAGGGGCAGGTTCATCCGCTGGCGCTCGAGACGCTCGCGGAAATGGGGTTCCTGACCGACGGTTATCGCTCGAAGGATTGGAACGAATTCGCGGTACCGGGCGCCCCCCAGCTCAATTTCGTGTTCACCGTGTGCGACAATGCGGCGGGCGAAATCTGCCCGGCGTGGCCCGGTCAGCCGATGACCGCGCACTGGGGGATCGAGGATCCCGCGGCCGTCGAAGGCGATGAGGAGCATCGGCGCCGTGCCTTCCGCAGCGCTTTCTATGCGCTGCAGCGGCGCATTCAGCTGTTCCTCGCGCTCCCGCTGGAGAGCATCGACGAGCTGAGCCTGCAGACCCGGCTGCGCGAGATCGGGCGGACGCGGGACGCGGATGCGGCCTGACGCACCGCCGCTCGCGCGGCGGGTCGCGGCGGAGGGCCTGGGCGCGTTCTTGCTGTTCGCGACGGTGATCGGCTCGGGTATCATGGCCGAGCGCCTGAGCGGCGGGAATGTGGCTGTGGCGCTGCTCGGCAACACCCTCGCGACCGGCGCAATGCTGTTCGTCCTGATCACCATGCTCGGGCCGATCTCCGGGGCGCATATGAACCCGGCGGTGAGTCTGGTCGCCGCTTCGCGCCGTGAACTCGGGTGGAGCGACGCGGCGGCGTATATCACCGCCCAGCTCACGTTCGGGATCCTCGGTGCCTGGACCGCGCATGTGATGTTCGACCTGCCGCTGCTGCAGCTGTCGGTGAAGGCGCGGACCGGGCTCGGCCAGGAGGTCGGCGAGCTGATCGCCACGTTCGGACTGATCCTGACGATCCTCGGCACGGTCCGCTTCCGCCGCCAATGGGTCCCGGCGAGCGTCGCGCTCTACATCTCCGCCGCTTACTGGTTCACCTCGTCGACCAGCTTCGCCAACCCGGCGATCACCGTCGCGCGCAGCCTGAGCAACACATTCGCCGGGATTGCTCCGCACGACGTGCCGATGTTCATCGTCGCCCAGTTGATTGGCGCCGCGCTGGCCGCGCTGGTCGCGCACTTGCTGTTCGATCCCGCCTAGGCAGCGCGGCGGGTTGGCTGTTGTCGCGGACTTCTGTTAGGTCCTGCGCGCCGGATCGTGGGCGGGAGCCGATTCATGCCTACCTTCGAAATTCCCGACGGTCCGACGAGCATCGCTGCATCGCGCTCAGCGGACGCGACCGCGACGTACAACGTCACCAACACGTCGCCCGAGCCCTGCGATGGCCGGCTGAGCGTGGTCGTATCGGCTGGATCGAAAAGCGAATGGTTCAGCATCGACGGCGACCGTGAGCGGACGTTCGCGGCGGGCGAGACCCAAACGGCGGTGGTCAGGGTCCGGTTTCCGGCCGATGCGCCGGAGGGCGAATATCGGTTCCGGCTGCGCGCGATCGCGGTCAACGACCCCGACAACGACCATGTCGAGGGGCCGGCGACGGTCGCCAGGCTGGGGCCGGTCGGGACCGTCGAAAAGAAATCCTTGCTGTGGCTGTGGATCCTGCTCGGCGTCCTCGCCGCGCTCGCCGTCGTCGGCGGCCTCTATTACTTTTTGAGCCGGGAGAAACCCGAGCAGCCGATTCCGTCGATATCCGGCAAGGATGGGGCCAAGCCCGAGGGCGCCGGCACGTTCACCGCCGTTTATCAGCAAGGCGATCCCGGCAACGGCATCGCCGGCTACGATCTGCACTCGCCGAACGATCGCGTCTTCGCGTTCGACTTCAACGGCGACCGCAAGCAGGATCTGTTCCTGTATCGCCCGGGCACCGGCGCGGCCTTCGTTGCGCGCTCCAACGGCGACGGCGCCTTCACCGCGGTCTATGCGCAAGGCGATCCCGGCAGCGGCATCGCCGGCTACGATCTGCGCTCGCCGAACGACCGCGTCATCCCGTTCGACTTCAACGGCGACCGCAAGCAGGATCTGTTTCTGTATCGCCCGGGCACCGGTGCCGCGTTCGTCGCACGCTCCAACGGCGACGGCACCTTCACCGCCGTCTATGCGCAAGGCGATCCCGGCAGCGGCATCGCCGGTTACGATCTGCGCTCGCCCCGCGACCAGGTCCTGGCGTTTGATTATGACGGCGACGGCAAGCAGGATCTGCTGCTCTATCGCCCCGGCTCGGGGGCGGTGTTCGTTGCTCATTCCAACGGCGACGGGACGTTCACCGCGACCTATGCGCAAGGCGATCCGGGCAGCGGGATCGCCGGTTACGATTTGCGGTCTCAAAAGGACCGCATCCTGGCGTTCGATTATGACGGCGATGGCAAGGACGACCTGCTGCTTTATCGTCCGGGCTCCGGCGCGGCGTTCGTTGCGCACTCGAACGGCAACGGCACCTTTACCGCCACCTATGCGCAAGGCGATCCGGGGAACGGCATCGCCGGGTTCGATTTGCGCTCGCCGAACGATGTGGTGTTCGCGTTCGATTACAACGGCGATCGCAAACAGGACCTAGCACTTTACCGGCCGGGCACCGGAGCAATTTCGATCGCGCGCTCGAACGGCAACGGATCCTTCACCGCGGTTTATTCGCAAGGCGATCCGGGTTCCGGAATTGCCGGCTACGACCTTCGCGCGGCAAACGACCGGGTCGTCCCGTTCGACTATAACGGGGACGGCAAGCAGGACCTGGTGCTTTACCGCCCCGGCGCGGGTGCGGTGTTCGTGGCCCGCTCGAACGGAAACGGCACCTTTACGGCAGTGCATGCGGTGGGTGCTGACGGACCCGGCGCACCCAATGGCATCGCCGGCTACGATCTTTTGAGCAGCGCCGATCAAATCGTGCCGTTCGACTACGACGGCGATCGCAAGAGCGACCTGTTCCTCTATCGTCCGGGCAGAGGAGCGGCCTGGGTCGCGCACTGGAAGCGCGATTGACGGCTGCCTTCGCAGGCTGTCCGCGCGGTTAGAAGCTGCGACCGAGCGACAGCGTCAGGCGGAAGCGGCTGTCGGGGTGCGAGGCGCGGATGTCTTGCCACAGCGGCACGGCGATCGCGGCACCCGCCGACCAGCCCGAGGCCGCGTTGAAGCGCACGCCCGGAGCGACATAGACCCAGCTGCCCCCGCTCGCCCGCTCGACCTCGCCGGCGACTCTCTGCCGGCCTTCCCATTCGCCGGCGAGCTCGACGAACGCGTCCCAGCTCGCGTGCGGACGCGCCTCGGGATGCTCGTCCAGTTCGTCGCCGTGATGATGGTTGCGGGTTTCGCCATGCTCGTGCGGCGCCGGCCCGAAGCGGTGCGACAGCGCGATTCCGCCTTGGAGCCGGTCGCCGAGCCGGGTGTGCTGCGCGCCTTTGGTCGAAAGCTGGTAGAGCGCGCTCGCGGTCAGCCGGACCGCGCCGCGCCTGGTCGAGGCGGATGCGCCGAACAGCGGGTCCCAGCTTCCGGTCCCCGGCTGGTGCTCGGTCTCGAGCCGTTCGCCCTCTTCCGAGCGCCGGTGCGTGCTGCCGGTCGGGAGCTTGATGCCGGCGATCAGCGCGAAGCCCGCGCCCGCGCCCTCGGTCAGGCGGTATTTGGCGAGGAGGTTGACGTCCCCGATCCCGGCGACGCTGCCGAGCCGCTCGACTGCGTTGACCGCCTCGCCGTCGACATGCGCATGTTCGCCCTCGCGCAAATCGTCGCGGCGCACATAGGGCAGCTCCGCCGACAGGGTCAGGCGATGGGTGACGCCGTAGGCGACGCCCAGCGACGCGTTGAGGTTGTAGTCGGTGTTGTGGGCGTGGATGTGCTCGCCGGCCAGCGCCTCCAGCTCGGCGTCGGAGCGCTGCTCGGGCCGCGTGTAGGCGAGGCGGACGCCGACGCTGCCGTGGCCGGCGTCGAGCGTGTCCGGGCTGAACACGCTCATCCCGCCGCCGGAGCCGACCGTGCTCGGCCCCATATGATCGGCGAGGGCGGGTGAGCTGAGCGCGAGCAGCGCCGCGCCAACTGGAAGCGACTGCAGATTCATCTGTGCTGATTCACTCGTGAACGGATTGGCGCGCCCCTAGGCGAACCCGGGGCCGTCAGGCAATCAGAAGCTGACGCGGGCGCTTAAGCGAATGTCGCGGCCGGCGAGCGGGGCATAGTCCTTGAGGATGCTGGTGCTGCGCCGGGCGTCGACGTCGAACAGATTGTCGCCCTGCAGCGACAGCGTCAGCTCGGGCTTCGCGGCGAACGGGTGATAATCGAGCGAGGCGTTGACGAGGGTGAAGCCATCGGTGTCGGTCTCGATCGGGGCCGTGCGGTTGTGGGTGAAGTCGTGCTCGACCTCGATCCGCCCGTCGACCTGGCCGCGCGAGCCGGTCAGCGCGCCGATCACCCGCAGCGGCGGGATCAGCGGCGCCGGGCCGAAATGTTTGATCGTCGCACGCACGCCGTCGGTCACCAGCTCGGCGCCCCAGTCGATGCCGAGGGCCTTGCCGAGCCGGGCGTCGCTCTGCAGCTCGAACCCGTAATAGTCCGCCTTGCCCTGGTTGTAGGCGTAGATGGGAAGCGCGTCGCGGATTTCGCCGGTCGGGGCCTGGAAAATGAAGTTGGTGAAGCGGCTGTAATAGATGCTGCCCTGGACGTGCACCCGCCCGGTCGTGTGGTGGAGGCTGAGCTCGATGCCGTTGCTGGCTTCCTTCTTGAGGCCGGGGTCGCCGAGGTTGAAGGTCGCACTGCCCCCGTGCGGCCCGTTCGAGAACAGTTCGTCGATCGCCGGCGAGCGCTCGTTGTGCGACAGCGACAGCCCCGCCTTCCAGCCGGCGGCGACCTCGTAGGCGCCGCCGACCGAGGCTGAGACCGGGGTGAAGCTGGCGGAGAGCGGAGTCGTTCCGATGATCCCGCCGTTGGCGGCGATTTGCGCATCCGCATCCGCTTCGAGCCGCGCGGACTCGACGCGAGCGCCAGCTTCAAGCCGCACCTTGCCCAGGATCAGCGATTGCAGCGTAAACAGGCCGAGCTGCCGGTTGCGGCTGTCGGGCAGATATTTCTCGTCGCCGCCGAGGCGGATGTGGGTCTTGAGATACTGAACGCCGCTCGTCCCGCCCCAACCGCCGCGCTCGGTCTGGACCAGGTCGGCGCGCATTTCGCCGCCGCGGATCCGGAAGCTCGAGCCGATCGCGCCGTCCGCTTCCAGCTCGTCATGATGGTATTTCGAAATGCCGCCGCGGAACTCGAACAGCTTGAGGAAGCCGCCGATCGGCACGTTGACCCGGGCATCGGCGCGGGTCTGGCGGCCGTCGAGCGTCGGTGCCTCCGCTTCCTCGCCGGGATCGAGCGAATAGCGGATGGGCGTGCCGTATTTGAATGTGTGGTGGCTGACCGAGACGCCGACGTTGAGCTCGCCGTCGACATAAGCCAGCCCGCCGGCCACGTCGCCGGTGCGCCCGGCGGTGTTGGGCAGCTTGTCCTTGAGTCCGGCCAGCGCGCGAATGTCGGGATCGGCGCTGGCGAGCGCCAGTGCCCGCAGGTCCTTCGACAGGACGAACCCGCCGATCTCGAGATCGTCATATTTGGAATAAGCGCCGTCGGCGTGGAACACGACGTTGCCGGCAAGCGGGACGTCGACCGAGGCGTTGGCCGAGCGCTCGTTCGCCGCCGAGCCGTAATTGGCCGTCGCATTGAGCTTGAGCGGCCCCTCGGGAACGCGGCGCGGGATGCGGGTGTCGATGACGTTGACGACACCGCCGATCGCGGACGAGCCGAACAGCAATGCCGACGGCCCGCGCAGCACCTCGATGCTGTCGGCCGTCAGCGGGTTGATGGTCACCTCGTGGTCGGGATCGGACGAGGACAGGTCGAGTGTGCCGATGCCGTCGCTCAGGATCCGCACCCGCTCGCCTTGGAGGCCGCGGAGGATCGGGCGCGAGGCGGTCGGGCCGAAGCTCGACGCCGTGACTCCGGGCTGGCTCGCCAGGGTCTCGCCGATGCTCGGCCGGATTTCCCGGCTCAGCTCCTGCTTGTCGATCACCGCCACTCCGCCGAGCACGTCCGATGCCCGGCGCCGGGTCCCGGTGACGACGATCGCATTGTCGTTGTCGGGATGGGCCTTGGCGGCATCGCCGGGGACCGGCGCGTCCGCGGCGGTGGCAGATCCCTCCGCGGAATCGCCGCCGTCGACCGCCGGCTGCGGCGCGGCGGCCTGAGCGGAAGCGGGCGAAACGGGGAGAGCGGCTGCGAGCGCAGCATAAGGGAAAAGGTTCTTCACGGGACCCGGGCGTGGTGGAGGTTCGGCAGCCGTCTAAAGCCGATGATATATTATCGCAAGATGGCGATTGGATGAAACGCTGTCCACGTTCGACGGACGGCAGGATGATATACTGTGGTTTGAACTGCGCCGACCCGCTCGGCTAGGGCGCGTCGATGGGTGCCGGCCACGATCACGACCACCAGCATGCCCCGGCCGATTTCGGCCGGGCGTTCGCGATCGGCATTGCGCTCAACCTCGGCTTCGTCGCGGTCGAGACGGTCTACGGGTTCGTCGCCAATTCGATGTCGCTGCTGGCCGACGCCGGGCACAATCTGTCCGACGTCCTCGGGCTGGTCGTCGCCTGGTCGGGCGCGATCATGGCGCGGCGAGCGCCGTCGCCGCGCTTCACCTACGGGCTCAAGAAAGCCCCGATCCTTGCCGCACTCGCCAACTCCCTGTTCCTGCTGATCGCCGTGGGGGCGATCGGGGCGGAGGCGATCCGCCGGCTGTTCCATCCGTCGCCGACCGAGGGCGAAACGGTGATGATCGTCGCGGGCATCGGAATCGCGATCAATGGGCTGACCGCGCTGCTGTTCGCCCGCGGGCGCGAGCAGGACCTCAACATTCGCGGCGCTTACCTGCACATGGCAGCCGACGCGGCGGTTTCGGCCGCGGTGGTCTTCGCCGGGCTCGTGATCCTGTGGACCGGGCAGCGCTGGGTCGATCCGGTGATGAGCCTCGCCGTCGCCGTCGTCATCCTGTGGAGCAGCGTCGGCCTGTTGAAGGAATCGGTGTGGATGTCGCTCGCCGGAGTCCCGAGCGGAATCGACGTCGATGTGGTCGAGGCGGAACTGGCGCTGCTCGACGGGGTCGAGACGGTCCACGACCTCCACGTGTGGCCGCTCAGCACCACCGAGACGGCGCTGACCGCGCACCTGGTCGCCCCCGGCGTCGCTTCGACCGACGACCTGCTGCAGGCCGCCCGGCGCATGCTCCACGACCGCTTCCGGATCGAGCATTGCACGCTGCAGGTCGAACGCAATCACCTCGAGGACACGCGCTGCTGCTGATGACCAACGT
>Ga0068857_100004708_pt1 | contig 11566 bp, 9 predicted proteins | sample KBSCornC72_FD_66591 | JGI IMG/M metagenome (GOLD analysis project Ga0068857, IMG submission 66591) | Corn rhizosphere microbial communities from Kellogg Biological Station, Michigan, USA - KBS Corn C7-2 | ecosystem: Host-associated > Plants > Roots > Rhizosphere > Soil ...
GGCGTCCTGGGCGGACTGCCGGGTTTTTGTTGTCGGGCGAGATGGACTTAGAAGGGAATATCGTCGTCCATATCCTCAAAACCATTCGACGGTGCCGGCTGGCGACGTGCACCGCCGCCCTGACCACCACCTTCACCGCCGCGCGAGTAGCCGCCGCCTTGGCCTTGGCTTTGACCTTGGCTGCGGCCACCGCCGTAGCCACCACCACCGCCGCCGCCTTCACCGCCGCGCGAGTAGCCAGCACCGCCACCACCACCGCCACCACCCTCACCACCGCGGCCGCCGAGCATCTGCATTTGTTCTGCGACGATTTCGGTGCTGTATTGCTTCTGGCCGTCCTTTTCCCATTGGCGGGTCTTCAGGCGACCTTCGATGTAGACCGACGAGCCCTTCTTCAGGTATTCGCCGGCGATTTCAGCCAGGCGGCCGAAGAAGGCAATGCGGTGCCACTCGGTGGCTTCCTTCATTTCGCCGCTGGCCTTGTCCTTGTAGCGGTCGGTGGTTGCCACGCGAATGTTGGTGACAGCGTCGCCGCTGGGCATGTAACGCGTTTCAGGATCGGCGCCGAGATTGCCGACGATGATGACTTTGTTGACGGACGCCATGATGAGTTTCCGAAGGTAAAAAATGAAGTGATGCCGCCGTGTTGCCCGGATTAGTGTCGGCGCAATGCCGGCATCTGCATGGGGCTCGCAATTATAAGCCAGGCAAAAGCCAGCGCGGCGCAGGTTAGGAATACGGCATGCTGCCCCGCATGCAGCAGAATCCAGCCGCCGCCCGCCCCGCCTGCAAACAGGCCCAGCGCCTGCGTCGTGTTGTACACGCCCATGGCCGCGCCCTTGCGCACGCCCGGCGCGTACTTCGATACCAGCGACGGCTGCGACGCCTCCAGCACGTTGAATCCGAGGAAGTAGACCAGCAGCGCAATCGCCAGCGCGGCGAGCGTCGGATTCATCTCGCCCAGTGCCAGTTGCGCCACCATCACCAGCGCCACGGCCGACAGCAGAACCGCCTTCATCTTGCCGCGCTTCTCGGCGGCAATGATGGCCGGCACCATCAGCACGAACGACACGCCCATCACCGGCAAGTAGATCTTCCAGTGCGAATCGACGGGCAGGCCTGCGGCTTCCAGCATGTGCGGCAGCACGACGAACAACGCCGTCTGCGTGGCATGCAGGGCGAACACGCCAAAGTTCAGGCGCAGCAGTTCGGGGTTGCGCAGGACTTCACGGAACGGTGCCTTCATATGCTCGGGCGGACGCGGAGGGTTGGGCACAACCCACAGCACCACGCCGATGGCGACGATGGCCAGCACGCCAATCGCCGTGAACATGCCCGGCATGCCGACCCAGCGGAAGATGACCGGCGCACTCACGATGGCCACGGCAAACGACAGGCCGATGCTTCCGCCGATCATGGCCATGGCCTTCGTGCGATGCTCCTCGCGCGTGAGGTCGGCCACGAAGGCGATCACCGCCGACGAGATCGCCCCCGCGCCCTGGATGGCCCGCCCCACGGCAATGCCCGCGACGCTGTGCGAAAAAGCCGCCACCAGGCTGCCCACCGCAAAGATCACCAGACCCGTGACGATGACCGGCTTGCGTCCGAAGCGGTCCGATAGCCAGCCGTAAGGGATATAGAGCAGCGCCTGCGTGAGGCCATACACACCGATGGCGAAAGCGACGAGTTGGGTGTTGTTGCCATCGGGCAGCGTTTTCGCGAACACCGCGAAGACCGGCATGATCATGAACAAACCCAACATGCGCAGCGCGAAGATGCCGGCCAGCGAGGCAGCCGCGCGCAGCTCAAGGCCATTCATACGGCCGGAGGCGGAAGTCATGGATGGGGAAGCGGAGGACATGGTGCGGAAACCGCCGCGAAAACCAGGAAGAAAAGCGGCGACAAGAACACTTGAACGGTTTCACGGATTGCCCCATCTGGGAGCAGATACCAGCAAAACCGAAGTTCGGTATATTAGCAGGCTTACCCTTTTCCACCCTCCCGCCGATTGCCGCAGGCGGTCCGCACTCCGACGCCGCATTCAGCAGCACTCAGCCGCACATGGACGAAATCAAGATTCGTGGGGCCCGCACCCACAACCTGAAGAACATCAACCTCGATCTGCCGCGCAACCAGCTGATCGTGATCACCGGGCTTTCGGGGTCGGGCAAGTCGTCGCTCGCGTTCGACACGCTGTATGCGGAGGGACAGCGGCGCTACGTGGAATCGCTGTCGGCGTATGCCCGGCAATTCCTGCAACTGATGGAAAAACCCGACGTTGACCTGATCGAAGGTCTGTCGCCGGCCATTTCCATCGAGCAGAAGGCCACCAGCCACAACCCACGCTCCACAGTCGGCACCGTTACCGAGATCCACGACTACCTGCGCCTGCTGTATGCGCGCGCCGGTACGCCTTACTGCCCCGATCACGGACAGCCGCTGGAAGCGCAAAGCGTGTCGCAAATGGTGGATGCCGTGCTCGCGTTGCCGGCCGATACCAAGCTGATGATCCTGGCGCCCGTGGTGGCCAACCGCAAGGGCGAGCACGTCGACCTGTTTGAAGCGATGCAGGCGCAGGGTTTCGTGCGCTTTCGCATCCGCTCGGGCGGCGGTACCGCGCACGAGGCTGAAGCCAAGGTCTACGAAGTCGACAACCTGCCCAAGCTGAAGAAGAACGACAAACATTCGATCGAGGTCGTCGTCGACCGCGTGAAGGTCAACCCGGAACTCAAGCAGCGCTTGGCCGAGTCGTTCGAAACCGCGCTGCGCCTGGCAGACGGCCGCGCCATCGCGCTGGAAATGGACACGGGCAAGGAGCACGGCTTCAGCTCAAAGTTCGCCTGCCCGATCTGCTCGTACTCGCTGCAGGAGCTGGAGCCGCGGCTGTTCTCGTTCAACAACCCGATGGGCGCCTGCCCGCACTGCGACGGGCTGGGCCAGATCACGTTCTTCGATCCGAAGCGCGTGGTGGCCTTTCCGAATCTGTCGCTGGCGTCCGGCGCGATCAAGGGCTGGGACCGCCGCAATCAGTTTTACTTCCAGATGCTGCAGAGCCTGGCGGCGTTCTACGACGTCGACATCGATGTCGCGTTTGAAGACCTGCCGCCCGAGACCCAGCAGATCGTGCTGCATGGCTCGGGCAAGCAGCAGATCCCGTTCACGTACATCAACGAGCGCGGCAAGACCACGGTGCGAGAGCACGCGTTCGAGGGGATCATCCCCAACCTGGAGCGGCGCTACAAAGAGACCGACTCCATCGCCGTGCGCGAGGAGCTGGCCAAGTACCAGAACAACCAGCAGTGCCCGGAGTGCCACGGCACCCGCCTGCGCCGCGAAGCGCGCTTCGTCAAGATTGGCGAAGCCGACCAGGCACGCGGCATCTACGAGATCAACGGCTGGCCGCTGCGCGATGCGCTTACGTATTTCCTGACGCTGAACATGCACGGCGCCAAGCGCGAGATTGCCGACAAGATCGTCAAGGAGATCACTGCGCGCCTGAACTTCCTGAACAACGTCGGGCTCGATTACCTGTCGCTGGAGCGCAGTGCCGATACGCTCTCGGGCGGCGAGGCGCAGCGCATCCGCCTGGCGTCGCAGATCGGCTCGGGGCTGACCGGCGTGATGTACGTGCTGGACGAGCCGTCCATCGGCCTGCACCAGCGCGACAACGATCGGCTGATCGGCACGCTCAAGCACCTGCGCGACCTCGGCAACTCGGTGCTGGTGGTGGAGCACGATGAAGACATGATCCGCGCGTCGGACTACGTGGTCGACATCGGCCCCGGCGCCGGCGTGCACGGCGGCCAGATCATCGCGGAGGGCACGCCCCAGCAAGTCGAGCAATCGCCGGCGTCGCTGACGGGCGATTACCTGTCGGGCAAGCGCCGCATCGAGGTGCCCAAGCAACGCACGGCGCCAGACGAAGAGCGCTGGCTGCGCATCATCAACGCCAGCGGCAATAACCTGAAGAACGTGTCGGCCGATATTCCGATCGGGCTGCTCACCTGCATCACGGGTGTGTCGGGTTCCGGCAAGTCGACGCTGATCAACGACACGCTTTACCACGCGGTGGCGCGCCATCTGTATGGCTCGACGCCGGAACCGGCTGCGCACGATCGCATCGACGGCCTGGAGCATTTCGACAAGGTCATCAACGTCGACCAATCTCCGATTGGCCGCACGCCGCGTTCAAACCCGGCCACCTATACGGGCCTGTTCACGCCGATCCGCGAGCTGTTTGCCGGCGTGCCGTCGGCCAAGGAGCGCGGGTATGACCCCGGACGCTTCTCGTTCAACGTCAAGGGTGGGCGCTGCGAGGCGTGCCAGGGTGACGGCGTGCTGAAGGTCGAGATGCACTTCCTGCCCGACGTGTACGTGCCGTGCGACGTCTGCCACGGCAAGCGCTACAACCGCGAAACGCTGGAAGTGCTCTACAAGGGCAAGAACATCACCGAAGTGCTGGAGATGACGGTGGAGCAGGCGCACGAGTTCTTCGCGCCGGTGCCGGTGGTACGCCGCAAGCTGCAGACGCTGCTGGACGTGGGCCTGGGCTACATCCGCCTTGGGCAATCGGCGACCACGCTGTCGGGCGGCGAGGCGCAGCGCGTAAAGCTGTCGCTGGAGCTATCGAAGCGCGACACAGGCCGCACGCTCTACATCCTGGATGAGCCGACCACTGGCCTACACTTCCACGATATCGAGCTGCTGCTGAAGGTCATTTACAAGCTGCGCGACCACGGCAATACGATCGTCATCATCGAGCACAACCTCGACGTGATCAAAACGGCAGACTGGCTGCTCGATCTCGGGCCCGAAGGCGGCGCCGGCGGCGGGCAGATCATCGCCAAGGGCACCCCCGAGGATGTGGCGAAGAGCAAGGCTAGCTTTACCGGCAAATACCTTGCGCCGCTGCTCAAGCGGAAGTAAGCGACATCATTCGGCAACAAAGAAGCGCAGTTTCGGCTGCGCTTTTTTTCGGCAATGCGGGGCGTCAGTGGCCCGCAGGCGCTGTCTCGGTTTCCACTTCATCTGCGTGTTTCATACGGCTGCGATTCAACGCGCCCGCTTCATCCAGCACCGGATATGCGGCCGCGCAGAACAACGAGTTCAACCGCTTGAAATCGCTGATGATGTCCAGATGCAGCGAACTGGTCTCGATGCTCTCGGCCGTCTGCGCGGACACCCGCGTGAGGTGACTGCGCGAGTAGCGTTTCTCTAGATCGCGGAAGTGCGCCTTTTCCAGCATCAGCTTCTGCGCGCTGCGCAGGTCGCCCGTCAGGAACACCGACAACGCCAGCTTGAGGTTCGTGACCAGGCGCGCATGCATGTCTTCCAGCTCTTCCATGCCGGCCTCGGAAAAGGCCAGCTTGTGTGCGATCTTCTTCTCGCGCACGTCCTGCAGCATGCGGTCGAGAATGTCGCCGGCGTGCTCCAGATTGATGGTGAGCGAGATGATGTCGGCCCAGCGTTTTCCCTCGCGCGCGTCCAGGGCTTCGTGGCTCAGCTGCGTGAGATAAAGCTTGATGGCGGTGTAGAGCGCATCGACCTCGTCGTCGATGGCGCGGGTGGTTTGCAACAGGCGCACGTCGTTGGTTTTGAGCACGCGCAGGGTGTTGTCGAGCATGTGCTCAACGCGATCGCCGATGCGCAGCACCTCGCGCGACGCATTGCCCAACGCCAACGTTGGCGTGGCCAGCGCAGAAGGATCGAGGTAGCGCGGCGCAACGAGATCGTCGATATGCGCGCCGCCCGGCAGGATGCGCGCACACAGGCGCGCCATCGTATCGGTGAAGCCGATCAGCAACACCGCCAACGCCACGTTGAACACCACATGAAACGCCACGACCACGTGCTGTGGCGCGACGCCCGCGTGCGGCGCCCACTCCGCCAGCTTGTCCAGAAAGGGCAGCGCCAGCGCGGCGCCCAGCATGCGCGAAAGCAGGTTTCCGAGCGTTGCGCGGCGTGCGGCTTGGCTCGATGAGGGCGTGGTCGCCAACGCGGCCACGGCACTGCCGATGTTTGCGCCCAGCACAATCGCAAAGGCCACCTTGACCGACACCGCAGCCGACGCTGCCAGCGTCGCGCAGAACAGCACGACAGCCAGACTCGAATAGCACAGCAGCGTGAGCACCGCGCCAATCAGCATGTTCAGGCCGGTGTCTGACGAGATGGAGCCCAGCAGCACACGCAGCGCATTGGCTTCCACCATCGGGCTCGACGCGATCGAGATCAGCTCCAGCGCCATCATGATCAGGCCCAGGCCGATCAGCACCCGCCCAAAATGCCCCACTGCACTGCCCTTGCGCGACAGATGCAGGATCACGCCAAAGAAGATCAGCAGCGGCGACAGCCACGACAAATCCAGCGCAAATATCTGCGCCATGATGGCGGTGCCCACGTTGGCACCCAGCAGGATCGCCAGCGCCGACGACACACCCATCAGCCCTTGCGCAACAAAGGCGCCGACGATGGTGGCCGTCGCGTTACTGCTCTGCACCAGACACGTCACGCCAATGCCGGCCAGCAGAGCAGAGAACCGATTCGACACGCTGCGTGACAACAGGCGGCGCAAGTCCGCGCCGTAGAGGCGCAACATGCCAACTTTGACGGTCTGCGTGCCCCATACCAACAGGGCGACGCCAGAAAGCAGCTTAAGCAGGGTGATCATTGTTGCCGTGCAGTCTTGCTTATTTAGTCAGAGCCACCCGCAGGCCCAGCCCGATGAAAATGCAGCCGCTCATCCGGTCGAGCCACAGCGAGGCACGCGGCGTGCGGCGCATCCAACCGCCCAGCGCGGCCGCGCACCAACCGTAGATGCTGAACACAACGATGGTCTGCGCCATGAACACGCCGCCCAGCAGCAACATCTGCAGCGCCGCATGGCCGGCCTGCGCATCGACAAACTGCGGCAGGAACACCACGAAGAACAACGTCACCTTCGGGTTGAGCAAATTGGCAAAAACGCTCTGGCGATATACCTGCCACAGGTCGGGCGCCGCCTGCGCGCCAGCATGATTCAGGCCGATGCCTCCCTTGCTGCGCAGTGCCTGAATGCCCAGCCAGATCAGATACGCCGCGCCCAGCCAGCGGATCGCCTGGAACGCCACAGGGGACGATTGCAGCACTGCAGCCAGCCCAAGGGCCGCCAGCGTCGTATGAAACAGGCAGCCCGACGCAAATCCCGCCGCCGCCGACAGACCCGCTTTACGGCCCTGGCTTGCGCCGCGCGCAATCACTTGCAGGTTGTCCGGCCCGGGCATCACCGTGATGGCAATCGAAGTCAGCAGGAAGAGCAATACGTGGGGCATCGACGTCTCCCGGGGGCGCAGGGGAAGTGGAAAGGATCATGCTACTGCGCGTGGCAGTAGTGCGTCATATTTTTGTCACATGAGCGTATGCGACTGGCGCATCACGCATAGGCAGCGGGTGGCCGCTCAGTGTCCATCAAAGCGGCAGACCGTGAAGAGCGGCAGCCCGCCCTCAATCAGCAGTTGTGAGCCGCCCAGCTCGGGCAGGTCGACAATCGCCGCGCCCTCCACCACCGTCGCGCCCAACCGTTCAAGCAGGCGCTTGCCGGCCATCATGGTGCCGCCGGTGGCAATCAGGTCGTCGATCAACAAGACGCGATCGCCTGGCTTGCAGGCATCGGCGTGGATTTCCACCGTCGCGCTGCCGTATTCGAGCATGTACTCCTCGGCCACCGTGTTGAAGGGCAGCTTGCCTTTCTTGCGGATCGGCACAAAGCCGAGGTTCAGCTCATACGCCACGATCGAGCCAAGGATGAATCCACGTGCATCGATGCCTGCCACCAGATTCAGCCCCTGCCCCATGTAGCGATGGACGAACACATCCACCAGCACGCGCAGGCTCTTCGGGTCCTGCAGCAGCGGCGTGATGTCGCGAAACATCACCCCGGCCTGCGGCCAATCCGGCACCGTGCGGATGCGGTCGCGCAGGTAACGCGATACATCGCCCAGTTCAGTGGAAGCGGGAATGGACGACGGCGTCAGTAGCGCCGCCTGGTGAGGAGGAACTTGGTTCATGGCAAAAACAGGAAAGCAGGAACGTGGTCTGCGGTAATGGGCTACCACCCGGGCCGAATGGCGCCGAACCACAATGGGCAAACCCAAACCATACAGGAGACACGGCGATGGCAAAGAAAATTCTGATGCTGGTCGGCGACTACGTGGAGGACTACGAAGTCATGGTCCCCTTCCAGGCGCTGCAGATGGTCGGCCACACGGTGCACGCCGTCTGTCCGGACAAGCGCGCTGGCGATTCCGTCGCGACCGCCGTTCACGATTTCGAAGGCTCGCAGACGTACTCCGAAAAACCCGGCCATCGGTTCACGGTCAACGCCACCTTCGCCGACGTCGACCCGGCAACGTATGACGCACTTGTCGTGCCCGGCGGCCGCGCGCCCGAATACCTGCGGCTGAACGCCCGCGTGCTCGACGTCGTGCGGCACTTCGCCCATGCGGACAAACCCATCGCGGCCATCTGCCACGGTGCGCAGTTGCTGTCGGCGGCGGGTGTGCTGGAAGGCAAGGCGTGCTCGGCATATCCGGCATGTGGACCGGAAGTCACGGCGGCAGGCGGCACGTTCCAGGACATCCCCGTCGACCAGGCCCACACCGACGGCAAGCTGGTCACAGCGCCCGCGTGGCCCGCACATCCGGCATGGTTGGCACAGTTTCTTGAAGTCCTGGGCACGCGGGTTCTACACTGATCCGGTTGCCCGCACGCCGGGCGCCCCAGGAGCCCCCGGCCATGTGCGAAATCTTCATCCGCGCCAATCCCCATTCCTACGACAGTCTCGCGCGTTCGCTACGCTTGCACGGCGTGGCGACCAGCGTGCGGCTGGAGTGCCTGTTCTGGGAGGTGCTCGAAGAGATTGGCCAGCGTGATGGCCTGACGGTCAACCAGCTCATCAGCAAGCTCTATGACGAGTTGTTTGAGCGTCGCGGCGAGGTGGCGAACTTCGCGTCGTTCCTGCGCGTCTGCTGCCTGCGCTATCTGATGCTGCAGCAGGAAGGGCGCATTCCGGCTGATACACGGGTGTCGATCAGCTCGCTCGATGCCGCGGCGGTGCTGGACGGCCTGCCGGCCAACATGGCGGATGCCCCGCCGCCGCGCCGCTCGCGCGGCCCGCTGCTGGAAACGTTCATCAAATAAGCGCTGGCATCAACGCGGCGAGAGCCGCTCCTCCGCCATCTGCAGCCCCTCGGGGGTGCCGCGCAGCACAACGATATCGCCCAGCTCCAGCACGGTGTCTGGATCAGGATCGAGCGCGCGAATGCCCTGGCGCCGGATCGCCGTGACCGAGGTCTTGAACGTCTCCAGCCCCATCGTGCCGAGCTTGTGGCCGATGGCAGGCGAGCCTTTGGCCAAAGGCACCGAATGCAGGCGCACGGCGTCGCGCTCCAGCATGTCTTCCTCGTCGTCCTGACCATGGAAGTAGCCGCGCAGCAGGCTGTAACGTGCGTCACGCATCTCCTGCGCGCGGCGCACCACGCGGCGCAGCGGCACGCCCAGCAGCACCAGCGCATGCGAGGCCAGCATCAGGCTACCTTCAATGATCTCGGGGACAACCTCGGTGGCGCCGGCTTGCTGCAGGCGATCCAGGTCGGCATCGTCGATGGTGCGCACAATCACGGGCAGGGTCGGCTCCAGCGCCTGCACGTGGTGCAGCACCCTCAACGCGGACGCCGTATCGGCATACGTAATGGCGACCGCCGCTGCACGGTGGATACCGGCAGCCACCAGCGACTCGCGCCGCGCCGCATCGCCATAGACGACATGCTCGCCCGCGGCCGCAGCCTCGCGCACGCGGTCGGGGTCCAGGTCGAGCGCGACATAGCCGATGCCTTCCTGCTCCACCATGTGCGCCAGGTTCTGCCCGCTGCGCCCGTAGCCGCAGATGATGACGTGGCGCTCGGTGGCGATGCTCTGCGCGGCAATCTTCGTCATTGCCAGCGATTGCATCAGCCAGTCCGTGCGCGACAGCCGCATGGCAATCACGTCGCTGTACTGAATCAGGAATGGCGCCAGCAGCATCGACAGCAGCATCGCCGCCAGGATCGCTTGGCCGAGCAACGGGTCGATCAGTTTCATCCCGTCAATCTGGTTGAGCAGCACGAAGCCGAATTCACCGGCCTGCGCTAGCCCGAGAGCCGTACGGATCGCCGCACCGCCACCGGAACCGAAGGCCCGCGCCAGCAGCGCAATCAGCACGAATTTGAACAGCACCGGCGCCATCACCAGGCCCAGCACCAGCGCCCAGTGCTCGAAGACCACGCGCGGGTCCAGCAGCATGCCGACCGTCACGAAGAACAGCCCCAGCAGCACATCCCGGAACGGCTTGATGTCTTCTTCCACCTGCAGCTTGTACGGCGTTTCCGACACCAGCATGCCGGCCAGAAATGCCCCCAGCGCCATCGACAAGCCCAGCCGCTCGGTCAGCGCCGCCATGCCCAGCGTGACCAGCAGCAGGTTCAGCATGAACAGCTCCTGCGAGCGCCGCGCCGCCACCAGGTGGAACCAGCGCGACAGCAGCTTCTGCCCCAGGAACAGGATCAGCACCAGCGCAACGGTGATCTTCAGAGCTGCAATCGACAGCGTCAGAACCAGGTCGCTCGGATTCTTGCCCAATGACGGCACCACGATGAGCAGCAGCACCACAGCCAGATCCTGGAACAGCAGCACGCTGATGATGTTGCGGCCGTGCTCGGTTTCCAGTTGCAGGCGCTCGGCCAGCATTTTCGACACGATGGCCGTGGACGACATCGCCAACGCGCCGCCCAGCGCCAGCCCCGCCTGCCACGACAGCGGGTACCAGCGCGAAAGCAGCATCGATACCGGAATCGTCAGCAGCACGGTCAGCACCACCTGTGACGCGCCAAGGCCCAGCACCAGCCGTCGCATCGAACGAAGCTTGGAGAGGTTGAACTCCAGGCCGATCGAGAACATCAAGAACACCACCCCGAACTCAGCCAGGTAGCGGGTCTGAGCAGAATCGGACTCCAGCCCCGTCGCCTTCGGCCCAATCAGCACACCCACCACCAGGTAGGCCAGCATCGGCGGCAACTGCAGCATGCGGAACAGCACCACGCCGATCACGGCGGCGGCCAGCAACACGAGGGTGAGTTCCAGCGGCGAATGCATGCGACGCGAAAAAACCAATCGAAAGGGGTTGGACAGGAGGGACGGCACCTACGCATCAGGACGGTGCGTGCGCAAGCGAGCACGCAGGCGCTGCAAGACCGATGCCAGGATGTAAACGAAGAACGCGATACGCGAGACGCCGCAGAGCAAAAAACGACGGCGTGGCGACGGGAAGAAAGTGATTTGGAAGCCGAATGCCGCGGCGCAGCAAAACGGAGCGCCCGCACGCTCCGCCCACTCCCCGCAAGTCAAGTCCCAATGCGCCACCAGCGGCCGAGGACTATGTCAATCGTTGTTATACTTCGCCGCCATGATAGCGAATTTCAATCCGGACCGAGCGCTTGCGCTGGCGCAGCAAACCTTCGACATCGAAGCGCAAGCCGTACTCGGTCTCAAAACCCAG
>Ga0068857_100004709_pt1 | contig 11565 bp, 8 predicted proteins | sample KBSCornC72_FD_66591 | JGI IMG/M metagenome (GOLD analysis project Ga0068857, IMG submission 66591) | Corn rhizosphere microbial communities from Kellogg Biological Station, Michigan, USA - KBS Corn C7-2 | ecosystem: Host-associated > Plants > Roots > Rhizosphere > Soil ...
GCGTCCTGGCCAGGTAGCTTCCACTAGAGGAGGGACCATGCTGACACGCTATTCCGCAAGCGTCGTTCTCGGCGCATGCTTATTCGCGGCAACTGCTGCCGCCGAGACAGACTCGAAAGTCGATTTCGGGCGCGATGTGCTGCCGCTGATTCGCCAAAATTGCATCACCTGTCACGGCCCGAAGGTTCAGATGAACAACTTCCGGCTGGACCGCCGGAGCACGGCCATGCGCGGAGGCACGCGCTCTGTGATCGTGCCCGGCAGCTCGGCCTCCAGCCGGCTCTACCTGCGTTTGAGCGGCAATCAATTTGGAAAGCAAATGCCGCCGACCGGGGCTTTGAGTCCCGAACAGGTGGCCGTGTTCAAGAATTGGATTGATCAGGGCGCCGAGTGGCCCGACGCCTTGGCCAATGACGTAGATCCGCCTCCTGCCGATGCGAAGGCTGTGCGCATGGTCATGGCACTGCGATCTGGAGACGCCGCGACTTTCAATAAATTTGTGGCCGAAGATCCGAAGTCTCTCAACCTGCGCGGCCCCAACGGCTCCACGCCCTTTATGTTTGCGGTGCTCTATTCCGATGCAGCGACTGTCAGCCAGCTGCTCGATAAGGGCGCCGACCCGAATCAGCCGAATGACTCGAACGCCACGGCTTTGATGTGGGCGGCGAATGATCTCGATAAGACGCGCATCCTGCTGGCGCACGGCGCTCAAGTGAATGCCCGTTCGAACGACGGCAGGTCGGCGCTGGCCGTCGCGGCAACCAAGGCCGGGGCTGCGCCCATCGTAAAGTTTCTGCTGGAACATGGAGCCAATCCGGACCCGGCTGGTCCGACGGATACCGCCGCGCTTCATCAGGCCGCCGCCGCCGGGGACGCAGAAGTTATGCAACTCCTTCTCGACCACGGCGCGCACGCCAAAGCCGCAGGTGAGGACACGTTATCGGCCGCCATCGAAACGGATTGCAAGAAGTGCATTCAATTGATCGAGAAGAGCTTCGATGCCAAGGCCTACAGCAAGGCGCTGGTAGATCTCTCCATCCACAGTGAGCATTACGACGGCATCAAGCTGGCGATCGACCATGGCGCGGACGTGAAAGCAGTTGATGTCGAGGGCCGAACGCCGCTGCTATTTGCCGCAAATTCCGACTTGCTTCCCTTGAACACCGTCAAATTGCTGATCGATCATGGCGCCGACGTCAACGCCAAAAACATGTACGGCAATACGCCGCTGTATTTGGCCAAGCTGCACGGCAATACGCCGATTGTGGATCTGTTGCTCAAATCCGGCGCCAAGCCGGAAGTGATCGCCGACCCGGCTCTGAAGTTTCAAAAGGCGAATACGATTCAGAGCGCTGTGGAGCGCGCCATCCCCCGCCTGCAGCGGGCGGACATTAGTTTCTTGCAGCAGTCGGGCTGTGTGTCCTGCCATAACGAAGCGTTAACCGACATGACGCTTTCCACCGTGCGCAAAGCCGGATTCAAAGTGGACGAGCAGATGGCGGCTAAAGAAGTGAGCGGCGTGGCGCAATTCTTCGAGCTATGGCGCGACCGGTTGTATCAGGGCAATGCACCGGGCGGGGTTGCCTACTCGCTGGTTGGGCTGCACGCTGAGCACTACCCGGCGGATCTGGTCACGGACGCAGTCGCTCGCTACATCGAAATGAAGCAGTTTCCGGACGGCCACTGGGGATACGGTTGCGGCGGGTCGCGGGCTCCGCTTTGCGGGGCGGAAATTTCGAATACGGCGCTTTCGATGCGCGCGTTGCAATTTTACGCGCCCGTCACTAGCCACGCCAAGTATGACAAAACGATTCAAATGGCGGGAGCATGGCTGGTCGGGGCGCCGGCTAAAACCAACGAAGATCGCACCTATAAGGTGTTTGGCCTGGCTTGGGCCAAGGCGGACAAACGCGCTCTTCAGCAGGCGATGAAGGAACTCCTGGCCACGCAGCGCGCCGATGGCGGGTGGTCCGACATTGCCAGCATGAACAGCACGGCTTACGCGACCGGCGAGGCCATGGTGGCGCTGCACGAAGCCGGTTTGCCGGTGACGGATGCCGCCTATCAGCGCGGTGTTAAATATCTGCTGTCCACGCAGCTTGAAGATGGCTCGTGGTACATCAAGACGCATTCGCAGGCGGTGCAGCCGTATTTCGACGTCGGCTTCCCGCACGGCGAGGATCAGTGGATCTCGGCGTGCGGCACTAGTTGGGCGACCATGGCCCTGGCGCTGGCATCGCCTGAAACACATCCGGTTACCGCGCAGGTGGTGCGGTGATATGAAGCGCCTGTTCGGAATGGGCTTGGTGCTTTGCGCACTGCCGGCCTTCGGCCATCATGCATTCTCCGCCGAATTCGATATCGACAAACCGATCACAATTAAGGGAACGCTCACCAAGCTCGAATGGGTGAATCCGCACGGCTGGATTTACGTCGATGCGAAGGGCGATGACGGCAAGGTAGTCAACTGGGCGGTGGAATTCGGCGCGCCAAACACCTTGCTCCGGCGCGGATTGCGCAAGACGGATTTCCCGGTGGGCGTTGATGTGACGGTGAAAGGATACCGCGCCAAGGACGGAGGGCGAAACGTAACCGGAACCAGCGTCACTCTGCCGGATGGGCGGAATCTGTATACGGGGTCGGCGGCGAACGGTCAGCCGAGCGAGTAGAGCGGCAGTGAGAAAGTTGCCGTCTCATTTCGCGCTGGCGTTGGTTGCCACGGGGTTTACGTGCGGGATCGCGTCTGGGCAATCGGCGATTCCGCGAACGGCGGAGGGGCGGCCGGATCTGTCGGGGATCTGGCAGGTAATGAACACGGCGGAGTGGGATATCCAGGATCACCAGGCGAGACCGGATGCGCCGGCGGGGCTGGGCGTGGTCGAAGGCGATCAGATCCCGTATCAGCCTTGGGCGGCGGCAAAGAAGAAAGAGAATTTCGAAAAGCGCGCGACTGCCGATCCGCTAGCCAAGTGCTACTTGCCGGGTGTGCCGCGGGTCACCTATACGCCGCTGCCGTTTCAGATTTTTCAAACGCCGAAACAGATCACTATCTTTTATCAATATGCGCACGCGGTCCGCCATATCTTCGCGAATGGCAGCAAGCATCCGGACGGGCATATCGACTGGTGGCTGGGGGATTCGCGCGGGCAGTGGCAGGGAGACACCCTGGTGGTGGACGTCATCGATTTCAACGATCAGACGTGGTTCGACCGGGCAGGGAACTTCCATAGCGATGAGTTGCACGTGGTGGAGCGGTATACGCCGGCGGACGCCGATCACATGAATTATGAAGTTAGCGTTGAGGACCCGAAGGTTTTCACGCGGCCGTGGAAAATGAGCATGATCCTCTACCGTCACAAGGAAAAGAATTTTCAATTGCTGGAGCACGAATGCTACGGTTTCGAATATGAGCCGTATTATCCGTGATGGGGGCCAACGTGAATACACGATCTCTACTCGCAACCGGGTTGGCCGGCGCATTTGCGGTGGTGGCGGTAGTGGCGGCGGCGCGGGCACAGAGTGCGGCCGTAGATAAGGCCATCGCGACCAAGAGTCCCGCGGCCGAGGCGGCGGCCCCGTGGGTTCCGTCGCGATTGCCCGACGGACAGCCGGACGTGCAAGGCTTCTGGTCGGCGGAAGTGAGCGGAACTTATTCGCTGTTAAATCCGAGGAAAGGCGGTGTCCGCCTGCAAGAGCAGTTGCTCGAGAAGGCCGGCAAGAAGCCGCCGACGAAGCCCACGCGGATCGTCGATCCGCCGGACGGGCAGGTGCCTTATCAGCCGTGGGCGCGCGCCAGGCAGCAGGAGATTCAGGCCAACATCGATAATCCAACGGCGCAGAGGCATATCGATCCGCAGGCGCGCTGCCTGCCGAACGGGCCGCTGCGGTCGCCGCTGTGGTCGGCCTACGAGATCATGCAATCCCCCGGATACCTGGTGTTCTCCTACGAGACGACGCACATGTACCGCATCGTCCCGCTGGATGGCCGGCCGCATCCCAGCCAGAACGTCAAACTATGGATGGGCGATTCGCGGGGCCACTGGGAGGGCAATACGCTGGTCGTGGACGTGATGAATAACAATTCGAAGTCGCGTTTCTCCACCGAGGGCGATTTCGCGAGCGACAAGCTGCATATGGTGGAGCGGTACACTTTCCTGGACGCGAAAACCATGGAGTACCGCGCTACCATCGAAGATCCCACCGTGTACACGCGGCCCTGGACCATTCAGGCGCGCATGATTCGTATCCACACCAAAGACCCGGATTACGAGGTGTGGGAAGATGCCTGTCACGAAGGCGAGAAGCATGGGCTGATCGAGCCGCCGCAGGATTCAGGGAAGAAATGACCACATTACCTTGGATGAATTCACTGGCAGACCTGGCATAGTGAGTTCGCGCGTAGCAGGCCATTCGTTTACCTGCTGAAGTGGAATCACCCGTATTAAAACGATTTAATCGTTCTTTGGCTTAGCCCGTGATACCGTTGAGTTATTCCCTATTTGTTTTGGTAATATTTTAATTGTTTTCGAAATCTGTACGACTTGCAATCGTTGCCCTCATTGGACCCATGTGCATGCAGGGCCAGCGGATTGCTCCGAGCGCGCAGAGACAGATTGCGGCGCTCCTGAGCGAAAAAGCCTCTCGAAGCCCGGCGGAACGCAAAATGAGCGCGATTCTGGTGCATGCGGCCAAGATCCTGCGCGGGGAGAAGATTCACCCAGAGTTCCCGAATCCAACGGACGCCCTGGCGGCTGTTCGTCTGGATACGCGGCAACGAGTTGAAGTGGATATTCGGGGCGAAGTGACTCCGGAATTGCTGGCTCATATCGGAGCGCTGGGGGGTACGGTCGTAAATTCATTTCCCGGTTATCGCGCGATCCGAGCCAATCTTCCGTTAGCATCCGTGAAGGAACTCGCCGCAGATTCAGGCGTGACGCACATCCGGGCGGCCGAGGCGACAGCAAGTCAGCAAGAAACTGAGCCTCTGCTGCGCACAAGAGCTGGAGCCACGCCGCAGGTACAAAGTGTCGCAGCGGAACTACGCCGATATTTCGGACGAGAGCCCCGCCGATTTCACGGCTTGTGGCGCAGTTCGCGGATGCCTGGGGGCGCTTTTTTTGTGGGTCCCGATCTTTCCGGGGATGTGGCGCATCAAGCTAACGTGGCTCGCGCAACATACAGCGTGGATGGAACCGGAGTGAAAGTGGGGGTGCTTTCCAGCGGAGTCGATAGCCTTATAACGGAGCAGGCGGCGGGCAGACTTCCGGCGGTAAACGTCCTCCCTGGACAAAGAGGCACCGGAGACGAAGGTACTGCAATTCTGGAAGTCTTGTATACAATGGCTCCCGGCGCGACACTTTACTTTGCGACGGCAAACGGCGGCCAGCCGAGCATGGCCAACAATATCCAGGCCTTGGCGGATGCCGGCTGCCAGATCATTCTGGACGACATTATCTATCTGGCAGAACCGGTTTTCCAAGAAGGAATCATTGCTCAAAGAGTGAATGCGGTTGCCGCGGCGGGAGTTTTTTATTTTTCGGCGGCGGGCAATGACGGCCGCACGTCAGCTAACACGAGCGACACTTGGGAGGGCGATTTTCTCGATAGCGGTTTTACACTTGGCTTTATTGATCCGGCGGCCAGAATGCAAAGCTTTGCCGGGTTCGCTGGGAATCGGATCACCGCTCCCAGTCCGATTGGTCACTATAGTCTCGCTTGGTCCGATCCCTTGGGGAAATCCACCGACGATTATGACCTCTTTATCTTGAACGCAGACCTGAGCGCCGTCGTGGCATCCTCGACCGACGTTCAGAACGGCACAGAGAATCCGCAGGAGTCTATTTACGATCCCGGCCATAGGGTGGTGGCCGGTGACTGGATTGTGATCCTCCGCAATTCAGGAGCGGCGACACGCGCCCTGCATCTCGCTACGTGGTTTGGGCGGATTGCGAGCTCGACCAACGGAAACATTGTTGGCCACAACGCGGCTGCCGGGGGCTTCGCGGTAGGGGCTGCAAATGTGCTGCAGGCGCTTGGCGGTGCGTTCACGGGTTATTCGAATCTTGTGGACTCCTACAGCAGTGCCGGACCGCGGCGCCTGTTCTTCCAGCCGGATGGAACGGCGATCACCCCAGGTAATGTTCTCTTCAACACGTCGGGTGGTCTGCTGCTCAGCAAGCCCGACTTTGCCGCAGCGGACGGAGTCACGACAGGCCTTTCGTCTTTCAATCCATTTTTTGGAACTTCCGCAGCCGTTCCCCACGCGGCGGCCATTGCGGCGCTGATGCTGCAATCGAACCCGTCCGTTACGGTCGCCGGGATGCGGGCCGCGCTTAGCGCTTCGGCAATCGCTGCAGGCTCCGATTCGGGAGCGGGGATTGTCATGGCGCCGCGCGCAATCGCGCAAGCGCCCAAGCAGTGTAGCTATTGGGTCAGTTCGGCGGGTGACGCGTATTCGTCTGCGTCCGGCACGGGATCGATCACAGTATCTGCGCCGGCAATTTGCTTGTGGTCCGTTTCCGCGAGTGATCCGTGGATTATTTTTAACAGCGCTTCATCGAACTCCGGCATGGGAAATGGGACGATTACGTACCAAGTGAGCGCCAATTCAGGTGCGGCACGCTGGGGCACCATCACAGTCGCGGATCAGGTGTTCACGGTTGAGCAGAACGCGTTCGATGTTCCCGGCGCTGTGAGTGTCGGCTCGCTGGCCCAAGTGGTCTCGGCCGGCAACTGGAAAATGACGTTTGATTTCCTCAATCTGGGAACCACGACCGCACAATTGCAGGCAAATTTTTATACCGATTCCTATCCGCTCTTGCCGCTGCCCTTCACGTTCCCGCAACTATCGCCACCCGCCAACCCGCTAATGGCATTGACTCTTGAACGGAGCCTTCCACCAGGCGCCCAGTTCATCGCGGAAACCACGGGCCCGGCGAATAAAACGACCGAGATAGGCTGGGCCCAGCTTGTTGGCAACGGCAAACTGAGCGGGTTTGGCATCTTTAGCGACTCCGCGACGAAAGGTGAGGCGGTAGTGCCGCTGGAAACCCGTAACGCCTCAACGTACGTCTTAGCCTTTGACAATACTGGGGGCGTCGTCACCGGCGTGGCGCTTGCGAATCCTTCGTCCTCCGTTAGCGTATACGCTCCGATGATCATTCGGGACGACGCGGGGAACCAAATCGGAGCCACCAGCGCGGGGCTGAGTCCCATGAGCCATTACTCGTTTTCGTTCGGCTCAGAGACGTTTGGTAAACGCGGCACAGTCGAATTCGATTTGTCGCCGGGAATGCAACTCAGTGTGCTCGGTCTGCGCTTTACGTCGACGAGCTTGTTCACGACCATTCCGGTGTTTGCCAACGTGGGTCCGGGCACAGGTTCGATGGCTCATCTGGCGTCGGGCGGAGGCTGGGATTCCACAATCACTTTAGTCAACGTTGGTCCGGCTTCCGCTCGGGCGCAGGTTCACTTCTTCGACGATAGTGGAAAAGCGCTTTCCCTGCCCATTACCTTTCCTCAGACCCCGTCCGCGAACATCAACACGTCATCTCTGGACAGGACGCTGGAACCGTATCAGACGCTGCTTCTGGAAACTACCGGACCCGAGAGTACGCCGGTAAAGGTGGGCTCAATGCAAGTAAGCAGCGACGGCAGTATTAGCGGCTTTATCGTCTTTCATCGGACAATGGATGGGCAAGAGGCAGTGGTGCCGCTGGAAGTGCGCAAGGCAAGCGCTTACGTTCTTCCTTTCGACAACACGACTGGACTGGTCGCCGGCGTGGCAGTGGCAAATACGTCGGCTCAAGCGGTCAATATTCCGGTGGTAATTCGCGATGACAACGGGGCACAAATAGGAACGGGCGCGGTAGCGTTGCCCGCTAACGGACACACGTCATTTGTGCTCACCGACCGATTTGCTGTTGCGGCGAACCGGCGCGGCACGATTGAATTCGACACCCCTTCGGGCGGACAGATCAGCGCGCTCGGCTTGCGGTTCACGGAAAACGGCTTCACGACGATTCCGGTATTCGGGAAGTAGGCACGAGGTTTCACGGTAGCGCGGATCGCCTGCTCCCGGAAGAAGAGGCGCTGAAACTTAGTGCAGCCGGCCCACCGCCTGGATGTGCATTTCCACCTTGTCGCTTACCCGGAGCAGGAAATTGCTGGGGTTCTTCATGCCCCACTGGACGTAGGGAATCGTGAAGCCGGTGGAAGAAGCAACCTCGCTGCCGTTGACATCGGCACGAAAATGAAACGTCATCTCGTGACTCGCGCCATGGATCTGGAACGCGCCGTGGACATCGAGTTCTGATGCGCCGCGCGGCGCCAGTTCGCCGCTGACACGGTCCGCGGTAAAGACCGCTTCCGGGTAGCGCGCGGTCTCCAGAATTTCTTTATGCATGCGCTTGTCGCGCGTCCCGCTGCCCGAGCTCCCGCTCGCGACATCCACTACAATCTCTCCCGAAGCCTTGCCGGTGGAGGAGTCGAACGTGATCGACCCGCGCTTCAGTTTGAACGTGCCATGCACGGTGTGCAAAACATCCGCCAGTGTGAAGCTGATGGTGGTACGCGCCGCGTCGAGTTCGACGGTGCTCTCCGCCGCAGCCAGCGGAAGAGTGCAGAGCAGGAAAAATAGGAGGCGTCGCTTCATAAACACGCGCTCAGGCCGCTAGCAGGCGGCGGCCCAGCGGGAGCATCGAATCGCGGATAAAGTCGGCCCTGCTCGCGCCCCCCACGTGCATCGCCAGTTGCGTGGCGAAGATCCCCGGATCGTCGGAAAGCGCATGCAGCACGCGTCGCCGGAGCCACGCGGAACGATCCAACGACAACATCAGCGCGGCCATGAAAGCGGGACGCCGCGCCAACCGGCGGTGAGCCGCCGCATACTCGCTCAGATCGCCGTCTTCCAAGGCTCTGGCCAGCGCCATGCCCTGTTCAAAGCCCAGCCGCAGCCCTTCACCCGTGATCGCGTCCACCGATCCCGAGGCGTCACCCACCAGCACTACACGATTGCGATAGACTCGCGCCAGCCGCCGGGTAGCTGACACCGCGCCGCGTTCCGCCGTGGTCACCGGTGCCGTCTTCAATCTCTCGAAAAGCTGTGGGTGCTGGGGCAATGCGTGCTCCAAGCGGAGGTGCGAGTCGCGCGAAATCACCGCCACGCAGATTTCCTGGGGACCGATCGGCGTGACATAAATCTGCGAGCCCGCGCCCCAATAGATTTCGACGCAATCGGCCCACGGCGCAATTCGATAGTGGCGGCGGAATCCGAAGCGGAGCGAAGTGTGCCGCGTGCCGTCCAGCCCCGCCCATTCACGGACGCGCGAATTCTCGCCGTCGGCGCCGACCACCCACTTGCATTCGACCGGGCCGCTGTCCAACACCACGCCGGTTTCGCTCAGGCCTCTCACGGGAGTCCTCCACAGCAAGGAAACTCCAACGTGTTCAGCCCGTTCGATCAGCGCCTGGTGCAAGTGCGTCCGCCGTATGCCGACGCCCATTCCCTCGGGAAAACTGGCGGCGACTGCAGTGCCGGAGCCCAGGAAACGAATTCCTCGAAAAGGGAAACACGTTTCGGGACGGAGCGTGATACCCAGCCGCGCGAGCGACGCAAGAGCATCCGGCATCAGTCCCTCGCCACAGGCCTTGTCGATCGGTGGAAGTGCCGGGTCCGCCAACGTCACGCTGAAACCCCGTGCGCGGAGAGCGATGGCGCTCGCCAGCCCGATGGGGCCTCCACCCACAATAAATGCGTCGGTATGTTTGGGAATAGATGTCATCGAAAATATCGAGTGAAAGAAAGCCGGCGTGGCGCTAGATGTTCCCAACTCTGCGCGCCAGGCCTATAGCCTCGGTCCAAAAGGTTGCGGAAGTGTGCATCAGATCCACCACCGCCGTCATTGCGCGTACGAACTCATCGGCCTGCTCCTCAGCCACCACCAGCGGCGGAGCCGACTTGAGCACCATAAAATGATTGCCGCAGATCTGCGTGAGGATGCCGTGGTCGCGGAATAGCCGCATCACCACCAACTGACCGAACATCGCGGGATGGATGTTGCGGAAACCCTCGAAGGGCACGCGCAGGCGGAGCTTGCGTGGAGCCTTAAATGCAATACCGTTCAGCAATCCCATTCCACGAATCTCATCCACCATTTCATAGCCCGCGAGCGCCTCACGCAGCCGTCTGCGCAAGTAATCGCCCAGCGAGGCCGCGCGTTTGCCCAAATGCTCCCGCTCCAGGACGTCCAGCGTGGTGAGCCCCGCACGCATCGCCAGATTGTTCTCGCTAAAAGTCGAGGTGTGAACGATAGCCCGCTTCAAGGAGCTATACACGGAATCGTAAATACGGTTCGACATCAGCACCGCGCCGCAAGGAACCAGTCCGCCGCTGAGAGCCTTGGCGAGCACCACCATGTCCGGCTCCAACCCATACTGATGCGCGCCCAGAAAACGTCCCGTACGAAACATTCCGGTCTGCACTTCGTCCAGAACGAACAACGTTCCGTAGCGGCGGCAGGCGGCTTGCGCGGCTTGCAGATATCCCTGCGGAGGCAGACGAATTCCGGCCTCCGACTGCACTGGCTCCACGATAAACGCGGCTACGTCGCCCCTTTGGAGTTTGGTTTCAAGCGCCGGCAGATCGCCAAAGGGGACGGCCTCGGTGTCCGGCAACAGCGGTCCAAATCCATCCCGCCAGAAGGCGTCATCCATCAAGGAGAGCGCGCCGCAAGTCAACCCATGAAAGGCGCCGCTCGCGTAAATCAATCCGGTTCGTCCTGTATTCGCGCGAGCGAACTTAATCGCCGCTTCCACGCCTTCGCTTCCGGAACTGCAGAAAAACACTTTATCGAGGCGGCCGCCCGCCAGGCTGCAAAGCCGCTGTGCCAGTTCGCCGGCCAGGTCGGAAACGTGGCTCTGCAGCATGGCCGGACCTTCGCGGCCTAATTCCCGCTGCAGGGCGGACACAATCGCAGGATGGTTGTGCCCTGTGTTATGGACGCAATAACCGGAGAGAAAATCGAGGAAGCGCCGCCCATCCTCGGCGTGCAATTCAACGCCCGAGCAGCGCCGGTAGCGCACGTTCATCTGTAGCGCATCGAGCAGCCGCACCCACTGCGGATTTACATGCTCCTGATACTGCAGGTCCGAGGCTGCAGTTTCTTCCTCAAATGGCGTGATCTTTCGGACGGTTGCCACTACTAGACTGGACGCGGTCGAAGAACCGCAGGTTCCGGCGAAAGAGGGTGAGCGGTCTTAGCGGCCGTTACTCGAGTTGCGCTTCCTTGAGCCATGCGACCAAAGCGCCGGTCCAGGCTGCCGAGGTTTTCCCGCTCTTCTGAATTCCGAATCCATGTCCGCCCGAAGAATAGATGTGCAGTTCCGCGGGGACTTTGGCGGCGCGCAGCGCGGCGAAAAAACGCCCGGCGTTTTCAGCGGGGTTGACGGTAGTATCGTCGTCGGCCGCCACCAGGAAGGTTCGCGGCATGGCGGAGGTGACGTTGAGCGCGGCCGGGATTGCCGGATAACCGAGCACCAGGAAATCCGGACGGCTATCGGGAGGGG
>Ga0068857_100004712_pt1 | contig 11557 bp, 10 predicted proteins | sample KBSCornC72_FD_66591 | JGI IMG/M metagenome (GOLD analysis project Ga0068857, IMG submission 66591) | Corn rhizosphere microbial communities from Kellogg Biological Station, Michigan, USA - KBS Corn C7-2 | ecosystem: Host-associated > Plants > Roots > Rhizosphere > Soil ...
GCGTCCATCACGAAGATGTCGCACAGCGCGGCATATTTCTTCGACAAGGCTTCATCGTCCTTGCCTTCGCCCACGTTCATGCGGCAGTTCTCCAGCACCACGACTTCGCCTTCGGCGACATCGACACCATCGAGGTAATCGCGCACCAGGCGGACGTCCTTGCCGAGCTTCTCGCCCAGCCACCTGGCCACCGGCGCCAGCGAGGATTCTTCGTCGAACTTGCCTTCCTTCGGACGGCCCAGGTGCGACAGCACCATGACCTTGGCGCCAGCGTCGCGGGCGGCCTTGATGGTGGGTAGCGAGGCGTCCAGCCGCTGGGTGGACGTGATGCGGCCGTTTTCGATCGGCACATTCAAATCTTCACGGATCAGCAAGCGCTTGCCGCGCAGATCCAGGTCGCTCATACGGGTGACGGACACGATGGCTTTCCCTTTAAGGCTTCGAAGGACAGGCGGCGCCGCCAGGCGGCGCGAACCGCCTATTGTCATGCCGCCCTCCAGGCGATGCAAACCTTGGGGCCTTGTTATCCTGATCGTCCCTTTCCATGCCATGGCTGCCATGTCCGCACTCACGCTCTACGGCTACTGGCGCTCAAGCGCCGCCTATCGCGTCCGTATCGCCTTGAATCTCAAGGGTCTTCAGTACCGTCATCAGCCGGTGCATCTGGTCAACAACGGCGGCGAGCAGCACCAGGCCGACTATTGCGCGCTCAATCCGCAGCAACTGGTACCCACCCTGGTCGATGGCGACATCACGCTGACCCAGTCGATGGCCATCGTCGAATACCTGGATGAAACCCACCCGCAGCCGCCGCTGCTGCCGGCCGATGCGCTGGGTCGGGCGCGGGTGCGCGCGCTGGCGCAGATCGTTGCCAGCGATGTGCATCCGATCGGCAATCTGCGCGTGCTGCAGTACCTGGACGCGCAATACGGCGAGCAGGCGCGCAAGGGCGACTGGTCCAAGTATTGGATCGGCAAGGGGCTGGAGGCGTTCGAAGCGATGGTGGCCGACCATCCCGATACCGGGCGTTTTTGCCACGGCGATACGCCAGGGCTGGCCGATCTGACGCTGATCCCGCAGATGTACAACGCAATGCGCTGGCAGATGCCGCTGGACGCCTATCCGACCTTGCAGCGTATTCAGGCGGCCTGCCAGGAACTGGAGGCGTTTCGACATGCAGAACCCGAAGCGCAGGTGGATGCCCCCGCTGCCAGCTGAAGCCGGGCAGCGGGAGCCTGGGATGGGGAGGCGGGCGGCCCGTCAGAACTCATCAATGCGCCCCCACCACCCATCTCCCGCCCCCGCTCTAATCAGAATCCCAATCCATACGGATCGTTGCCCACCAGCTCGGTATTGCTGACCCCGCCACCTTCGGACAGGCGAATCTTCAACGCCAGGCCGTCGCGCGAATCGGCCTTGTTGAGGGCTTCGTCCAGCTCGATGCGGCCTTCCTTGTACAGCCGGTACAGCGACTGGTCGAAGGTCTGCATGCCTTCCTGCAGGCTGCGGTCCATGGCCTCTTTCACCTCGTGGATCTGACCGCGGCGGATCATGTCGCGGATCAACGGGGTATTGAGCAGCACCTCGGTCGCCGGGATGCGGCGGCCATCCTTGCCCAGCACCAGGCGCTGGCTGATCACCGCCCGCAGGTTCAAGGCCAGGTTCATCAGCACGTTCTTGTGCGCCGACTCGGGGAAGAAGTTGAGGATGCGCTCCAGCGTCTGGTCGGCGTTGTTCGAGTGCAGTGTGGCCAGGCACAGGTGGCCGGTTTCGGAGAACGCGATGGCCGCTTCCATGGTGTCGGTGTCGCGAATCTCGCCGATCATGATCACGTCCGGCGCCTCGCGCATCGCGTTCTTGAGCGCCTCGTGATAGCTGTGCGTGTCCAGCCCCACCTCGCGCTGGTTGACGATGGAGCGTTTGTGCCGGTGCAGGTATTCGATCGGGTCCTCGATGGTCAGGATATGACCGGACGAGTTCTGGTTGCGCTGGTCGATCATCGCCGCCAGGGTGGTCGACTTGCCCGAACCGGTGGCGCCGACCACCAGGATCAGCCCGCGCGGCTCCATGATCAGGTCGCGGAAGATGCCTGGCAGCTGTAGCTGGTCGATGCTGGGGATTTCGCTCTTGATGGCACGGATCACCATGCCCACTTCGCCACGCTGCTTGAACACATTGATACGGAAGCGTCCCGCTTCCTTCACGGCCAATGCCATATTCAGCTCCAGATCGCGCTCGAACTGGGGTACCTGGCCTTCGTCCATCAGCGAATAGGCGATCTTCTTGACCATGCCGCTGGGAAGTCCGGTGTTGCCCAGCGGGTAGAGCTTGCCTTCCACCTTGATGTTCACCGGGGCGCCGGTCGTCAGGAACATGTCCGACGCGCCCTTGTCCACCATCAGCTTCAGGAAATAACCGATATCCACATTCTTCCCCTATAAGACCCGTGACATGGCTCCGGTCTATCCATCGGCCGGGCCGTGCGTTTTATTAAGGGTAGCCAACAAATCGACCGCGTGGCGCTTCGACGCATGGCCGATGCTCGGATTCGTGGTGTACGTACATGTACACTCACGCTGTCCGCGCGCCGTCCAAGCCCACCGAAGACAACGCTCGCCATAACGTGTAGGCGACCCCAAGTGCGCGTTGCAATCATGGATTATGCCCGCCCACAATACGCTGCAACACTCCGAGAGGAATGAGTGATGGTGCACATCTTTTCCCCGCTGACGGGGCGCTCCAGGCGCTTTCGCACAGCGGTTTCGACCCTGGCGTTGGCCACGGTAATGGCCACCCTGGCCGGCTGCGCAAGCGTGCCGCCGCCGGACGGGTCGATGAACCTGGCGCAGTCCCAGCTGCAGGCGGCACGCGATGCCGGCGCGGCCGACTACGCGCCGGTCGACCTCGGCTTTGCCCAGAACAAGTTCCAGCAGGCCCAGTCGGCCATGGCCAGCCGCAAGTACGATGTGGCCGGCGAACTGGCCGACGAAGCCCGTGCGGACGCCGAACTGGCTCGTGCCAAGGCCCGCCTGGCCGCCGCCCGGGCACAGATCCAGCAGAAATCCGACGATAACGAGCACTTGCGTCAGCAGATCGAGCAGGCACACGCCCACGACAACGATCCGCCGCCGCCGGTTGCCGCGCCGGCCTCCGCGTCCAGCAACGGCCTGCCGCCGGCCCAGCCGATGGAAGACCTGCCGGCACCGCCGTCATCGCAGCTGAGCTCGCCGCAGGACCAGGGCCAGGGCACCCAGACCCTGCCTGACCAGACCTTGCCCGATCCGAACCACCAGGGAGGCCAGCTGTGAAGCGCCGACTCGCCACCACCCTAAGCGCGCTCGTGTTGGCCCTGGCCAGTGCCGGTGCGGCACATGCCGCCAAAGACGATATCGACATCAGCCGGCTCAACAACAGCCTGAATCAGCTGGCCAACGACCCGAACCTGGGCAACTATGCCCAGGCCGAGCAGGCCCGCGCCCGCGATGCGGTCAGCCGGCTGTCCCAGGCCAAGTCCAAGGACCGCCCGCATGCGCTGTATATCGCCGAGCGGCAGGTCGACCTGGCCCGTGCCTCGGCCCAGTTTCAGGTGGCCCAGCTGAGGCTCAACGAACTGGATCGCGAGCACGACCAGATCCAGCTCGAAGGCAGTCGCCTGGATGCCGAGCAGGCCCGTCGCGAGCTGGAACGCCAGCGCCTGCAATACCAGTTGGCCCAGGAAGAAGCCGCGCGCCTGCAGCAGCAGGGCGAGGCCTCCGCCGCCGCCGCCGAGCAGGCCAAGGCCGAAGCCGACCAGGCCCGCAAGCTGGCCGCCGCCCAGAGCAAGGTGGCCAATGCCGCCAAGCGCCAGGCGGATTTGGCTGCACAGGCCGCGCGTGCGCTGCGTGCGCAGCAGCAGAGTTCAAAGGGCGACTGAGGCTTAAGGCGTAAGTCCGGCCACTGCGTGGCCTGTAAATAGTCAATGGTAAACAGGAAAAGCCAGGGTCTGGCGTCCAGCTCTTTCCGTTGACCATTTACAGCGCCGCAGGCGCGACTTTACAGGCCACGCAGTGGCCGACTTTACCCCATGCCCCAAAGCCTGTTTCGACAGGCTTTTTGCCCCAAGTCCATGTGACAGAAGATATTTCCGGACGCGCTTGCACGGCCTCTTCGGCGGGAGTAGGGTCGAAGTCCCATGGGGCATCAGCGCGCCATGGGTCACTGACCTGAATCATGCGCTCACTCTTCCAACACCATCGCATCCTTCCGCCGTCGCGGATGGATGGTGCGCGAGTGCGCGCGTGCACATCACCGTTGGCAGGCGCACCGGTCATGCGCCTGCGCCCCTAACGAGGAGGTCGGACTATGTTCGAAAACCAGCAGCGTGACGATGTCGAGGCCTTGATGAAGGCCGATGCCGAATTCCGTCGGCTCTACTTGCATCACCGGGAACTGGACAGCAAAGTACATGACGCCGAGATCGGTGTGCTTCCTATCGACGACATCACGCTTCGTTGTATGAAAAGGGAGAAGTTGCAAGCCAAGGAACGACTACAACGGATGTGGGACACCAAGCAAGTAGCTCACTGACGCTGCTTAAAGTTTTCGCACGAATACCGGCCCCGGGGCGCGAGAAGCGCTGCCGGGGCCGAGTCGTTAGGGCGGCGCAAAGGTGCCGGGTTATCATGCCGGTCTTGCCGGCGAGCCCTTCGGGGGCGCACGGCGCAGCCTCGAAACGGAGCTCCTCATGACGGTCAACCAAAGTGTCCTCGAACTGATCGGACGTACCCCGATGGTACGCGCGCAGCGCCTGGATGTAGGGCCGTGTGAGCTGTTTCTGAAACTGGAGAACAACAACCCGGGCGGCTCGATCAAGGACCGCATCGGCCTGTCGATGATCGAAGGCGCCGAGCGCGCCGGCACGATCAAGCCGGGCGCCACCCTGGTCGAGGGTACCGCGGGCAATACCGGTCTGGGCTTGGCGCTGGTCGCCCAGCAGAAGGGCTACCGGCTGATCCTGGTGGTGCCGGACAAGATGAGCCGCGAGAAGATCTTCAACCTCAAGGCGATGGGCGCCGAAGTGGTGCTGACCCGCTCGGATGTCGCCAAGGGCCACCCCGAGTACTACCAGGACATGGCCGAGCGCATCGCGCGCGAAACGCCCGGCGCCTACTTCATCAACCAATTCGGCAACCCGGACAATCCGGCCGCGCATATCGCCAGCACCGGGCCGGAAATCCTCGAGCAGCTCGATGGCAAGGTCGACGCGATCGTGGTTGGCTGCGGTTCGTCGGGCACCTTGAGCGGCCTGTCCAAGTTCTTTGCCGAGGCCTCGCCCGACACCGATTTCGTGCTGGCCGACCCGGTGGGGTCGATCCTGGCCCAATACATCAACGAAGGCGTGCTTTCGACCAAGTCCGGCAGCTGGATGGTCGAAGGCATCGGCGAAGACTTCCTGCCCTCGATCAGCGACTTCACGCGGGTGAAGAAGGCCTACGCCATCCCCGACAAGGAAAGCTTCCTGGCCGCGCGCGAGCTGCTGTCCAAGGAAGGCGTACTGGGCGGCTCGTCCACCGGCACCCTGCTTGCCGCCGCACTGCGTTATTGCCGCGAACAGACCACGCCAAAGCGCGTGGTGACCTTCGTCTGCGATACCGGCAACAAGTATCTGTCCAAGATGTACAACGACTATTGGATGCTCGATAACGGCTTTATCGAGCGCGAGCAGCATGGCGATCTGCGCGATCTGCTGCTGCGCCCGTTCTCCCAGCGCGACACCGTCATCGTGGGCCCGAACGAGTTGCTGATGACGGCATACACCCGTATGAAGCTCTACGACGTATCGCAGTTGCCGGTGATGGATGGCAGTCGCCTGGTCGGCATCCTGGACGAATCGGACGTGTTGATGCATGTGCATGCCGAGGAGGCGCGGTTCCGCGATTCGGTGGCCACGGCGATGATCAGCAACCTGCAGATGCTCGACGTGCGTTCGCCGATCGAATCGCTGCTGCCGGTGTTCGAGCGCGGCCATGTGGCAATCGTGGTCGACGGCGAGCAGTTCCTTGGCCTGATCACCCGCATCGACCTTTTGAACTATCTCCGACGCAAGGTGCACTAAGCGCCCGCAGCCGCGTAGTCTGGAAGCGGCGAAAGTCTGTTGAAATGGGCCGCCGCGAAAGTGGCGGCCTGTCATTGCAAGGATTACTGCCCATGTGTGGAATCGTCGCGGCCGCCGCCCAGCGTGATGTCGCCCCGCTGCTGATCGCGGGCCTGAAGGCTCTGGAATACCGCGGCTACGATTCGGCCGGGCTGGCCGTGCTCGAAGGCGGGCAGATTCAACGCGTCCGTGCCAAGGGCAAGGTGCGCGAGATGGAGGCCTTGTATCAGGCCGATCCGTTCCCCGGCGGCACCGGCATCGCGCATACGCGCTGGGCCACGCATGGTGTGCCCAACGAGGCCAACGCGCATCCGCATGTGGCCGGTCGTGTGGCGCTGGTGCACAACGGCATCATCGAAAACTACGCCGAGCTGCGCGAAGAGCTGCGCAAGGGCGGCCATGTCTTCACTTCCGAAACCGACACCGAGGTCATGGCCGCGCTGGTGGAAGAGCGCCTGAAGGAAGGCCTGAACCTGCGCGATGCGGTCATCGCCACCGTGCGCAACCTGGAAGGCGCCTATGCGATCGCCGTGATCAGCCGCGAGGAACCGGGCCGCGTCGTCGGCGCACGGCGCGGCGCGCCCCTGCTGGTTGGCGTGGGCATCGGCGAAAACTTCCTTGGGTCCGATGCGCAGGCACTGATCCAGGTCACCAACAAGATCGTCTATCTGGACGAAGACGATGTGGTGGACATCACCCGCGACAGCATGCAGATCTACGGTCTGGACGGCGCGCCGGTAGAGCGCTCGCTGCACGAGAGCGAGCTGTCCGCCGACGCGGTCGAGCGTGGCGAATACCGCCACTACATGCAGAAGGAAATCTTCGAGCAGCCGCGTGCGGTAGCCGACACGCTGGAAGCGCGCATCGGTGCGCACGGCGTGCTGCCCAATATCTTCGGCGTTGGCGGCGACGAGCTGCTGGGCAAGGTCAAGGCGGTGCATATCATCGCCTGCGGCACCAGCTATCACGCCGGCATGGTGGCCAAGTACTGGATCGAAGATTACGCGCGTCTGCCTGTGAACGTGGAAGTGGCCAGCGAATACCGCTACCGCGAAGCCGTCGTTTCGCCCGACACCTTGTTTGTCGCCATCTCGCAGTCTGGCGAAACCGCTGACACGCTGGCGGCGATGCGCGAATCGCGACGTCGCGGTTACCTGGGCACGCTGGCGATCTGCAATGTGCCCGAGTCGTCGGTGGTACGCGAATCCGACCTCAAGCTGATGACCCGTGCCGGCCCCGAAATCGGAGTGGCCTCGACCAAGGCCTTCACCACCCAGCTCGCCGCGCTGGCCCTGCTCACCCTACAGCTGGCGCGCCAGCGCGGGTTGGACGGCGCGCGCTATACCGATCTGTGCACCCAGTTACAGCGGCTGCCGCGCCTGATCGAGGATGCGCTGAAGCTGGAGCCGCAGATCATCGAGCTGGCCGAGCACCTGATCCACCGCCAGCACGCCCTGTTCCTGGGCCGCGGTGCGCAATATCCGGTGGCGCTGGAAGGTTCGCTCAAGCTCAAGGAAATTTCCTATATCCACGCCGAGGCCTACCCGGCCGGTGAGCTCAAGCACGGTCCTCTGGCCCTGGTGGACGAAGACATGCCGGTCATTGCGGTGGCCCCCAGCGGGCCCCTGCTGGACAAGCTCAAGTCCAATTTGCAGGAAGTGCGCGCGCGTGGCGGCGAGCTGCTGGTCTTCGCCGATTCGCATGCCGTGATGGATGAAGGCGTCACCCGTGGTGCGATGCTGCGTCTTGATGGTGGCGGCGACTTTGTTGCGCCGGCGGTATTTACAGTGCCGCTGCAGTTGCTTGCGTACCACGTGGCGGTATTGCGCGGTACCGATGTCGATCAGCCGCGTAACCTGGCCAAGTCGGTGACGGTGGAGTAATCGCGCAGGCAGCGATATCCGTGGCGAGCCTCACGCAAGGCTTGCGCGAATCCGTCGTCAAAATTTTTTTGTCGTGCCATTTCAAAAAATGGCGCCTTCAAACGTCTTCACTTTCTATGACGTTCCGACAAAGAAACAGGCCGATGGTGCGCAAGCTGCTTGCAAGGATCCTTTTGCAAAAGGGTCATGATCATGATCGATAATTTCATTTCGATGAAAGCGCTCCGCGCAGATCGGATCTTCAACGACTCTCTTCGGATTTCCTGAATCCATGCTCAAGTACTCAGCAGTAGCCGCGATGTCCGACATCGCGGCAGCGACGCGGCGCATCCCGCTCGTCGGCATTCTCGGGTGGCAGGACGTTCGTCAACGCTATCGAAGGTCTGCCCTGGGGCCGTTTTGGCTGACGATAAGCATGGGGGTGATGATTGCCACGATCGGCATCGTCTTTGGCTCGCTCTTCAATAGTCCGATGAAGGAGTTTCTGCCTTTTCTGGCGAGCGGCATCATCTTGTGGGGCTTTATATCGACGGTCATCAATGAGGGGTGCGTCAGCTTCATTGCCTCAGATGCGATCATAAAGCAGCTGCCGATTCCGCTATTCGTTCACGTGCTTCGCATGACGTGGCGCAACGCGATCATCCTTGGCCATAACCTGCTGATATTGCCTATTGTGTTTATCGCGGTAGGCAAACCCATTCATCCCATCATCTTCGTCTCCGTCATGGGATTCGCACTGATGCTCGCCAATCTTTTGTGGGTGGCGCTGATTCTGGGTGTGGCGTGCGCGCGTTTTCGCGATCTGGCCCAGATGGTGGGAAGCATTTTACAGGTTGTCTTTTATTTGACGCCCATCATGTGGCTGCCGCACAACCTGCCAGCCAAGGTCTCCATATATTTGCTGGATCTCAATCCAGCCTATCACCTGCTGGAGATTGTGCGCGCCCCGCTGCTTGGTCACGCGCCGAGCGCGATGAACTGGACGATGGCCGGCGCGTTCGCCGTTATCGGCTGGACTGCTGCCCTTTTTTTTTACGGCTATTTTAGGCGACGCATCGCTTATTGGCTGTAATGACGGACGGCGCAAGCCATCGCCTGCCACCATGCATAGACCGAAGCGACCCCATGGCACTCATAGAATTTGAAAACGCAACCGTCGAATTCGCAATATACAACGCCACCGGGCGTTCGCTGAAAAAACAGCTCTTTCAGATCGCGACCGGCGGCCAGATAGGTTCGGACGAACGCGGCCGCGTCGTGGTACGAGCGCTGGAGAACCTGACATTCTCCCTGCACGATGGCGACAGAGTGGGATTGCTTGGCCACAACGGAGCGGGCAAGAGCACCTTGTTGCGAATGCTCAGCGGCGTTTATGAGCCTTCTTCGGGACGTGCGCGTATTCAAGGAAAGGTCGGCTCGCTTATCGATATCTCGCTTGGCATTGATCATGAAGCCACCGGACGGGAGAATATCTATACGCGCGGAGCGCTGCTGGGTATCTCGCGCTCGAACATGAAGAAGCATATCGACGAGATTATCGAATTCTCCGAACTCGGCGGCTTTATCGACATGCCGTTGCGCACGTATTCCACGGGCATGCATCTGCGTCTTGTCTTTGCCGTTTCGACCATCCTGCGCCCCGAGATACTGCTGATGGACGAATGGCTTTCGGTGGGCGACGAGGGATTCAAGCACCGTGCCGAGGCGCGGTTGGCCGGCATGGTCGAGGCAACACGAATCCTGGTACTGGCGTCTCATTCACGCGAGCTCATCATGAAAACGTGCAACCGCGTCATCTGGCTGGAACACGGAAAGATACGCATGATGGGCGATCCGCGGACAGTGACGGATGCTTACTTCGGGGCTGCGCCCAGCGAACTCCACGCTGCCTAGCAAGCTACCTGGGACTCTGCGCAACTTGAGGATTCGGGTTGGCTCGGCCAGAATGAACGACCCGACCCTAGAGATGCGCTTCCATGAAGTGTTTCAAGGCCTATGACATCCGTGGCCGAGTCCCTGACGAGCTGAACGAAGACGTCGCTTATCGATTGGGGCGTGCCTTCGCGCGTACGGTCGAAAAAGGCGCGGTCGTGGTTGGCTATGATATTCGTCGCGATAGCCCTTCTTTTGCACAAGCGGTCTCGCGCGGACTCAATGACGAAGGCCGCGATGTGATCGACATCGGCCTGTGTGGAACCGAGGAAACGTATTTCCAGACGTTTCACCGTAGCGTCGCCGGGGGAATCATGGTGACGGCAAGCCATAACCCGATCGACTACAACGGCATGAAGCTGGTGCGCGAAGGGTCCCGGCCGATCAGCGGCGACACGGGATTGCGCGATATCGAGCGCATGGTGGAGGAGGATGCCTTCGGGGTTGCGCAGGCGCGGCGTGGCGAGGTAGTCCGTGACCACGACAAGTCGGCATATATAAAGCACCTGCTGAGCTATATCGATCTCTCTGCGCTGCGCCCGCTCAAGATCGTGGTCAACGCAGGCAACGGTGGCGCAGGTGCCGTGATCGACCTGCTTGCCGAGCACTTGCCGTTCGAGTTCGTACGCGTCAATCACCAGCCGGACGGCAGCTTTCCCAATGGCATTCCCAACCCGCTACTGCCCGAGAACCGGCAGGCCACGGCCGAGGCTGTCATTGCGCATGGGGCCGATTTCGGCATCGCCTGGGATGGCGATTTCGATCGATGCTTTCTTTTCGATGCGCAGGGTCGTTTCATCGAGGGCTACTACATCGTGGGGCTGCTCGCCGCGCAATTGTTGGAAAAACATCCGGGAGCAAAGATCATCCACGATCCCCGCCTGACCTGGAACACCATCGATATGATCGAGGCTTCGGGTGGCGTGCCGATCGAAAGCAAGACCGGTCATGCGTTCATCAAGGAGCGCATGCGCCTGGAAGATGCCGTCTATGGCGGTGAGATGAGCGCGCACCATTATTTTCGCGAGTTTGCCTATTGCGACTCAGGCATGATTCCGTGGTTGCTCGTTGCGGAGCGTTTGTCGAAAACGGGCATCAGTCTGGCGGACATGCTGGCCGAACGCATGGCGGCGTATCCGTGCAGCGGGGAGATTAATTTTGTCGTCGAGGATGCCGCTACGGCGGTGGCGCGAGTGCAAGCTTTCTATGCCTCGGAGCATCCGCGTATCGATCGTATCGATGGTCTCAGCGTGACGTTCGCAAACTGGCGCTTCAATCTGCGGGCATCCAACACGGAGCCTTTGTTGCGCTTGAATGTCGAGTCTCGCGGCAATGAGTCCCTGATGCGCGAAAAGACAGCCGAGTTGTCCGGCCTAATCAAGCAATAAGCCGTGGACGCCACCCGGGTCGTCCACGTCAGGCAATCATGCGGCAAAGCTTCAGCTCGAAGGGAGCTTTGCACGCAGCTTAAACGCGACCGTAAACGTCGTCGAACCGCACGATGTCGTCCTCTCCCAGATAGCTGCCCGACTGCACCTCGATGAGGTCCAAAGGCAACTTTCCAGGATTGCGCAGCCGGTGCTTGCTGCCGAGCGGGATATAGGTACTT
>Ga0068857_100004735_pt1 | contig 11528 bp, 7 predicted proteins | sample KBSCornC72_FD_66591 | JGI IMG/M metagenome (GOLD analysis project Ga0068857, IMG submission 66591) | Corn rhizosphere microbial communities from Kellogg Biological Station, Michigan, USA - KBS Corn C7-2 | ecosystem: Host-associated > Plants > Roots > Rhizosphere > Soil ...
GGCTGGACTTCGCGCGCTTTCCATTTCTCGGAACAACCAGGCGCGCGCGAACGTCCATGCGCGCTCGATAGTGCTGACCGAAACTCCGAGTTCTTTTGCAGCCTGTTTTTGCGTCAATCCCGCAAAAAAGCAAAGATTTACCACTTCAGCCGCGCGCGGATCGTGTGCGGCAAGCCTGGTCAATGCTTCATCGAGGGCTAGCAAATCATCGTCGGGCATGGGCGCCGTGAGTTCGAGGTTTGCGATGTCGAGCCGCTCCAATTCTCCGCCGCGTTTTGCCCGCTTTTTCCTCCGAGCATTTTCCACAAGGATTCGGCGCATGGCCTGCGCGGCCGCGCCGAAGAAATGCCGTCGTCCTTGCCAACTGCCTTCGTGATTGCCTACGAGCCGCAGATAGGCTTCATGGACGAGAGCTGTGGCTTGCAACGTTTGTCCTGGCCGTTCATTCGCCAAATGCCAGGCTGCCAGCCGCCGTAACTCCTCGTAAACCAGCGGCAACAATTCGGCGGAAGCGTTGGGGTCACCTTCTTGAACCGCATTGAGGATCAGCGTCAGTCCATTCACCAGCAATGACCAGTCCCAAATTAGCCGGGTTGGGGCAAGTTCAAAATCCGCCGCCTGTATTTGAGTCCATTTACCGTCGCGAACTCTCAGCTCGAAAATGGATTCAATTTTTTGCGCCCTGATGGTTCAAATGGATTATATTGAATCATTAGAATAGTGAGTTTTGATAACTATAGCAAGGAGCGAAGTTATGATCGAAATGAAAGAAATGAGCGCTGTCACGCTGAAGGAAATGAACGGCGGCAAACTGCTCGAAGTTCACCTGAAAGGGAAACTTGGCAAGGACGATTACGGGCAATTCGCGCCGACCGCGGAACGATTGATCAGACAGCATGGGAAAATCCGCATGCTGGTCGAAATGCACGATTTTCACGGATGGACCGCGGGCGCGTTTTGGGAAGACATAAAATTCGACGCCAGACATTTCAACGATATCGAGCGCATCGCCATGGTTGGGGAAACCGGGTGGCAGCATGGCATGGCCGTATTCTGCAAGCCGTTCACCTCAGCTAGAATTCGTTACTTCGATCGCACTGCGGTCGATGAGGCGCGGGCATGGCTTACATCCGATTAGAGTGACCGCAATAAGCTAAACCGGAGGTGGATTTCGCACCGAGAACCCGCGTTGATGCCAATAGGGATAGGGCAGGGGAGTCGTGCTGGCGGCGTCGAGTTTGGCGATTTGGTCAGCAGTCAGTTTCCAGCCAATCGCCCCGAGGTTGGAGCGGAGCTGTTGCTCGTCGCGCGCGCCGATGACAAGTGTTGAAATTGTTGGACGTTGGAGGAGCCAGTTGAGAGCGATTTGGGGAACGGATTTGCCGGTTTCCTTGGCGATTTCATCAATTGCATCGACCACTTTGTAGAGATATTCGTCATCAACTTGTGGGCCGACGTCGGCGTTGAGCTTGGATTGCAATCGCGAGACGGCAGGCCTGGGATGTCCGCGGCGGAACTTGCCGGTCAATCGCGCCCAACCAAGCGGACTCCAAACAACGCAACCAACCTTTTGGTCAAGTGCAAGCGGCATAAGTTCCCATTCGTAGTCGCGGCCAACGAGGGAATAGTAAGCTTGGTGAGCAACATAGCGCGGGTAGCCGTATCTTTCGGAGACGGCGAGCGACTTCATCAGGTGCCAACCGGAGAAATTCGAGCAGCCGACGTAACGGATTTTGCCGGCGCGAACGAGGTCTGCGAGGGTGGCGACCGTTTCTTCAATAGGAGTTATCGCGTCGAATCCATGGAGTTGAAAGAGATCAATGTAGTCAGTTCTCAAACGTTCCAAAGCGCCATCGACAGCACGGATAAGATGAAAACGGGACGAGCCCAGATTATTGGGCCCGTCGCCGGATTGAAATGTGGCCTTCGTGGAGATGAGAACTTTGTCGCGGCGGCCAGCGACCGCTTTACCAAGAATTTCTTCGGCCGTCCCTGCGGAATACACGTCCGCGCTGTCGAACATGTTGAGGCCGGCATCGAGGCAGATGTCCACAAGGCGGGTTGCTTCCGGGACACCGGTGTTGCCCCAGGCGGAAAATAGTTCGCCTTTGCCGCCGAAAGTACCAGTGCCGAGAGTGAGCGCCGGCACCATGAATCCCGAACCGCCAAGTTGTCTGTATTCCATGGGACGAAATCTATGACAGATTCGCCAACCTTCAAGCGGACGAAAACTCGAAATTCGAAGCAATTTCGAATTCTAAACTTCGAAATAGTGGATCTTGGCATGGCTGTTAAATTTGACAAAAGCGCCGGAGATCGAGAGGAGCGGAGTGTGAGAGATAGCTTGCCTTCAATTTCGAACTTTGACCTTCGAGCTTGTTTCGAATTTCGAGTTTCGGATTTCGAATTTTCTCCCCTCCGCTAAGGCGCGTTATCAATCGTGTAGAGATTATTGCGGAAGGGTTCCAACGCTTCGAGATTGTCCTGGTAGAAAAACACTTCGCGGCTGGTGTCTCCCGTCCAGCTATGAATGTATCGCATCATTTTGGCGGGAACCCAGCGGGCCGAACCGTCAACGAACGCTTCGTTGCCACCGGCGGGCCGACCGTCCCTGGCCGGGTGAGCTTGCATCTGTGAGAATCCGGTTGTCATGTCGCCGGCGTCGCTTTGCCATTTACCGCCGTATTTGCAGACGAAATCGGCGACCAACATCATATAAGATTTAGCCGTGCCGGATTTTATCGGGCTGGCTGAAACGGTGGTGCGCACCGGATTATGCCAATTGGTAATGCCGCCATAATATTGGTAACCCAAACCCCATTGGGCGGGATTGCTGGGATTGGGCGTCGGTTTTGAAGGCCGTTTTGGGCAAGTCCAAATGCAGAAAAGATTCGTGGCTACGCCGACGCCAACCGATTTCCATCCTTCCAAGGCATTGGTGTTTGTCGCGATGGGCTGGACATTGGCATCGGCCGGGCAGAAAGTATCGCTATTGTCGTTAGCGTACATCTGGCTGGCGACAACGATTTGACGCAGGTTACTGAGGCAGCGGCTTCGTTGCCCTTTTTCTTTCGCGGTCGCCAAAGCGGGCAGCAACATCGCAGCGAGAATGGCGATAATCGCGATAACGACCAGCAGTTCGATGAGTGTAAATCCAGTTGTAGAGTAGGACCGGTACGCCTTCATCTCTGATAATTTGTCCTCGTCGATACGCATCGTCTAAACTTTCGCGGAAACGAATAGAAATATCAAGGCACCCGCACCGCAAAAAAGCTTTGAGAGACTCCGGGCGTGATACCGATGCTCACCGAGAAGTGGCCACCGCCATCGAACGTGCCAGAGCCCACCTGGACCCAACTGCTGCGCGGCGCAGTGATATCTTGCGAGGCCCAAACTGAATAAGATTGTCCGGAAACACCTCCGGTTCCGCTTAATACAATATTTGAGCCGGAGATCGAAACCGTGGAAATGCTGGGCGGATTGACAACGGGTTCCATAACTCCCAGCGTGCCATCAATTGCTAGCCCGTTCGTATTCCATACCAGGCCAGGCCCAGGAGATGCCGGAATAATATTGGTGAACGTTCCGGCATAGCCCGCGGCATAAAATAGCTTGATGGTGTCGTTTGTCCCAAGAGCGTCACCACTGAGCACCAAACTAAGCGTTCCTCCATAGGTCATCTGATTCAAGCCGCGGATTGTGTCTGCGGTCAAAGTTGCGCCGGTTTTGTTGAGCTTCAACTGGATTGTGCCACTGTTGGCCAGGCTGCCGTTGACATTCAGAATGCCATCGCCACGCAAGGTTTGGGTCGTTCCGAGGTTGAGTTGACCATCGATTCGCGTTGATGAGTCGAGCGTGCCGCTCGGAGCAAGGATAATGGCCGAGGTATTGGTAATTTGGCCGACACCGGAGAGGGCGAGTATCCCCGAATTGATCCTGGTTTCGCCGCTATACGTGTTGTTGCTCCGCAAGGTCAAAGTGCCGCCGCCGTCAAGAGTGAGGCTTACTTTGCGGGAACCGCCAGAGATCGCATCCTGGATGGAACCGCCAAATGTCCACGCCGCAGAACTGTTAAGCGTCAGGATGGCATTCGAATTGGTGCTGCTGTTAGAAATGATTTCGTTGCCACCGCTATCAACCAGGCCGCCGATTTGCTGGTTGAAGCCATTCAGGTCGAGCGTTCCGGTGCTGCCGGCCTGGGCCATTTTAATGACAACGTTGGCGGGCAACACATTGTTGCCGCCCATCCTGAATGTGCCGGAGGCGACAGTGGTATTGGTCCACGAATTGCCGGTGGAATTCAGCACCCAGGTTGAATTATCCGTGATGTTCACCGACCCGTTGGGTGCGTTGATTGTGCCGTTCATCACGCCAAAACCGGTCGTGCCGCGCAGCAGGATACTGCCAGTCAGTGCATCAGCCGTAATGTTGCCATTAACATCAAACCGCGTGTTAATTCCCTCGGACGCAATTTGCGCCACGCCGCTGCCAGTGACGAGAATCGGTCCATTCCACACATTGCTGCCGCTGGTGGCGGCGAAGGCGCAACGCCAGTCCGGCGAAACGCTAGTGCCGAGCAAGGATATGGCGACGGTGGCTGGAAAATACATTCCGCTGGAAATGGCAAAGCGCGTGCCGCCAAACCCAGAAGAACTGACTGACGCGTTTACAGTTACGTTGGTAAAGGCTCCCTGGGCCTGAAGCGTGCCGAGCGATAACGCGCCCGCGTTAAGGGTGATGTCGCCGCTGGAGGTGTTAGTGCCGTTGATAGTCAGGCCAACATTGCCGTTGAAGGTCAGCGTGCCGGAGCCGGCGAAGTTGTCGTTAACCGTAATGGCTCCTGTGCGATTGAGGAGAATTGCTCCGTTGTTAGTAATCGGACCGTTGCCGAAAGAGCCTTGACCCGTATTTAATCCCAGTTGCAGAGTTCCACCCGAAATCGTCGTGGGGCCGGTGTAGTTGTTATCCATTTCCAGGATGAGCTTCCCGATGCCGCTTTTGGCCAGTCGCGACGTGCCCGTGAGTCGCCCGATGCCATTGAGCGTGAGGAAATCGTAGTCAGCATCGGAATCGACCGTTATTGAACTGGGGCTCACCGGGGCAGTGAGGTTGACGAAACCGCTGCCGACCGAGGCAGTATCGAAATGGACATTATCGCCGGTTGAATAATTGGTCGGTGTAGAACTAACTGCCTCGTTCCAATTAATCGTAACATAATCCCAGTCGAAAGATGACTGGCCCGTCCAATTGAGATTCAGCGGCGTGCGAACGGTAAGGGTCGCCACCGCGCTTGTAGCCGCGCTTGTGGCGTTGGTGACGATGACATCATATAGACCGGCATCGGAGAACTGAGCGTTAATCACGTCATAAAAAGCATTCGTGCCATTGGCAAGCGGGGTTCCATCCTTGCGCCATTGGTAACTCAAGGGCGCAAGACCAGCGGCGGCAATGCTGAAGCGGTTGTTTTGACCAAGAGCAACGGTTGCATCCGAGGGTGGGTTTACGATGACGACGTCCGGCGAACCGAACAGCATGGCCGAGGCATCGCGCGCGACTTTGCTGATTCGAACTTCATCGATTAATCCAAGAAAGTTGGCATTAGGCGTCCGAGGAATATTTCCAAGCGCGAAGATTGTCTGGGCGCTGAGGAGATTTTGGTTCAACGTGGTCGAGAGGATTTGGTTGGCGGTGATGCGGCTGGGATCGACCAACGTCCAATACATTTTCAGGTTATCGGGTGTGCCGGGGCTGCCATTGTAGCTGACCGCAACGTGATACCAGTTGCCTTGAACAATCGCGTCCGGACCGGTCGTCGGAATCTGCGCCAAAATGTTCTGAATTGGAGACGTGCCGTGGACATTAATGAACTCGAGCACTGGTTGGGCAAGATTTAGCGGGTTGGCAGTGCCGATTGGATCGATACGGAATTGAAAGATGCGTCCGCCATTGCTGTTGTTTTCGGCATTCATGATCTGACACTGGGCATTGCGCCCGTTGCCACCATTGGCGGCGGTCCCAAGGTTTTGGGTTGGGTCCCAATCAATGTGAATGATTGCTTCAAAGGTGAAAGCGGCGGTAGCCGGGTCCATGTAAGAAATGGTAACATTATTACCCAGGCCGGAAGGAGTGAGAATTGCATCTCTGGCGGTGCCTGCAGTACTTCCCGCGCCGCCATCAAGTGTCGAAAGGGCGGCGCCGAATCCAGAAAAGGAAGCGTTGCCAAGAGAGGCGCCATTTACAAGGGATGTGAAATTTATCGCTCCCGCAACTTCGTTGGTTGCTGGCGGCGTCGTCTGGTCCAAATGCCAGAGCTGGAGAGTTGCGCTGTCGGGTGTGTAAGGTCCGACTATGACGGCGCGGCTGGCTGTCGTCAAAGTGGCGCAGACGGCGATAGTCAGAACGGCAATTTTTCGGCTAGAGGACATGAATTTTACTGTCGCGAGCCCCGAGAATTTGGTCAAGGTTTATTTGCAAATTGGAAATTGTCACCGCAGGATTAGTCGCAAGAATAACAATTGCGAGTGAAATGTAGAGTTTATGAACCGCCGCGAGTTTCTCAGGAGCTTGTCGATGGGAATCGTCCCGGGCATTTCCGTTAGCGGATGCTTTCTGGAATCCATAGTAGCGGTGGACGAAACCGACAGCACCCCTTTCAGCGATACGGCGAAGGGCAAGGATTGGCTCGCGCGCTGGGAGAAAAACATCATTAGCGATGCCCGCAATCGTTATTGCGACAAAGAAATGGGGGAGGAATTGGGTTGGAAGGTTAGTCCATTTTTAAATGGCTTTTACTATGGCTACTTGGCGACGCGTGACGCCAAATGGATCGAAATGCTGATCGATTGGACGGATGCATGCATTCGCCGCGGGATAAAGGAACCCGATGGATTCATCGGTTGGCCAAAGGGAAATGGAGGTGGAGGTGAGTCCAGCGAATTCATGGCCGACAGTTTGCTTGGTGAAGCGATGATGTTGCGCACAGTGGTGTTAATGTCGGATGTTATTCGAAAGGGTCCTGGTTTGAAGAAAACTTATGGTGCTAAAGCGGACGGGTACATCGCGCTCGCCGAAAAGACCTTCAAGAAATGGGATTCGCGTGATTGTTGGCGCCAGGTGCCGGGAGGAGGAGTGTGGGTTGTGCCGGATTTCGGGATCGACTCAAAAAAGGGCGGATGGTCAGCAGGCTATGCCGAGCGCAAGACGACCGGGTTTACGAATCCTGCCAACAAGGAAAATCATATCGCACGCTGGATGCTGGCAATGTACGACGTGACGAACAAAGCGATTTATCGGGAGAGGGCGAAAGATTGGTTTGGTGTGATGGCGGCGCGGATGAAATTGCGAAAGAATGGAAAGTATTTCGTGTGGAATTATTGGGATCCGGCCGGGCCGTGGGATTACAAGCCTGACGGCTCGCCGAAACATTGGGTTGGGGTTCATCCGAATGGCGGTTACTACGATATCGACGTGGAAGCGATTGTCTCCGCTTTCGAACATAAAATAGTTTTCGGGCGGAGCCAGATTGAAATATTAATCGCGACAAATCGCGATTTCATGTGGAACCAAAAGGTGGAGGGAGCAAAATTTCAGCGCATTGATGGCGGAGAGGCGGACTCCCGTTGGCAAAACAGTCCCGGAGTTTTATGGGAAGCGTTGGTTCCTCATGATCAAACGTTGCGGAAAATCTTTATCGCGAATCACAATCCATCCAGTTGGAGCGGACTAACTTTAACGCCATGGTTCCTTACGATAAGCAAACCGACGCCTGAGTGAAGTTATGAAGATATTAGTTGGCTGCGGCGAATAGAAAGCTTCAGCGGTATTGCCCAGGTGGTTGGCCGCCAGCAAATCACTTTTGCGTGCGGTTGGACGTGTTGGCCAGGGCCAGGGCAATGACGATCACAATCAATACAACGAAGAAGAATAGCCGTCCTCGTTCAAGATGGTGCATGGCGAGCATGAGGTTATTCATGGGAGACTCCTATTGGGTTCAGTCTTTTTCGTGTTGGATGTAAAAACTGCGAAGATACCGGGCGAGTTTGATCCACTCGGAAGTGAGAGGCTGCTTGTGAAATTCGAACTCGCTCGAGGGTCCATAAACGCCTTTGAACATTCTGAAGAGATTGAATGCGTCCAGGTCAACTCCACTAAGTTTGCATTGATGTTTTCTAGCCACATATATTCGACGGTCGGCGCGGCCGGAAAGGCGCTACAAAATGACCCGTGAATTATAGAAGGTGAAAAAACAACAACGGATCGTCTGTCGCTATTTATCCTCGAACATTTCTGAGCCCATGCCTCCCTTCGCTCTTTGGCCGTTTCACGGCACTCGCAATGCCCGGTAATAGCGGCGTGAGTAAGACGCTGCCTGACTATCTGTAATGGTGACTTGACCATTTGAAGGGAGTGTGTTTGTCGAAAGGGGGCCCCAGCTTGTGAGATTGGTCGAAACTTGAATCATGTAGGTTGCGGACGGAGAGCCGGCGAGTATGAACGAGAAGCCGCCCGCAATTTTTAGCGGGTTGGACAATTGCGGCGATGCCGTCGTGCTGATCGTAACTGAATTCGTCGCGAAAGCCCGGCGGCCGTCGGGCCATTGGACTTCGGCTTCAATCCAATACGCGCCGGATTCGGGACCAAACGTGACCGTGTAATCCTCGCCCCCAAAGGCAGGCTCCTGGCCTTGAGCTTCCCACGTGATTCGTGCCGCGCTTAGATTGGCGCCGGCTACATTAAGACTTACGGTCAGCGGTTGGCCGGGAAGTCGTGCTGTCGTTGGGACTATGATGGTTGCATTGATCGAGCGCCAGGGTTGGCTCCCGAGAGATGTTTGGGCTGCAAGCCATGCGGTTGCGGCGAAGCTGCGAGCTGTGTCAGTCGTAGATCCTTCGGTGGACACGTTCCAATCATCGCACCAACGGTCGTAATAGGGATAGGGAGCATTGTCCAGGTAGTCGGATGGAAAAGCCAGAGCACTCAATTCCCATTGATAAACCCAAACCGGCTGAAAACCGTAAGTGATATTGCTGATGGGAATACCGTCCTTGGGCATCGGATGAATGTCATTGAGTGAATATTGGTCAACGATGTTGCGCGGTCGTTTCCAGCCGAGTCCGCTGACGTAAGAGACATTTACTGGATTGCAGCCGGCTTCGAAGTTCATGTTGCGAAGGAGAGCGTCGATGTAGAGGGGATTCGGGTCGAACTGATAAGCTACGACCATATCGAACGCTTGCTCCGACGAAAAATACCAACCACCGCCGCGATAAGCTTTTGTCAGATCGGGAAAGCTCGTTCCGTACGCATTGTGTTGGGACCAGGAGAGCACGTCATTGCCGCAGTTGGTGATGACATTGATACATTTGGCGAGATAACTTTGGTTGATTTGACCAGAGGTGAGCCTTCCGCTGGCGACCGCGAAAGCGTAACTACGAATGGCATTGCCGTAGCTGGCGAACATTCGTTGCCAGCCGAAACGGAATGTCGATGAATCGGTCGGCTCGGGAAACCATTCGAAAAGTTTGGACTGATATTGCGAGTCGCCGGTCGCGAGAAAGAGTTCGCAGGCTGCCCATGACAATTCGTCGCGGTGAGTGAACTCGTCGTCGAAATGCTGGACCTTTTGATAAGCGCCATCGAATCCGAAGCGAGCGATGGCGTTGGTGAGGAATTGCCAGCCGAACTTTGCCTTTGCGAGATAATTGCTGGCAGTCTGTGGGTAAGCCTGTTTGAAACGCGGAGACGAAGCGATTTCCGCGAGCGCCGCAACGGCGGCTGATGTCGTCGCGGTGTTCTTCGGCCAGACGACTTGCGGATCGCCGTTTTCCGGCAAAACGTCGATTTCGTATTCCCGATCGCGTGGATAAACAGAATAATAGAACCCACCGTCGGCATCCTGCATCCTGACGAGAAAATCGGCTTCCCATTTCGCCTCTTGCAAGGCGTCGCTGATCCCGTCGCCGCTTTCAGGAATGCCGAGATTGTCCAACGCGCCGACGCCGGGCAGGGCATCTGCCGCAAAGACTAGAGAATGAATCAGTTGCGCCCCATTATAGGTGACGCGGTTGTAATCGCCGGCTTCGAAATGTCCACCGAAAACCGAGACCGTACCTTTATTTACGAAAGGAAAAAGTTGCGCCGGATAGTTCGTGAGAACAGGCGCAATTTGAGCAGCATTGATATCGCTCGTGTAGTTGGAAACGGTTTGCCAGGTGAAGGTGAAGGGAGGTATCGCGTTTGTCGGGATGGCCGCCGGGGCGGTGTGATCGGCTGCATGTGTGAAGCGTGTGAAGGGCATCCCCACGGCGAATCCGCTACGCTGATGGAACATGCCGAGGGCATAAGTGCGCGCGAACCCCATCGCGATGCCCCCGTCAATGTGGAACGGCAGCGAAGCCCCCATTCCCGGAACGACGACCACATATTCTCCGGGCGTGGCGAAGCTTGTGAAGTCAGCTTCGTAAACGGATTGATACGGAGTCGGGGTGTATTGATAACCAATGTCCTGGCGTAAGGTGAGCGTGCCTTGATAAACCGTGGCGCCACTCTGAGCGTTTGCGATGAAGAATTTGTTCGTTGAAATAGCCATCTCTCCGAGACTCCCGAGGTAATAACCAACGGCCGCTTTCTTAGGGTAGTTTGGCAAATAGCCTTCCTGATTGACGTGAATGGCGGGGTTGTAACGAAGCGGGTCCGCAATCGCAGTGAAAGCCATGTTGGTTGGCCAGAGTGTTCCGTTATTGATGACCTGGACCGATGCGCCCTCGGGAATCGAATTGTTCAATCGCAAATAAAGCTCATTGCCAATACGCAAGTCCCAATACAGCAACGGCGCATAAAGTGGGCGCCGTTTGAAACCGATGCTGGAAATGTTATTGGTTTGGCCGTTGACGATTATTTTGATGCTCGATGTGTTTGGTGCGACGAAGTTTTGTTGATCGTTCACCCAATTCCAAAGGGTCACGTGCGCCGGATCGGGCTGCTTGGTGTTTACCAGAAAAAGTTCCAAGAGATTGGGCGAAAGAATACGAAGGGTATGATCGCCTATTTGCGGCGTTTGGATATTGGAGGCGGACGGAATAGCTGCAGCCACGGCTAACGGGAGCAGAGCGACGAGCAATAACCATGTGCTAAGCTCGGCGTACCAGTGCACATATAACCGTGGACGCATGTCCGCTATCGTGAGGGCAACGAATGTGTCTCAACAATAAGTAGTCCGTCCCAGTCGAGCGGAGACGACACCCCAGCTTCGCGGCAAAACTTTGAATCAAATGCTTCAAAAATTCGTCAGGATTCCGTGGCCGACCTGTTGAAATGGTTGTTGGCGGATGCGTGTTGACTCACGGTAAAATGTTACCGGAGGCGGGGGCCATTAGGATTTCGTTGCCTCACGATTGAGGTTACCCAGTGCAGTGAAGAACTTCTTGAGTTTTAACTCAATGCTTTTCTTCAGCGCGAAGGGATCCAATCGAGCGTGTTCGGTTCGCAGCCTGGCCTTGGTCGCTTCCGGGATGTCTGCGCTGGCCAGG
>Ga0068857_100004739_pt1 | contig 11524 bp, 9 predicted proteins | sample KBSCornC72_FD_66591 | JGI IMG/M metagenome (GOLD analysis project Ga0068857, IMG submission 66591) | Corn rhizosphere microbial communities from Kellogg Biological Station, Michigan, USA - KBS Corn C7-2 | ecosystem: Host-associated > Plants > Roots > Rhizosphere > Soil ...
TGGCTACATGGTGTGGTTTGCGCTGCTGTACTCGATCGTGGGCTCGGTCATCATCCACTTCGTGGGGCGGCCGCTGATCGGGCTGTCGTTCCAGCAGGAACGTTACGAAGCGTACTTCCGTTTCCTGCTCGTGCGTGTGCGCGAGAACAGCGAGAGCATCGCCCTGTATCGCGGTGAGCCGACCGAGAAAGCCATCCTGCGCGGCCGCTTCGAGCGCATCCGCACCAACTGGAACCAGTTGATGGACTACACGCGGCGCCTGACCTTTGCGAGTTCCGGCTATGGACAGTTCGCCATCATCTTCCCGTTTCTGGTGTCGGCGCCGCGCTACTTTGGCGGCACGCTCACGCTGGGTGGGATGATGCAGGTCGCGACGGCCTTCGGACAGGTGCAGGACGCGATGTCGTGGTTTGTCACGAACTACCGCACGCTGGTCACCTGGAAAGCTTCCACCAACCGGCTGATCGAATTCCAGCGCGCCATCCGCGCCGCCGAGCGTGAGGAAGAGCATCGCGCCGGCGTGCGCGACGTCGAGGTCGAGATCGCAGCCGTACCCGCCATCGAAGCCCGCGCCCTTGCGCTGAACCTCCCAAACCGCAAGCCCGAAGATTTGCTGGTCGAGCCCTTCGACATGACGCTCGCACGCGGTGAGCGTGTGCTTGTCAGCGGTCCGTCCGGTTGCGGCAAAAGCACGCTGGTGCGCGCCGTGGCCGGTATCTGGCCCTATGGCAGCGGCCGCATCGAGGTCCCCGACGATGCCCGCGTGCTGTTCTTGCCGCAGCGCAGCTATCTCCCCTCCGGCACGCTGGCCGATGCGCTGTCGTATCCGGATTTGGCCACTCAATACACCGCAGAGCGTCTGACCCAGGTCCTGACCGCCTGTCGCTTGCCGGCGCTCGCCGGCCTCTTGGACGAGGTGAGCAACTGGAGCCTGCGCCTGTCCCCCGGTGAGCAGCAGCGCCTGGCTTTTGCGCGGGCTTTGCTGCAGCGCCCCGACTACCTCTTCCTCGACGAGGCTACCAGCGCACTCGACGAAGATACCGAGGCGTTCATGTACAGCCTGATGCTCGAATCGATGCCTGATGTGACCATCGTCAGCGTGGCACACCGCAGCACCGTGGCACGATTCCACCATCGCCGCCTGCGCTACATCCCCGAGGGCGATCCGTTGACTGCGGTAAGCTATCGGGTGGTGGAAGAGCCTGCGCATATGGCGCTGGCGGCTTCCTGAAACGCAGTTTTTTGACTCGACGAGACGTTTTCCATGGCCGGACTTTCCGCCGACACCCCGCACCCGACCGGCATCACCGTGCACACGCAATCGCGTGTGCTGGAGATCGCCTTTGCCGATGGCAAGCAGTTCAGCCTGCCGTTCGAATACTTGCGCGTGCTGTCGCCGTCGGCCGAAGTGCAGGGGCATGGGCCTGGTCAGGAGGTTCTGCAGACCGGCAAGCGCGAGGTGGGCATCGTCGGCGTCGAGCCAGTGGGCAACTACGCGATCCGGCCGCTGTTCTCCGACGGCCACGATTCCGGCATCTTCGATTGGGCCTACCTGTACCGCCTCGGCGTTGAGCAAGCCACGCTCTGGCAGGCGTATCTCGATCGTCTGGCCGCAGCCGGCGTCGACCGTGACGCCCCGATGGCAGAGAACGCCGGCCACGCCTGCGGCCACAGCCACTGATTCCCGATTCACTTTGCGGCGCCTGTGCGCTGCATCCGTATCCCTTTCTGTCATGAGCCAAACCCACTTCGGATTCCAGCAGGTCGATGAGCAGGAGAAGGCCGGCAAGGTCGCCGGTGTGTTCCATTCCGTCGCCAGCAAGTACGACGTGATGAACGACCTGATGTCCGGCGGCCTGCACCGCGTGTGGAAAATGTTCACCATCGCCCAGGCAGCGGTGCGCCCCGGCTACAAAGTCCTCGACATTGCCGGCGGCACAGGTGATCTGGCCAAGGCCTTTGCGCGCCAGGCCGGCCCCACCGGCGAGGTGTGGCTGACCGACATCAACGAGTCGATGCTGCGCGTCGGCCGTGACCGCCTGCTCGATGCCGGGGTGCTCACCCCCACCGCGCTGTGCGACGCCGAGCACATTCCCTTTCCGAATGCTTACTTCGATGTGGTGACAGTGGCATTCGGCTTGCGCAACATGACGCACAAGGATCGCGCGCTCGCAGAAATGCGTCGCGTAGTGAAGCCAGGCGGCAAGGTCATGGTGCTGGAGTTCTCCAAGGTGTGGCAGCCGCTGGAGAAGGCCTACGATGTGTACTCATTCAAGGTGCTGCCGTGGCTGGGAAGCAAAGTGGCGGGCGACCCCCAGAGCTACCGCTACCTGGCCGAGTCCATCCGCATGCACCCGGATCAGGAAACGCTCAAGCAGATGATGGAACAGGCCGGATTGGACTCGGTCGAATACTTCAATCTGACAGCGGGTGTCGTGGCGCTGCACGTTGGCCGTCGCCTCTAAGTGTTTCGGTCGTTCCACCAGATGGGCGATGTAGTGCGCTGCGGCGATATGCCACGATCCTTCACATTGAATTTCCGCATTGACGTCTTCATCTAATGGCGTCACTGCCATTGGAGAGAAGACAGCGATGAGTTTGCATTGGGGTGGAAAATTGATGGCGGGCGCGCTGGTCGCGACGCTCGCACTGGGCACGGCGATTGACGCCAACGCCAAACGCATAGGCAGCAGTCGCAGCGTCGGCAAACAGTCGTCCACCGTGACGCAACGCCAACAGACGCCGCCGGCCACAACGCCGTCGCCGACACAGCAGGCCGCACCGGCTGCGCAACCTTCGCCGGCCGCACCGGCTCCGGCCGCGCCGGCGGCAAAGCCTGGACGTAACTGGGGCGGCATGCTGGGCGGCCTGGCTGCCGGTCTGGGTATCGGTTATCTGCTGTCGAAGTTCGGTCTGGGCGCGGGCCTTGCCTCGCTGCTGTCTAACCTGATCCTGATCGCGCTCGTCGCTTTCGTGGTGATGTGGATCATCCGCAAGGTGCGCGGCAGCCGTCCGCAGGGTCCTGCCTACGCCACGGGTGGCCCGTCGCTGGGCGGCGACCGTGAGCCGTACGTGCCGCAACCTGCCGCACCGGCCCCGCAGGCTTCCGCACCGGCAGCCGCATCGGTCAATACCGGCAACACGTCCGGCCTGGGCGCTGGCGCGGCAACCGCTGCGCAGTCATGGAACCTGGGTGGTCCGGCCGCTTCTGGCGCGCAGGCCGTCAACGCTCAACCTGCCGCGGCCGCACCGCAGCAGCCGTGGGGCGTGCCGGCAGATTTTGATACGCAAGCTTTCCTGCGCAACGCGAAGGTCTACTTCATTCGCCTGCAGGCAGCCTGGGATGCCGGCAATCTCAACGACATTCGCGAGTTCACCACGCCGGAGATGTTTGCCGAGATCAAGATGGACCTGGCTGACCGCGGCACGTCGCCCAACAAGACCGACGTGGTCTCGGTCGAAGCGGAAATGCTGGGCATCGAAACGCAGGCCGCCGAGTACTTGGCGAGCGTGCGCTTCTCCGGCATGATCCGCGAAGAAGCCAATGCGCCCGCACAGCCGTTTGCCGAGGTGTGGAACCTGACCAAGCCGACGCAGGGTGCGGGTGGTTGGGTGCTGGCGGGTATCCAGCAGTTGCAGTGATGCTGTAACAACTTGAAGCGCCGCAAAACGGCCGTTTCAGCATTCCCCGTAAAATAGGGCCCGACCGTCTGGTTCGGGCCCTTTTTGCTGCCCGCCGCCAGCCCGCTTCTTGCTGCTTCCTTGCTGTTTTTGCGCACCATCACCGCATGTCTTCGACAGCCTCTTCGTCTCCGTTTCCGCTTGTGCTGATGCAGCCGCTGCTGCTCGCACTCAACCATCTGCTGCGCCAGGAGCCCTGGGCGCAGGAGACACTGCGGCCGTTCGCGGGTCGCGTCGCACGCTTTAACTTGGCGCCCATGTCGATGACGTTGCAGGTGGATGCCACCGGCTTGGTGACCGCTCCCGACCCTGGTGTTGAACCGGCCGTGACTGTTGTCGTGCCGCTGGCGGCCGCTGCCAGCGATTACGCAACGGGCGGACAGGCCGCCGTGCTCAAGCACGTGCGTATCGAGGGCGAGGCAGAGTTCGCCAACGTGCTGTCCACGCTGCTGCGCAATCTGCGCTGGGATGCGGCGGAAGACCTCTCGCGCGTGTTTGGCGACGTCATCGCGCAGCGTATGGTGAGCGGCGCGCAGGCCGCCCGCACAGAGGCCACGCGCGTCAGCCGTTCGCTGGCGGAATCTGTGGCGTCGTATCTGACCGATGAGCAACCGACGCTCGTACGCCATGCGCGTCTCGCGCAGTTCGCCGCCGATGTGGCGGCACTGCGTGATGCCGAAGCGCGTCTGACCAAGCGGCTGGAGCGGCTCGAAAAATCCCAACGACCGGCCGTCCGGACCGTCCGTCAGGGTGACTCGGCATGACGCGCTTATTCCGGCTGGGCAAGATCGTTTTCGTCATCCTCTATTACGGGCTGGATCAGCTCGTGTTGTCGGGCTTCAAGAGCCGCCGCATTCGCGCGCTGGTCTGGCTGCTGACGTTGGGTCGCAAGCCGAAGCTGCCCCGCGGCGAGCGCCTGCGCTTGGCGCTGGAGCAGCTTGGGCCCATCTTCGTGAAGTTCGGGCAGGTGCTGTCGACGCGGCGCGATCTGCTGCCGCCCGATGTGGCTGACGAACTGGCCAAGCTGCAGGATCGCGTGCCGCCGTTCGACCCGAAGGTGGCGGCAGCCATCGTGGAGAAATCGCTCGGCAAGCCGCTGTCGGCGCTGTTCCATCGTTTTGACCATCATCCTGTGGCGAGTGCGTCGATTGCTCAGGTGCATTTCGCCACGCTGCGCGGCGGCCCGGACGACGGCCGCGAGGTGGCAGTCAAGGTTCTGCGCCCGGGCATGCTGCCCGTGATCGACAGCGACCTCGCGCTCATGCGGGACCTCGCTACCTGGATGGAAAAACTGTGGGCCGACGCCAAGCGCCTGAAGCCGCGCGAGGTGGTCGCCGAGTTCGACAAGTACCTGCACGACGAGCTTGACCTGATGCGCGAGGCGGCCAACGCCAGCCAGTTGCGCCGCAATTTCGCCAAGTCCGACCTGCTGCTGGTGCCCGAGGTTTTCTGGGATTGGTGCACGTCTGAGGTGTTCGTGATGGAGCGCATGCACGGCATGCGGATCTCGCACACCGAAGAACTGCGCGCCGCCGGCGTCGACATGCACAAGCTCGCGCGCGACGGCGTGGAGATTTTCTTCACACAGGTCTTCCGCGACGGCTTTTTCCATGCCGACATGCACCCCGGTAACATTCTCGTGAGTGTGGCGCCCGAGACGCTGGGCCGCTACATCGCGCTGGATTTCGGCATTGTCGGGGCGCTGTCGGAGTTCGATAAGAACTACCTGGCGCAGAACTTCCTGGCATTTTTCCAGCGCGACTACCACCGCGTGGCGGTGCTTCACATCGAGTCTGGCTGGGCGCCGGAAGAGACGCGCGTGGAAGAGCTGGAAGGCGCCATCCGTGCGTGCTGCGAGCCGTATTTCGATCGGCCGCTGGGTGAAATTTCGCTGGGTCTGGTGCTGATGCGGCTGTTCCAGACCTCGCGCCGCTTCAACGTGGAAGTGCAGCCGCAGCTCGTCCTGCTGCAGAAGACCCTGTTGAACGTGGAAGGCCTTGGCCGCCAGCTCGATCCGGATCTGGACCTGTGGAAGACGGCCAAGCCATTCCTCGAACGCTGGATGCACGAGCAGATCGGCTGGCGCGGCTTTATCGAACGCCTGAAGGTCGAGGCACCGCAATGGGCCAACAAGCTGCCGGACTTCCCGCGCCTGGTGTACCAGATTCTGGATCGCCGCTCCCGCGAGGACGGCAACGCGCAGACCGCGGCGCTCACTGCGCTGCTTGCCGAGCAAAAGCGCACGAACCGGCTGTTGTCTGCCGCGCTGTTGTTCGTCGGTGGTTTCGCGGTCGGCATCGTCGCGACGCATGTTCTGGCCTGGATGGCCCACTACTGATCCGTTTTCACCCTCCGACTGTCATGGCCCAACCGCCCGTCTTCCAATCCCGTGACGCCGCCGATCCCGCCTTTTGGGACGAGCGCTTTAGCCGCGAGCACACGCCCTGGGATGCCGCCGGTGTGCCCGCGGCGTTCCGGCAATTCTGCGAAGCGCAGCCTGCGCCGCTTCCCACGCTGATTCCCGGTTGCGGCAACGCCTACGAAGCCGGCTGGCTGGCGGACCGCGGTTGGCCGGTCACGGCCATCGACTTCGCGCCCAGTGCCGTGGCGTCGGCCAAGACCCTGCTGGGCCCGCATGCCGATGTGGTGCAGTTGGCGGATTTCTTTCGTTTTTCACCGCCGCATCCGGTGCAATGGATCTACGAACGCGCATTTCTGTGTGCGATGCCGCGTCGTCTGTGGCCCGACTACGCCGTGCAGGTGGCGAAACTGCTTTCGCCAGGCGGGTTGCTGGCTGGCTTCTTTGCCGTGGTGGAAGGCAGGGAGGCGGTCCCCAAAGGGCCGCCGTTCGAGACCACGCAAACCGAGCTGGATGGGCTGCTGTCGCCCGCGTTTGAGCGCATCAGCGATATGCCCATCGCCGAAGCCGATTCGATTCCGGTGTTCGCCGGGCGCGAGCGTTGGCAAGTCTGGCGCCGCCGCGCCGATTGATCCGTTTTCCCGGCCAGTGTTGGTGCGAAGCAACATGGGCCGTGGTCAACGAAAAGCCTGCCGGCGCCCGTTGTGGGCCGTCGCCCAGAAATCTGGCAAACGGGGCGGCATTCGTGGTCGTACCGATGCCCCGGCGCGCGGTCCCATCGCTATAATCCGGCCACTTTGCCCGGCGCCCCGGGGCCCAAAACCGGGCCGCCATGGGGTTTTCCAGCTTCTTTCCGCGCTGCCATGCTGATCTGGTTTGTCATTGTTTACTGGGTGATTTCGGTCGGGATCGGCCTGTGGGCTGCACTGCGGGTGCGCAGTACCGCCGATTTCGCCGTGGCTGGCCGCAGCCTGCCGTTCTACGTCGTGACGGCAACGGTGTTCGCGACCTGGTTCGGTTCCGAGGCGGTGCTCGGGATTCCCGCAGAATTTCTCAAGGACGGCCTGCACGGTGTGGTGGCCGATCCGTTCGGTTCGTCGCTGTGCCTGATCCTGGTGGGTCTGTTCTTCGCCAAGCCGCTGTACCGGATGAATCTGCTCACCATTGGTGACTTCTATCGCAACCGCTTTGGCCGCGCTGCCGAAACGCTGACGACCCTGTGCATCGTCGTGTCGTACCTGGGCTGGGTGGCGGCGCAGATCAAGGCGCTGGGCTTGGTGTTCTACACCGTATCTGACGGCGCGGTTTCGCAAGACCTCGGGATGATGATCGGCGCGGGCAGCGTGCTCGTCTACACGCTGTTCGGCGGCATGTGGTCGGTGGCGGTGACGGACTTCATCCAGATGATCATCATCGTGATCGGCATGCTGTACATCGGCTGGGAGGTGTCGGGTCAGGCCGGTGGCGTGGGCACGGTGGTGGCGCACGCGGCAGCTTCGGGCAAGTTCTCGTTTTGGCCGGCGTTCAACCCGATCGAGGTCATCGGCTTTGTGACAGCGTGGATCACCATGATGCTCGGCTCGATCCCGCAACAGGACGTGTTCCAGCGGGTGACCTCATCGCGCACCGAGCGCATCGCCGGTACGGCATCGGTGCTGGGCGGCGTGCTGTATTTCATGTTTGCGTTCGTGCCGATGTTCCTGGCGTATTCCGCCACGCTCATTGACCCGGAGATGGTCGCAAAGTACATCGATACCGATTCGCAGATGATCTTGCCGAACCTGGTGCTCCAGCATGCGCCGATCTTCGCGCAGGTGATGTTCTTCGGCGCGCTGCTCTCGGCCATCAAGAGCTGCGCGAGCGCGACGCTGCTGGCGCCGTCCGTGACGTTTGCCGAAAACGTGCTGCGCCCGCTGTTGCCGAACATGGACGACAAGCGTTTCCTGCGCGTCATGCAGGCAGTGGTGCTGACATTCACAGTGCTGGTGACGCTGTTTGCGCTGAACTCGCACCTGTCGATCTTCCATATGGTCGAAAGTGCTTACAAGGTCACGTTGGTGGCCGCGTTCGTGCCGCTGGCCTTCGGTCTGTTCTGGAAGCGCGCGACGAAGCAGGGTGGTCTGCTGGCCATCATCCTGGGCCTCGCGGCATGGATCTGGTGCGAAGTGTTCCTGCCCGGTGCGATGCTTCCGCCACAATTGGTTGGCCTCTTGGCAAGCTTCGGTGCGATGGTCCTGGGCTCGCTCGGACCGCAGTGGATCGCGAACCGCGCGCCGACCACCAAGGCGGCCACGCAAGCTTGAGCGTCTCGCTGCAGGCGTGCGCGGTGTGCCACTTTGTCGCGCATCGCCATCGCCCGCCCCGAATCTGCGGTCGGGAATTCCCCTAAAAGGGTTTATAATTCAAGGCTTTGCGCGCCAGCACTTGTATGGCGCGCGGCTGCCCCAATCTTGCGTGAGCCCATGTGCGTATTTCCCGCACCGCGCTCTCGGGATGCGCGGGCAATCCAATCGCTTTCTTGTCATTTGTTTGTTTCAGGGTGAGGACACCATGCCGATCTATGCTTATCGATGCGACGCCTGCGGCCACGCCAAAGATGTGCTGCAGAAGATGAGCGACGCCCCGCTGACGGATTGCCCCGCATGCGGCGCGCCGGCGTTCAAGAAGCAGCTCACCGCTGCCGGCTTCCAGCTCAAGGGTTCGGGCTGGTATGTGACGGATTTCCGCGGCGGCTCGGGCGGCGCATCGGCTGCAGCAGCCGGAACCGGTACGGCGGCCAAGGCAGATGCCGCAGCACCAGCCGCTGCTGCCGCGCCCGCCGCGTCGTCGGACAGCGCGTCGTCCAGCGCCAGCACGCCGGCGGCGTCCGGTGGCTGCGGCACGTCGTGCGCTTGCCACTGATCGCATCGCTTACCTTTCGGCCCATCGCCCCATGAAACAGAAAACCAGCGCACTCAAGACATGGTTCCTGACCGGTCTTCTGGTGCTTGTCCCGCTTGCGATCACGCTGTGGGTGCTGTCGCTCATCATCGGCACGATGGACCAGAGCCTGGCGCTGCTGCCGTCGGCATGGCAGCCGGATCAGCTATTTGGCCGGCGCATTCCTGGCGTGGGCGCGATTCTCACGCTGGCGTTCATCCTCATTGTGGGCGTGCTGGCGCACAACTTCATCGGCCAGAAGCTGGTGCTGTGGTGGGAGGCGCTCGTGGGCCGCATTCCTGTGGTCGGCCCGATCTATTCGAGCGTGAAGCAGGTGTCGGACACACTGCTGTCGTCCAACGGCAATGCATTCCGCAAGGCGTTGCTGGTGCAATACCCGCGCGAAGGCTCGTGGACGATCGCCTTCCTGACCGGCCGCCCCGGCGGTGATGTCGAGAACCACCTGCAGGGCGAGTACGTCAGCGTGTACGTGCCGACCACGCCCAATCCGACGTCGGGCTTCTTCCTGATGATGCCCAAGGCTGACACCATCGAGCTGGACATGACGGTGGACGCGGCGCTCAAGTACATCGTGTCGATGGGTGTGGTGGCGCCTGAAGCGCTGCCGCGCCGCATGGACCCGCCCGACGCCTCGCCACAGACGGAGGACCGGTCGCCGGCTCAAGGGCCGCGCGACCCTTCGAATCCGACCGCGCTGCCTGCAGAGGGCGGCGCCATCGCGGCACCCTGAGCCGGCGATACGAACGAAGTCGAATCGACCCCGGCCCCCCAATCAACTTTCATGCGCGACGTTTTCTTGGCGGCGCGCTTCGCGGAAAACCACAACATGCAAATGCGTACTCAATACTGCGGTCAGGTCACCGAACAACTGCTCGGCCAGAGCGTCACGCTGTCGGGCTGGGCCCATCGTCGTCGTGACCACGGTGGCGTGATCTTCATCGACCTGCGCGACCGTGAAGGCCTGGTGCAGGTCGTGTGCGACCCGGACCGCCCAGAGATGTTCAAGGTGGCCGAAGGTGTGCGCAACGAGTTCTGCCTGCAGGTAAAGGGCGTCGTGCGTGCCCGCCCGGAAGGCACCACTAACGCCAACCTGACCAGCGGCAAGGTCGAAGTGCTGTGCCACGAGCTGACGGTGCTCAACGCCTCCGTCACGCCTCCGTTCCAGCTGGATGACGACAACCTGTCGGAAACCACGCGCCTGACGCATCGCGTGCTGGACCTGCGTCGCCCGCAGATGCAGTACAACCTGCGCCTGCGCTACAAGGTCGCGATGGAAGTGCGCAAGTATCTGGACGACAAGGGCTTCATCGACATCGAAACGCCGATGCTGACCAAGAGCACGCCGGAAGGCGCGCGCGATTACCTCGTGCCGTCGCGCGTGAACGCTGGCCAGTTCTTCGCGCTGCCGCAATCGCCGCAGCTCTTCAAGCAGATGCTGATGGTGTCGGGCTTCGACCGCTACTACCAGATCACCAAATGCTTCCGCGACGAAGACCTGCGTGCTGACCGCCAGCCCGAATTCACCCAGATCGACTGCGAAACGTCGTTCCTGAGCGAGCAGGAAATCCGAGACCTGTTTGAAGAGATGATCCGCACGGTGTTCAAGAACACCATGTCGGTCGAGCTGGATGCCAAGTTCCCGGTGATGGAATTCCGTGAGGCGATGGCCCGCTTCGGTTCGGACAAGCCCGACCTGCGCGTCAAGCTGGAATTCACCGAGCTGACCGACGCCATGAAGGACGTTGACTTCAAGGTGTTCTCGAGCCCGGCCAACGCTGAAGGCGGTCGCGTCGTGGCACTGCGCGTGCCGGGTGGTGCTTCCCTGTCGCGTGGCGATATCGACGCCTACACCAAGTTCGTCGAAATCTACGGTGCTAAGGGCCTGGCCTGGATCAAGGTCAACGAAGTGGCCAAGGGCCGCGACGGCCTGCAATCGCCGATCGTGAAGAACCTGCACGATGCGGCCATCGCCGAGATCCTCAAGCGCAGCGGCGCACAAGATGGCGACATCCTGTTCTTCGGCGCCGACCGCGCCAAGGTGGTCAACGACGCGATGGGTGCACTGCGCCTGAAGGTGGGCCATTCGGACTTTGCGAAGAGCAACGGGCTGTTCGAAGACGCCTGGAAGCCGCTGTGGGTGATCGACTTCCCGATGTTCGAGTACGACGAGGAAGACGCACGCTGGGTGGCCATGCACCATCCGTTCACGAGCCCGAAAGACGAGCACCTGGAATACCTGGAAACCGATCCGGGCAAGTGCATCGCCAAGGCTTACGACATGGTGCTCAACGGCTGGGAAATCGGCGGCGGCTCGGTACGGATTTACCGCGAAGAAGTGCAGAGCAAGGTGTTCCGCGCGCTGAAGATCAACGATGAAGAAGCGCGTGCCAAGTTCGGCTTCCTGCTCGACGCACTGCAGTACGGTGCGCCTCCGCACGGCGGCATCGCGTTCGGTCTGGACCGCGTCGTCACGATGATGGCCGGTGCGGATTCGATTCGCGACGTGATCGCCTTCCCGAAGACGCAGCGTGCGCAGGATCTGCT
>Ga0068857_100004740_pt1 | contig 11521 bp, 9 predicted proteins | sample KBSCornC72_FD_66591 | JGI IMG/M metagenome (GOLD analysis project Ga0068857, IMG submission 66591) | Corn rhizosphere microbial communities from Kellogg Biological Station, Michigan, USA - KBS Corn C7-2 | ecosystem: Host-associated > Plants > Roots > Rhizosphere > Soil ...
GGTGGGGAAGCGTTCATTTTGTCCTGCAACGCTTTGAGCGGTTCACCGGTCAGGATCGATGCTTCCCACGGCTGGAAATTGCAGCCCGAAGGGGCAAAGCGCGCCTTGTCCATCACCCGCCGGAGCGTCTCCAGCGCCACCGGCCTGTCGAGAAACTGGCGGATCGACCTGCGGCTGGAAACGGCTTCGCTGACATTCATGAAGGGCACCCTTTGCAATCAATCTTCGTCGAACAGTGCCGCGAGCTGTTCCACCATCGTGCCCCCAAGTTGCTCGGCATCCATGATGGTCACTGCGCGTCGATAATAACGTGTCACGTCGTGGCCTATGCCGATCGCGACCAGCTGCACCGGGCTGCGCGTTTCGATCCACTCGATCACCTTGCGCAAGTGCCGCTCAAGATAGACGCCGCTGTTGACCGAGAGGGTCGAATCATCGACTGGCGCTCCGTCCGAGATCACCATCAATATGCGGCGTTCTTCCTGGCGGTTGACCAGGCGACTGTGCGCCCAGAGCAATGCCTCGCCGTCGATATTCTCTTTGAGCAAGCCTTCGCGCATCATCAGGCCGAGTGATGTGCGGGCGCGCCGCCACGGCTCGTCGGCCTTTTTGTAGACGATGTGGCGCAGATCGTTGAGGCGCCCCGGCATTGGCGGACGCCCTTCGGCCAGCCAGTCCTCACGGCTCTGCCCGCCCTTCCAGGCGCGAGTCGTGAAACCCAGTATCTCCGTTTTGACGCCGCACCGCTCCAGCGTGCGCGCCATGATGTCGGCGCTGATCGCCGCGATGCTAATCGGCCGACCGCGCATCGATCCGCTGTTATCGATCAGGATCGTCACAACCGTGTCGCGGAATTCGGTGTCCCGTTCGACCTTGTAGGACAGCGAGTGCGTCGGATCGATGACGATTCGCGCCAGCCGCGCCGCATCGAGCAGCCCTTCCTCCTGATCAAAGTCCCAGCTGCGTGATTGCTGCGCCATCAATCTCCGCTGCAGCCGGTTCGCAAGCTTCGTCACCGCGCCCTGCAGGCTGGCCATCTGCTGATCGAGGAAGCCACGCAGGCGGACAAGCTCGTCCTCGTCGCACAGTTCTGTTGCGGCAATGACCTCGTCATGCCGGGTAGAGAACGCCTTATAGTCGAACATCGGCGGCAGATCGGATAGCGGGCGATTCGGGCGGACGGGCATCATGCCCTCTTCGCCCATGCCTTCCGTATCCTCGTCGCTCATCGAATCGACGTCTTCGCTATATTCCGCGTCGCCATCGTCGCTCTCGCCGTCGCGGCTTTCCCCACGTGCCTCTGTTGAGGCGTCGTTGTCACCGGGCTGTTCCTCACCCTGGTCGCCCTCGTCCTCTTCCTGATCGGACGCGTTTTCTTCCTTTTCGCCGCTGTCATCGGTGGCCTCTTCCGGCGCATCGGTTTCGACCAGCGAAAGATGTTCGAGCAGACTGTTGGTCAGTTGCTGAAAGGCGCGCTGGTCATCCAGCGCCAGCGGCAGTGCGTCGAGATCGCTTCCCGCCTTGTCCTCGATCCAGCGTCGCACCAGATCGACGCCGCTGCGCGCAGACTGAGGAATGGCCTGCCCGGTCAGCCGTTCGCGCATCATCAATGAAACCGCGGTGGCGAGTGGAACCTCATCCGAGTCGCGCGCCCGTGTGATCGGGTCGGACTTCAGACGCATATCAAGCGCTGCGCTCAGATTTTCGCGCACGCCCGCCATTCGGCGCGCGCCGATTGCCTCTACGCGTGCCTGTTCGGCCGAGTCGTACACAGCGCGGGCGATCGCCTCTGCCGGGGCATAGCGATTGTGCAATGCAATATTATGGTGCCGCAGCTTCAGCGCGTTCGCATCGGCAAAGCCGCGAGCCAATGCTACCTGATCCGCTGGCAGGGAACGGGGGGGCGGCGGCACTTTGATGGCTTTTCCCGCCATGTGCGGATTGTCCGGCGTAAAGCTGACCTCTACCTCCGCGTCGCGCGCAATCGCCCGCGCCGTGCCAGATATGACGGCTTTGAACAAATCTAGATTGGACGTTTTCGCCATCGGATTTGGCTGACGTCTCTACAGCGGCGTGTCAAGCCACACGCCGCACAGCTGACCTCTCCTGTTAACCTTAAGCGTGCACGAATTAACCATTTACCGTCCATTTATGGGACTTTTCCGTAAAAAGTCTTAAGAAAAGGTGATTGCGTTAACAAATCGTATACGTCATATGACTCTCAAATAATATGTTGCGTCGCACCGTTCCAACCTTTCAGGGATCATTTGATATGAACAAGAAAATCATTCTCAGCGCAGGTGCAGCGCTCGCTGCCTTGGTTTCCACCCCGGCACTCGCCGTTACCAACTTCTCGAGCAACTTCGACTCGCTGGCCCTTGCCAACAACACCTGGACGACGGTTGCGTCGATCGAGGGTTGGACCGGTGGTGCAGGTGGCATCGAAGTTCAGAACAACGTTGCAGGTGCACCGCACTCGCCTTCGAACCTGGTAGAACTCGACACGAACTCGAACAGCTCGATGTTCCGTACGATCGAAGCAGGCATCTACACCCTGACATTCAGCTATTCGGCTCGTCCGGGCGTTGCTCAGGCCTCGAACCTCATCGACCTTTTCCTCGGAAACACCAAGGTTGATACTTTCCAGGCGCAGGGCATCGGTCAGAACAACACCAACTGGACCACGATCACCAAGTACTTCACCGTTAACCAGGACACAGTTCTAAAGTTCGCTGCCGCTGGCACGAGCGACTCGTACGGTGGTTATCTGGACACCATCAACCTGAGCGGCACCGCGGTTCCTGAGCCCGCCACGTGGGCGATGATGATCCTCGGCATGGGTGCTGCCGGTGCGATGATGCGTCGTCGTCGCCAGACGGCGGTTAGCTTCGCCTAAGCGAACTAATCTCTAAAAAAACGGCCGCTCTGTAATGGAGCGGCCGTTTTTTTGTGTCTTGAGCAGATGACGGCGGCGCGAGACTCGATCGCGAAAGTTAAAGCTTCACGATATTCTGTAAAGCGGCTCTCCCGGTGTTTCGACTCTGATGAATTGAGCGAGCGTCAGAACCGGATGCAAATTCCGACTCTGACGCCCGTGTCTTTGCGCGATGCTATTCTATCCGGTCTCGGTATCAGCCCGCCTTGCTCACGACACTTTCCGGCAGATCCTTACCGAATACGCGCTGATAATATTCGGCGACCAGCGGCCGCTCTGCCTCATCGCATTTGTTGAGGAACGAAAGGCGGAACGCGAAGCCGACCTCCTTGAAGATCAGCGCGTTCTGTGCCCAGCTGATCACCGTGCGCGGGCTCATCACCGTCGAAATGTCGCCATTGACGAAGCCCTGCCGTGTCAGTTCCGCAACCTTGATCATGTTCGCGACTTCCTCGCGCCCGCCCTGATGGTCATACTCACCGGATTTGGCGAGCACGACCTGCGCTTCGACCTCTGCGGGCAGATAATTGAGCGCGACAACCAGATTCCAGCGGTCCATCTGACCCTGGTTGATCTGCTGCGTGCCATGATAGAGCCCAGTCGTATCACCGAGACCCACTGTGTTCGCGGTCGCGAACAGCCGGAACCACGGATTCGGGCGAATCACGCGATTCTGGTCGAGCAGCGTCATCTTGCCGTCAGTCTCCAGCACGCGCTGGATCACGAACATCACGTCCGGGCGACCCGCATCATATTCGTCGAACACGAGCGCGACCGGGCGCTGCAACGCCCAGGGGAGGAGCCCCTCGCGGAATTCCGTCACTTGTTGCCCATCTTTCAGCACGATGGCATCGCGTCCGACCAGATCGATACGGCTGATATGCGCATCGAGGTTGATGCGGATGCACGGCCAGTTGAGGCGTGCCGCGACCTGCTCGATATGCGTCGACTTGCCGGTGCCGTGATAGCCCTGCACCATCACGCGGCGGTTGAACGCAAAGCCCGCGAGAATCGCCAGCGTGGTGTCCGGATCGAACACATAGGCGGGATCGAGATCGGGCACGCGCTCGTCGGCCTCAGAAAACGCCGGGATCTTCATGTCGACATCCACGCCGAACACGTCGCGCGCATCGACCTCCCGGTCGGGCGTTTCCAACAGCGTTTCGCTGCGCGTGTCGGGGTTGGTGTTGGGAATGTCGGTCATAGTCGAGCCTTAAGAATCACAATAGACCATCCGGTCGGAAGTTCCGGGCATATCGGGAATCGAGATCGGGAAACCTCCCGAATGTCGCATCCCGACCGTGCTCGATTCAGCTCGAAACGGACGGCGAGGGGTAACGGGGACTCAAGCGAATGCCGGAGCCTTTCGCAAGTGCGTATAGGCGGCGATCACATCCTGCAACGCCTTTTCATGGGACCGGTCGCCGCCATTGTGGTCCGGATGATAGCGCCGCGCGAGCAGTGTATATCGTGCGCGCAGCTCTTTCCTGTCCGCATCCAGCGCCAGATCGAGCACGCGCATCGCCTTGCGATCCTCTGCCGAAAGCGGCTTGCCGTCTTGCCTTATGCCCATATCCTCTTGCGCGCGTTTCATGCGCGCTCTCGCACCCGCACCAATCGCATCCAGCGGATCGACAAAATCGGCCCAGCGCGGCCCCGGCGCGGCGGCGTTGGATGAAAAGGCGCGGGTCTCGCGCTCCCACCCGGCATAGGGCCGCTGTGCGTCGGCAATCTCGTCCGTACTCATGCCGGTGAAGAAATTATAACCGGAATTGAATTCGCGCACATGATCGAGGCACAGCCAGCGCCACTGGCGCGGCTGGTCGGGTGGCGCGGCCATGTCCCGCGGCATCGGCGCGCGAAACTCGCCCGGCTCCGGGCACCCTGCAATCGCGCAGGCGCGGCCGGGCGCTTCGACTCGCCCATGGAACCGGGGGCTGCGACGACGGGTTTCGTGATCGGATGACAAGAAGGCGATGTCCTCGACTGGCGAAAAGGATTATATAGGCTGCATGGACACCCGAGCAAAAGGCCCCGTCGCCACAGAAATCGAATCTCGCCTGCGTCTGGTATTCAACCCGACGCATCTGCTGGTCATAAACGACAGCGAAAAGCATCGCGGCCATGCGGGCCACGACGGATCGGGCGAAAGCCATTTCACGGTGGAGCTGGTCTCCACCGCATTCATGGATCAGGGCAGATTGGCCCGGCAAAGGCTGGTCAATGATGCGCTGCGCGAGCTGCTGGTCGAGAAGGTCCACGCCCTCTCGATTCGCGCGCTCGCCCCGCACGAGCAGCCTGCCGGGCGATGACCCCTCCCTCCATCGCTCAGGAAATCACACCCACCACCCACGATCTCGGCGATTTTCGTGTGCATCGCGCGCTGCCCGCGCGGGAACGGACGATGGTCGGGCCGTTCATCTTTTTTGACGAGGCAGGCCCGGCTACGCTGGCTCCCGGTAATGGCGTCGATGTGCGGCCGCATCCCCACATCGGCCTTTCCACCGTCACCTATATGCTGAGCGGATCATTCCTGCATCGCGACTCGCTTGGCACTGTTCAGCCGATCGAGCCCGGCGCGGTCAATCTGATGACGGCGGGCAAGGGCATCGTCCATTCGGAACGCTCCCCAGACTCGGATCGCACACAAGCATCCGATCTGTGGGCGATTCAGACGTGGCTCGCGCTGCGCGATGGTCGCGAGGAAATGGACCCTGCGTTCGAGCATGTCGCGGCATCCCGTCTGCCGATCGTCGAAGACAGCGGCGCGCGGGCGCATGTCATCATGGGTTCGCTCTGGGGTGAGCGCTCTCCGGTCACCACCTGGGCCGATACGATCTATGCGGCGATCGCGCTGCAACCGGGCGCATCGATCGCCGTCGATCCGGACGCTGACGAACGTGCGCTTTATATTGTGCAGGGTCAGGCCGAGCTCGATGGCACCGCATTGGAACCGCAAAAGCTCTACGTGCTGCGCCCCGGCACCTCGGCAACCTTGCGCAGTAAAGATGGCGCGCAGGCGATATTGTGCGGCGGAGAAGCATTTACGAATCCGCGCCATGTCTGGTGGAATTTCGTCTCCTCCTCGCCCGATCGGCTGATGCAGGCGCGGGAGGATTGGCAGGAAATGCGCTTCCCCCTTATTCCCGGCGATGACGATGACTATATCCCTATTCCGCAAGGCAGGCCCAAGACGGTAAGCTATCCTTGAGTTCTGCAAATATGCGCTAATGACCCCTGTTGATATTTCTACTTTGCGGCAGCGACGTTAGGGGGCTAGGAACCGTCGCTATATTGGCCCGGTCGGGTCTCAGGATGATGGAAGAAAATGGCCAGCGTAGCCGAACTGATTGCACCGAGCGAAGATCGTTCCCAGACCGCCCCTGACTCCGTCGTCGTCCGTTTCGCGGGCGACAGCGGCGACGGCATGCAGCTGACCGGCGGGCAGTTTACGCTGTCCACCGCGCTGACCGGCAACGACCTTGCGACTTTCCCCGATTTTCCTGCGGAAATCCGCGCGCCGCAGGGCACGTTGTTCGGTGTCTCCGCATTCCAGATCAACTTCGGATCGTCCGACATTACAACGGCAGGCGACGCGCCTGACGTGCTGGTGGCGATGAACCCGGCGGCGCTCAAGACCAACGTCAGGGATCTGAAGCCCGGCGGTCTGATCATCGCCGACGCGGGTGAATTCTCCGACCGCAATCTCGCCAAGGCGAAATATGAGTCGAACCCGCTGGAGGACGACAGCCTTTCCGACTGGCGTTTGCTGTCGTTCGATATCTCGCGCCTGACGATGGACAGCGTCAAGGAATTCGGCCTTGGCAATAAAGAGGCGCTGCGTTGCAAGAATATGTGGACGCTCGGCCTCGCGCTGTGGATGTTCGATCGCGACCGCCAGCCGATTGTCGATTGGCTGCGCGTGAAGTTTGCCAAAGCGCCGGATCTGGCGGACGCCAATATCGCTGCGCTCAACGCCGGTCATGCCTATGGCGAGACGGCGGAGATCGGCGGCGTTGGCCTCGCCCAGCTGCAGGTCGAGCCTGCACAGCAGGCGGAGGGGCTTTATCGCACGGTGACCGGTGCGGACGCGATTGCTTATGGCCTTGTCACCGGCGCTCAGCTTGCAAACCTCAAGATGTTCTACGGCGGCTATCCCATCACCCCCGCTAGCGCCGTTCTCCATTCGCTCTCGAAGCTGAAAGAGTTCGGTATCACCACCTTCCAGGCGGAGGACGAGATCGCCGCGATCGGCAGCGCGATCGGCGCGTCCTATGCGGGTCAGCTCGGCGTCACCTGTTCGGCTGGTCCCGGCATTGCGCTGAAAGGTGAGGCGATGGGCCTTGCGATCATGACCGAGCTGCCGCTGGTCATCGTTAACGTGCAGCGCGGCGGTCCGTCGACCGGCCTGCCCACGAAAACCGAGCAGTCCGACCTCTATCAGGCGGTATACGGCCGCAACGGCGACGCGCCGATGCCGGTGATCGCCGCCCGCTCGCCCGCCGACGCGTTCGAATGCGCGATCGAGGCATGCCGCATCGCCACCCAATATATGACGCCGGTTATGCTGCTGTCGGATGGCTATATCGCGAACGCCGCCGAGCCGTGGAAAGTGCCCGATGTCGCTGACTTCGAGCCGTTCCCTGTGACCTTCCTCGACACCGCGCAGGAAGGCGGCTTGCTCCCCTATGCGCGTGACGAAAAGCTCGCGCGTCCGTGGATCAAGCCCGGCACGCCCGGCCTGATGCATCGCATCGGCGGCATCGAAAAGGCGCTCAACACCGGCCATATCGAATATTCGCCCGCCAACCATCAGGCGATGACCGACATCCGCCAGAACAAGGTGCTGGGCATTGCAGACTCGATCCCCGAGCAGGACGTGTCGCAGGGGCAGGCGGGCGGCAAGCTCGCTGTCGTCGGCTGGGGCTCGACCTTCGGGCCGATCCATCAGGCGGTGCGCCGTGCTCGCAACAAGGGCCATGACGTCAGCCACATCCACATCCGCCACATCTGGCCGCTACCCAGGAACCTCGGCGAGCTGCTGAAAAGCTACGACCGCATTCTCGTGCCCGAGATGAACACCGGCCAGCTCAAGACCGTGCTGCGCGACCAGTATCTGGTCGATGCGCGCCCGCTCAACAAGGTTTCCGGACAGCCCTTCCGCATCGCCGAAATCGAGCAGGCGATCGAGGACATTCTGGCATAACAGTCGTCGGCGCGACGAGATGATGAGAGACAATCGATGAACGACATGACGCCAGTGCAGAAGATGACGCCCAAGGACTGGGAGACCGATCAGGAGGTCCGCTGGTGCCCCGGCTGCGGTGACTATGCTATCCTCAAGGCGGTGCAGCGCACCCTGCCAGAAATCGGCGCTCGCCCGGAAAACACGGTGTTCATTTCCGGCATCGGCTGCTCGTCGCGCTTCCCTTATTATGTCGAAAGCTACGGCTTTCACACCATCCACGGCCGGGCGCCGACGGTCGCGACCGGCGTGAAACTCGCCAATCCGGACCTCGACGTGTGGCTCGTGACCGGCGACGGCGATGGTCTGTCGATCGGCGGCAACCACCTGATGCATGTGCTGCGCCGCAACCTCAATACGCAGATCCTGTTGTTCAACAACGAAATCTACGGCCTGACCAAGGGGCAATATTCGCCGACCAGCCGCGAGGGCACGCGCAGCCCTTCGACCCCTTATGGCTCTGTCGATCATCCTGCCAAGCCCGCCGCGTTCGCGCTGGGCGCGGGGGCGCGCTTCGTCGCGCGCGGCTTCGACGTATCGAAGAACCTGCCCGATGTGCTCAAGGCCGCCTATCAGCACAAGGGCGCCGCGTTCGTCGAGATTTTCCAAAACTGCATCGTCTACAACAAGGACGTATTCAACGATTTCGCTGCGCCCAAGGGAGCGGAGGATCGCCAGCTCTGGCTCAAGGACGGCGAGCCGATGCTGTTCGGTTCCGAAAAGACCGGGGGCGTAAAGGGTATCACTCTCGACCGCGAGGCACTGTGCCTCAAGGTTGTCGATGTGCCCGGCGGTAACTGGCAGTCGGCGAACGTCATTGTCCATGACGTAAAGAACCGCAGCATCGCGCACATGCTCGTCGAAATGCCATTTGGTGCATTCCCGATGGCGCTCGGCGTGCTTTATGATGATCCGACGCCGAGCTTTGAAGAAGCGGTGATCGCGCAGAACGAACTCGCCGCATCCGGCAAAAAGCCCGACCTGCAAAAGCTGCTGTCGACCGGCCAGACCTGGGTGGTCGGCCCGCAGACCGAGGCGGCGGACGCAGGCAGCGCAGGCTCCGGCCACGAGTTGTAAGGCACGGATATGAGCGCGGGTAGTCATCGCGTCGATGACGATCCGCCTTACTATGCAGTGATCTTCACCTCGGTTCGCTCGGCGGATGATGGCCGTAAAGGATGGCTTGCGGAGGATTTGCCTTTCGGTACACGCAATGGAATTGGATGATTTGTTTTACCTCAGACCGCTGATACACTTTGCTGACATCGCATAACCTCTCCCAGCGCTTCTCGGTATCCGTCGATAACCTTGGCGTAGAGATATATCTCCTGCTCCAGACCTGCCCTCATGCCGATGCCCTGCGATTTGTCGTTAGCTCGCCGGATTGTTTCCACTATAAGTACGACCAATCGGCAGAAACTCATCAGGAAAGTCCGCGTCTCGTTAACGCCAAGATTGTCGAAAAATGATCCGGTGAATACGTCACCATTACTGGTTAGGCTATCGAGGTCGACAGTTAAATGAGTTACATAAATACTGGCGTGGGCGGTGCTTTCATTGATGCGATTTTTAAACTCCTTCAGGAAGTCACTCAGTTCTGGCTCTTCCGTTTCAAGCCAACGGTACGCCTGCTTAGCCAGCATTTTAGTTGGTAGAAATACGGGATTGGCAGGGTCGCTATGATCAAGGAGTTCTGCTTCTGGGTTTGCAAGCACAAAAGCCGCTAAGGCCGTTAACTCTATGGCTTGTCTGCAGTTGAAATCTGCCTGCACTGTATGCGCCCTAATATAAGACAGATATGCGAGTGTTATGCTTTTTTGGATCGCTAACATAAACGCTGCGACAACCCCAGTATTAGAAGTTACACTTACAATTGAGGTATTTAGAATAGCAAGGCCGCGCTGCGCAATTGGCACGATCGTCCCAAGGTAATCCCCCGCTCCCATTGTACGCTGATATTCCTCGTCAAGTAATGCTTGGAGCGTTGTCAATATAGGAATTTTCGTCATGCGATGTCTATTTAGAGCCATCTAAGTCGTTTTCGGGAAGAAGATGTCTTCCTCCAGACGTCATCTCTGGTTAATCCTAAGCCTCTTTACCCCCCGGCGTAGGCGCGCCGGGCAAGGGCGGCATCGGCTGCGGCGGGACGTCTGCGTCTTCTTCCGGCACATCGACTACGCCCCGGCCCACATGGCTGCGGCTGCGGCTGTATCCGAAATAGACGAGCAGGCCGACCGCCGCCCAGCCGACGAACATCAGCTTGGTTTCGACGCCGAGTTTGTAGAACAGATAGATACAACCCAAAATCGCCAATGGTGCCGTAAGCATGATAAAGGGCGTACGGAAAGGACGAGCGCGCCCGGCGTCGGTCTTGCGCAGCACCATTACCGCGATCGACACGGCGGCGAACGCAAAGAGCGTGCCGGAGTTGGAGATATCCGCAAGGATGCCGACCGGGAAGAAAGCGGCGAAGAGCGCAACGAAAATGCCGGTCAGAATGGTAATGACATAGGGAGTTTTGAAAGTCGGGTGAACCTTCGAGAAAGCGGCGGGCAGCAGGCCGTCACGGCTCATCACAAAGAAGATGCGGGTCTGGCCGAACATCATCATCAGGATGACTGAGGGCAAAGCGAGGCCGGCAGCAAGACCGATCAGATTCCCGATCTGCGGCCAGCCGATTTCCCGCATCGTCCAGGCAAGTGCCTCCTTGGAACACACTACGGCCGCGTCTTTAATTGCAGCACACTGACTCGCAAGTTCTGCGCTGCCCGGTGCAAGAGCTTGTCCCGCCGACCCGGCCACGGGCTGAGCGCCCACCGTACCGATGACGCCAGCTGCTACCAATATGTAGAAGATCGTGCAGATCGCTAAAGAACCGATCAGGCCGATCGGCATGTTGCGCTGCGGGTTCTTTGTTTCTTCAGCAGCCGTCGATACCGCGTCGAAGCCAACATAAGCGAAAAAGATGGATGCCGCCGCCGCGCCGATGCCGCCAAAGCCAAGGGGGGCGAAGGGGGTGAAATTTTCCATGTTTATCACGGGCACAGCCAGTGCGATGAACAGTGTCAACGCCGCGACTTTGATCACCACCAGAACAGCGTTGACTGCGGCGCTTTCCCTGGTGCCGATGACCAGCAGCCAGGTGACGAGCGAGGCGATCAGCATCGCGGGTAGATTCACGATGCCGCCGTCGAATGGGCCGCGAGTAAGCAGATTGGGTATATCGAACCCCGTCGTATGCTCGATGAGGCCGACGACATAGCCGGACCAGCCAACCGAAACCGCGCCCGCCGCGACCGCATATTCGAGGATCAGCGCCCAGCCCACCATCCAGGCGAGCA
>Ga0068857_100004741_pt1 | contig 11520 bp, 14 predicted proteins | sample KBSCornC72_FD_66591 | JGI IMG/M metagenome (GOLD analysis project Ga0068857, IMG submission 66591) | Corn rhizosphere microbial communities from Kellogg Biological Station, Michigan, USA - KBS Corn C7-2 | ecosystem: Host-associated > Plants > Roots > Rhizosphere > Soil ...
ACCGCGCAAAAGCTTTACGAAGGCATTGAATTGGGTTCTGAAGGCGCTGTCGGTTTGATCACCTATATGCGAACCGACTCGACACGAGTTTCGGATGGGGCGTTGAACGAGGTTCGCGAGTTTATCGGCGGCAATTACGGCGACAATTACCTGCCCGGCAAACCAAATTTTTATAAATCAAAAAAGGGCGCGCAGGACGCTCACGAAGCAATTCGTCCGACGGACGTCAATCGTACGCCGGAAAGCCTTTCAAGCAGATTAGGTCCCGACGAATTAAAACTTTATCGTCTGATCTGGCAGCGATTTGTTGCGTCCCAGATGACGCCGGCAATATTCGACCAAACGACGATCGACATTAAGGCCGGACGTTTTACGTTTCGCGCGACGGGCTCGGTGCAAAAATTCGACGGCTTTTTGAAAGTTTATCAGGAGGGACGCGACGAAAAACCCCAGGACGGCGAGGACGATGATGAAGAACGCAGCCTGCCGCGCGTCGACCAGGGCGAAAATCTGAAACTTAATTCGATCACGCCCGACCAGCATTTTACCGATCCGCCGCCGCGTTACTCAGAAGCGACGCTCGTAAAAGCTCTCGAAGAAAAAGGTATCGGTCGGCCTTCGACCTATGCGGCGATCATGACGACGATCCAAGACCGCGAATACGTCGAGAAGATCGAGGGACGATTTCATCCGACGCCGCTTGGCACGACTGTTAACGACCTTCTTGTTGCAAGCTTTGATGACATCTTCAATACGACCTATACCGCGCGTATGGAAGAGGAGCTTGACGATATAGAAGACGGAAAGCTTAACTGGAGGCAGGCGCTGCAGGAGTTTTACGGCAAGTTTTCAAAGGACCTCGAAAATGCCGCCGAGACGATAAAAAACAAAAAGAAAATGGAGATCCCGACCGACGAGATCTGCGAAAAGTGCGGTGCGGGTATGGTGATAAAATTCGGGCGATTCGGGCAATTTCTTGCGTGCTCGAATTATCCCGAATGCAAAAATACACGCGAGGTCGGAAGTAAGCAGTCGGCATCGAATGGTGATGCAGAAACGGAGGCACGCGGTGACGCGGGGAAAGCTGAAGAAATTCCGGTTTGTGAACTTTGCGGCCGCGAGATGGCACTAAAGAAAGGACGATTCGGAGCGTTTTACGGCTGCACCGGTTACCCTGAGTGCAAAAATATTCGAAAAATAGCAAAGGGCGACCAAAAGCCAGCCGCCCCGCCGGTCGAACTCGACGAGATCTGTCCGAAGGACGGTGCAAAGCTCGTACGCCGTCAGGGACGCTATGGCGAATTTGTCTCGTGCTCGAACTATCCGAAATGCGACTATGTTAAGCGGGAAACTCTAGGCATCGCGTGTCCGAAATGCGGCAAGGGCGACATCGTTGTCAAAAAATCGCGGCGCGGCAAAGTGTTTTACGGCTGTTCGAATTATCCGAAATGCGACGCCGTTTATTGGGACAAACCTGTTACCGAAGCATGTCCGCAATGCAGCGCTCCATTCCTTCTCGAAAAAACGACGAAAAGAGACGGCACATTTCGTTACTGCCAAAATGAGGATTGCGATTACAAGGCACCGGTCGATACCGATGCCGTTCCCGCAAAAGACGAAACCAAGGACAAGGTTACGGCGTAGGACCTGCTGATGAACGAGAACCTGCAATTCTTACACGCCTTTATCAAAAATCCGCTAAAGGTCGGTGCGATCAAACCGAGCTCGCCTGAGCTTGCACGAAAAATGCTCGAGGGCATCAAACCGGACGCCGACAACATCATCCTTGAGCTTGGCGTCGGCACCGGCGCGATCACTAAATTTATCGCCGAAATGGTGCCGGACCGGAATTCTTACCTGGGAATTGAGCTCGATCCGACTCTTGCCAAATCGGCGAGCCAAAAATTTCCCGACCTTCGGATCGTTCACGGCAACGCTTGTGAAGCTCACACGATTCATAAAGAATCCGGTCTGGGCAAGATCAGCTACGTCGTTTCAGGTTTGCCGTTTGTCTCGCTTCCGGCTGAGGTCAGCGAAAAGGTATATCTTGAGATCGAACGGCTTATGAACGCCGGGTGTGTATTCCGAACATTTCAATACGCGCATGGCTACTACACCCCGGCAGCGCTGAAGCTTCGCGAATTTATGCGTAACCGGTATGGCAAATCGAAACGAAGCCCGCTGGTTGTCAAAAACGTCCCACCTGCATACACACTAACGTGGTCGAGCGCCAACTGAAAAAAGGGGCGATGAAAATATGTTATCCAAGTCGAAATTGGCAGCATTTATCGCAACGTCGAAACCCGCCGAAGCCAGGGCGTTCTATGAGAACGTGCTCGGATTGACGTTAGTGTCTGACGAAGAATACGCGATCGTGTTCGACGCAAACGGCACGACGTTGCGAATACAAAAGGCCGGTGATTTTACGCCGCATCCGTTTACAAGCTTGGGCTGGCACGTCGACGATATCGAGGCGGCCATGACCGAACTAAGAGGAAAAGGCGTTTTATTTGAGCAATATCCCTGGATGCCGGAAGGCAGCAACGGCATAATGACCTTTCCTGACGGAGCGAAGGTAGCATGGTTCAAGGATCCTGACGGAAATCTCCTCTCGCTTGACAAGTATTAGTCATCCTTTCTCATTAGCAGTTCTCGCACTGTAAATTTTTATTGACAGATAGTTGATCTTCGCTTATCTTTTACGAACTCACTTTCGGCGGAGTTGCGCGGGTGTTAAGCGACACAGCGCAGCCGGAAATTTTCAAACTCAACGGTTTTCATCGTGTCCTCACAACCAGGCACGATTAGAGCCTTATTCCCAAAATAAAGGAGAAAAAATGAATACGTTTGTTCACCGGGCGATTATATTTGCGCTTTTTGCGATGCTTTCTGCCTTTTCCGTCTTTGCCCAATCAAATGACGAATATAACCATTTCGAAGGTTTTGTCGGCTATTCGTATAACAATGTCGATACCGGGATCAAAAGCCAGGATCTCGAAGAATTTCCCGAACTTGCCGGCGATTTCGACAAGAGGGTTAATACTAATGGTTTGAACGCCTCATTTGTCCAAAATCTTCACAAATACATCGGTGCAAAATTTGATTACTCCTATCACCAGAAAACTGACGATTTCAGTATCGAAGGTTTCGATTTCTCGACGAGATACAGGGTTCATCAGTTTTTAGGAGGCCTTCAGTTCAAAAATAATCTAAAAGACGGCCCGCGATTCAAACCATTCGGACATGTTCTTGCGGGTGTTGCCCGGCAAAAGATCGACTTCACGGTTCCGAGCGAATTTGAGATCGACCCGGCTGACCTGAGTGGAGGCGAGACTGATTTTGCGATGGTACTTGGCGGCGGTGTAGATATAAAAGTCAGCAGGCATGTTGATGTGCGGGCGATTCAGGTAGATTACAACCCGATTTTCGGGCGAGGTGCCACGATTGATGGCGAGCGGTTCGACGGCCGCACGCAGAACAACCTGAGGCTGTCATTCGGAATTGTATTCCACTGATAGGCCGATCGTCGGGTTCTAATCATGTGTTTTGCGAAAAGGCCGTCGGAAAGACGGCCTTTTGACCATGAGTTTGAAGGAAAACTGATCGACAACGTTTTTGGCTACGTCATTGACTGCCGGATTCCTGTCTTTGATTCCGAAGAAATAATTGTTGACAACCACAGACGAGAGTAATAGAATCCGGCGCATTACTTAACAATTTGGAGGTATTAGTATGCCCAAATCTGTATTGGGAAATTTCGATAATCCGTCTGAGGTTCGCGATATTCCGAAAGGAAGGGTTGAGATAGTTAACCTGGGCGATACTCCGGTCATGCGCGCGACATTCGAGCCGGGCTGGAAATGGTCGGTCGATATGAAACCTGTCGTCGGAACCGATAGCTGCGAGGTGGCACATTTTGGCTACATGCTTGCCGGTAAGATGCATATCAAAATGGACGACGGCACGGAATATACGCTGGCAACAGGCGATGCGGCAAATATAAAGCCGGGACACGATGCTTGGGTCGAGGGCGCTGAAAAATGCGTATTTCTCGACTTTCAGGGTGCGGCGAACTACGCTAAGCCGAAAGAATCACAGACGACAGCATAACTGCGCCGCCATTCCGTCTCCAATAAGTTTCGTTGCATTTAGGGCAATGACGCAGGTGAATAGGTGTGTTCGCCCCTCCCAAATTTTGCTGTAGATTATTCCCGCAATCTTGGTATAATTGATCTGGCCATCCTCTAAGCCCACATTTCGTTTATGCCAAGAGAACAGGAACGCGTTACCTATCTGATCGAGATTGTACTTGAATGTGCGTCCGGCCGGCGCGAAGCCCGAATCAGCGACCTCAGCCCGGGTGGGTGCTACATAGACAGCATTGTTGCCGTGCAAGAAGGAGAACCCGTCAGCTTTACCCTGAGCGCTCCATCAGGCGAGATGCTGTTTACCGGCGAAACCGTGTACGTCCTTAACGGAAACGGTTTCGGTGTAAAATTTACCGATCTTACTGATGAACGTAAAGCTTTTCTGGATCAAGTGATCAAGACTCACGGCGGTTAGACGGGAGTTGGTTCACAGGTTCTCGACAATTTCGGGCAGCACATCCATCATTCCTGCAAATACAAGCGCGATTCCCAAAAGACACATTACAACAACGGCCGCAAACGCAAGATCGGTCAGAGTAAGCACTGCCGCCGCGACGACGCCATATATAACCCACAATATCTCATAAGCTCTGACCAAACGCTTGTTGGAAAGAGTGTGTGATGTTCGCATAGTTAACCTCAGTTTCAGCAAAATAAATTCTGCAATCAGTGTGCCATGCAGGTCACATCTAATGTCGACCTGTTAAATCCTTGGCACGCAGTGTTTTGGCGCATCTTGCCCAGCGCTCGGCGACCGACTGCGCGTTGGAACGTTTCTTGCATTCATGATGGACATAACAATTCTGTGTGGTTTTAATACGAACAATAAGGAGCGGCCATGACACAAGAAATACAAAAAAGCGACTGGAAATCTTTTTTTGAAAAGCTGAGCAAGGAAAAGTTCGGATGGGAAACGAACGTTCAGGTTCTAAGCGATGCAACCGGAGCCAACATGCTGTCCGAAGGTCTGCCGTTCAACGGCATCACGTACGAAGAGAACGAAGAAGGAGCGTCGATCGAGATAATAATTGGCAAGGCTGCTGAAAAGCACGATTCGCACACGATCGCGGATCCGAAAATGGTTGCGTTTCAACCTGATGATGGCGGAACCGGCGGAACGCTCGATATCGAGGACGCATCTGGTGCAAAAACCCTCGTAAGCTTTCTCAGCGAGCCAGGCAAAAAATCGCGAGATGCCACGACCGGGCATCGGCAGTAGGATTCAGATAATTAATTACAAAATGTCCGGATCGCGATCTTTGCGTTTCGGCACTATTGACGCGCGCATTTCGGCTCGGTTGACGGTCGAGCGTCCGGTCATTTCCGTCGGATTGATCCGATAGATCACCTCAATATTTTCACGCACCCAGTTATCCATCCACCGAATGCTGACCGCAGGCGTCAGCGTCGGATTTGTCGCAATAATCGTCTTTAATGCGGTTTCGCGCTCCCGCTCATCAGTCAGCTGCTCGGCCGAGCCGTAAACGATCACGCTGTGCCAATGCTTGTTATCGGCCACCTCTTCAACCTGCAGACAAACGCGGGGATTTTCATTTATTATTTCGGCCTTTTTCCCGAGGGTCGTATAAATGTAAATAAACGGTTTTGCGTAAGCGTAATGAATCGGTACAACATATGGTTCATTATCCTTCGCACACGCCAAATGCCCGAAACCTGTTTTCGCCAGCAGGGCTTCGATCTCGTTGTTTCCCATTTCCTCGACTTCGATCATGGCCATCCTCCCATCTCGTCTGACTTTAGCTTTTCAGATAATAGGTTTAGTTCGTCGCGGAAATCAACCGGATCACTCAAAGTTGGATTCAAAAAGGGAAACTCGCCTTGCCCGGCTTTTTAGGAACGGAATTTGCGAGAGTAAAAAACAGCTTATGCAGTTTACGCCCATCTTTAATGATCGAATCGATGCGGGCAAGGCCTTGGCGCGCGACCTGGTACAGTACGCGAACCGCGACGACGTGATCGTTCTGGCTTTGCCCCGCGGAGGGGTTCCCGTGGGGTATGTAGTTGCGCAGGAACTGAAGGTGTCGATGGACGTTTTTGTTGTGCGGAAACTCGGCGTTCCCGGGCACGAGGAATTCGGTTTTGGAGCCATAGCATCAGGCGGCATCCAATTTGTAAACGAAGAGGTGGTGCAGGCGCTGCGCATGCCCGATACCATGGTCGAACGCGTGGTCGAACGCGAAAAGGCAGAGCTCGAGCGGCGTGAGCGGTCGTATCGCGATGACCGTCCGGAACCGGTCCTTACGGGCCGAACCGTAATAATAGTTGATGACGGCCTGGCGACGGGCTCGACAATGCACGCCGCCGTAACGGCGCTCAAAGCACGCGATCCGAAATTGATAGTTGTGGCTGTTCCGGTGGCCTCGGAACAGGCGTGCGAAGAGTTTAAACGCGAAGCAGATGTAATGTCGGTTTGCGCCGTAACACCTGAACCGTTTTACGGCGTCGGCATGTGGTATAAGGATTTTTCCCAAACCACTGACGACGAAGTAAGACAGTTGCTCAACAGCGCGAGAGCTTCGGCAACGGCAGGATCAAAATGATAGTTAAGGAAAGAGAAGAAGCGTCACTTAGAGAGGCGGTGATCGGGGACGCAATTCCGCTTCGGCCAAACGAAATGACCGATTACGATTCGCTGATCGACCAGATCGCCGATGCCCGATTTGTGTTGATCGGCGAGGCCTCGCACGGCACCCACGAGTTTTACCGCGAGCGGGCTCAGATAACAAAGCGGTTGATCGCGGAAAAGGGATTTTCGGCCGTGGCCGCGGAGGCGGACTTTCCCGACGCGTCCAGGATAAACAGCTACGTTCGCGGGGCGGGCAATGATCCTGGTGCGATAGATTCACTTGGCGGATTCAAACGATTTCCGGCATGGATGTGGCGCAATGCCGATGTATTGGATTTCGTCGGCTGGCTCCGTTCGTACAACGATGATCTTGCGTGGGACGCGATAAAGGTCGGTTTCTACGGCCTCGACCTATACAGTCTGCACACGTCGATCGAAGCAGTTCTGGGTTATCTAAACAAAGTCGATCCCGATGCGGCAAAACGGGCGAAGGAACGTTATTCCTGCTTCGATCATTTTGGCGACGATGTCCAAACTTACGGCTATTCGACCGGGCTCGGTTTGGCAAAATCGTGTGAGGACGAAGTCGTCAGCCAGCTTACCGAAATGACACGACATGCCGCCGATCTGGCTCAGCGTGACGGACGGGCCGCTGCGGACGAGTTTTTCTCCGCCGAGCAAAACGCGCGGCTCGTCAAAAATGCCGAGCAGTATTACCGAAAGATGTATCGCAGCGACGTTTCGTCATGGAACCTGCGCGATCGTCACATGGCCGAAACGCTCGTCGCGCTCGAACGACATCTTTCGAAAGGCGGCAAACCGGCAAAGATCGTCGTATGGGAACACAACTCGCATCTCGGTGATGCGCGGGCGACGGAGATGGGAGCACGCGGCGAGCTTAACGTGGGCCAGCTCGTCAGGCAGCGTTATGGCGAGGATGCCGTTCTGATAGGTTTTACAACCTATCACGGTACAGTTACGGCGGCGTCGAATTGGGGTGACGATGCGGAACGAAAACGGGTCCGGCCGGCACTTGAGGGAAGCGTTGAGCAGATCTTTCACGACGTCGATCTTGAGCGTTTCATGCTCTTGCTGAGCGGCGAGAATTTATCCCGCAGAGCATTAACGGAACCGATGCTCGAACGCGCGATCGGTGTCATTTATCGTCCCGAAACCGAGCGGTATAGCCATTATTTTCGGACGATCTTGCCCGATCAGTTCGACGTCGTGATTCACATAGACGAAACCCGCGCTGTCGAGCCGCTCGAGCGGACAAGTATATGGGAAAAAGGCGAAGCGCCTGAAACATTTCCGCTCGGAATATAGCAAATGCGGAATTCGTAGTGCGGATCGCAGAATGAACTGGCTTATTGATCTATTGCGTCTCCGCATTCCGCACACAAACGGAGGTTGAGAGATGCAGCCAAAACAAGCTATTACCAGCGAAGTTCAAATACCAGTTTCGTCGGCCATTCTGGACGGCGATCTGATCGTGCCGGCCGAGGCCACCGGTATCGTGCTTTTTGCACACGGGTCGGGCAGCAGCCGTCACAGCCCGCGAAATAAATTCGTCGCACAGACGATTCGCAACGCCGGCGTCGGAACTTTGCTTTTCGATCTGCTGACCCGCGAAGAAGAAGCAATCGACATCCACACCCGCCATTTGCGTTTCGATATTACGATGCTTGCCGAAAGGCTCGCAGCGGCGGCCGAATGGGTTCTCGGCCGCAAGGAAACGGGCAACCTACGCGTCGGATTTTTCGGGGCCAGCACCGGCGGCGGCGCGGCTCTTATTGCAGCGGCTAAGATGGGAATTGAGGCCGGCGCCGTCGTCTCACGCGGAGGCCGACCCGACCTGGCAGGCGATGCGCTTCCGCGAGTTACCGCTCCGACTTTGCTCATCGTCGGCGAACTCGACGATGTCGTTATTCAGCTTAACCGCGAAGCATTTGATCAATTAAACTGCGAAAAGAAAATGGAGATCGTGCGAGGCGCCTCGCACCTTTTCGAAGAACCGGGCACGCTTGAAGAGGTAGCACGCCTTGCGACGGCATGGTTTGTCGGGCACCTCAGTTAAACGCCTATGTTGAATCAAACGTCGGAAAATAGATGTGCAAATCCTCTCTGCAGCTGCCGACCCGTGCCGGGCAGCGATTATTGCGGGCCGCATTGCGCGCAGGTACGCGACGAAACCGATTGCGGCTGCGGCCACGTTGAATGCAAGGCCAAAGCTTATCAGGAGGCGAAGAAATGAACCGAATCAGAGAAGAGTTTGACGCCGACCGCTTCGGAGCACGCGAAAAGACATCCGAATTCCCCTTTGGCGACCAACAGTCACCTGTCACCTGCGGCATCTGCGGCGAAACTCGATACGCGTCGAAGGAATTTGCCGAAAAAGTTTCGCAAGCGATCAGCGAAGGCATAGACACGCCGTTCGTTTGCTCCAAATGCGAGCGGGATCAGGAAGAAATGGCCCACGCGGGACGGTGACGCCGCCTCCCAACCGCAAGCTGCATCTACCAGCCAAACGATGGCTTGTAAGTTTATACGCGGAGCGCTTCTTTCAATGAACTCGGTCTGAAGATAGAGCACATTGAAGTGAATCAAAAAAAATAAGAAAACCTTCGCCTTTTTTCCCGCCTTTTCTCATCCCCATAGCGTGATAACCGTTTCCGGCGTTTAAGTACTTTCCGGCCCTGGTTAAATTTCATTGACATTCCCGCGGCAAAAGATAATATTTACATCAAAAATATTTCCGGAGAAAATGAGATGCCAATTACGGACGAGAACCTCGAAGCTATGTTTACGTTTGGAAACGAGACGGGCGGTGTTGTGGACCAGCCACCCTTTCGCATGTTAATTCTTGGTGACTGGAGCGGCGATGCGGAAAAGAAAGATCTGGATGACAGGCGCTTGCTCGAAATAGACCGCGACAATTTTGACGAAGCAATTCGGAAAATGGGCGCATCCGTGAATTTAGGTCTTGGCGAGGAGCAGGAAGTGAGTCTTCGCTTTACGGAGCTTGACGATTTTCATCCGGATCGTATTTTTGAACAAGTCGCGGTTTTTACCGAACTTCGCGACTTGCGCAAACGGCTGAAAGATCCAAATGAATTTAACGCGGCTGCGAATGATGTTCGCTCGTGGATAGGAAGCAAGCCGAATGTCGATTCGGAACCGGCGCCGCCGGTTGCCGCCGCGGAGTCAGTCGAATCGGCAGAATCGGGCGACCTGCTTTCTCAAATTCTGACACAGCCGTCGGGCGGCACCGCGGTTGCGCGCGTCAAAGGCTCGGACGAAATAAACAGGCTCTTGCGCGAGATCGTCACACCGCATGTTCTTCGGATCGACGAAAATGAGCAATCGCAGATGATCGCTGCAGTCGATGAGGCAACGAGCGGCGTAATGCGCAAAATATTGCACGATCACAAATTCCAGGCGCTTGAGGCTGCATGGCGAGGCCTTTATTTCCTGGTGCGCCGTGCCGAAACGTCGCCCGACCTTAAGCTTTACATCCTCGACGTTTCAAAAGACGAACTGATAGACAGTCTCAGATCCGCCGAGAGTTTGTCCGGAACGCAGCTTTATAAAACGCTGGTGCGGGATACGGTCGAAACACCGGGCGCCGAGCCATGGGCCGTCGTTGTCGGAAATTATGCCTTCCTGCCGGAAAAAGACGATGTCGCAGCGCTGATCAGGATCTCGCGACTGGCCGAAGCCGCAAACGCACCGTTCATCTCGCATATGCGGCCCGAGGTCCTCGGAGTTCACACGCTCGACGGCAATGCCGATCCGACAGATTGGAACCTTTCGACCGATACCGATGCCGGCAAGCTGTGGGCCACTCTGCGCGGGCTTAACGAATCGCGATATATCGGCCTGACCATTCCGCGATTTCTCGCTCGCCTGCCCTACGGAGCCGACACTGATCCGTTGGAACGCTTTTCGTTTGAGGAATTTGAGAGTAAACCCCAGCACGATCTTTACTTATGGGCGAACTCGGCTTTTGCGTGCGCACTTTTGTTAGCTCAGAGCTATTCCGAATATGGCTGGGATATGGGCGAATCGCTTATGCAGGATCTTGACGGCCTGCCGCTGCACATGTACAAACAGGACGGCGAAACTGTGTTTCAACCCTGCGCCGAGGTGCAGCTAACCCAAGTAGCGTGCGAAGAGATAATGGAGCACGGCCTGATGCCGCTGATCTCATACAAAAACACCGACCGCGTAAAACTCGCACGGTTTCAATCGATCACCGATCCGGTGAAAGGGCTGAAAGGCAGGTGGAATACATAAGGCTATTTGATTGTTCAGACGAACAATGGCAACTAGGTAATTAAATCAGCATACAGTTGTCACGATCTGCGTAAGGGGTTCACCATTCTTGATTAATAATAGACAGTCTAGAGGAGGCGGGCTTGTCCCCCGCGCTTAAAAGATTCATTTCCCGCCTTGCCTAATGCTTGCGGCTTTATGCTGATCGGGGTGCATAGAGACCTCTCCAGAAACTATTCGCATTGACGAATAGTTTTTTATTTGGTACTTTAAATGTTGTATGAACGGTGTGATCACAACAAAAGAAGCGGCAGAAAGGTTAAAAGTCAGCGTCAGACGTGTTCAGGCGCTGATCGCTGCAGGACGATTGCCTGCCGAAAAGATCGGTCACACTTTCGCGATAAAGGAATCCGACCTTAAAGCCGTGAATGGACGAAAAAACGGCCGTCCGCAAAACGGAAATCAGTTGGAAGAAAAAGACTGGGACGCAATACTTGATAAATACATCGG
>Ga0068857_100004747_pt1 | contig 11513 bp, 5 predicted proteins | sample KBSCornC72_FD_66591 | JGI IMG/M metagenome (GOLD analysis project Ga0068857, IMG submission 66591) | Corn rhizosphere microbial communities from Kellogg Biological Station, Michigan, USA - KBS Corn C7-2 | ecosystem: Host-associated > Plants > Roots > Rhizosphere > Soil ...
TTAACCCCTGTTTAAGAGTATTAGACTTTTCAGTCTCATCTTTAGGTTCACTGGCAGTTTCTTCTGTTTCAATCTTAGACTTTAGGTCATTTACATAGTCTTCAGTCTTTGGTACATCTACAGCTTGGTAATTCTCTTTAGTTGGAGAAGACAATGCATTGTATATTGCTCGGCCTTTATCTAAATGCTCATTAATAAATGACTCTTCAGGATTGATAGATACAAATGACTTAGCCAGAGTCCTTACATTCTGTAGATTACTCTTGTTCTTTGCAAGCTTTCTGATTTGACGGTTTAACTGTTTGGCTTCATCTAGCTTATTGGCGTACTCAGCATCATTACTTACACGGTCAATAAAAGCATTAAGCTTAGATACTGATCCAGGTGTGAATAGATTAGTGTTTCTAACTTTTGTAAGAATTGTACTAACCTGTTTAGGGGATAGAGGATAATCTTTGATTGCATCTTGTACTTTGTTTACTAACTCATTGGCAGTATCTTTACCTCTATACGCACCTTCCTGAACTCCTTTGTAGAAAGTTTGAACCTGATGCTTTATAGCTTCATTAGGAGTCATTTTGATAGACTTCTCAGGCTTTGTAACTCCTGTAGTGTCTTCAATACGACTTTTAATCTCTGATTTCTTATTAGAGATTATTGTAGGTGCTATTTGACGAACAGCTTGTTTAGCTTCCTGTAGTTTTTGATATAGAGCATCTGTATCTTCGTGAATATCAGAAGCAGCAAAGGCTTGTTTTAATTCTTCAACTTTAGCTACTGCTTCTTTATATGCAGGATTTTCTACTTCTTCTTGCCCAGTTTCTTTGGCAGTTGTTTCCCCTTCGGTGTTGCTTTTTGGAACTCCTTCGCTACTTTCGGATTGTTCGCGTACAGGTATCCCCTCTGTGCTTGGCTTTTGAACGGCATTTTCGTTTAGATTTAGTTCTGGATTTTTAGTATCTTTAGCTGCATCTACAGCAGCTTCTTGTGCAATATTTTGTTTGATTAAAGTCTCTTCATCAGGAGACAAAGTAGCTGAATTTTTAATGGCATTATCTATCTCAGGATTACCTGTAGAATGTTCGTCAATAAACTTATCAGCTATAGCTTGTTTAGTTTGCCCAGAAGTAACACCATTAACAGAGAACACTCCAGCACCTAAAGCTCCGGCTATGGTTTCATTAGCTGTTGCTAGTAAGTTTTCTTTAGAGAGAGGATCAAACTCAGTGCCAGCAGCATTGCTACCAGCAGCTCTTTCAATGTTTCCTTGAGCTCCTTCAGTAACTGCTTCTCCTATGATATTAGCTACAATTTTCTTAGCTGTAGAAGAAGACGCACCTTTTCTCATAGCTCCAAGCACAGACCCAGCACTACCTGCATCAAGTACAGCTGCTAAGGCTGCATACTGTTGGTTTAAAGCTGGCTCATCTAAGTTTCTTTTGATTACTTCAGCTCTTGATATTTCGTGTTTCTTGGCAAGTTCATCTAACTGTTTGTCGTAAACAGAAGCGCTTTCCATTATTAAAGAACTCGTACCTTTTGTCAATACAGACAATGGGATTTGCGCAACTGCTTGTCCAGCAAATCCACCAGCTAAAGATAAAGCATCTCCTAATGAGTTTACATCAGAAATACTTTTAGTTACTCCAGTTGTTTTCTGAGCTGCTTCTTTATTTTGTTGTTGTACATAAGATTCAACTTTACCTCGTCTTTCAAGTACTTTAGGAAGATTCTGCTTCATCTGCTGAACCTTACCTGCAAGTCCTTTATCCACCATGAATGTATTGCCGTATTTAGCCATATATTCATCTGAATTAAAAGGTTTGAGAAAGCCCGAAATACCCCTAAAAGCTGGATCTTTACTTCTTACATATTTCTGAAAATCAATAGCATGATTTTTATCTATGTACTCTTTTACATTCGTTGGTTGTAAATGAGATTGTAGTACTTCTTTAGCTTGAGCTATTTGTGCTGGAGTAGTATCAGTTAAGGTTGACCAAGCACTTTTTACAAAAGAAGTTAACCCTCCACCAATAGCTTTGCTGAGAGGGTCTGGAGATAAGTCACGTTCAGAAGCCTTAGGTTTTACTTCATTGTGATGTTTTATCACCAAAGCAATATTCTCTTCTGGTTCCCCAGCAGCTACCATCTTCTCTACAATATTTTGTAAGTCATCTTCAGGATCTGTCAATTGTGTACTTTTTGAGGTTCCGTTAACATTACTTTGTTTTAATGGCTTATTTAATTGGCTTGCAAACTCTTTCTCATCTCCATACAATTCAAACAGTTGCTGTATATCTGCTGGTACAGCCCTGAGTTCCTTATAAGCATTATCAACATCTCCTTTATTGATTAAATCCTGAAATTTAGCCTTTCCAGTATTTATTTTATTAAGTAAAAACTTATATTCTTTTGAACCTATCTTGTCTCCATTGAGACCATTCTTTTTTAAGAAATATTTAGTTGCTACATGTCTAGCAGCTCTTTCCCGTGGGTCTAATACATAATCAATTAGATTATCAGATAGTTCATTAAATTGTTGACCATTTTCAACTCTTTTAAAATAATTCTTTCTAAGATTATCAGTATCTTGTGTGTCTGTTGCTAATCTGGCTTTGTGCGCATACTCATGGGATGGTGTTGACTCTGTTCCAGAATCTATGTACAAATCATTAGTCTCAGAATTATACCAACCTCTATCGGCTTCTGACTTAGGTTTATTCGTTACAGAAAAATATCCAGGAGTGTCTAATTCAGTATTAGAAAGTTTATTTGATTTAAGATAATCTCTAACAAAAGATTTACTATTGACTAAATTTTCATTTTCTGATGCTGGTATTTGATCTGTTGTAAATACCTTATCTTTAAAAGAAAATTCTTTTTCACCAGCCTCTTTAGCCTTTTTAAAAGCAGAGTTAAAGTTAGGCTCTTGCGATAAGTCAACTCTTGGTTTTACTTTTGTAGAATATCTTTTACCTTTAAATCTAAAAGCGGACAAACCGTTTTTCTTAGCTTTAGAGAATGCGCTATCAAACGACTTCTCTTTTGAGAGATCTCGAGAGAACCAATCCAATGGATTTAAAGATATATTGTATTCTTCCTCCACTATTTACTATATTTCTTTAATAATTCAGCTGCTTTAGCTTTTGGATCAGTAGTATGAGTATCATCAAACACACCAAGATCACCTATTGTATCTAATATTTCTTGAGCAGTTAATCCTTGTGCATCTGTCTTATTCAATCCCACAGTCTCTGGATCAATAATATCAAATTTACCATCACCAACTGTTTTCACTTCTACAATCCCCCCATTCGGTAATTTATACGTAACTCTATCATTACCCCAAAGATGTGTTTTTAAATTATTTAATTGTTCTAAATCTTTTTTAACTCGGGCAGAAAGTGCAGCTGATTTATCTTTTCCAGCTGATCTAACTTTAGCTTTAATCTCTTCAGCATTAGCAGGAGTTATGGCAGGATGAGATGCATCTACATTTCCTGCTTCGTCTAATATACCTAGACTATTCGCAATATCCATCGTTTTTGCAACATCTCCATACTTAGGATTGTTTGCAATGAAGTTAGTAGCTGTAGAGCCTGGCGACCCTGATACGACATCATTGGGAACTTCTGGGTCTTGATATTCTATTTCAACTTCTCCAGTATCTGGATTTTTAAGCCATCGGCTAATAATCTTAGGTTTGTAACTTACATTACCTTTTTTATCTGTTGACATGTATTGACCTAGTGACTCACCAGTCATCTCCTTATTTTCAAGATACGTTTTAGAACCTACAACAACTGGTTTATATGATCCATCAGACCAGACACCAGAAGAGAGATTAGTTATCTTTTTCAATACAGATACTCCGGGGGGAACTTTACTTCCACCTCCACCGTGTGGTATCAATTGTTGATAAGCGGTTTGAGCTGTGGCTTTTGGTAGAGCTGCAATTTGATTAGCATAATACTGAGCGTTGCCAGGGTCTTCCTGCATTCTCTTTTGATAGAAGTCTATAAGAGGATTACGAACAGTTTGGTTCTTAGCTTGAGCATCTGCGTTAGTATAATAAGCTTGGCCTAAATCAGTTGCTGCATTTTGAGTAGTTTGATTAAGATCAGTTGAGGTATACATCTGATTAGGACTCATCGTAGCACTCATTTGCTGACGAGGATCGAATCCTGGATTCTGTGTAACTTTACCTTCAGCTTGCAGTTTTTGCATTGTCTTATCAATGTCATTACTGTTAGCAAGATCATTAGCTGTGTGCTTGAGGACAGCAGCTAATTTTTGATAAGTCTTAAATAATTCACCTCCTCCAGGCTGAGAATAATCTGGCTGAGTAACATCGATACCTTTCTTAGCCTGATCATGTGCAAATTCTCTTATTAGTCCGGTAACATTGAAATATTGATCACTTAAGCCTTCAACGTGAGCTAGATAATCTCCTTGCTTTACATCAGAAAAATCACTATCATCAGCTGGTAAATCTGGTGCTTGCTGAACTTGTTGTGGCTGACGGCCTATAAATTTCTGAGGTATTGCGTAGTTATACCCAGCTGCTTCTCCTATTCCCATTAGTATGCTTGGTTATATAAGTTATCGTCTGAGTTGATGTTACTATATTTGTCATTTAAGGACTTATTGGCATATACAGCAGCATTAGCCGCTACATCACCATGATTAGCACTCATTTGATTGTACAGTTTATTGTATTGTTGATCTGATCTCAATTTAGCTACAATATCAGGTATAGACTGGCCAGCGTTAGCTAGGGAATTCCTTAGATTAACACGTCCTTGGGAGGATAAGTTCCCAGCCATTTGATTAGTTAAATTATACTGCGCTAAATCTGAAGGATAAAATTGAGCTTGGTTCTGAAAGTTATTTTGAGTCTCATTTTGTCTCATCTGAAGCAAGTCACCATAACGACCTTGTTCTCTAGCTTTGATTTGATCTGCCAGAGGCACTAGATCTAATGAGGCTCTGTTTCTCCTGTTGGCTGCTTCTTGTCCCAAAGCTCCATAAATCCCTGCTTGACCAGCACTAGCAGTTTTAGCATTGTTTAAATCGCTTAAGTACTGATCTAATATTTGAAGCTGTGCTGGAGCTAAAGCTTTGCTCTGGTCCATTGTACCCAGCTGTGCCTGATTAAGAGCTTGAGCTAGATAAGGATCTCGACCAGGAGTTAGTGGTCTATTAGGTCTTACATTACCAGCAGCAAGTTTCTTACCTTGATTAATTTGATTAATAGATGCACCAATATCAATTCCAGCAAGAACAGTGTTAAGTCCTTGAGCTACTTTATCGGAAGTTCTACCTTCTTGTGCATCCTTTGCCAGCTCTAACGTTTGATCTTTATATGTGTCAGAAGTAAGAGCTTTTTTAGCCTCATCTATATAATCAGAAACATCCTGATCAGTTAGATTTTTAAGCCCTTCTGAACTAGATAATTTTGTTCGTATCTTAGCAAGTTTAGCTTCATCAACATCCTGAGAGTATGAAGTGAAATGCTTCATCTCCTCCTTAGACACTGGTTTACCAGCTCTTAATCTCTCAACTATTCTAAGGTATTTCTCTAAGTCTTTATCTCTTGGCATAAATTAGAACATTTGTTGATAAGATTGTGGAATTGTGTACAGATTGTTTTGTCTGTTATAGTTATTCATCCGCTTGTTGTATTCCTGAAGCTGATTTTGTTGAGCTATTTCAGAAGCGTTATTTTTATTGTAAGCTGTCTGTTGAGCTCTGAACTTGGCAATAGCATTTGCTTTACCCTTCTCAGCTCTTTTTTGACTAGCACTCTTTCCTAAAAGACCGCCTGTGAACTGATTTAGAGCTGTTCCCCATGTAATATCCTTGGAAAAATCAGATAGGTTTTGAAGACCTGTAGTGGGATTTAGATTATTGTCTATAAATGAATTAGCTGTTTTTGTAACAGCGTTGTTTCCTTTATAAATTCCATATTCATCTGTAGTTTGAGCTCCTATTCCTTGTCCTAATTTCATAAATCCGCCCACAATAGGAACAGCACTGGCAGCAGCTGCAATTCCGCTATCTGCAATATTTTGACTCTTTTGAAGTTGAGCTGTATAAGGTGTTACTTGTTTTGGTTGAGCACTTGCTTGAAGAGCTGAACCCACACCATTAGCCACTGTTCCAAATAAAGGTGAAATGTCTCTTCCTTGTTGAGGAGATTGACTGGGTTGTTGCAAGCCTTGGATATTTCTATTTGGTTGAGAATATCCTCCCATATCATTAACAAAGTCTTGTCCTGTTCTTTGTTTGAGCTGACGGTCTTTATATTCATCAAATGTAGAAGAATAATATGGTGTAGTGCTATACATTAGAATGGCGTTTTTCGGCTTAACCGATATTTAGTATATAACGAAGAAAGATTACTTGTTAGTTCCCCCCATTTAATAGTTGCTAAAACTCTTGGTCCTCGCAATCTGCTTTTATTTACATCAAGTAAAGTTTTAACTCTAAAGTTGCCTTCAATAGATTCTAAATCTAAATTAACAACTGTAGACTGATCTCCTATAGCTGTTTCATGCTGAACAACTAAATCCATTGAGTCTAACCTATCGGAAGCAGACAACATCATATTATCAAAAACCTTGCTAATATCTTCATCTGGATTAACAGAAACTGTAACTCTTGGTACAACTAGTTCCCCCATTAAAGAGTTATTGGGTCCGGTGTACATTTCCTGAACTGCAAGCTTGCCTGTATCTTCAGTTCCTACTCCTATTAAATATAGATTCTGATCAGCATAAACTCCACCCTCTAATTTTGAATCTGCTGAGAATTCGTAGTCACCTATGAACCCATACTTTTCATTAAAAATCTGACAAGTAAAGTTAGCATTATCAACAAGCCAATACTCTAATCTAACAGGGTCGTATATTCCAATGATATTTTTCTCAGCAATAATTGTTTCAAATATTTGTCTGAAGAGTGTATTATTTTCTGTTTCAGCTGAGATATTAGTCAGAGATTGAGCACTGTTAAGAATGTAAACTGCCTTATTCAGATTATCTGGAATATAAACAATTATACCACTTTCAACAATACCTCTTAAATGTTGGCCTCCTCTTTCGGAGTCTACAATAATTGGTCTACCAATAACATTAGCCGTCCCTACAGATAAAGATCCACCATCTGTTTGTTCTAGCTGAGTTTGGCCAGTTGGTAAATAAACTACACCTCTTTCCTGGATAGCATGAAGATTATCAGCTGCTAAAGCAAGCTTAGTAATGCCACCTCGTTTTTCTTCAAGATCATAAAAATTTAAAACCCTGAATACATCAAATCCTTGTTCGGCTGTGTTATATATTTTTAAGTCAGAGTATAATACTCTAGCTTTGAATGCATTTTGAATTGGTATATATTGTGGAGAAGGAAAATAAATCTTCTCATCATTCTGCTTGGATAAATTAAGGTTGTACTTATAAGTTAATGGTGTCCTTATATTAGACTGCCCTATAACTAGTATTGGTATACCAGCACTTGTTGCACCAGACAATAGAACATCGTAATCTCTTACAAAACCATTATACTTAGATTCAAGCACAACTTCTATAAATGCTGAAGCTCCTCCTACTGCTACTGGAAGAGAAATAACATTACTGCCTGAGTTTTTAAATATCTCATTCCATTTAGGCTTCATTACAGCATCCGTCTGGCTTGTAGTGTACCACTTAGGAGCATTAACTAATGAGTATGAACTGTCTATTACTTTAAACACTTGGGCTCCTACAAAACAATCACCACCCCAAACATCTAATGTTATCGGAACTGGACTACCAGCTTGTACATTTACTAATTCAGAATCAGAGAATGTATGGATGGCACCTGTTGATATGAACTCGTGAGTGCCTTGTATTTGACCATATCTATCATCAGCCAGACCAAGTACAATATTTGCTATACTAACTATACCAACATAAGAGCTTTTATTAACATAGCCGGGGTATTCGTTAATATAATCATTGCTATTGTAAAGTGTTGTACCTGTGGTTGAGTACTTTACTCCGGAACTCCCAACTATGAAATTATTTCCCCCAGAAGCGCGAACATTGAATGTTCCGACAATAAAATTAGTTGGATGTTCTTGTTCTCCAAATTGTAATTGAACTATGGCTCCAGCATTAACATCGGGTGCAACACCAAGATTAACACCCCCAGTTTGAAGTAAGGCATAGTTCTCAACAGTATTTCCAGCTATTTCTGAGCCAGTTGATAAATTAGGGAGATACTCATAAGCCTGTATTTTATTACTTAATAAAGTTGGTCTAGTATTTATTGGATCATAATAATATTGTCTGTAATCAGTTGCATAGAACGTGCCAGTAATGCTAGTATTCACATCATCACCAGCAGTTATTGCTACATTAAAATCTGTAATATCTGCCTGAAGAACAGCTCTATCTATTTCCTCCAGTGCCTCTGCCCCAGTAAACGAAAATGGTGTATCCCCACACAACGTGCTTTGAGGATACACTTTGGCATATCTATAAGTAACATTGTTATTATAGTATGCTTCTCCAGCTTCCTTTAAACTACCATTATTTGAAAAACTGGTTGGATTTATAATAATATCCCTAGTCTCAGGCCAGAATAGATTTTTAGGTACTAATTGAGCGCTAGCTGTCTGAGGCGTGGCATTTGGAAAACTACTAGTTGTTGACTGAGATGGGTATCTTTCAAGAGCTCCAATACCTGTAACTGTTACCATTGGTATTACAGGTGTTTGAGTCTTAATATTCTCAATCCTCTTTGCTCGTACAATCTCTAATTTAGTTGCCCAAGTAGGATGATTTACAATCCCAGTTAATGTCAAGCCTAAGACTTGGATATGTCCTGAGGAATTGAATAGACTGTAGCCTGGATTTAAACTTCTCGCTGGGAATTTAATATCAATAAGCCCACTTGCTATTTGATTATCCACAACAGTAGATAAGTCAAGGGCTTGTACTGCTGATTTATTTCCGTATTTATCTGAATAAACTATTCCAAATCTATATACTTCATCTCTAAAGTATCCTATCTTTTGAGTGGAGAATTGTTGATCAGAATATGGATTTATAAGCCCATTATCAGCTTTAATAACTGATCCGGACGTAATAGTGGGTGTTCCATTATCGAATGATAAATCTGAGTAATGAACGTTAGCTAGAAATAACCTATTCTGTTTGATGTTTAAAGTCTTGACAGTAGCTACTTGCGCTAAGTCAACAACTAAGTCATCAATAACTATTTCCCCTACCTTAGTATTAGCTTTATAGTTATAGGAAAGTCTATTAGCAGTGAGTTCGAGCGGAAGTAAAGAAGCTACAGTAGTTATTGTAGTAGCATTTACATTTTCAATAACAGCTAATTGAAAGTATCCAAAGTTAGCAAGCTCCTCAGTTGTGGGATTAATGTTTAATACAATACCAAAAGGCGTAGGAACTCCTACCCCAGAGAATACTTGAGCTGATGTATCAGATGAAGTATATACATGTATTGGGTTTGTAATCGAACTCCACTTAGTAAAGGTTTTAGTTAGTGGATCTGCCATCCGATAAGCAAACTGGTAAGTTCCAGAAAGTAATGCTCCGATTGTCATTCCAGCAAACTCAATAGAACCTAGTCCCCCTCTTCTTTGTAAGGACAATTCATAATCTGAGATGTAATTAGGAACGTATGGAGAAGGTAAACTACAAATAAGCTTTCTTACCTCATGATAATTGTCTGTAAAATATATAACATCAACTCCATTTTCACCATAAGCTTTTGCATCAATGACACGATCATCGGCTGCATAACCCACTGGAACAGATTCCTCATAAATTTCATATATTGCTTGAGCATCTATATCAAAACACCAGATTTTAAATAGGTTTGATGTTGATAAAGTAAAGATAGTCAAACATTGTTTTATTTCAGAGTTTATTAACCAATAAGTTTTAAAAACTCCTAAGCATTCATTGACTAAAGTAATGTCAAGACCTAAGATGTCTCCTACGTTAACAGTACCTTTTATATTTTTTAGAGAATAGAAAGTACCATCACCAACCATTTCCAGATTGTGAGCTTCTAAATACTGATCTGGAGAGATTTTGTTTCTGTCTTGATCTGTATTACGTCCTTTATTAAATGTATTTCTTGTGAGTCTACCTCTATCCATTAGAATCTTTGGTATCTACTATCTGCTATCAATCTTGTCCAGCGTTTTACAATCGCTTTCACTTTCTCATTAGAAATGTTCTTCTTTTTGGCTCGGGCTCTGTCAGATTCTAGTAACCACATTTGTCTATTTTGCTCTATCTCACTTCTGTTATCATTCTTTCTCATTGCCCATGCAAATCTAATAAAGTAGACGAGAGCCATTTTCTCATCCTCTCTGATCATTGGGAGCCCGTTTGCATCTATTGGATATGAAAAGTAGCGTACCATGATATAAGCTACATCTGTTCCATTAGAACCTAGAATGATGTTGTCTCTGTCTTCTGAGACATCAATGATGATTGGAATACGCTGACCATCTGGCATTAGGTATGTGCCATTAGGATTAAGCTCTTGTCTATAGATACGTTTCTTACCTGTACGAAATACGTGTCTGAACTCATTACCATTAGCATCAAACAAAGAAAGGTCTATTAGAACTCTGCAATTTTCTGGCTTTCGAACAATAAGGTTTTTAGGTTTTAATGTACAAACCTCTATTGAATCCTCTGATATTCCTACATCTTGAAGAGCTTCCCAAGCCCATTGCCTGAATAACACTTCATCTGCTTTATCAGAAGCTCCTATAAATGTACGAGCAAGTGCTGCAATCTCATCTAAGCTAACGTATGTCATTATTGAGGTTGAGAGTTATCTTCTATTTTTGATGGATTAGAAATTACATTATGATAGGCTGCTGATTTATTATCAATGCCATCATTTGCAATGTCTGCTTCTGAGCCGTACATTTCAAGTTTCAATCGCTGTACAACAGAGTCAATTACTATCGGTCTGATTGTATCAGTCATAATAATTTCATCTGAATCTGCTAGAGCTCCTATGTCTTGTTTCTTAACGTAATAAACTGTGATTGCTTCGAGATCCATTTCTTCCGGATTAACACCTTCTATATAGAAACGCTTCGCTTGTCTGTAGTAGAGTGGATTTGTCCTGGAAGGCTTTGCAAAGCGTAAATTTTTCAATACATCTAAAGATTCCAAAGAAGCTTTTAATACCTGATCTCCTTCTTCTGTTAGAAGTCGTACGACTCCAGCATCCTTAGGAATATCAAGTACTTCACCTTCTATTTCTAAGTACACTCTATCTTGGCAAGTATTACCACAATCAGCAGCTTGTAGTTGAAGTATTTTACAATCCTCTTCTACAATGTAGATTGGAGGGATAAATCTTCCATTCTTCAATTCATTGTTTATTTCCTGAGATACAATTTGATTCAAATGATAAGTACCCCAAAAAGCTATTTGCTCTTGAGGTATTTCACTATCATCACTCACAGC
>Ga0068857_100004748_pt1 | contig 11513 bp, 8 predicted proteins | sample KBSCornC72_FD_66591 | JGI IMG/M metagenome (GOLD analysis project Ga0068857, IMG submission 66591) | Corn rhizosphere microbial communities from Kellogg Biological Station, Michigan, USA - KBS Corn C7-2 | ecosystem: Host-associated > Plants > Roots > Rhizosphere > Soil ...
AGATCCGAGAGTACACCACCGAGACGTTCTTCAGTTCGCCGCTGGTCGATTACCTTCCGGCTTCCAAAACCGTCCCCACCCCAAAAGTCGTCCTCGGCGACGTCGCCGGAGCCCCTGGCAAGCTGCCGTACTCACACGAGGTCTACAAGTACATGCGCTTGCTGGAAAAGGCCAGCCCGCGAGTCAAAGTCTTTTCGATCGGGACAACCGAGGAAGGACGCGAGATGATCGCCGTGGCGGTTACCTCCGAAGCCAACATGTCCAGGCTCGAAGAGAATCGCGCGCGGCTCGCCAAGCTGGGCGACCCCCGCACCATCAACATGGATGATGCCGAAGCGGACAGGCTCGTCGCCGCCTCGACGCCGATCTATTACATCACCGGAACAATCCACTCACCCGAAACCGGCGCTCCAACTGCTCTGATGGAGCTTGCCTATCGTTTGGCGGTCGATGAGAGCCCTTACGTCAAAGCGATCCGCGATGGAGTCATCACTCTCATCACTCCGGTGGTCGAAGTAGATGGCCGGGATCGGCAAGTCGATATCTACAATTGGCATCTCGCGCATCCTGGTCAAAACTGGCCGCCGTTGATTTATTGGGGGCACTACGTCGCGCACGATAACAACCGCGACGCAATGGGAATGACTCTCAAGCTGACTCAAAACGTAGGCAAGACGTTCATGTCCTGGAAGGCCCAGGTACTTCACGATCTACACGAGTCGGTGCCCTACCTCTATGACAACACCGTGGGCGCTGAGCCTTACAACGCGTGGCTGGACCCGATCCTCACAGACGAGTGGCAGTTAATGGGTTGGAACAACGTTTCCGAGATGACCAAGCTCGGAATGCCCGGCGTATTTACTCATGGGAACTTCGACACCTGGTCGCCGGGATATCTGATGTTCATCGGAGCGACTCACAACGGCATCAGCCGGCTCTACGAAACATTCGGGAACGGCGGGGCCGACACGGTCGAGCGGACGCTGTCGCCTCAGGAATACGCCAGAACCTGGTACAAGCAGAACCCACCGTTGCCGAAGACGAAGTGGTCCCAGCGAAACAACAACAATTACCAGCAAACGGGGCTGCTCACCGCGCTTTCCTATTTCAACGCCAACGGCAAACTCTTCCTGCACAACTTCTATCTGAAGAGCAAGCGCTCGATCCTCAAGCCGAAGACCGAAGGACCGGCGGCGTATGTTTTTCCTGGTGATGATCCGCGGCCCGGCGGCCAGGCGGAATTGCTGAGAACGATGCAGCTTCAGGGATGCGAAATCTCTCGCGCGACTGCGCCGTTCGCGGTCACCGTCAAAAAGAAGAAAGCGCAGCCGCCGGCTGGGAACCGCAACGCCGCCCCGCCGGCAGCAGATCCGAAACCGGCGGACGATCAGAAGAAACCGGAGACCACAACCGAGATCCGCCAGTTCCCTGCCGGGAGCTACATCATCCGGATGGACCAGCCTTATAGCCGCATTGCCGACATGCTTCTGGATCATCAGTACTGGAGTCCGAACGATCCGCAGAAGAGCATTTACGACGATACAGCTTGGACCTTCGGCGAGCTCGGAAACGTTCAGGTCGTGCGAGTGACCGACGAAAAAGTGCTGAGTGCTGCGATGGAGCGAGTCAACGGCGACGTCCGCGCTATAGGCGGGGTAAAAGGGACCGGTTCGGTCTACGTTGTGAATCACAACACCGACAACGCCCTGGCGACGCTGCGTTACCGCTTCAAGGACGCTACGATGGAAGCCGCCGAGGAGCCGTTCGAAACCGGCGGGCAGAAGTTCAACCGGGGATCGTTTATCATCCGCAACGTTAACGCTAACGAGCTCGATCGCGCAGGTTCAGAGCTTGGGTTGCAGATGCTCGCGGTGCAGGCCGCGCCATCGGTAAAGACTCATCCGATAAAAGCCGCTCGAATTGCGATGATGCACACATGGCTGGGCACCCAGGATGAAGGCTGGTGGAGGTTGGCTCTCGACAACTTGAAGGTGCCCTTCGATTACATAAGCACTCAGGACGTTGCCAAAGAGAGCAAGCTGAACTCGAAGTACGATGTGATCCTGTTTGCGCCGGTGGGTCGCGGCAATCCGATGGCCATCATCGAAGGCATGCCGATGTGGGGAAATCCGCTGCCGTGGAAAGTGACGGCTGTGACTCCAAACCTGGGCAAAACCGATGAGACCGACGACATGCGCCCGGGGTTGGGCTGGACCGGAGTCGCTAACTTGAAGGCGTTTGTTCACAACGGCGGGCTTCTGATCAGCGTTATGGACACCGCGAACTTTGCGGTGACTCTCGGATTCACTCAAGGCGTTTCGATTACCCCGGCTCAGCGATTGAAAGCTACGGGCAGCATCTTACGCTCGAAGTTTGTGGATTCGACCAGCCCGATCGCCTACGGCTACGGCGACGGGCTTTCGATTTACACCTGCGAAGGACCCATTTTCAACGTCAGCAACATGGTTGGCGGGGGCCGCGGCCGCCGTCCCGCAACTGAAGATCGCCAACGTGTCACTGGGCGCGGCACGGCTGAGGATCCGGACACTCCACAGGGAAGACCGGTCGTGGAGGCGCCAGAAGAGCCTAAGGCTGAAACCTGGCAAGCGGTGCCGCTCTCCGATGAACAGAGGCGCAACGGGATCAACATTATTCCGCCTCAATTCCGACCGCGCGTTGTGCTCCGTTACGGCGATGCCCGAGACTTGCTAGTGTCCGGTCTGCTGGATGGCGGCGCCGAGATAGCGCAGCACCCGGCGGTGATCGACGTGCCGGTAGGAAGCGGCCACGTAGTGGTGTTCTCGAACAATCCCATCTGGAGAGGCGAAACTCAGGGGAGCTATTTTCTGGTGTTGAACGCGATCTTGAATTTCGACAGCTTGAATGCCGGAAGGAAGCTTGATGAGAAGTAGGCGGCGATAGCCCGTCAGATGGTGCAGTCTTAGATCGTGCGCGAATCTCAGCGTTCCTCGGCGTCCTCTGCGGTTAAGCTCCGTAGCACTAAACCGCAGAGGTACGCAGAGATTGCTGATTGGCGCGGGAGCCGAATCTAGGGACACGGCTCCAACGCTTCGACGTTGATGCGCTTGGCCTGGATAGTCCCGCAAATGGACTGAACCACGTTCCCGCCAATAACGACGTCTGTCCGAAACGTCCCGCTTTGTGTGTCCGTTTGGGGATCTAGGGTGGCCTCCGCACGGACCTTCAATGTGCCCAGCGGGGCTCCTCCATCACTCAAAAAGTGAACGAACGTAACGGCGAACTGGTTGCCTTCCGCTCTGACCCACGTTCCGATCCCTGTACTCAAATTTGGATCAGGATCAATGTTGATGAGGCCGCCGCCCTTCGTGAAGGTGGCAAAGTCTACAATCGGATCTCCTCCAGTTGGCATCACGGTGACTTCCCATGAGCCTTCCAATTCCGGCGCGGATCCCGCTCCACCTTTGACGTTGGACTGGGTACCTAGTAGTCCAATCAGGACGGCGACCGCCACGATACCTAGAGTCGTTGAGATTCTCTTGCTATTCATAATGTTCTTTCCTTTCAGGTTGAGATCACATTAGGCGCGCTCGAAGCCGGTCGAGTTGCTGAGGTTTCCAAGCGCATGTCAAACCCCTCGATTACGAACGAATCTGCTTATGCCTTAAGAGCTATCCATCCAAACCGTCTTGTTCTTGACGCGAGCCGTTCAGCGAGTTGAAGCAAATGAGAATCGACCCTTCGGTCGTCTCTATGAAATGAAGCATTCCAGCTTCCAGCTCGCGAAAGATCTCGCGCGCTGTGTGACGCGACAGCAGAACTGCCTGGTTAATTGTGACCATTCGAACCTCATCGCCGCACATAACACACAGACTGTAGAGACTTCTGCCGTAGCTCATCACAAGAAGCCGCTCGGTCTGGATGGTGATTCTCATTCGTCTGGTCTTTGTCATTCCTATTGCCCGCCTTGGCGCCTCACGATAGAATGAGCGCGGTTTCAGTCAGTCAGAACTGAAGCCCTCGTTCTCCTTCTCACTTCACCGCGGACCATACTCTGTGACCGGTCGATAGTCCTTAAGAAGCGGTCAAGAATTAGTCAAAGAGTTGTCAAAGGCGGTACATGTCGGCCCAAACAAAGCAGATATACGAATTCGGCCCCTTCCGCGTAGTTGCGGCGGAGAGGGTGCTGCTGCGCGACGGCCGGCCGGAACCGCTCACGCCCAAGGCCTTTGACGTGCTGCTGATGCTGCTGGAAAACCGCGGGCACATCGTCGAGAAGGACGAGCTGATGAACCGCGTTTGGGCCGATAGCTTTGTCGAGGAAGGCAATCTGAAAGTCACGATCTCGGTGCTGAGGAAGGTGCTTGAACAGGGCGCCGGCGAGCACCAGTTTATCGAGACTGTCCCCCGCCGGGGCTATCGATTTACTGCGGACGTGAGGGAGTTATCGGACGGTGAGCCGGAGTTGATGCTATTTGAGCGCTCGCGAGTTCAGTTGGTTATAGAAAAAGATGAAGAACCCGAGCCGCAGATATTAGTTCGGGAACCGGCCCGCAGCGGATCGCTCGATGAGTTCATTAGAACGATGGCGCAACACAAGAGGAGGCTGATGATTGGTGCTGCTGTGCTGGTGATTGCGGCATCAGGGATTGGCCTTGGGTTATACAAGTTCATCGGCGGGAACGGGTCTCAGACCAACCTAAGAGAGCTTTTCCAGAAGGTGAAGATAACCAGGCTGACGACTACCGGGAAGGCCAGCGTAGCGGCCATTTCGCCTGATGGTAAGTACGTGGCCCACACGATGCGTGGCAGAAACCAGCAAGGCCTCTGGCTCAGACACATCGCCACTGGCAGCGACAAGGAGATAGTCCCAACCGCTGAGGTTTATTACAAGGCGCTGACCTTCTCTCCCGATGGCAATTACATATACTTCCTCAGGTATGAATCGAATTTAGGTAAGCTCTATCGCGTGCCGGTTCTGGGGGACTCAATTCAAAAACTGGCGAGCGATGTGGATGCAGCTATGACCTTTTCTCCTGACGGGCGACAGATAGCTTATGTACGCGGCTACCCGGAAATTGATGAGGCCCGATTTATCACTGCAAACGCCAGCGTCGCCGAAGAGCAAACGTTATTGACCCAGCGCCTGTCTGACGTTACTTCTTCGCCCGAAAGAGCCTGGGGCCCAGCGTGGTCGCCCGATGGAGGGATGATTGCTTTTGCGCTCAGAAAAGATGAGCCTGACGGTAAATACTGGAACGTGATGACCGTTCGAGTTAAAGATCAGGCGGTACAACAGGTTACTTTCCAGAAATGGGCTGCACTTGGACATTTGGCATTACTTGAAGATCGATGCAAGACTGGACAGCCTGCGCTCCGACCCGCGATTTGAGGACCTGTTGGTCGCGTCGAGTTTCCGCAGTAAAGCGAAGCTGGGTACATCTGTAAGGTCCCAAAACCTCCTTAGAACTCTATGACCACGATTCGAAAAGTGGCTGAGGGTGGATTGATGAAAGATGACGACACATTATTGACCCGGAGTAGCACACTGTCAGCCGACTCGACATGACCGCTGTAAATGAGCATTGAAGCGGCGGTTTCGGGCGGCACGCCAATCATAACTACATCAGTCAGAGACGCGCCCGGGACGACGACGGAAAGGCTGGAAGATGAGTTGCCTGGGATTAAATCAAAGTCATGGCTAACGAGAATGCTTATCACCTTGCGGATTAGGGTGCCGCTACTGCCGACCCTCAGGCTTCCTGGGACATTAACGTTCATGCTCGACGTTCCTAGGACCATCGTATTGCTGGCGGAAACCTGGGCGCCGGCCCCGATGGCTGTGGCGTTGCTCAAGTTCCCAACCGTCCCTTGGGCGTTTTGACCGATAAAGGTATTGTTGCCGCCGGTCGTATTGCTTGCCCCAGCGCCTTGACCAACAAATGTGTTATTCGAGCCTAAGTTTGTATTGCCGGCGGACATTCCGAAAAAGGCGTTGTTGGTCCCAAATCCGCCGATGCCGATTCCGGCATAGATGTTGGTTGGGCCGCCGATCTTTAACACCGAGATATTGCCAATGGTGTATTGCGTATCGGTGTTAATCGCGCCGACGGCCGATAGCGTTCCTCCAAGAATGCCGTTGCCGGAAACGTTGAAGTTTGTCGACGATTGCTGCGTCGTTCGGTTTTGAATATAGTCAATACTTCCGGGTAAGGGAGTTCGATCATCCGAAAGACGGGAGTCGCCGGTGAGAACGTATTGATTTGCCGCGACACCGCCAAGCTGCAACGAATTAATCGAAGAATCGGATGTCGCCGCCGATTGGCTGCGGATGCTGTATGGTGCGGAGGTTATCTGCTGACGCGGGTTGAGCGTCGTGAATGGATTCGGACCGCCAGTGATTTTGACGGCGATCTCCAGAAAACGCTCTTGGCCCCCGAACGCCGCGGGAGTGAAATCCAACTGCACGGTGAAGACGCCGTCAGTTACTACGACGCCTAGTCGAGTGCGCGTTTCAATCGCCGCGCCGCCCTCCAGGGAAGCGTAGAGATTGAACTCTAAATCATACGCGCCGTTTGCCGGCAAGCCAGCATCGGTCAGCCTTGCTTGATATGTGAACGCGGTAGTCGGAGTAGCGACGGCGACACCTTGCGAGGTCACGTTGCCGTGTTGCCCAAATACGGTGCCTGCGGCCGGGAACCATACCAGTGCAAGTAGCGATAATGGTAGGTAACGACTCGTAAGAACATTGAGAGACATTTTCTTCTACCTCCTCTGCGAGTGTTACATCCGGGCTGCCCGCCGGACGCGATTATTGTGACGCTTGTGCCCGTCCGCAGCGCGGAGGTCACAGGCGAGCGCTCAGCGTCCTTTCTGCTTTACTGACATGATTTTCCCGGCGACGATCAACGATCCGTTTCGCCCTGGTCCGGCATTTGACTCAACGGCATATGTCACTGACCCGCTGCCCACTCCTACGCCGATCGACGTAATCGTTATCCAACTATCGCTCGAGACCGCCTGCCAGGCGCATCGCTCCTCGGCTACCACGTTGGCGATGCCGCTTCCTCCAGTTGCTGAAAAGGACCGGAATGACGGATTGACTGAATAATTACAGTCATCACCCAATCCTCCGTCCTGGACAACTATTTGACTCAGTCCGCTGACGGTGATTGAGGCCTGACGGGCGCTGCCGGTGAAGTTCTCTCTTGCTTCAAATGTGACCATGTCGATCCCGGTGCCGTTGTCTGAGGATGTGATAGTGATCCAACTGTCACTGGCACTGGCAGTCCATCTACAGAACCCTGGTGCTATAACGTTAACCGAGCCTGTTCCTCCGGCAATCGTAAAGAATTGGGCTCGAGGAGACACACCAAACGGACAAGGCACGGCGTTGGGCCAGAATCCTGCTCTGACCGTGAAAGGTGTAGCAGTGGAATTCCGCAAGACGTTCTGTCCTATCGAGCCTTCTGTGCGCATGCCGGTATTGGAGCTTGCGCCGCCGCCTGAGGGCACTACGGAAGGGTGAATCACGTATCCACCGCCCGACTGGGCAAAGAAAGTTGGCGCCGATGAAACAGAGGTCAAGACAGCGCAGGCCGCCACGAGAAGCGAGCGCCTGAGATAGCTTGAACAGGTTTCCATGACAATCACTCCTACTCGGTGCATCCATCAATTCTCGTTGGTCAAGGACACAACACCGCCACGATCTCACCTGTTCCAGGGTGGCCGGCGGCAGGCTGGTAGCCGAGGTTCGTGCGTACGATCACCACCTTAGGCTTCGATCCGGTGATCGTGGTGCCGGACACATTGATAGAGTTCGTGACCAACATCGCTGCATATGACGGTACGCTTGCCGGTGGCGACGAGCTGGTACCCCCGATTGCCGACCACGTGCCGCCGCAGGACGTCGGCCCGCTGGGACTGGTCGCAAAACCCTTGAATTGGCTGGGTGTTGGCCCCCCGCTGAGGTGATTCGCATTCGCCCAGGTACTACTCCAGAATGTGACTGGGCCTGCTCCGCTCGCGTCGATGTCGCCGATGACAAAGTTTCCTCCAGCGGTGTAGGCGAACACGATTGTGCTGGTGATCGATGATGACGGCTCATAGTCGCTGTCGCCGGCGAAGACAGCGCTGACGATTCCGGGACCGAGGGGCTGATTCACCGCGAGGTTACACGATGCAACGCCGTTCAAGTCGGTCACATCCGAGCAGGCCTGAGCCCCTCCACCGCCGCCAACAGTGAACGAAATGAGCTTTGCATTTATCGGTGATCCATCATCGGTAAGCCGTGCGGCTAACTGTGCTTCGAGTGCGTTGGCGATCAATGTCGGCCCACTGTAGGTCGTCGTAGTAGGGTGTTTTAGCCAGATTACACTGAGGTCGCGAGTCTCGCCCGTATCCTCATTGTCATTCTCGTTCAAGTCTACCCAGACTTGCAGCGTGTCGGTGCCGGCATGTGCGTTCGAGTAGCTGAACGACATTTGTCCCGACACGCCGGTCTGTCCCGAAGCACTTTCCGGCGAAGCCAACCCCGAGGTGGTGACGGTGAAGTCCAGCGGGATGAACTGCTCGGCTTCTCCATGCGCGCCGGTTACGGTGGCCGTGAACGAGGCGATCTCGCCGAAAGGCCTGGCGGAACCGGCGGAGATGGCAATGGCTGCCGGCGGCGAGAAGTCAATTCGCGCGCTGTAGGCGTCAGCGTCGTCGCCCTCGCGCTGGTCGGTCCACACCGCATGGGCAACGCCGTCGCTGCCGAATGCGACAGCCGTGTAGTCGCCAAGAAATCCCGTCGGTTGCGGGGTGCTGACCGAACTCAGCCGAATTTCGGTGAACGATGGCGACGCTGACACCGGTGCATACGCCAAGTGGTCATCAACGACATCGGCTCCGTCGGCGGTGGTGTAGAAGTTCACTACCAACCAGCCATCTTGCACCGCGACCGATGGCTGGAGTTGGGTGGTTGTCCCCGTGTCCTGGTTGACGCGAATCGGCGCAGACGACCAATTCACACCGTCGCTTGATGTCACCAGCTCGACGTCCGGATCGCTGGTCGTTCCGGCGTTTGTGGCGTAGGCGACGAATAGCCGGCCCGTGAGCGGGTCACTGGCTATGGTGGGATCTGAGGACCCGCGGAAACTACCGGTGATGCCGGGCACCGGGTCGCTGATGCCACCCACGTGAAAAAGGTTCGCAGCTTTGACAGGGGCTTCAAAGCTCTGTCCCTGATCGGTTGATTTCGCAACCCAGACAGCGCCCGGATCGCCGTTATCGTCCCCGTCACACAAGCGTGTCCAGGCGACCCAGATCGTTCCCGATGCGTCAACTATTACGTTCGGTCCATGATTGCGGCATGCCTGATGCGGCGGATCGAGATCAGTATCGAAGTTAGTAGCGAAGTTAGAGATAACTACGGGTGTCGAGAAGAACAGACCGTTCGCGCGGCCGCCGAGGTCGCGCGAGAAGACGATCTGCTTACCGGTGTTCCCGTTCGAGTCCAACATGTCCTGGCGGGGATTCCAAACAACATAGACGTTGTCGCCGTGTACACGATCTACGGCCATGCTTTCCTTGTCGGCGAACACGAATGGGGTAGTCAGGCCTTCGGCGACAATGCCGGCGGAAGCATCGCTCCAATGCTCGCCCTGATCCGTGCTTGTCTGAACAACCAGCGATGAGCCATGCTCGTCGTCGCCGTGCGCGATCGCTGAATGATAGACGGTTCCGTCGTTGCCGTAAGCCAGCCACGGGTCGGAGTATTCGACCTGGCTGTTTGGCACGCAGTCGTCGGGGTCGCCCCCGCAATCAACAGTCAGGTTCGTGTCAATGGGAATTTGCCCGTGCTTAAAGCTGCGACCACCATCTGATGACGCATACCATTCGTGAAAGTTGCGACCGCCGCTAAGGGTATTGGCCGCCGCCATCATTCGGTTTGGGTCATTAGGATCAACCGCCACTGACGTCTCCTTCTCGTGGGTGAAGACGTGCCCCATGTCCGATCTGCTCATGTTCTTTTCATGGACGAGCGGCGCAACGTGCGACGCCTGATTGGGAATTGAGCCGAGGAGCATCACCAAAGTGGCCAGCACGGCCAGCGCCGACACTGTTGTTAATGAATGTTTTACTCTCACGATATCGACCTCCTATCAGGCGCTAGACCGCCCGAAGAATCCTTACTGTTATTCCCCACGCGTCTCGGTCTCGCGCTTTGCTGCCGTGGAGCGCCGCCCGAGTTGAGAGCGGCGCTCGACGTGACTCACCTCGGCTGCTGGTTAGCTAAGGGCGGGTCAGGCTGGGGGTTGAAGCCTCTGACGACACCCGGATTGTCGATGAAGACCACGGTTCTGCCGTTGGCGTTATTGAAGACTTCGACCGACGGAGCAATTGAACTCGGTGTGAGCCGGCTACTATCGGGCGAGGCCGGCGGAATCGCCGTGACAACCGCTCGGAGTTGAAGGCGAATGGGGCCCGGCGGCCATTGCAGATCGTCCGCGTTGAGGTTCAGGAATGTTGATTCCCCGCGCTCCAGCATCGCTATTCGGCGGATGGCGTTGCCGTCCCGGTCGCGCATCAGTTCGCCCCTGCTGTTCACTACGATGATCGCCACGCGAGTCGGGCCGGGCGGGAAATCAGAGTCATTCTCAGCTATGACATTGGCTGCGTTCACGCGCACGGTCTGGCCTTGAGTGATGCCGACCATACCGAACGAGATGCGCTCCCCTACAGGCGGCGGTGTGTCCTGGGCATGGACACCGCCCTCGCCGTGGAAGACGACGGATGCGGCTGTTATCACAACCAGCGCTGCTCCAGCGATCAGCTTAGATTTGATGTTTAAATTTTTCATGATCTATTCATCCTTTTTCGTTAAATTGGTTTGGTTCATGGAGTTGAAACAGAGTAGGAGGGATCCTTCGCTTGTTTCTATGAAATGAAGCTTTCCAGCTTCTATCCGGCGATAGATCTCGCGCGAATTAACACCCGACATCGAGGCCGCCTGATCAACCGTGACCATCCGAACTTGACTGCTACACGACGGACAAAGACTGTCTTCATTTCTGCCGCGGTTCATCATAAGAAGTCGCTCGGTTTGAATGGTGATTCTCATTCGCCTGGTCTTTGTCATGTTGCCCGCCCTTTCGCCCCGCGATAGAATGACGCGGCTTCGGTTATCTGAGTTGAAGGCTCCCGGTCTCCTCCTCACTTCGCCGCGGACAATACTCTCCACCCGGCCGGAGAGTCCTTTAGAATCGGTTAAGAATTGGTCAATGAGTTGTTAAGACCGTCTATGTCGGCCCAAACAAAGCGCGTATACGAATTTGGTCCCTTCCGTCTGGATGCCGCCGAACGGGTTCTGCTGCGCAACGGTCAGCCCGAGCCGCTTCCACCCAAGGCTCTCGAAGTGCTGCTGATGTTGGTCGAAAGCAGCGGACATATCGTCGAAAAGGACGAACTGATGAACCGCGTATGGGCGGACAGCTTCGTCGAAGAAGGGAATCTGAAAGTCACCGTCTCGCTGTTGAGGAAGGCGCTCGGAC